>LNAP01004204.1_pt1 | contig 19025 bp, 16 predicted proteins | sample 602601 | NCBI WGS metagenome assembly LNAP01 (sample SAMN02440304, study PRJNA202911) | soil metagenome | biome: Subtropical and temperate rainforests or woodlands; isolation source: soil samples (1 kg each in a 20% v/v slurry with milli Q water) were... ...
GCTAGCGGCCGAAGACGGCCGCTTTGTCGTTGTGCAGCGCAGCTTTGCCGAGCTCGGTTCGGAAGTCGCCGAACGCGGTCTGGCCGGCAAGGTCAGCGGTGTTCTGCTCGACCTCGGCGTGTCCTCACCACAACTCGACGACCCGGAGCGCGGCTTCAGCTTCCTCAACGACGGTCCGTTGGACATGCGCATGGACCCGTCCCGCGGGATCAGCGCCGCCGAGTTCGTCAACACCGCGCCGGTGGAAGAAATTGCCCGGGTGTTCAAGCAATACGGCGAGGAGCGTTTCTCCGGACGCATGGCGCGTGCCGTGGCCGAGCGTCGCGACATCAAGCCGTTCGAGCGCACTGGCGATCTGGCTGAAGTGCTGAAAGTCGCCAACCCTGCGTGGGAAAAGGGCAAGAACCCGGCCACCCGTGCATTCCAGGGCCTGCGTATTCACGTCAACAACGAACTGGGCGATCTGGAAGCCGGCCTCGAAGCGGCGCTGGAATGCCTGGAAGTGGGCGGGCGTCTGGTCGTCATCAGCTTCCACTCGCTGGAAGACCGCATCGTCAAACTGTTCATGCGCAAACTGGTGAAAGGCGAAGCCGACAACCTGCCGCGCAACCTGCCGGTCCGTCACGTCGCTTTCGAACCGGTAATCAAGATCCATGGCAAAGCGCAGACCGCCTCGGAGGCCGAACTCAAAGCCAACCCACGTTCCCGTAGTGCCGTCATGCGTGTCGCGGAGAAATTGCGGTGAGCAAGCTTTTCGCCAAGCCACTTCCCGGCGGAAGCTTTTTCATGCTGCTGTTGTTTGCCGGCGTGCTTGTGTCGGCTATAGGCGTGTCCTATAGCGCGCACTGGAACCGTCAGTTGCTCAATTCGCTGTACGGCGAATTGAGTGTGCGCGACAAGGCGCAGGCGGAGTGGGGCCGGTTGATTCTCGAACAGAGCACCTGGACTGCCCACAGTCGAATCGAAGTCCTGGCCACCGAGCAACTGAAGATGCGCATTCCCGGCGCCGCTGAAGTGCAGATGGTGGCGCCATGATGAAACTCGAAGGCGCGCTCTTTCCATGGCGGTTCCGTCTGGTGGTCGGGTTGCTCGGCATCATGGTGGCGGCGATTGCCTGGCGCATCATCGATTTGCAAGTGGTCGACCGTGCCTTCCTTAAAGGTCAGGGCGATGCGCGCAGTGTTCGTCATATTCCAATTCCGGCTCACCGTGGTCTGATCACCGACCGTAACGGCGAGCCGTTGGCCGTGAGTACCCCGGTCACCACCCTGTGGGCCAACGCCAAGGAAATGCAAACGGCCAAAGAGAAGTGGCCGGCACTGGCGGCTGCCTTGGGGCAGGACCCGAAAGCCCTGGCCGAACGTCTCGAAGCCCAGGCCAACAAAGAATTCATTTATCTGGTGCGCGGGCTGACCCCCGAGCAGGGCCAGGCTGTGCTCGATCTGAAAGTGCCGGGCGTTTATGGCATCGAAGAGTTCCGGCGTTTCTACCCGGCCGGTGAAGTCACCGCCCACATGGTCGGCTTTACCGACATCGATGACCACGGGCGCGAAGGCGTCGAGTTGGCCTACGACGAATGGCTGGCCGGCGTCCCCGGCAAGCGGCAGGTGATCAAGGACCGGCGCGGCCGGCTGATCAAAGATGTCCAGGTCACCAAAAACGCCAAGGCCGGCAAGCCCTTGGCGTTGTCCATTGACCTGCGTCTGCAATATCTGGCCAACCGTGAACTGCGCAATGCGATCATCGAGAACGGAGCCAAGGCTGGCAGCCTGGTGATCATGGACGTGAAGACTGGCGAAATCCTCGCCATGGTCAACCAGCCGACCTACAACCCGAACAACCGTCGCAATCTGCAACCGGCGATGATGCGCAACCGCGCGATGATCGATGTGTTCGAACCGGGTTCGACCATGAAGGCGATCTCCATGAGCGCCGCGATTGAAACCGGGCGCTGGAAGCCGACCGATACGGTTGAGGTGTATCCAGGCACCTTGCAGATCGGTAAGTACACCATCAAGGACGTATCCAAGAGTGAAGGTCCGGTGCTCGACCTGACCGGTATCCTGATCAATTCCAGTAACGTCGGCATGAGCAAGGTCGCGTTCGATATCGGCGGCGAAACGATTTTCCGCCTGGCGCAGAAAGTCGGCCTCGGCCAGGACACCGGGCTCGGTTTCCCGGGCGAGCGCGTCGGCAACCTGCCGAACTACCGCGAATGGCGCAAAGCTGAAACCGCCACGCTGTCCTACGGCTACGGTATTTCCGTGACTGCGATCCAGTTGGTCCACGCCTTCTCGGCCCTGGCCAACAATGGTCGCCTTGCGCCGCTGACCCTGATCAAAACCGACAAGGCGCCGCAAACCACACAGGTGTTGCCGGAAGCCGTCGCGAAAACCATGCAAACCATGCTGCAACAAGTGATCGAAGCCCCGCGCGGTGTATTCCGTGCGCAGGTGCCGGCGTATCACGTGGGCGGCAAGTCGGGTACCGCGCGTAAAACGTCGGTCGGCACCAAAGGTTACGCCGAGAATTCCTACCGCTCGCTGTTCGCCGGCTTCGGCCCGATGAGCGATCCGCGCTACGCAATCGTGGTGGTGATCGATGAGCCGACCAAGGCCGGTTACTTCGGTGGTCTGGTATCGGCCCCGGTGTTCAGCAAAGTGATGTCCGGGACCCTGCGCCTGATGAACATCACCCCGGACAACCTGCCTGCCACTCAACAAGCGAACGCCGCACCGGTCGTTCCGCTGAAAGCTAATGGAGGGCGCGGCTGATGTCGCTGAGCCTGAACAAGATTTTCGCCCACGCCGGCCGCGATCTGTTGATCCGCGAATTGGCGCTGGACAGCCGCAACGTACGAGCAGGTGATCTGTTTCTCGCGGTTCCTGGTGGCAAGTTCGACGGGCGTGCGCACATCGCCGACGCCTTGCAACGCGGCGCTGCTGCCGTGGCTTATGAAGTCGAAGGCGCGACTGTGCTGCCGATCACCGACGTGCCGTTGATTCCGGTCAAAGGTCTGGCGGCGCAGCTGTCGGACATCGCCGGGCGTTTTTATGGCGACCCGAGCCGTCATTTGAACCTGATCGGCGTGACCGGCACCAACGGTAAAACCAGCGTGACCCAATTGGTTGCTCAGGCGCTCGACCTGCTGGGGCAGCACTGCGGCATCGTCGGCACCCTGGGCTCCGGTTTCTACGGTGCGCTGGAAAGCGGTCTGCACACCACGCCAAACCCGATTGCGGTGCAAGCGACCCTCGCCGACCTGAAAAAAGCCGGCGCCAAAGCCGTGGCCATGGAAGTCTCTTCCCACGGCCTGGATCAGGGCCGCGTGACTGCGTTGGCATTCGATGTGGCGGTGATGACCAACCTGTCGCGCGACCATCTGGATTACCACGGCACCATGCAGGTCTATGGCGAAACCAAGGCCAGGTTGTTTGCCTGGGATGATCTGAAGTGCCGGGTGGTCAACCTGGATGACGATTTCGGTCGGCAACTGGCTACCGATGAAGGCGAGTCGCGACTGATCACTTACAGCCTGGAAGATTCAAGCGCCTACCTGTATTGCCGCGAAGCGCAGTTTGACGACGAAGGCGTGCGTGCCACGCTGGTCACGCCGCAAGGCGAGCACCATTTGCGCAGCACCTTGCTCGGCCGTTTCAACCTGAGCAACGTGTTGGCCGCGATCGGCGCCTTGCTCGGGCTGGACTACGCGCTGGACGAAATCCTCAAAGTGCTGCCAAAACTCGAAGGTCCGGCCGGTCGCATGCAGCGCCTGGGCGGCGGTACTCAGCCATTGGTGGTGGTCGATTACGCCCACACACCGGATGCGCTGGAAAAAGTCTTGATGGCCCTGCGTCCTCACGCCAAAGGTCGGTTGCTGTGCCTGTTCGGTTGCGGCGGTGATCGCGATCGTGGCAAGCGTCCGCTGATGGCGGAAGTGGTCGAGCGTCTGGCCGATGGCGTACTGGTCACCGATGACAATCCGCGCACCGAAGACCCTACGGTGATTTTCGACGACATCCGCGCCGGTTTTACCGCTGTGGATAAAGTTGCCTTCGTCGCCGGCCGTGGCCAGGCGATTGCCCAATTGATCGCCAGCGCTTCGGCGGATGACGTGATTGTCCTGGCCGGTAAAGGTCACGAGGACTATCAGGAAATCAACGGCGAGCGCCACGCTTTCTCCGATCTGGTCGAGGCCGATCACGCCCTGACCGCGTGGGAGGTAGCCCATGCTTAAAGCCTTGAAACTGAGCGAACTGACCAGTGCATTGAATGGCCGTCTAATTGCCAGCGACGCCAGCTTCGACGGTGTCAGCATCGACAGCCGCGCGATCAAGCCCGGCCAACTGTTTATTGCCCTGGCCGGCCCGCGTTTCGATGGCCATGACTACCTCAATGACGTCGCCGCCAAAGGCGCCGTGGGTGCCCTGGTCGAGCGCGAGGTTGCCGACAGCGCGCTGCCGCAACTATTGGTCAAGGACACCCGCCAGGCCCTCGGCCAATTGGGCGCGATGAACCGCGCTGCGTTCACTCATCCGGTCGCGGCCATCACCGGTTCCAGCGGCAAGACCACGGTCAAGGAAATGCTTGCGAGCATCCTGCGTACGCGCGGTCCGGTGCTGGCGACCCGTGGCAACCTGAACAACGACCTCGGTGTTCCGCTGACCCTGCTCGAACTGGCGCCGGAACACACGGCGGCGGTCATCGAGTTGGGGGCTTCGCGTCTTGGCGAGATTGCCTACACCGTTGCCATGACCAAACCGCATGTCGCTGTGCTGAACAATGCCGGCACTGCCCACGTCGGTGAGTTCGGCGGCCCGGAAAAAATCGTCGAGGCCAAGGGCGAGATTATTGAAGGGCTGGATGCCTCGGGCATCGCCGTGCTGAATCTCGACGACAAGGCGTTCCCGATCTGGAAGGCCCGTGCCGCTGCCCGACGGGTGCTGAGTTTCTCTCAGCTGGATGCCACCGCAGATTTCCATGCCAGCTTCATCGTTTCCGATGCACGCGGCTGCCCTGCATTCGAACTGCACACGCCGCAAGGTATTGCCCGGATTCAATTGAACCTGCTCGGCGGGCACAACGTCACCAACGCAGTCGCCGCCGCCGCGGCGGCTCACGCCCTGGGCGTGTCCTTGTCGCATATCGCTTCGGGGCTCAATGCAGTGCAACCGGTCAAGGGTCGTGCCGTCGCGCAACTGGCAACTAACGGTATGCGCGTGATCGATGACACGTACAACGCAAACCCCACCTCCATGTGCGCCGCCGTTGATATACTCGCCGGCTTTTCCGGTCGCACCGTTTTGGTGCTCGGAGATATCGGCGAGTTGGGCGATTGGGCGGAGCAGGGGCACCGTGATGTGGGCGAGTACGCCCGCGGCAAGGTTTCCGCGCTTTACGCGGTCGGGCCAATGATGACCCACGCCGTAAACGCTTTCGGCGAGCAGGCTTTTCACTTCAGCACTCAGGCTGAGCTGATCAAGGCCCTGGAAGCCGAGCAGGACCCAAACACCACCATTTTGATCAAGGGCTCGCGCAGCGCCGCGATGGAAAACATCGTCGCCGCTTTGTGCGGGACCCGTCTGGAGAAACATTAATGCTGCTGCTGCTAGCGGAGTATCTGCAACAGTTCTACAAAGGCTTCGCGGTCTTTCAGTACCTGACCCTGCGCGGGATCCTGCTGGTCTTGTCGCTGTGCTATGGCCCGTGGATGATCCGCACCTTGCAGAACCGTCAGATCGGTCAATCCGTTCGCAACGACGGCCCGCAATCGCACCTGTCCAAATCCGGCACCCCGACCATGGGTGGCGCGCTGATTCTGTCGTCCATTGGTGTCAGCACCTTGCTTTGGGCCGACCTGGCCAACCGTTACGTTTGGGTGGTGTTGTTGGTGACCCTGCTGTTCGGCGCCATCGGTTGGGTCGACGACTACCGCAAAGTCATCGAGAAAAACTCCCGTGGCCTTCCGAGCCGCTGGAAGTATTTCTGGCAGTCGGTGTTCGGCCTGGGCGCGGCGATCTTCCTTTATATGACTGCCGCGACGCCGGTAGAAACCACCCTGATCCTGCCGATGCTCAAGGACTACAGCATTCCGCTGGGCGCGGGTTTCATCGTCCTGACCTATTTCGTGATTGTCGGCTCGAGCAACGCGGTCAACCTGACCGACGGCCTCGACGGTCTGGCGATCATGCCTACCGTGATGGTCGGCGGCGGTTTGGGGATCTTCTGCTACCTGTCGGGTAACGTGAAATTCGCTGAATACCTGCTGATCCCTTACGTACCGGGCGCGGGTGAGTTGATTGTGTTCTGCGGCGCGCTGATCGGTGCGGGCCTTGGGTTCCTGTGGTTCAACACCTATCCGGCCCAAGTGTTCATGGGCGATGTTGGGGCGCTGGCTTTGGGCGGAGCGTTGGGCACGATCGCAGTGATTGTCCGTCAGGAAATAGTTTTGTTCATTATGGGCGGGGTGTTTGTGGTTGAAACGCTGTCCGTCATGATTCAGGTGAGCTACTTCAAATACACCAAAAAGCGTTATGGCCAGGGGCGGCGGGTCTTTCGCATGGCGCCCCTGCATCACCATTTTGAAGTAACCGGATGGAAGGAAACGCAGGTTGTAGTGCGATTTTGGATTATCAGCATGATGTTGGTGCTTATTGGCCTGGCGACATTGAAATTAAGATGAATACGTTTTTATTCCCCTCGCTCAATGCAGGTGCGCTTGTCCTGATCCTCGGGTTGGGTGAGACCGGTGCGGCTGCCGCACGATGGTGCGCGCAGCATGGCGCGCGCCTGCGTGTGCTGGATACGCGACACGAGCCAGCTGGGCTTGATGCGTTGCGGGCCGAGTTGGGGGAGTCGGTGCTTGATTATCGTCTTGGAGATCAGGCGTTGTCCGAACACGCTTTGGACGGTGTGCACAGTATTGTGATTAGTCCGGGCTTATCGCCGCTGGACGAGCCGGTTAAGACGTTTTTGCAGTTGGCCGCCGCTCGAAAAATTGAAGTAATCGGCGAGATTGAACTTTTTGCCCGTGCGTTAACCGATATGGCCGGACAAGGCTATCAGCCCAAAGTGCTGGCTATTACGGGGACAAACGGTAAAACCACCGTTACCGCGATGGCGCGCCAGCTTGCCGAAGCTTGCGGATTCAAAGCGCGGGCAGCTGGCAATATCAGTCCTGCCGCCTTGACGGCGCTGCGGGATGCTTTGAATGGCAATGATCTTCCCGATGTATGGGTGCTGGAATTATCCAGCTTTCAGTTGGAAACAACGCATACGTTGACCCCTGACGCGGCCGCAGTGCTTAACGTTACCCAGGATCATTTGGACTGGCATGGTTCGATGCAAGCCTATGTCAATGCCAAAGCAAAACTTTTGCAGACAGCAAAAATTGCAGTGGTGAACCGCGATGATGGCCTGGTGCTGGGCATGGTGCCTGATACGAAATCCATGGCAGTGTGCACCTTCGGACGCGATGTGCCCCTGTTGGCTGGCGATCTGGGGCTGGAGCACAGCCATGGTGTTGCCTGGCTTAGCGCCGCCGAAGTCAACGACTTCGATCTGCCTGCGCCGCAGACGAAACGTAAAAAATCGGCGGAAACGCCTCAGCGTCAAGCCGGCCGTGCATCACGTCTGATGCCGGTCGATGCCTTGCGGGTACGCGGCATACACAATGCCTTGAATGCCCTGGCAGCTTTAGCGCTGGTGCGCAGTCTCGGACAGGGATGGGCCAATATGCTGCACGCACTTCGCGAGTATGGCGGCGAGCCTAACCGTACCGAGTTCGTGCGTTCTATCGGCGGCGTTGATTTTGTGAACGACAGCAAGGGCACGAATGTTGGTGCTACTGTCGCGGCTCTTGAAGGTTTGGGCCAGAGCGCGGTTCTTATTGCAGGCGGATTAGGCAAGGGTCAAGATTTTTCTCCGTTGGTCAACGCTGTCAAGCAGCATGCGCGTGCCGTTGTGCTTATAGGTCAGGACGCTTCGCTGATTGCGCAGGCTCTGGCCGATGTCACAGTACCCATCGAGCAGAGTGCGTCGATGGAAGAGGCGGTTGCACGTGGCTTTGCCCTGGCGCAGCCAGGCGATGCCGTGTTGTTGTCGCCAGCCTGCGCCAGCATGGATATGTTTAAAAACTATATTCATCGCGGCGTGGCCTTCGTTCAGGCTGTTAATGCCCTGGCGCTCGAAAACGGGGAGGTTGCATGAGTCTTTTTGACCTGACCTCTAGCGTCAATGCAGTGCGCCCGGGCCGCACGACCATGCCTAATTTTGATACCGCGGTCATCATCGCGTCGGCGGCGCTGCTGGCATTTGGCTTGCTGATGGTTTACTCGGCGTCCATAGCTTTGGCGGACGGACCTCGCTACGAGAGCTATGGCCGTTTTTATTTTGTGATCCGGCATGGCCTGTTTATTGTCGTTGGCGTGCTGGCTGCGGCCTTTGTGTTAAGTATTCCCATGAGGGTTTGGCAAAAGCTGGCTGTTCCGTTGTTTTTGTTGTGCATGCTGCTTTTGATCGTTGTGCTAATACCGGGAATAGGGCGTGAGGTAAACGGCGCGCGGCGCTGGCTGCCATTGGGGCCGATCAACTTTCAACCGTCTGAGTTGATGAAGGTGGCGATGTTGTTGTATGCCGCTGATTACACGGTGCGCAAGCAACAGCACATGCAAAATTTCTTCCGTGGCTTCTTGCCCATGGCGTTTGCGCTGGGGGCAGTCGGTATGGTGCTGTTGCTGGAGCCGGATCTGGGCGCTTTTATGGTTATTGTTGCCATTGCTGTCGGAATCCTGTTTATCGGCGGCATCAACGGTAAATTGTTTTCGAGCCTGCTGATGGTGCTGACGGGTAGCTTCTTGCTGCTGATCTGGCTTTCGCCATGGCGTCGCGAGCGTTTGTTTGTGTATCTTGATCCATGGAATCCGGACAATACCTATGGAAGCGCATACCAGTTGTCGCATTCCTTAATAGCGCTGGGGCGCGGAGAATGGTTCGGAGTCGGCCTTGGGGCCAGCGTTGAAAAGCTTCATTACCTGCCCGAGGCGCATACCGACTTTATCGTTGCGGTTATCGGCGAGGAGCTTGGCTTTGTCGGTGTGATGGCATTAATTATGGCGTTTGTCTTTATTGTATGGCGCGCCTTCGATATTGGCCGCCAGTCAGTTGCGATGGAGCGGATTTTTAATGGCCTCGTCGCTCAGGGCGTTGCCTTATGGTTTGGTATTCAGACCTTTATCAATATTGGCGTATGCCTGGGCTTGCTGCCGACCAAAGGTTTGACACTGCCCCTGGTTAGTTATGGCGGCTCGGGGATCGTCATGAATCTTGTCGCACTGGCCCTTTTGCTGCGGGTCGATTTTGAAAACCGTAACCTGATGCGAGGTAAGCGAACATGAGCACGCGCACCTTGCTGATTATGGCGGGCGGGACAGGCGGACACATCATGCCGGGTTTGGCCGTTGCCCACGAAATGCAACAGCGCGGTTGGCGTGTCGTATGGATGGGCCATCCCGAGCGCATGGAAGGCAAACTTGTTCCGGCCCAGGGAATCGAGCTTGTACCGTTGCGTTTTGGCGGCGTGCGTGGCAAAGGCCCTATGGCTTTGCTTAAACTGCCGTTTACGCTTGCGAGGGCATGTTTGCAGGCGTTTGCTGCGTTGAAAAATGTAAATCCCGATGTCGTGCTGGGTATGGGGGGCTATGTGGCTTTCCCGGGTGGAATGATGGCGGCATTGCGTAAAGTGCCTATGGTTATTCACGAGCAAAATGCGGTCGCCGGTACGGCTAATCGCTGGCTGGCGAAAGTAGCCAGGAAGGTATTGGTTGGATTTCCAGGAGCGTTGCCGGGCGCCATCATGGTTGGCAATCCGGTTCGCCGGCAGTTAACACAATTGCCCTTGGCCGGGCAGCGCTACGGTTTGCGTGAAGGTCCTTTACGCTTGCTTGTCATAGGGGGCAGTCTGGGGGCGCAGGCGCTCAATACGGTGGTTCCGGCCGCGTTGGCGCAGTTGACGCTTGATGAACGGCCGGTCGTTACGCACCAGACGGGTGCACAACATATCGCCCATGTGCGCGCCGCCTACGAAAAGGCGGGTGTTGCGGCGCAATGCCATGCGTTTATCGATGATATGGCTGGTGTTCTGCAGGATGCCGATCTGTTGATTTGCCGGGCTGGCGCCATGACTGTGGCCGAAGTGGCAGCTGTCGGCGTTGCGGCATTGTTCATTCCGTTGCCGCATGCCATTGATGATCATCAAACGGCCAACGCCCGCTACCTGAGCGACTGCCACGGTGGCTGGCTGCAAAGCCAGCCCGAATTATCGCCGGAGTGGCTGGCCCAGTGGCTGAAGGCCAGATCGCGGGAGGAGCTGGCACAGGTGGCGCAGCATGCTCATGAGCATGCGCGTTTGAATGCGGCACAGCAGATTGCGGATGCCTGTGAGCAAATATCCCGGAGAGTCGCATGAAGCATAGAATACAAAGCATACATTTTGTCGGGATAGGCGGTTCGGGAATGAGCGGCATAGCCGAAGTTCTTTTGAATCTGGGCTACGCCATCAGCGGTTCGGACCTGCAGGAAACCGCCGTGACGCGCCGGCTTGCAGAGCTTGGTGCGCGGGTCACCATCGGTCATGCGGCAGAAAATATTAAAGGCGTCGGCGCTCTTGTCACGTCGACAGCTGTTGCAGGGGATAACCCCGAAGTCCTGGCTGCGCGCGCCGCCCACATTCCGGTCGTACCGCGCGCCTTGATGCTGGCTGAATTGATGCGCTTGAAACGCGGCATTGCCGTGGCCGGTACGCACGGCAAAACCACAACCACCAGTCTGGTGGCCAGTGTATTGGCTGGCGGGGACCTGGATCCAACTTTTGTGATTGGCGGCCGCCTGACATCGGCCGGGGCCAATGCCCGACTGGGTCAGGGCGAATTTATTGTGGTTGAAGCCGATGAGTCGGATGCGTCATTCTTGAATCTGTTGCCCGTCATGGCTATTGTGACGAATATCGATGTTGACCATATGGACACCTATGGACATGACGTTGCCCGTTTAAAAAGCGCGTTCATCGAGTTTACGCATCGATTGCCGTTTTATGGCAGTGCGGTGGTGTGCAGCGATGATGCTAATGTGCGTGAGATTATTCCTTTTATCTCGCGGCCAGTGACAACCTATGGCTTAAATGCCGATGCGCTGGTGCGGGCAGTCAACGTCCGGGCTCAGGGCACTGTTATGCATTTCGATGTCCAGCGCCGTAGTGCCTCGGGCCTGTTGCCGCCGCTTTCCATCAGCCTGAACTTGCCTGGCGAGCACAACGTGCTTAACGCCTTGGCGGCTATTGCTGTTGCGACCGAACTGGGAGTTCCTGATTCGGCTATTGCGCAATCCCTGGCTGCCTTTAACGGCGTTGGCCGCCGTTTCACTTATGTGGGCGATTTTCCGGTATCAAAGGCTCGTGGCAGTGGCTTGTTTACGCTAATCGATGATTACGGTCATCACCCGGTCGAGATGGCGGCGACGTTGGCCGCGGCGCGCGGCGCATGGCCGGACCGGCGCATTGTCCTGGCATTTCAGCCGCACCGCTATACGCGCACGCGTGATTGCTTTGAAGACTTCGTGCGTGTTTTAAGCTCGGCCGACGCGGTCTTGTTAACCGATGTTTACCCGGCCGGCGAGTCGCCGCTGGTGGCTGCGGACGGGCGCGCTCTGACGCGTGCGATACGCGTGGCAGGCAAGGTCGAGCCCTTGTTCGTAGACGACGTAGTCGACTTGCCGCAGGCTGTTCTGGATTTCGTGGTCGATGGCGACGTAGTCATCGTGATGGGTGCAGGGTCCATTAGCAAAGTTCCCGCACGAATTGGAGAGTTGGTATGAGCGAAAATTTTGGCCATGTAGGCGTGTTGTACGGAGGCCGTTCGGCAGAGCGCGAGGTGTCCCTCATGTCCGGTCGGGGCGTCTATGAGGCCTTGCGCAGCGCCGGGATAGACGCTCATTTGTTTGACACCGGCACTCGCACCTTGATTGACCTGGTTAATTCTGGCTTCGAACGGGTTTTTATTGCCCTGCACGGACGCCACGGCGAAGATGGCACGCTGCAAGGCTTGCTGGAATTGATGGGCGTGCCTTATACGGGAAGCGGTCCGTTGGCTTCGAGTCTGGCCATGGATAAAATCATGACTAAAAAGGTATGGCTCGAGCAAGACCTGCCTACCCCGGGTTTTGCAGTACTGACTGAAGGCAGCAATCTGGACGACGTTATTGACGATCTGGGTTTACCCATGATTATCAAGCCGCCTCACGAAGGGTCGACTCTGGGCGTTACCAAGGTGTCCAAAAAAGAAGAGCTGCTTGCTGCTTATCAATTGGCAGCGCAATACGATGCCGAGGTGATGGCCGAAAAATTTATCGAGGGGCGTGAGCTTACTGTTCCCCTGCTCGGTAAGCGCGGCAGCATTCGCGCCCTTCCGATTATCGAGATTGTGGCGCCTGCCGGCAATTACGATTACGAGCATAAGTATGTGTCCAATGATACTCAGTATATTTGCCCGGCCGAACTCGATGATGCGCTGTCGCAAAAAATCATGCAGCTTGCCGAGCAGGCCTATGACGCTCTGGGCTGCGAAGGATGGGGGCGCGCCGATTTTATGCTTGACGCCGACGGCAAGCCCTGGCTGCTGGAAATGAATACCTCGCCCGGCATGACGAGTCACTCGCTGGTCCCCATGGGGGCCAAAGCAGCGGGGATGAGTTATGTCGATCTTTGTCTGACTATTCTGGACAGCGCCTCTTGCAAAGTGCAAGCGCCGCCCGGTCTCTAAGCCGACAGGAGAGATTTGCGTGTTTAACGACGCCCGCCTCACTAATTTCATTGCCAATACTCTGGCCTTATTGGCTGTGGGCGCAATGATCGTGGCCGTCGTTATTTGGGTGGGGCAGCGCCCGTACTTTGTCATCAGCAAAGTTCAAATCGAGCCGATGCAAGCCGATGCTCTGGGCTATGTTTCCGCCCCTATAGTCAGGGCGACGATAGCCGGACAAATCACCGGTAATTTTTTCACTGTAAATCTGGACGAAACGCGGCAGCTTCTGGAAACCGTACCTTGGGTGCGCCATGCCCGTATCCGGCGCGTCTGGCCCGATACGCTTCGGGTACAGCTCGAAGAGCAGCAGCCATTGGCGCTTTGGAATGAAAACCAGATGATCAATACATGGGGTGAGGCATTTAGCGCCAATCAGGGGGAACTTCCCGATGACGCCGGTTTGCCGCATTTTCATGGCCCGGATAATTCCGAGCGGCTGGTCGTTCAGCGCTATGCCGAGCTGGCTCGCTGGGTTGCGCCTTTGAATATGCACGTTAAAGAAATATTGCTCAGTCCCAGGTACGCATGGTCGGTCGAGCTGTCCGATGGCGTCAGCCTGAATCTGGGGCGCGATCCGGCGGCCGATGTGGCCGATCCCCACGGACGCTCGGGCGCGCAGCCATTTGCCGCAAGGATTGAACGTTTTGTACAAGCATGGCCGACGCTGACACGTCGACTGGACGGCCGTGTGATCGATAGCGCCGATTTGCGTTACTCCAACGGGTTTGCAATAACGTTGGCCCCTGTTTCCAATACCTCTACTAAGTAAAGAACTATGACCCGTGACATCAAGGATCTGATCGTTGCACTCGATATCGGCACCAGCAAAGTGGTGGCGGTGGTGGCCGAAATATTGCCAGAAGGGCGCTTCGAAGTGCTGGGCCTGGGCCAGCATGAATCCCAAGGGATGCGCAAGGGCGTTGTGGTCAATATCGAAGCCACCGTGAACTCGATTCAACGTGCGCTTGAAGAAGCTGAACTTATGGCCGATTGCAAAATCCGCGAAGTCTACACGGGCATCGCGGGCAGCCATATTACAAGCTTCAACTCCAGCGGAATGGTGGCTGTTAAAGACAAGGAAGTTACTGCGACCGATGTGGCCCGTGTCATAGAAACGGCCAAGGCGGTCAATATTCCAACCGATCAGCAGGTGCTGCATGTGCTGACCCAAGAGTTCATAGTGGATTCGCAAGAGGATATTCGCGAACCTATCGGCATGAGCGGCTTGCGCCTGGAGGTTCGTGTCCATATCGTTACAGGCGCCGTCAGCGCTGCGCAAAATATTGTTAAGTGCGTGCGCCGCTGCGGCCTGGAAGTTCAGGATCTGATTCTGCAGCCTTTGGCTTCCAGTCTTGCGTGCCTGACCTCCGATGAAAAAGAGCTGGGAGTGGTGCTGGTTGATATCGGCGGAGGTACTACCGATATTGCTATTTATACCGGAGGGGCTATTCGCCATACGGCAGTGGTTCCGATCGCTGGCGATCAAATCACCAGTGATATTGCCGCAATGCTGCGCACGCCAACTCCCGACGCCGAGGAAATCAAGTTGCGCTTCGGTATTGCCAAGCAAGTGCTGGCCAGTGCAGAAGAGCATATCGAAGTGCCTGGTTTGGGCGATCGTCCCAATCGCCAGGTAAAGCGCCAGGCATTGGGCGCTGTGATCGAGCCCCGGATCGAAGAGCTATTCACGTTTGTGCAGCAAATTGTGCGCGAGTCAGGCTATGAAGATTTGCTGGCCTCAGGCGTCGTGTTGACCGGTGGCACTTCTTTGATGCCGGGGATCGTCGAGCTGGCCGAAGATGTATTTTTAAAACCTGTGCGTGTTGCGGTGCCTGGCTACGAAGGCAGTCTGGCCGATGTCATGCACAACCCGCGCTTTTCAACTGTTATGGGCTTGCTGGCCGAAGCCCGTTTACAGCGCGCCCGCGGGCGCAAAGTTGCGCAGCAAAAAGGTAGTTTCAAAACCCTGCTGGCGCGGATGAAAGAGTGGTTTATGAATTAAGGCCCGGCGTGGCCTTGATGGGGCGGGCTCCAATGCAGCCAGTCCTCGGGAGGCGTTTCAAACTTGGTGCGAGTTTTCGACTGGCATCCCTTTTGAAGCGATTTCCGGAAAGAGCAGTAGTGGGGAAATTTTTCGTTATTCGTTTTTTGGAAATGTGAGGGAGTCAATCATGATGAATTTTGAAATGCTCGATAACAGCGCCAGTGGCACAGTTATCAAAGTTGTTGGTGTGGGTGGTGCGGGTGGAAATGCCGTTTCCCATATGATTCGATCGGGTGTCAGTGGCGTCGATTTTATTTGCGCCAACACTGATGCGCAGGCTTTGGCCACAAGCGAAGCGCCCGTTCAGATCCGTTTGGGTCGTACAGGACTGGGAGCCGGTGCCAAGCCCGATCAGGGGCGTGCCGCTGCCGAAACAGCCCGAGAAGAGATTCGCACTGCGCTGACGGGCGCCAATATGGTCTTTATTACTGCCGGGATGGGCGGCGGTACAGGTACCGGCGCAGGTCCGGTCGTGGCCGAGGTTGCTAAAGAACTCGGAATCCTGACCGTTGGGGTTGTGACCAAGCCGTTCTCTTTCGAAGGTACGAAGCGCTTGAAAATGGCTGAGGAAGGGATCGCGGAACTGTCCAAGCATGTGCATTCGCTTATTGTTGTCCTGAACGAAAATCTGTACGAGTTAATGGACGACGACGCCACGCAGGAGGATTGCTTCAAGGCTGCTGACGACGTCTTGCATAATGCTTGCGCCGGAATTGCTGAAATCATCAACGTCGAAGGCAATGTTAACGTCGACTTCGAAGACGTTAAAACCATCATGGGCGAGCAAGGTCAGGCCATGATGGGCACATCTATTGCCGCAGGCGCCGATCGTGCCCGGGTAGCCGCCGAGCGCGCAATTGCTTGCCCGCTTCTCGAAGGTGTCGATTTGCACGGCGCCCGTGGCATGTTGGTTAACATTACTGCCAGCCGTACCCTGAAAATGCGTGAAACCCGTGAGATCATGGATACGATCCGCAGCTATGCCGCCGATGATGCAACCGTTATTTATGGTACGGCGTACGACGAGTCGATGGGCGAGAATCTGCGCGTTACTGTTGTTGCCACCGGTCTTGGCCGCGTTGCTACGGCTTCGCGTCCTCAATTGGTGCAAAACCATTCAGAAGCGTTGCGTACGGGCACTGACAATATGTCTGTAATGGGTCACGATTTTTCAAGCTCGGACGTGCCTGCCGGTATTCGCAATCCGCGAAGCAAGGATTCGGCCGAGGTGCGCGCTCTTGAAACCGCCGGTATGGATCACTTCGATATACCTGCTTTTCTGCGCAAGCAAGCTGACTAAGGGTTAAAAAAACAGATTCAACAAAAAAACGACCCTCACACTGCCGGGTGAATTTTTCGCCCGTGCAGACACGGCGACGCACTTTCTTCTTCCCCAGGAAAGTGTGTCGCTGCGTATTCATTCCATTTCCAAATCAATTGTAAGCACGAAGGCGAGTGCAGACGGTGCATTGGTACGGCAAGCGAAGCCGGCATAGTTCACGATCGATTTGGAAATGGAATCAGGTTTCGTAACGATTTTCGCTGCGGACCGCGCTTTATTGGGAGTAAAGTTAACTGCCGCAAGCGCTAATCCGGTTACAATGGCGCCTAGAGTGCGGCTAGCCAGCCGCCATTGCCGTTTGATATTGGTCATTAATATGTTACTTCAGCGCACCATCCAAAAATCCATAAGCACGAAAGGTGTGGGGCTGCACTCTGGGCGTCGAGTCGAGATCACGTTGCGTCCCGCCGAGCCCAATACGGGTATTGTTTTCCATCGTGTCGATTTACCCGAGGTGGTCGATTTGCCAGCCCAGGCCAGTAATGTGGGTGGCACTCGAATGGCTTCGGTCCTGCAAAAGGACGGTGCGCGCGTTTCGACAGTAGAGCATTTAATGTCTGCGCTGGCGGGCCTGGGTATCGATAACCTGCATGTAGATCTTACCGCCGAAGAAGTCCCAATTATGGATGGCAGCGCCGGCACCTTTGTCTATTTGCTGCGTTCGGCCGGCTTGCAAGAACAGCCTGCCGCCAAACAATTTATTCGGGTTCTTGAAACGATCGAAGTCCGGGAAGGCGAAGGCGATGACATCAAGTGGGCTCGACTCGAGCCATACGAGGGTTTCGCCTTGTCGTTTGCCATCGATTTCCATCACCCGGCCATCGACTCCACGGCTAATTTTGCCGAAGTTGATTTTGCCAAAGATTCGTACGTCAAGACTATAGCGCGCGCGCGCACCTTTGGGTTTGCAAGCGAAGTCGAGGCTTTACGCGCAGCGGGTCTGGCGCGTGGCGGCAGTCTTGATAACGCCATTGTCATGGACGAATATCGCGTGCTTAATTCTGACGGATTACGTTACGACGACGAGTTCGTCAAGCACAAGATTCTCGATGCCATTGGCGATTTATATCTTATAGGCAAGCCTTTGGTGGCGCGTTATGTGGCTTGCAAATCGGGGCACGGGCTTAACAATCAGCTGGCGCGTGCGCTGCTGGCTCGGCAAGATGCATGGGAATTAATCACCTATGAATCGACCGCAACCGCGCCTAAGGCTTTTGTAAATGAATGGAAGTTTGCGTAGCGTTGTTGTTTTTCGGTTAGAATAACCCGGCCGTTATTTATGGCTGGGCGCCGCGATGATGCACAAGCAAGCGTTTTACCGCATCTGCCAGCGGCCCAGGGGCTAGCCCCTTTTCAAGTTTCTCGAACGCCTTCAGTGCGTTGTCATCCAGTGGCACGACCTCTCGGGCCGGTGCTGCTTTTGTCTGGTTTTGTAACAAACCAGCTTGAACTCTAACGTTAAGTTCGTTAAGGTTCCATCCGTCCTCCGTTAGCAGCTGAAGAATCCGGGGGGCTAATTGTCGTAGTCTTGCCGCGTAGGCAGCGCTGGGAACCGCCAGGGTAATTTGCTGTTTTTCTATACGCGCCACTCGACAAACCTGCGCCAGCGCAGGAGGCAACACTTTTTTTGCCGCGTGCTCGATTGATATCAGCATGCGTGCTGTGGTTAATACATTAGCGCCATGCTGGTCGCTGCCCAGCCAGCCAATTGCGGTCAAATTGGCCGGTGCGGGTTTGTCTTTGGATCGTTGTACAGGTGTCCGGGACATTCGCTACTTTTCTAAGGATTTAGTGTGAGATCTATGTTTTTCAGGAGTCGTTCAAACGATTCTAACGCCAAAGTGCTTAAGACGCCGTTCTCGGCAATGCTTGTGGTTGCTGCAATGGCGGCTTCAGCCGCTGCCGGAGCATGGGTACAGGCGCAATACAGCAGCAAGCCGGCTTCGTTCAGCCTGGGGCAAGAGCTTGCAATTAGTGCGCAGGTGTCGCGCGACTCAAGCTATATTCGCGAAAATGTTAACTTGCTGGCCTCAAAGGTAGGAGACCTTCAAGCCAAGCTTATTGTCATGAACGGGCTTGGCAAGCGGGTAGCCGAAATTGCCGGGGTCTCTTATACCGATCCTGAAGTCCATGCCAGCCTTGAGCATACTGCTACTCCTGTCATGGATTACATTTCCGATGGGCAAGGCGAGTACGGCAGCGCTGAAAGCTTGGGGCGTCAGCTGGATGCTTTGCAGCAGCAAGTGATCGAGCAGCGCGATTGGTTTGCCATGCTTGATTTGGTGCTTACCAAGCGTGTCGGAATCGAGGCTAGCCTTCCAACCCTTAATCCGGTTAATTATCCGTACTTGAGCTCATCGTATGGATGGCGCCGTCATCCAATTACGAAGCGGCACGCCATGCACGAGGGCCTTGATTTCGCAGCTCCCAAAGGTACACCTATTTATGCTGCTTCGGGCGGAGTGGTGGCCGAAGCCAAGTATCATTCGGGTTATGGCAATATGGTTGAAATCAATCACGGCAATGGACTGGTTACGCGTTATGCACATGCGTCCAAATTGATCGTAAAGGCCGGCGATCTGGTCGAGAAAGGCCATATGATTGCTCGTGTCGGGTCAACGGGGCAGTCTACGGGTTCCCACTTGCACTTCGAGGTGCGCATGGCCGGCCACCCTCTGGATCCGACCTTGTTTTTAGCCCGGCCAGTACCTTCCGACTCGCTGCTTGTTGATGCAACAAAACAGGTTGAAGCCATCCTGCCCGAGGTGCGTTAAACTGTACCGTT
>LNAP01002356.1_pt1 | contig 19006 bp, 14 predicted proteins | sample 602601 | NCBI WGS metagenome assembly LNAP01 (sample SAMN02440304, study PRJNA202911) | soil metagenome | biome: Subtropical and temperate rainforests or woodlands; isolation source: soil samples (1 kg each in a 20% v/v slurry with milli Q water) were... ...
TTCAAAATCCTGAAAGAGTAAAGAAATATTTTAGACATAATGACATAAAATATGCAGCAGCATAATAAATTTCCGTTATTAATCCGTCAGGTTAATAACGTACTACAGTTATGGCCAGGCAACTGATGCCACACCAGCTTTTGGTGTTAAATGGACTGGTTTTGTTAAGACAGACTATATGTTTGACACGCGACAAACCACCAATTCCAGAGAAGGGCATTTTATGATTTTACCGGCCCCAGAAACGTTGGTAAATGGCGAAGATGTGAATGACCAAACCAATTTTAACATTTTATCCATCCAATCTCGTTTAAGGGCCGGCATTACCGGTCCCGACTTTTTTGGAATGAAAACTTCCGGCGCTATTGAGGCTGATTTTTTCGGAAACTCAGGAACTGGGCTCGATGATGTTAATGGGTTCAGATTAAGACATGCATTTGTACAATTATCGAATGATAAAGTTGAAATTTTAATGGGGCAGTTTTGGCATCCTATGTTCGTGACCGCTGTTTTTCCTGATGTTTATTCCTTTAATACAGGAGTACCTTTTGCCCCATTCTCAAGAAATCCTCAATTACGTCTTACTACTAAAGGAAAGGTTAAATTTATTGGTGTACTTTTCACCGAAAGAGATTTCCAAACCAGAGGCGCCAGTGTAAGTAAATCCGGAATGCCTCAGTTGCACGCACAGTTGCAATTGGGTTCCGTGGCAAATACTTTGGGAGGTTTTGGTGTTAATTTTAAATCGGCCAGACCGGCTCTGGGAGTTGACAATGTAACAAGCACCGCTTTTATTGGCTATTTTAGAACAAAATTAGGAAAAGCGACTTGGAAAGCAGAAGCCATTTACGGACAAAACATGTCCGATATCCTGCAAATTAGCGGTTTTGGAACTGCATTAAACGGGGATTTCGTAAACAATGACACATTTTCTGCCTGGACTGAATTTAATGCCGATTTTTCTGAAACCATGGAATGGGGAATATTCGGTGGTTATTCAAAAAACAGTGGTTTTGGAGAACCAATTACTAATATAAATGGATTTTTAATAAGTGCTGAAAGAGATCCAACTAAAGCAGGTTATTGGAACAGTGTTGAAAGCGCCTTTAGAATAGCGCCAAGAATTGGATGGAAATCAGGAAAAATGAAAATCGGCATCGAAGGCGAATTTACCAGCGCTCAATATGGATCTATTGACAGTAGCGGCGATATGAACACAACTGGCATAGATGCAGTAAACAACTTCAGATTATTAACAACAGCAATTTATAACTTTTAAAACCAATTATTATGTCAAAAGAAAACATGAAAGCATATTGGAAGAAAAACCTAACTTATTTGGCAATTTTGCTAAGTATTTGGTTTTTGGCTTCCTACGTGTTCGGAATCTTTTTAGTGGAGCAGTTAAACACAATTAAAATCGGAGGCTTTAAACTTGGTTTCTGGTTTGCGCAACAAGGATCAATGTATGTATTTGTTATCTTAATATTCGTCTATGTAAAATTGATGAATACTTTAGATAAAAAATATGGCGTTGAAGAATAATTTAAACTTTAAAAAATATAAATCATGGGAATATTAGCATGGACTTGGATACTTGTAGGACTTTCATTTGCGCTATATATAGGAATTGCAATTTGGGCAAGGGCAGGTACTTCAAAAGAATTTTATGTGGCGGGTGGCGGTGTCCATCCGATAATGAATGGAATAGCAACCGCAGCCGACTGGATGTCGGCAGCATCATTTATCTCTTTGGCGGGTATCGTTTCGTTTACGGGATATGACGGTGCAGTTTACATTATGGGATGGACTGGAGGCTTTGTGCTTTTGGCACTTTTGCTGGCGCCTTATTTAAGAAAATTTGGAAAATTTACGGTGCCGGATTTTATTGGGGACAGGTACTATTCTAAAACTGCCCGTATTGTTGCTGTAATTTGCGCGTTAATTGTTTCGTTTACCTATGTGGCCGGACAAATGCGAGGCGTTGGAATTGTATTTTCAAGATACTTGGAAGTTGATATTGACACAGGTGTTTATATTGGTATGGCAATTGTTTTCTTTTATGCGGTTTTGGGCGGTATGAAAGGGATTACTTACACGCAAGTGGCACAATATTGCGTATTGATATTTGCTTTTATGGTTCCTGCAATATTCATTTCGTTTCAAATGACAGGAAACCCAATTCCGCAATTAGGATTTGGAAGTGCCGGTGAAGACGGCGTTTATTTATTGGATAAATTGGATGGTTTGTCAACCCAACTTGGTTTCCATGAATATACCTCTGGAAGCAAATCAATGATTGACGTTTTTGCGATAACTTTCGCATTAATGGCTGGTACTGCAGGATTGCCTCACGTAATTGTGCGTTTCTTTACCGTGCCAAAAGTAAAAGATGCGCGTATTTCTGCAGGATGGGCCTTATTGTTTATCTCAATTTTATATACAACAGTTCCGGCAGTGGCGGTTTTTGCGAGAACTAAATTGATTGAAACTGTCAGCAATGCAAAATATGAAGAATTGCCGCAATGGTTTGGCAACTGGGAAAAAACAGGCTTGCTGAAATTTGATGATAAAAATGCGGATGGTGTGGTGCAATATGTTGCCGATAAAGAAGTCAACGAATTAACCATTGACAATGATATTATGGTACTTGCCAACCCCGAAATTGCGAATTTGCCTAACTGGGTTGTTGCATTGGTTGGCGCCGGTGGATTGGCGGCAGCGCTTTCAACAGCAGCAGGTTTGTTGTTGGTAATTGCTTCATCAATATCACACGATTTAATTAAAAAATTAATCAATCCTGATATTTCAGAACGAGGAGAACTTTTGGCGGCACGTATCAGCGCCGGTGTAGCTGTTTTTATTGCTGGTTATTTTGGAATAAATCCCCCGGGGTTTGTCGCCGCCGTTGTGGCACTTGCCTTTGGTTTGGCCGCAGCATCTTTCTTTCCTGCAATATTGCTAGGTATTTTTGACAAGCGGATGAACAAAGAAGGTGCAATTACAGGTATGATTATAGGCTTATGTTCGATGTTATACTATATGTTAAAATTCAAATTTGGGATTTTTGACGGAGGAAAAGAAGCCGTGGCCGGTCTTGCACCAGACTGGTGGTTTAATTTTGGAAAAGGAGGAATCTCTCCCGAAGGTTTTGGAACTGTAGCAATGGCAATAAACTTTATTGTTTCTGTAGTTGTTTCAAGATTAACACCAGCACCACCGCAACATGTTCAAGAAATTGTTGAACATATCAGAATTCCGTCAGGAGTAGAAGCCGCACAAGGCGCTCATTAAAAATAAATTTAGTCTTAAAACAGCACTATAAATTTTATAGTGCTGTTTTTAATATTTAATATTTAATATCAATTTATCAAATAGTGAAAAAAAGACACCAACAAAAGTTAATCGTATTGTCATTAATGCTATTGTTTTTGCTTAATGTTCCGGTATTGTTGATTTTCAACAGCAGCACAACTTTTATTGGTTTTCCCATCCTATATTTTTACATATTTTTTGTTTGGATAGTAAGTATTATTGTTTCATATATCATTTTAAAAAAGTATTATGAGTAGTTTTTTGGTGATAGCAGTAATATTGGTTTATTTGGCCGTCATTTTTTATGTTGCCTATTGGGCTGAAAAAAATTCAAAAAGCAAGTGGGTGAATAACCCTTATATTTATACCCTTTCATTGGCTGTTTATTGCACAGCCTGGACTTATTACGGCAGTGTTGGTTTGGCCGCAACATCAGGTTTAAAATTTTTGACCATTTATTTGGGCCCCATTATTATTATACCAACCTGGGTAATTTTAATGCGTAAAATTATCAGAATTTCCAAAGGAAATAAAATTTCAACTTTGGCCGATTTCATTTCACTGCGCTACGGCAACGATCGTTTTTTGGGTGCCTTAGTGACTTTTGTTTGCGTTTTGGCGATTGTTCCTTATATATCTTTACAGTTAAAAGCTATTTCTGAAACTTTTAACGTAATCACCAATCATCATATTTCTGCGATTTCCATTTTAGACGACACCACTTTTTATATTGCGATTTTATTGGCAATTTTTGCCGCATTTTTTGGCACGCAACACACGGACGCCTCTGAGCGCCACAAGGGAATTATCACTGCAATAGCATTGGAATCTGTTATTAAACTGGTATTTTTTCTTGTCATTGGTTTTTATGTAACCTTTTATTTATTTAATGGTCCAACCGATATTTACAATCAGGCATCGGTTTTGCCCAATTTTAAAACCCAGCAAACCATAGATGGTTTAAATGGCGGATTTAATTGGTTTTTGTTGAGTTTATTGTCAATGATAGCCATTATGTTATTGCCAAGACAATTTCAGGTGACCGTTATTGAAAATGAACGCGAAAAATATTTGAAGAAAGTAATATGGCTTTTTCCGCTGTATTTATTGCTTTTTAATGTTTTTGTGATATTTATTGCTTGGGGTGGAAACATCATCTTTCAAAATCAACAAGTTGATGCCGATTTATTTACGTTGTTGTTGCCGCTAAACAACAATAATGAGTTTTTGGCATTGCTGGTGTTTTTAGGCGGATTTTCGGCGGCAATTTCCATGGTGGTCATTGCATCTTTGGCATTGGCTACCATGCTTAGCAATAATTTAATTATTCCTTACGGATTTTTGAAACGGTTTAGCAAATCAGAATCCGAAGAAAATACCGAATCTATTAAAAATATTCGGCGAATTTCAATTTTTTCATTGATTATCATCGCTTATTTTTTCTACAAAAGTTTTACCTTAGACCGTTCGTTGGTTTCTATCGGATTGATTTCATTTGTGTTAATTGCACAATTGGCTCCGGCCTTTTTTGGAGGTTTGTTTTGGCGAAGAGGCTCATCAAAAGGAGCTAAATACGGCATATTTGCAGGTTTTATTGTAACGGTTTACACCTTATTATTACCATTTGCTGTTGAATCTCAATTAATCGCTTCGTCTTTTGTGAATGAAGGATTGTTTGGCATCAATATTTTAAAGCCTTATGAGTTGTTCGGATTGCAATTATTTGAGCCGGTAACCCACGCATTTTTTTGGAGCCTGCTTTTTAATGCCAGCATCTATTCTTTGGTTTCGGTAAACAAATTGGGAAGTTACCGGGAACGAAATTTTGCCGAAATGTTTGTTGACAGCACCAAATATGCAGCTTTGCAAGAAGGTGCCTACGTATGGAAAGGAGAAGCTTATGTGCGTGACATCAGAAAAGTTTTAACCCGTTTTTTGGGCGAAAGCAGAACAGAAAGAGCCTTAAATTTGTTTTATATGAAATACGACATCGATAAAAAAACGCAAGTTGCAGATGCTCGTTTGGTAAATTTTTCTGAAAAATTGTTAACGGGAAGCATCGGAAGCGCTTCAGCAAGAATTTTAATTGCTTCCGTAGTAAAAGAAGAAGAAATAAGTTTAACCGAAGTATTGAATATTCTGGATGAAACGCAAAAAGCTAAAGAATCCAATAAAGAATTAAAAGAACGCGACAAGCAAAAAGATGAGTTTTTAGATACTGTGGCACATGAACTTAAAACGCCAATTACCTCAATTAGAGCACTTTCGGAAATATTATTGGCTGATGATGACATTGACAATCCCACAAAAAAGAAATTTTTAACGAGTATTGTAAGTGAAAGTGAAAGAGTGAGCAGGTTGATCAATAACATTTTAGACTTGGAAAAATTGGCTACGGGAAAAGAAAAATTGGATTTAAATGAGCATTCGATTAAAAATACCATCTTAAAATCAATTGTTCCTTTTAGGCAATTTGCTGTTAAAAAGGGAATTAAAATGAATTTGGATGAAATAGCTGATGCAAACGTTGTTTATGATGAAGACAGGATTCAGCAAGTAATTATTAATTTATTGTCGAATGCCTTTAAATTTTCAAACGAAAATAACGGGGAAGTGAAAATTTCATCCTTTGTAAACCATAATAAAGTTGAAATAATAGTTGAAGACAATGGAAAGGGAATTAAAAATGATGAATTATTTTCGATTTTCAACAAATTTTATCAGTCTAAAAATCAAACCCTCATAAAACCAATTGGCAGTGGTTTGGGATTGGCAATCAGCAAGCAAATCATTGAAAGTCACAATGGTAAAATTTGGGCAGAAAATAGCATGCCGCACGGGGCGCGATTGACTTTTACTTTACCCCTAAACAGAAATTAATATGATGAAACGAGCAAGACAAATTTTGATACAAAAAGGAATGATTAATAGCGAACATCAGCTGTTACCGCTAAAAAATAAAATTTAAACAGATGAAACGAGCATCACAAATTTTGATATATAAAGGAATGATAAATAGCGAACAGCAGCTGTTACCGCTAAAAAATAAAATTTAAACAGATGAAAAAGATATTAATAGTCGATGATGAACCCAACATAGTAATGTCGCTTGAGTACATTTTTAAGAAAGAGGATTTTGAAGTATTTATTGCCCGTGATGGAGCGGAAGCCATTGAAATAGTTGAAAATAATATTCCGGATATCATATTGTTGGATATTATGATGCCGAATGTTGACGGATATCAGGTGCTTAATTATTTGAAAAACAGCGAAATGTTGAAAAAAATTAAAGTCATTTTTCTTTCGGCAAAAAATAAAGCAACGGACATAGAATTGGGATTGCAATTGGGCGCCGACAAGTACATATCAAAACCTTTTGCCGTAAAAAATTTGGTTAAAGAAGTGAAGGAACTTTTAAATAAAAAATAATAATATGAGCTATAGATTGGGAAATAGGGCTTCAGATATTGTCATCACCATTTATGTCATCATTACCATATTTGGCAGGATATATATTGAATCTTTATTTCAAATTGGTGCGTTAAGTTCACTTTTTATGGGAGTGTTTACCTTATTGGTGCTGTGGGCATTAATTAAAATAAAATTTTTAAATCCAGTTTGGTTTGGATTGTTTAACAAAAAAAACAAGTAATTATGAGTTATCAAAAACATTACAACAACAGTATTGAAAACCCGGAAGCGTTTTGGGGCGAACAAGCCAATAATATAAAGTGGTATAAAAAACCAACCATTATATTATCTAAAGATGAAAATGGATTTGATCGTTGGTTTGAAGACGGAAAATTAAATATTTGCTATTTGGCGGTCGATAAACACGTTGATGCCGGTTATGGCGAACAAACAGCCATTGTGTATGATTCTCCGGTGACGCAACAACGCGTAAACTATTCTTACAATGAGGTTAAAAGACAGGTTTCTCGTTTGGCTGGCGGACTTCGTGATTTGGGCGTAAAAAAAGGTGATACGGTTATTATTTATATGCCAATGATTCCGCACGCCGCATTCAGCATGCTGGCCTGCGCGCGAATTGGCGCCATACATTCCGTTGTATTTGGCGGATTTGCACCCCACGAGCTGGCGATCAGAATTGACGACTGTAAACCAAAAGTGATTATTACGGCAACTTCGGGAATGGAAGTCGACCGATTGATTGCCTACAAACCTTTGGTTGACGAAGCGGTGGAAAAAGCCACCCATAAAGTTGAAAAAATCATTGTTTACCAACGTAATTTGGGTGCCATAAATCCTAAAACGGAAACTTATGTGAGTTATAAAAAGTTGGTAAAAGCATCTGAACCGGTTGACTGTGTTGAGATGGATTCCAACGATCCTTTATATATATTATACACTTCAGGAACCACAGGAAAACCAAAAGGTATTTTGAGAGATACAGGCGGTTACGCAACGGCGTTGAAATATTCCATGAAATATATTTATGGTGTTGAAGAAGGCGATACGTTTTGGGCAGCATCAGATGTTGGTTGGGTTGTTGGTCATAGTTACATCGTTTATGCGCCGCTTATCAACAGAAACACCACCATTGTTTTTGAAGGAAAACCAGTAAAAACGCCTGATGCCAGTACTTTTTGGAGAATCATCAGCGAAAATAACGTCAAGGTGATGTTTACCGCGCCAACGGCGATTAGGGCGATTAAAAAAGAAGATCCCAATGGTGAATTGTTAAAAATGTACGATTTAAGTTGTTTGAAATACCAATTTTTGGCCGGTGAACGCTGCGATGCCGCAACCCTGCATTGGCTGGAAGAAAAATTGCAAATTCCGGTGATTGACCATTGGTGGCAAACAGAATCGGGTTGGCCAATGGTGTCCAATATGATGGGTCTGGAAGCTTTGCCGGTTAAACCAGGTTCAGCAACAAAACCGGTTGGCGGTTACGATCTTCAAATTTTAAATAATGAAGGAAAGCAAGTTGGCGCCAACGAAGAAGGATTGGTTGCCATTAAATTGCCGTTGCCTCCGGGAAATATGCTCAATATTTGGGGAAATACCGACCGATTTATTGAAGGTTATTTAAAACGCTTCAACGGCTATTATTTTTCAGGTGACGGCGGTTATGTTGATGAAGATGGCTATGTATTTATCACAGGTAGGGTAGATGATGTGATCAATGTTGCAGGCCATCGATTGTCGACTGCGGAAATGGAAGAAATCGTTTCTTCAAATAAGTCCGTTGCCGAATGTGCCGTTTTTGGTATTGAAGACCATTTAAAAGGACAAATTCCTTTGGCATTGGTGGTATTAAAATCGGGTGATTATGTTTCAAGTTTTGAATTGGAGCATAACATTGTGCAAGACGTGAGAAATAAAATTGGACCCGTTGCATCGTTGCGAAAAGTATTGATTGTTAAACGGTTGCCTAAAACCCGTTCAGGAAAAATTCTTCGTAAATTATTGAGAAATATGGCTGATGGCGTTGAATATGTCATTCCTTCAACCATAGATGATCCGGAAATCATTGAAGAAATTATCCATGAATTCAAACTTTTCAAAATAGGAATATTTGAACACGCCACTGAAGAGGAAAAACAAACACTTGCTGATTTACGTATAGATTCATTCATAAAATATTACAAATCTTATCAACACAGCGTGAATGATCCCGAAGGTTATTGGGCTCAAATTGCAGATACATTTACCTGGCGCAGGAAATGGGATAAAGTTGTTGAATACAATTGGGACACGCCAAAATTTGAGTGGTTTAAGGGTGCAAAATTAAATATTACCGAAAACTGTTTAGACCGCCATTTGGAAAAAAGAGGCGAAGATACTGCCATTATTTGGGAACCTAACGATCCGAATGAAGCACATAGAATATTAACTTATAACGAATTGCACGCTGAGGTTTGTAAATTCGCCAATGTATTGAAAAATAACAATATAGGCAAAGGTGATAAGGTTTGTATTTATATGCCTATGGTTCCTGAACTTGCCATTGCCGTATTGGCCTGCGCACGTATTGGAGCGGTACATTCAGTGGTTTTCGCCGGATTTTCGTCAGTGGCACTTTCCACCAGAATTAACGATGCGGAATGTAAAATAATTTTAACATCCGATGGCGTTTTCAGAGGAAATAAGACAGTAGAATTTAAAATTATTGTTGATGAAGCGCTTGAAACCTGTCCAACCATTGAAACATCTATTGTATTGAATAGAATTAATTCAAAAGTTACTATGAAAGCCGGCCGCGATCTTTGGTGGCATGAGGAATTGGCGAAGGCAGAAACCTATTGTGCTGCTGAAATTATGGATGCGGAAGATATGTTATTCATACTATACACTTCTGGCTCAACAGGGAAACCAAAAGGAATGGTGCATACTTGTGCGGGTTATATGGTACAAACAGCGCATAGCTTTAAAAATGTATTCCAATATGAGCATGGAGATATTTATTTCTGTACTGCTGATGTTGGCTGGATTACCGGCCACTCCTATATTGTATATGGACCGTTAGCCGCTGGAGCGACCACTTTAATGTTTGAAGGAATTCCGTCATATCCTGATTATAGCCGTTTTTGGCAAATTGTTGAAAAGTTTAAAGTGAACCAATTCTATACCGCACCAACTGCCATTAGAACATTGGCTGCACAAGGAAATGAAATGACGCAAAAAAACGATTTAAGTTCCATAAAAGTTTTGGGAACGGTTGGAGAGCCTATTAATGAAGAAGCTTGGCACTGGTATGATGAAAAAATAGGTAAACAAAGATCACCAATTGTTGATACTTGGTGGCAAACTGAAACAGGAAGTATTATGATTTCTCCATTGGCTGGGGTTACTCCGGCAAAACCAACTTTCGCAACCAGGCCAATGCCGGGCGTGCAGCCTTGTTTGGTTGATGAATTGGGAAATGAATTAGATACCAATCCATCTGAAGGAAGATTGTGCATTAAATATCCTTGGCCATCAATGGCGCGAACCATTTACGGAGACCATAAGCGCTATAAAGAAACCTATTTCACTGCGTTTCCAGGAAAATATTTTACCGGAGACGGTTCCTTTAGGGATTTGGAAGGAAATTACAGGATTACAGGCCGTGTAGATGATGTGGTGATTGTTTCCGGACATAATTTAGGAACCGCTCCAATTGAAAATATCATTAACGAGCACAACAATGTGGTTGAATCCGCCATTGTTGGATTCCCGCATAACATTAAAGGAAATGCCTTGTATGCCTATGTAATTGTCTATGAAATTCCTGAGAATCCAGATGCTTTGCGTCGTGAAATAAATGATTTAATTGGCCGTACCATTGGGCCTATCGCAAAATTGGACAAAATTCAATTTGTGCCGGGATTGCCAAAAACACGTTCGGGAAAAATTATGAGACGTATTTTACGTAAAATTGCCGAAAATGAAACCTCAAATATGGGTGATATAACCACCTTGTTAAATCCGGAGGTTGTTGAAGCCATAATGGAAGGATCATTGGTTAAATAAATTGCCAAACCTTGAAGTGAAAAACGCTCTCAATTTTTGGGAGCGTTTTTTTATAGCAAGCCTTCTTTGCCTGTGACCCTGAACAAATCCGAATAATGCAAGTTGCGCTCTTTTTTCAATTTTGATATTATTTTCAGAAAAAGCAAGGCGGTGATAAAAGCATCTCCGGCTGCAGTATGGCGGTCATGCTTGGGAATATTGAATTCTTCGCACAACACATCCAGATTAAAATGACTGTCTTTTTTGCCTTCCAGTTTTTTATATAAAATTCCGGTATCAATCGTTTTGTTTTTCAATTTTGGCAATTCCATTCTTTTAAGCGCGGCGTTAATCATTTCAATGTCAAAAGCGGTATGGTGCGCCACCAAAACGGAGTTTCCTATAAAATCAATAAAATTTTCGATGGCTTCGGCTTCGCTGAGTTTGGTGAGTTTTCCTTCTTTTAAAATTCCGTGAATTTCAACAGTTTCAGCTTTAAAAGCCGCTTGTTTTAAATAGATTTCAAAGCTGTCGGCAACATCAATGTTGTTGTTAACGATACAAATGGCGCCAATGGACAATATTCGGTCATTAATAATATCCAAGCCTGTTGTTTCCGTATCCAAAACTACAAATCGTGTGTTTTCAATACTTTTTGGCTGTTTTTGTTTGAACTTTTTTGAATATTGCTTCCAGAAAAACGGATAATTATTATATGTAAACCAGGAAATCATCACATCATTTGGGCTAAGTTATACCTGATATTCAATAATTCCTGAATAGCTGAAATAGGTTTAAAACATCCTTTTAATTTTAATTTTTCGAATTTGTTTAAATTGTTAAGGTCAACATACCTTCCTGTATCATTGCTTTTCAAACCTTGGTTTGTTCGGAATTGCAGCAATATTTTAAAGGAATCAATGCATGATAAATACAAATCCTCGTTTTTTGGTTCTAATTTAATTAATTTTTTGAAGCGGGAAATGGTGTTGTTTTTATCTTTGAGGTTGTGCGACAGAATAAGCAATCGGGCGGCATCCACCAATGGCATAATGGCCCTGCTTTTTATGTCGAACTGGTCTTTGTGCGCACCGTCTTTTTCTACCAAAAATTGTCTGAAAAACCCAATTGGAGGCGGATTTCTAAGCGCATTTCTTCCCAAAAAATTTAAAAATATTTCAAAAGAATTTATCGATTCATATATACTGTCTGACATTGCATTGACCAACTTTTTATCACCAAAAACCAAGTCGTAGTCAAAAAAGATGGTGCACATCATTATGGCATCTTCCGTAGGCGATTTAATCCAGATATCAAATTGATTTTTCCATTCGGATAAGGACAAGCACCAATTTGGGTTGCTCGCCATCATGTTTGCAGGGCAATATTCAAAACCAATAACATTCAGTTTTTCGGTCACTTTTTTCGCGAGTTGCAAGAAATACTGTTTTGTGGGCATATATTTATCTGGGGAAACATCCTCAAAAACCAAGGCGTTGTCCTGGTCGGTCATCAGCAATTGTTCTTTCCGGCCCTGACTTCCCAAAGCCATCCATCCAAATTTAACCGGCGGTTCTTTGTCCATTTCTTCAATGGAGAGTTCGATGGCTTTTATGGTGATGGCTTCATTTATTTCTGAAATAATTTGCGAGATAAATGTAATTGGAATATTTTGTTCGATATAACCCAGCAGCAAATTCGACGCTTTTTCACGTATATATTTTAAGGCAGTTACCTCTTTTGCCCTATTTATTTTTTTAATCAATAAGGAAGGGTTGTTGCCATGCAAAATCACAATGTCATGTTCAGATAAAACACCGATTAATTCGGAATGAGTCGTGCCGTCTTTGGTGATGCACAAATGCGTAATTTTGTTTTTTATCATGGCAATTTGCGCTTCGGCCACGGTGATTTTTTGCTTAAAAGTTTTAACTGGCGATGACATGATTGCTGTTACGCTTTCATCAATGGAAACCAATCCCGTGGCAATTTTTGAACGTAAATCCTTATCGGTAATAATGCCTATCGGATTTTTGTTTTCCACAATCAAAATAGAACCAACTCTTTTGGCACTCATTATTTTGGCAGCTTCTTTTATGGTGGAAGTTTTTAAGGCAGTAACCGGATTCTTGCTGAATTCGGCACTTTGGATTTCGGTGAAACTGGTATTCGAAGTGTGCATTTCAATATTTGCAAATAACTGCCCGTTGGTGCCTTTTGCATAAGGCGTTTTAATATTTGACGAGAAACTTGCAATCAAAAATTTCTTTACTTTTTCATTGGTTTGAATGATTTCTTTTAATATTTCTACGGAAACGGCATACAAAACCGACTCTTCATTGGCTTTGGCGCTCATCAGGTACAAATCGTTTTGTATCAACGGCCGAAGCCCAAAAATATCTCCTTCATCACAAATATCAACCAAAATTTGCTCATTGTCCATACCTCGGTACAAACCAATCGCTCCATCTTTTACAACATAAAAATACGCGTGGGGATTTTCTTCCTGCTTAAATACAAAATTATCTTTTTCAATATAAGTTACCTTAACATTTGAGGCAATTTTAAAGAGTTGCTCTTTTTCCAGAACATCAAAAGGAGGGAAGTTTTTAAGGAAATCGTAAATGCGTTCTGCGATGGTATTTTTCATAAAAAATGAAACAATGTTAAACTTTAAAGTTACAAAATTTTATGGGTTTGTAAAAGGGTTTTTATTTGATTAAATGATAGTTGGTATTTATTAAATCGAATAAGTTTAGTGCGTTGTTTTTTTTGTATTTGGCGGTTTGCTTCAGGAATAAATAGGCAGTGATCAATGCATCGCCCAAAGCAGTATGCCGATCGTGCATTTGAACGTTATATATTTCACACAATTCTTCCAGGCTGAATATTTTTTTATAAGTGTCTGTTTTCGCTATTTTTTTATGGATGTAATTGGTGTCTAACTGTTTGGATTCCAAAGGGCCGACTTTTAACCGTTTCAATGCCTGGTTGATCATATTTACGTCGAACGCCGTATGATGCGCCACAATGACAGCGTCATCCAAGTAGTCAAGAAATTTAATGATGGCTTCTTCTTCACTCAATTTTTCTTCATTGCCATTTTTTCTGATGCCGTGAATTTTCACGGTTTCCTTATTGAAAACATCTTGCTTCAGGTATATTTCAAAAGCATCGGGAACCAATATTTTATTATTTTTTATGGCAACCGCACCAATGCAAAGGATTCGGTCGTTTTCATAGTCGAATCCGGTGGTTTCAGTATCGATGGCAACAAATCGTATGTTTTCAAAATTTGAATATTTCTGGCTGTTTTGCACCTTATCAAGATGTTCTTGCCAAAATTTAGGATACCGTTTTTTTTTGAAAAATTGGATCATATTTGCGGAATTTGAGAAGTCCTGAATCGCGTTTTTATGGCTTCCTGCACATTTTTTATGGGTTTAAAACAACTTTTCAGTTTCAGCCTGTCGGCCTTGTTTAAGTTGTTGATATCCACAAATTTACCATTGTTGTTGTTGGCCAAACCCTGGGAAGTCCTGAATTGCAACAGTATTTTAAATGCGTTGGCGCAAGATTCAAACAAATCCCTGTTTTGGGGTTCCGCTTCCATCAATTTTTCATAGCGGGCAATGGTGTTGTTTACCCTTAAATTATGATGCAAGGATAAAATTCTTGCGGCATCCACCAAAGGCCTGATTGCCCTGCTTTTTATGTCAAAACTGTCTTTGTTTTCGCCGTCTTCTTCAACCAAAAATTGTTTAAAGAATCCTAAAGGAGGCGGATTGTCTAAGGTTACTTTGCCTAAAAAACTTAAAAATATCTGGTTTTTTTCAATAGTTTTAAAAACACTTTTGGCCATTTTGTTATAAAGTGTTTCATCGCCATAAATCAATTCAAAATCAAAAAAGATAATGCTTAACAATATTTTTTCCGGAATTGGGTCGGTGATCCATTCCTCAAATTGCTGTTCCCATTCTTCCAAAGAAATGCACCATTTTGGATTGCTGGCCATAATGTTTGCCGGACAATAGTCGAAACCAACAATATTTAGTTTTTCGGTAACTTTTTCGGCCAATTCCATAAAGTAATTTTTTACGGCATTGTATTCAGCAGGAGGTACATTTTCAAAAACCAAGGCATTGTCCTGATCAGTCATTAATAACTGCTCTTTTCGTCCCTGACTTCCTAATGCCAGCCATGAAAATGAGACTGGCGGCTGTTTGCCAATTTCTGAAATCGACATTTTTATCGCTTTTTTTGTAATGGCAGTGTTTATTTCAGAAATCACTTTTGTCACAAAATAAATAGGAATTTCCTGCTCAAGGTAGCCTTTTGTTAAGTCTGAAGCTTTTGCCCTAATATGTTTCAGCGTTTCGGAATCCTTGGCATTTTTAATTTCTTTGGTAAGCAACGACGGACTGTTGCCTTGCGTCAGGATTAAGTCCTGTTGCGTTAAAATTCCGACCAGCGCAGATTTATTGGTGCCGTCTTGGGTAATGCATAAATGGGAAACGCGATGCTTCAAAATCATAATTTGGGCTTCGGCAACCGAGATGTTTTGTGGAAAAGTAACTACAGGTTTGGTCATAATATCACTGACTTTATTGGTGATTTTATACAAGCCGGTTCCAATTTTAATTCTTATGTCTTTATCGGTGATAATCCCAATCGGAATTTTGTTTTCCGTAATGATGATAGAATTGATTAATTTTTTCGTCATAATGATACAAGCCGTTTGAATGGTTGTATCCGGAGAACAGGTTATGGGGTTTTTATTATAATTTGCAGCTTGTATTTCTGAAAAACCATGCTCAATTTTTTGAATGGCGGAAACATTTGCAAATAATTTTCCTTTATGTTTTTCAGAAAATGGTTCGCGGGTATTTGTGGCAAAACTGGCAATTAAAAACTGGCTGACTTTTGGATAGGTTAAAATGATATCGTGAAACAACGCAATCGGAATTCCATATAAAATGGTTTCTTCATTTGCGGAAGCGCCCATCACATAATTTTCCTTCATAATCAACGGCCTTAAACCAAATAAATCGCCTTCATCGCAAATGTCAAGGATGTGCTTTTCATTTTCAATAAATCGGTAAAGCCTTACGGATCCCTGATTAATGATGTAAAAATGTTCGTGCGGATTGTCGTTCTGGCTAAAAATAATTTGATCTTTCTCAAAATATAGTATTTCCACATTTTGAGAAACTTCCAATAAAGTTGCATTGGGAATTAAGTTGAATGGGGGATAATTTTTTAAAAAATCAAAAATTCTTTCAGAAATTGTGTTTTTCATTACTCATTTATATATTGATCAATTACTCTAATAAATTCCATTCCTTTCTAAACCTAAGCAATTCCTGGTCGATTTGGTTTTTCGACAGGGAAATTAATTCATCCACATTGCCAGAAACGATTGGATTTAAATAACTTACCTTAATTTCAGTCCGCCATTTGCTGAAACATTTTAAAAAATGCGGAATAAAAGTATCGTCACCAATCCAGGCATCATCCAAATTTTTATAATCAATGGCAACAGGCATAACCGAAACGCCTAATTCTGCCGCCAAAATGAAGGTGCCGGGCCTAAAATCAATGGTAGTTGGCTCAATATGTGTTGTGCCTTCGGGCGCAATAAATATTGAAAAACCATTTTCTAAAACCAAGCGAACTTCTTTTAAAGTTTGTTTTCTGCTCGATTTTTCTTCCCTATTTACAAAGATCACTCCGGTTGTTTTTGTGACACTTCCTATTAACGGCCAAGACTCAACCTCTTTTTTTCCAACGGGAGAAGCCAGCAAGTTTTTTAAAATGACCATGGCATCAAAATAGCTTCTATGATTTGAGACAATTAAGCCTGAATCGATTGGCTCTTTGCCGTAAACTGTAATTTTTGAGCCTAAAATGGGATGTAAAATCCTTATTGCAAATCGCCGGAGCAATATGCCTCGTTCCAGTTTTTTTTCTTTGCTTTGATAAAATAAACTGATTACCAGCAACAAACAAAAGAAGAATAAGGCAACCAATACAAATAAAAACAGCCTGCTAATTGCTAAAATAGATCCAATTACACCCATTTATTTAAAATAACTGAATGTTTCGCCTTCTTTTATAGTAAGCAATGTTTCATAAATTAATTTTATCACATTTTCTACATCATCCTTGTGAACCATTTCAACGGTGGTATGCATATAGCGCAATGCCAATGAAATTAAAGCCGAAGGAACGCCGCCGTTGCTGTATGCAAATGCATCAGTGTCTGTGCCGGTAACTCCCGAAGAAGCCATTCTTTGAAATGGAATTTTTTTCTCAATAGCCGTATTCACAATCAATTCACGCAAATTATGTTGAATGGCAGGCGCATAGCTAATCACTGGCCCGCTGCCGGAAAGCGTTTCGCCTTCTTTCTTTTTGTCAATCATTGGGGTTGAGGTGTCATGGCAAACATCGGTAATGATTGCAATATTTGGCTGAATGGTATGCGTAATCATTTCGGCGCCACGCAATCCAATTTCCTCCTGAACAGAGTTCGTGATATACAATCCAAAGGGAAGTGTTTTTTTATTTTCTTTTAGCAAACGTGCCACTTCGGCAATCATAAATCCACCCATTCTGTTGTCGAGCGCCCTGCAAACAAAGTTATTTTTATTTAAAATAAAGAAGGTGTCGGGATAGGTGATTACACAACCTACATGAACGCCTAATTCTTCAACTTCCTCTTTCTTTTTGCAGCCAACATCAATAAATATGTTTAGCAATTGTGGCGCTTCTTCTTTCGCTTTATCCCTAGTGTGAATTGCCGGCCAACCGAAAACGCCTTTTACAACGCCCTTTTTTGTGTGAATATTCACAATTTTAGAGGGCGCAATTTGGTGGTCACTTCCGCCATTTCTGATCACATAAATTAAACCTTCAGGAGTGATATAGTTTACATACCAAGAAATTTCGTCGGCATGACCTTCAATAACCACTTTAAATTTAGCGTCCGGATTTATGACTCCAACAGCCGTTCCGTAACTGTCAGTTATAAAAGTGTCCACATAAGGTTTCAAATAATCCATCCAAATTTTTTGGCCTTCACTTTCGTAACCGGTAGGTGAAGCGTTGTTCAAATATTTTTCTAAAAACTCGATGGATTTTTTATTTAAGATAGATTTGCTCATAATTATTTACATGTTTTGCAAACGCAAGATAGTAATTTGTTATTTATGGCTACAATTTATAGCGTATTTTACTTTAAAAAAAAACAGCAAGAGACCATCGAAATATTTTTTTGAATGTTGTAATTTTGGAACTCTTTTTGATAAGCATAATAATTGATGAAAAATAATGTTAAAAAGTTTTTGTTTTTGCCTATCCTGTTAATAGGTTCACTTCTTTTTGCGCAAGAAGATAAGGATTCTATTCCTTTACTTGAACGCTACACTATTTTTGAGGGTGATACATTATTGATAGAATTGGATGAAATTTTCTTATTAAAAACATTAAAATTTAAAACAGATTATGACCGTCGCTATTATTTATGGTATCGCAAAAAAACCTTAAAGGCATATCCTTATGCAAAATTGGCAGCAGACAGGCTGGAAACCTTGAATGAAAGGTTAGATAAAATAAAATCAAAAAGGAAGAGAAAAGAATATATAAAAGTAATTCAAAATTATATGGAAGGTGAATTTACCGACCAGCTAAAAAAATTAACCCGAACAGAAGGGGAGATTTTAATAAAATTGATGCACAGACAAACCGGCCATACGGTGTATGATTTGGTTAAAGATTACCGCAGTGGCTGGAAAGCATTTTGGTACAACACCACGGCAAATATGTTTAAGTTGTCCTTAAAAGATGAATATGATCCCTTGCACGACAAGAAGGATTTTATAATTGAAGATGTTTTGCAACGCGCTTTTACCGATGGAATTTTGCAGCGACAACCCTCAAAAGTCGATTTTGACTATTATCAATTGGGCTCAAGTTGGATTATTGCACCTGCACCGGCAAAGAAAAAGAAATAATTAAACTTTATTCTTGCACAATTAAAATAAATCACCTATTTTAGTAGCCCGCTTTTATAAAAATAAACTCCGATTTTATTTTTTATGCTCTGTAAATAGCTTGAATTCAAACACTTGTTTTTTTTCTTCAAAAAAAGGTATAAAAAAGTTGTTTTAGGAGAATAAAAGGGATTACATTTGCCACCGCTAATAAGGAAAGTTATTGGATTAAGTTCATT
>LNAP01002357.1_pt1 | contig 18996 bp, 16 predicted proteins | sample 602601 | NCBI WGS metagenome assembly LNAP01 (sample SAMN02440304, study PRJNA202911) | soil metagenome | biome: Subtropical and temperate rainforests or woodlands; isolation source: soil samples (1 kg each in a 20% v/v slurry with milli Q water) were... ...
GCCGCGGCATGGGCCGACCCGGCATGGGCCGCCCCGGCATGGGCCGCCCCGGCATGGGCCGCCCCTCAATCCGCCGCCAGCTTGACCTTTTGGGACAGGGCCTTGAAGGCCTCGTGCTGGCTCTGGGTCAGGCGCTCGACCTCTTGCGGTGTCGATCCATAGGGCATGAAGCCGGCCTGCTCCAGCTTGTCCTTCACATCGGGCAATGCCAACGCCCACTGGAACGCCTCGCTCAGCGCGCGGGTGACGTCGGGCGACATCTTGGCCGGCCCGTATACCGCGAACCACGGATCCACCACCGCGCCTGCATAACCGAGTTCGGCCAGCGTCGGCACGTCCGGCAGCGCCGGCGACCGCTTGCTGCCGGTTACGGCCAGCGCATGGACCTTGCCCGCCTTGATGTGCGGCAGCGAGGCAGGCAGGTTGTCGAACATGACGGGAAGGTGCCCGCCCAACAAGTCGTTCAGGCCTTGGGCGCTGCCCTTGTACGGAATGTGTTGCATGCCGGCGCCAGTCAGCTGATCGAACATGACGCCCGCCAGATGCATGGACGTGCCCGTGCCCGGTGTGCCGAAAGCGGTGCCTGGATGCTGCTTGGCGTAGGCCACCAGATCCTTGACGCTGTCCACTTTCAAGGCGGGGCCCGTTTCAAGCACCACCGTGGAAGCGCCCAGCATGCTCACGCCGGTGAAGTCCTTGGTGGGGTCGAATGGCATCGACGGGTAGACGAAAGGATTCAACGCGTTGGTGGAAATGGCCCCGAAGCCGATCGTGTAGCCGTCGGGCGCGGCTTTGGCCACGGCATCCATCCCGATATTGCCGCCCGCGCCCGGCCGGTTTTCGACAATGACCGGCTGGCCGAGCTTTTCGGCCACTTTCTGCCCGGCGGTGCGCGCCACCAGATCGGTGGTGCCGCCTGCCGTGTACGGCACGATGAAGGTGATGGGCTTGGTGGGATAACCTGCGGCCAATGCCGCGGATGCGCCGTTGGCAAGCGCCAACGCGGCGACGCCGCGCACAAGGTTGAGGGTATAGCGATGCATGTGTCTCCATCCTGTTGTTATCAAGGTTTGGAGGCGCATCATACTGCCGCGCAGCGCTTGCGCGGCAGTGCCGGACACGTCAAATGCGATCAGGCGCGCGGTTCAGGCAGCGGGATGTACTCGGTCTCGTCGCCCGGCACGATCTGGTCGAAGCGGGTGCGCTGCCAATCCTGCTTGGCCTGCTCGATGCGGTCCTTGCTGCTGGAGACGAAGTTCCACCAGAGGAAGCGCGGCCCCTCCAGGGGTTCGCCGCCCAACACGGCGAAGCGGGCGGCGGTGACCGCACGGATCTGTACAGGCCGGCCCGGAGCGAAAACCACCAGGCGACCGCTTTCGAACACCTGCCCGTCGATCTCGATCGAGCCTTCGGCCAGATAGGCGGCGCGCTCTTCGTGTTCGGCCGGCAGCACCGTCGTTGCGCCCGCCTGCAGTTGGAGGTCGCCGTAGAACAACGGCGACAGCGTCTTGACCGCAGACGTCTTGCCGAACAGCGACCCTGCCACGACCTGGGCGCGCACGCCCTCGCCTTCAATTACCGGCTGCGCATCCAGCCCGTAGTGCGTGAAACCGGGGTCTGTTTCCTCGTGTTCCTTCGGCAAGCCCACCCAGATCTGCAGGCCACAGAGGCGCTGCGGCGCCTTGCGGCTGTCCGGCGACGAGCGTTCGGAATGGACGATGCCGCGGCCAGCCGTCATCCAGTTCACTTCGCCCGGAAGGATGGTCTGGGTATTGCCGGCGCCGTCGCGGTGCACCATCGACCCTTCGTACAGGTAAGTGACGGTCGACAAGCCAATATGCGGGTGCGGGCGCACATCGATGCCCGTACCGGCATCGAATTCCACCGGGCCCATGTGGTCAAGGAATACGAACGGCCCCACCGTGCGCCGCTGGGCCGATGGAATCGCGCGACGCACGGAAAAACCGCCAAGGTCGCTGGTACGCGGCACCACGACGGTTTCAATCTGGTTTTCGCCTGAATTCGACAAAGTGGACATGGGGTAGCGCTCCGCATCAATAGGCCAATGGCCATGTTAAGGCCCAACGGCCCGTTCAAAGACACGCCGGGCGGAAACCTTCCGCCCGGCTTCAGGCGTTATGCCAGGTCAAACACCAGCACTTCGGCGCTCTTGCCACCGGACAGTTCAACACGGGCATCGTCCGTGATGGCGGCCGCATCGCCTGCCGAAAGCTCGACGCCGTTGACCGTCACGCTACCGCGCGCCACATGGACCCAGGCTCGGCGGCCGGCGGCCAACGCCAGGGTGGCGGATTCGTCACCGTCGAACAGGCCGCCATACATCCGGGCGTCTTGATGGATCTTCATCGAGCCATCTTCCCCGTCAGGCGATACCAGGGCTTGCAGCCGGCCGCGCTTTTGCGCATCGCTGAACGCGCGCTCTTCGTATTCCGGGGCAATGCCGGTCACGTCGGGCTCGATCCAGATTTGCAGCATGTGCGTTTCGGTGTCAGGCAGCGGATTGAACTCGGAGTGCATCACGCCGCGGCCGGCGCTCATCCGTTGCACGTTGCCGGGCTGGATGGTGGAACCGCTGCCCATGCTGTCCTTGTGCGCAATCGCGCCGTTCAGCACATAGGTGATGATCTCCATGTCGCGATGGCCGTGCGTGCCGAAGCCGCGGCCGGCTGCGATACGGTCATCATTGATGACGCGCAGCGAGCCAAAGCCCATATGCGCCGGGTCGTAGTAGTTGGCGAAGGAAAACGTGTGAAACGAATCGAGCCAGCCATGGTTGGCATGGCCCCGTTCGGCAGCGCGGCGGATCGTAAGCATTGCGGACTCCTGTTTCAATAATATGAATGGTCTGAAGCGTGCGGCGGGTGGCGCTTTAGCGCCATCAACTTCGTTGCACGCTTGGCATGAGTGATATTCTGCGCGTGCCAAGCCTGTCGTTTGGCGCTATATTTTGACGAAACCGTTCAAATATTTTGAATATCTCTTCCCGGCCATCGCCATGCAGCCCATCACCCCCGAATTGCTTATCCTGGTTGACGCCATTGCGCGCCACGGCAGCTTTGGCAAAGCCGCCCGCGAACTCGGCAAAGTGCCCTCGGCCGTCACCTATTCGATCCGCAAGCTGGAGGACGGCCTGGACGTGCTGTTGTTCGACCGCTCCGGGCATCGGGCGTTGCTGACCCCCGCGGGGGAAGCGCTGCTGAAGGACGGGCGTCATGTGCTGCAGTCGCTGGATGACCTGGCCTGCCGCGTGAAGCGCATCGCCACCGGCTGGGAGGTCGAACTGCGCATCGCTGTCAGCGCGGTGCTGCCGTGGCGGCCGCTGTATGACCTGATCGACGAATTCCAGACGCTTGAAAGCGCGACCACGCTGCGCTTTTCCAGCGAGGTGTTGAGCGGCAACTGGGATGCGTTGACCTCGGGGCGCGCCGACCTGGTGATTGGCGCCGGCGCGAATGCCGAACCCACGGGGCCGTACCGGTCGCAGGCGATCGGCACGACGCAGTTCGCCTTCTGTGTCGCGGCGCACCATCCGCTGGCGTCCTTGCGTCAGCCCCTTACCCGTGCAGACATCACGAAATACTGCGCGGTTGTCGTGGCCGATACGTCGCGCAACCTGCCGCCGCAGTCGCGCGGCATCCTCGCGGACCAACCGACCCTGGTGATGCCATCCATGCAAGCCAAGATCGACGCGCAAGTCCGCGGCCTGGGCTGCGGTTATCTGCCGCTGACCATGGCGGCGCCATACTTGGCGCAGGGCTTGCTGGTGGTATGTGAAACGGATGAAGGCATGTCCCTGACGGAACACGTCGCCTATGCCTGGCGCGCTGAACCGCCGGGCGAAGCACTGAAGTGGTGGCTGCAGAAGCTGAAGTCGCCACGGTTGTGCGAGAGCTTGCTGGGGATGGGGTGATGGATGGCGCGCGGACCGGCACGCGCGATGGGCCTGGCGCATAACGCGCGCAGCCCATCGCGCATTGCCGTCATTCGTCTTCGATCCCCAACTCGCGCAGTTTGCGCGTGATGGTGTTGCGGCCGATACCCAGGCGGGATGCGGCTTCCACGCGGCGGCCGCGGCTGGCGTCCAACGCGCTTTGCAGCAGGATCTTTTCGAACTGGCGCGTCAGCGTGGCCATCACGGCCGGTTCGCCCCGTTCCAGCCGGTACTGCGCATCGCGCAGCAGTGAATCCTGCCAGTTGCGCGGCGCGCCGTCGTCCACGCCCTGCGACGCCTGCACCACGGTGCCGATGCCCGGCATGGGCGTCGCCGGGCGCAACGGCACGGCACCCGGTTGCTGCTGATGTTCCAGCGCGCGGATTTCCGGCGGCAGGTCCTGGCGGTCGACTGTCTGCCCCGGCGCCATCACCGTCAACCAATGGCAGAAGTTCTCGAGCTGCCGGACGTTGCCTGGAAAGTCAAACTTGGTCAGCACGGCCAGCGCATCCGGCGTCAGCCGCTTGACCGGCACGCCAAGCGTGCGGGCGCTTGCCGTCAGGAAATGCTGGGCCAGCGCCGGGATGTCTTCCACGCGCTCGCGCAACGGCGGCAGGCGCAGGCGGATCACGTTCAGGCGATGGAACAAGTCCTCACGGAACAAGCCTTGTTCGACACGCTGCTCCAGCGGCTGGTGAGTGGCGGCCACGATGCGCACGTCGACGCGCACGGGCTGCGCGCCCCCGACGCGATAAAAGCTGCCTTCGGCCAGCACGCGTAGCAGGCGTGTCTGCAATTCGATCGGCATGTCGCCGATTTCATCAAGGAACAACGTCCCGCCGTGCGCTTCTTCAAAACGTCCGCGGCGAAGGTTGTTCGCACCCGTGAACGCGCCGCGCTCGTGGCCGAACAGTTCGGCCTCAAGCAAGTCGCGCGGAATGGCGGCGGCGTTCAGGGCCACGAACGGGCCGCTGGCGCGAACGCCGTGCCCGTGCAGGGCACGGGCGACCAGTTCCTTGCCGGTTCCCGATTCGCCGGTGATCAGCACCGTCACCTTGGACTGGGCCAGCCTGCCGATGGCGCGGAACACCTCCTGCATGGCGGTGGAAGACGACTGCGTCATCATCCAGCGCTCGTTGTTCTGGGCGGCCTCGCCCTGCCCCTCGGGCGTTTCCGGTTGCGTCGATTCCTGCATGGCGCGCTGGATCAGCGCGACCGCCTCGTTCACGTCGAACGGCTTGGCCAGGTAATCGAACGCGCCGCCCTGGAACGCGGAAACCGTGCTGTCCAGGTCGGCGAATGCCGTCATCACAATGACGGGCAAGCCCGGGTGGCGCTCTTTAAGTTGCCGCAATAGCTCCAGGCCATTGCCGCCGGGCATGCGGATATCGGACACCAGGGCGACGGGCGTTTCGCGCGACAGCGCTTCCAGCACGTCGGCCGATTGGGAGAAACTGCGGGTGGGGACACCAGCGCGGGCCAGGGCCTTTTCGAGGACCCAGCGGATGGCCTGGTCGTCGTCGACGATCCATACGGGTTTCATCAGTGTGCGGGCTCCATCGGTAGGACCAGGCGAAACTCTGTGCGCCCGGGTCGGGATTCAAATTCGATGATGCCGCCGTGCTGTTGCACGAAGTCCTGGGCCAGGCTCAGGCCCAATCCCGTGCCGCCCGCCCTGGCCGTGACCAAGGGGTGGAAAATGCGGTCACGAATGTGGTCCGGCACGCCGGGACCGTTATCGATGATGGACAGCACCAGTGCCAGCCGGTGCTGGCGGTGGGCCAGCATGACCTGGCGCGCCACGCGGGTGCGCAGGGTCACCACGCCCGGCTCTGTCTTTGGCCCGTCGGGCCGCGCCACCAGCTCCTGCGCGGCGTTGCGCGCCACATTCAGGACGGCCTGCATCAAACGGGCGGCATCGCCTTTCAAATCGGGCACCGACGCGTCGTAGTCGCGCAGGATGGTGACGTCGTTGCGGAATTCAGCCTGGATCAGCGCGCACACGCGTTCGCAGATCTCATGGATGTTCACCGGCCGCGCGTTCAGCGGTACGCGTTGTGGTCCGCTCAAGCGGTCCACCAGCGCCTGCAGGCGGTCGGCCTCGGAAATAATGACCTGGGTGTATTCGGCCAGGGCCGCGCTGGGCAGTTCAGCTTCCAGCAACTGCGCCGCGCCGCGCAAACCGCCCAAGGGATTCTTCACTTCATGCGCAAGGTTGCGCAGCAACTCGCGGTGCGCTTCGATTTCGTCGACCAGCCGATGATTGCGGTCGGCCAGAACACGTTGCTCGATCTCGCGGGTTTCTATCAGCACAGGCCAGCGCTGGCCCGTCAGCCCGACCGTCGTGACGGCGACTTCCACGGATTCGGCGGCGCGGCGCAACGAGGCCAATTGCCTGACGTCGGCGTACCTGCCCGCCGCGGCGCGGTCGATGGAGGACTGGATATTCTCTGGGGTATCGAACAGTGTGGCGGCGGAGTGCCCGCCCAGTTGCTTGCGCGAACGGCCGAACAGATCTTCGGCGGCAGCGTTGGCGTATTCAATGTGGCCGCGCTCGTTGACCAGGAAAACGGACGTGGCAAGCAGATCGAGAGCTTCTACATTCATTTTTCAACGTACCCGAATGACAGGGGGGGAAAGCGGAACGCGCCCGCGACGGCGGCGCCGGAACCCGGCGCCCTGCCCGCCAGGCATGACGCCTGGCGGACAAACCGTCGAGCCGCGACCTGGTGGTGCGCGTGGTGTGGGCCCTGGTTTCTGCCTACATCATCGCGCTCCCCCCCGCCACAGCCTCTAAACGATCAGAGGCTGTAGTACATGTCGAATTCGACCGGGTGCGTCGTCATGCGCAGACGATTCACATCGGCCATCTTCAGATCGATGTAGGCGTTGAGCATGTCGTTGCTGAACACGCCGCCACGGGTCAGGAATTCGCGGTCCGCGTCCAGGGCTTCCAGCGCTTGTTCCAGCGAGGAGCACACGGTCGGGATCTTTGCGTCTTCTTCCGGTGGCAGGTCGTACAGGTTCTTGTCGGCCGGATCGCCCGGGTGGATCTTGTTCTGGACGCCGTCCAGGCCGGCCATCATCAGGGCCGAGAAAGCCAGGTACGGGTTGGCCAGGGGGTCCGGGAAGCGCGCTTCGACGCGGCGGCCCTTCGGGTTGCCGACGTACGGAATGCGGATCGAGGCCGAACGGTTGCGGGCCGAGTAGGCCAGCTTCACCGGCGCTTCGTAGTGCGGGACCAGACGCTTGTACGAGTTCGTGCCGGGGTTCGTGATGGCGTTCAGGGCACGGGCGTGCTTGATGATGCCGCCGATGTAGTACAGCGCGAATTCCGACAGACCGGCATAGCCATTGCCCGCGAACAGGTTCTGGCCATCCTTCCAGATGGATTGGTGCACGTGCATGCCGGAACCGTTGTCGCCAACGATGGGCTTGGGCATGAACGTGGCGGTCTTGCCGTAGGCGTGGGCCACGTTGTGCACCACGTACTTGACGATCTGCGTCCAGTCGGCGCGCTGAACCAGCGTGCTGAACTTGGTGCCGATTTCCAGCTGGCCGGCGCCGGCCACTTCATGGTGGTGCACTTCAACCGGCACGCCCATTTGTTCCATCAGCAGGCACATTTCCGAACGCATGTCCTGGAACGAATCAACCGGAGGAACGGGGAAATAGCCACCCTTGACGGCGGGACGATGGCCGGTGTTGCCGCCTTCGAATTCCTGGCCGGTCGACCACGAGGCTTCTTCGGACTTGATCTTGACGAACGTGCCCGACATGTCGGTGTTCCACGTCACGCCGTCGAAGACGAAGAATTCGGGTTCCGGACCGAAGTAGGCGGTGTCGCCCAGGCCGGAGGACTTCAGGTAGGCTTCGGCGCGCTTGGCCAGCGAACGCGGGTCACGGTCATAGCCCTTCAGGTCCGACGGTTCGACGACGTCGCACGACAGGATCAGGGTCGGCTCTTCACGGAACGGATCCAGGTTGCCGGTCGAGCAATCGGGGATGAGCAGCATGTCGGAAGCTTCGATACCCTTCCAACCCGGGATCGACGAACCGTCGAAAGCCTGGCCGCTTTCCAGCTTGTCTTCGTCGATCTGGCTGGTGGGCACGGAAACGTGGTGCTCGCGGCCAACCGTATCGGTGAAGCGGAAATCCACGAATTTGACTTCGTTATCGGCGATCTGTTTCAGGACGTCTTTCGGGCTTGCCATGTCATCTCCATTAGATAAAAAGGTCGAGGGCTTTGCCTCTCGACTGGCATAAAAGAGGGAAGCAATAAGCGTGCCAGGTTTTACCCCCGGGAATCCCCGGGGAAAGCGGCACGGTCACGAAAAAATGTAGCACCACTATGGTGCAAATAGTGGGGCACGATTGCCCCAATGTGGTGCAAAATCAGGACAGGAACATTTCCTGAAGGTCATTCAGGAAGCGCCAGCCTAGAGGTGTGGCCCGCAGGCGGGTCGGGTCGCCATCCAGCAAGCCCCGTTTGGTGGCTGCCTCCAATTGGTGCGCAATAGCGGCAAGCGACAAACCGGTGCGCTCGTTGAACGCCGTGCTGGGAACGCCGTCCTTCAACCGCAAGGCGTTAAGCATGAACTCGAAAGGCAGTTCGTCGGCACCTACCTGACGGCTTTCGGCCAGATGGCTGCCATCCCGGGCCATCGCGGCCTGCATCCAGGAATCGGGGCTGCGCAGCCGCGCCTCTCGCACGATACGGTCATGGAACGACAATTTGCCGTGCGCGCCGGGGCCGATGCCCAGGTAATCGCCAAATTCCCAATAGTTGACGTTGTGCCGGCAGCGGGCGCCGGGCCTGGCGTATGCGGACACTTCGTAACGGGCCAGGCCGGCGGCCGCCAGTTCCGCCTCGACGGCGTCCTGCATGGCGGCGCTGGTGTCGTCGTCGGGCAGTTCATCGGGCGGAAACTTGGCGAAGACGGTGTTGGGTTCCATCGTCAGGTGATACAGCGACAAATGCTCGGTGCCGAACGAGATGGCCTCGCGCAGGTCGGCTACACAGGCGTCCAGCGTTTGGCCCGGCAGCGCGAACATCATGTCCAGGTTCACGCGCGAGACGGCCTGCTGCGCCATGCCGATGGCGGCGCGTGCCTGCTCGGCATCATGGATGCGGCCCAGCTTCTTCAGTTGGGCGTCGTCGAAACTCTGGATACCCAATGAGAAGCGCGTAACGCCGCTGGCGGCGTAATCGCGAAAACGGCTGGCCTCGGCGGTGCCGGGGTTGGCCTCCATGGTGATCTCGGCGTCTGGCCAGACGTTCAGACAGGCTCGCAGCATGGCCAGCAGTTCATCCAGGCCGGCCGACGACAGCAGGCTGGGCGTGCCGCCGCCGATGAAGACAGACACCACCTGACGGCCCCAGATGGACGGCAGCGCCTGTTCCAGGTCGCTGCGCAAGGCGTCAAGATAGGCACGTTCGGGGATTTCGCCCGGCGCGGCGTGGGAATTGAAGTCGCAATAGGGGCATTTGCGCACGCACCACGGCACGTGCACATAGACAGACAACGGCGGCAGGCTGGTCAACGTGGCGCCGGCCGGCACAAGCCGACGCGAGGGCGAAGCGCCCAGATCGTTGCGGATGGGGATGGTGATGGACATGCGGTTTCCTGGAGCGGACGCTCCCCTCAAGCCTGGCTTAGCTTGCTCAGCAGCTCGCGCAGCGCGCGGGCGCGATGGCTGACCCGGTTCTTTTCCTCGGGATCCAGCGTCGCCGCGGTCAATCCCATGTCAGGCAGGTAGAAATGGGGATCGTAGCCAAACCCGTTCGTGCCTTCGGGCTGGTCGATGATTTCGCCATGCCACAAGCCTTCGCCGATGATCGGGCACGGGTCGTTTTCCGAACGCACCAACGCCAGCACGGCAACGTACCAGGCACGGCGGTCGGCCTGCCCGGCCAGTTTTTGCGTCAGCAGCGCATTATTGGCCAGGTCGGACTTTTCGCCGCCATGCATCTTGGCGTAGCGGGCCGAATAGACGCCGGGCGCGCCGTCAAGCGCCGCCACGCACAGGCCGGAATCGTCGGCCAGCGCTGGCAGCCCGGTCAGGCGGCTGGCGTGGCGGGCCTTGGCCAAGGCATTTTCGACAAAGGTGACATGCGGTTCTTCGGCTTCGGGCACGCCCAGGTCGCCCTGGGGCACCAGTTCGATGCCCAGAGGAGCAAACAAGGCGGAAAATTCACGCAGCTTGCCGGCGTTGTTGGACGCCAGCACGATGCGGCGCAGGGAATCGGGAATCTTGGGGGAAGTCATAAGGCAAATTGTATAGGGCGCAGCCCGCCCGCGCCGTCGGCGCGCCAGATGCCCCTGCGCCCCGTATCGGCATCGAAATCCCCGCCTGAAGCTATTGCCGGACACCTTGCCGCAACAACACAGACATATTTTGTCGTCAACATCGCTAATCTTGTCACTGATCGTATCTGACGCCCTCGGCGATGACCCCACTTCACGCTATGCCCCGGATGGCCGCGCTCCGCGCGCCCCACTCTACGCCGGGCGATGCGCCGGCACCCGCCGGCCTGGCCGGCATCCTGCAAGAACGACTGCTGCGACCGCGCTACCAGCCCGTCGTCGACCTGTCGCATAGCCGCATCTACGGCCATGAAAGCCTGATCCGCGGGCCCGCCGACACTGCCTTGCACTTCCCGGACGCCCTGTTCGCCGAAGCGCGGCGCCAGGGGCTGCACCCGCAGCTGGAGCTGGCCAGCTTTCGGGCCGGCGCGCAAGGTTTCCAGGACAACGACGCAGCGGGCAAGCTGTTCCTGAACTTATCAGGATCGGCGCTGATTCATTATTGGACGCTGTGGGGCGACGACATGCCGCTGCGTCTTTTGAAGGACTGCACGCTGCCACCGTCCAGCATCATCGTCGAACTGACCGAACAAGACCCGCTGTCGGACCACATGGGTGAACTGGGCAGCGCGTTCGCCTGCCTGCGCGAACGCGGCATGCGCATCGCGCTGGACGATTACGGCGTGGGCAATTCAAACTTGCAGCTGTGGTCTGAAATGCAGCCCGACCTGGTCAAGATCGACCGGTATTTCTTTGAAGGCATCGGCCAAAGCGACCGCAAGCAAAATATGGTGCGGGCCATCCTGAAGGTGGCGCAGCATCTGGGGACGGCCATCGTGGCCGAAGGCATAGAGACCGCGGAAGACCTTGCCGTGGTGCGCGAACTGGATATCCGGTACGCGCAAGGCTGGTTCCTGGGCCGGCCCGAGGAAACGCTGTTGACCGAGTTGACCGCGCCGCTGCGCGACTCGCTGCGGGTCCGCAGCCCCGCCCCGCTGTCGCAGCGTTCAGCCGGCGGCACCGCCGCCAGCCTGCGCGTGGAAGCGCCGGCCGCCCTGCTGAACCAGCACACCAACGACGATGTGCATCGGCTGTTCATCGAACACAAGAACATGCATGCCGTCGCGGTGGTCGACGGCGATAACCGCCCCGTGGGCATCATCAACCGCCGCGATTTCTCGGAACACTACGCGCAACGCTATACGCGTGAGCTGTTCGGCCGCGACGCGTGCTCCACGTTCATGAATGGCGAACCCGTCCTGGTGGACCTGAATGTGTCGATCGACCAGTTGAGCCACGTGCTGATTTCCGAAGACCAGCGCTACCTGATGGACGGCCTGATCATCACGCGGGACGGCCGTTACGACGGCCTGGCCACCGGCGAGACCCTGGTGCGGTCGGTCACCGAGATGCGGATCGAAGCCGCGCGCTACGCCAATCCGCTGACGTCACTGCCCGGCAACATCCCCATCAGCCGCCACATCGCCACCTTGCTGGAAGACGCCGCGGACTTCACGATCTGCTATGGCGACCTCAATAACTTCAAGCCATTCAACGACGTATACGGCTACTGGCGCGGCGACGACATGATCATGCTGACTGCCGAAGTCATCAAACGGCATTGCGACCCGCTGCGCGACTTCGTGGGGCATGTGGGCGGCGACGACTTCGTGGTGCTGTTCCGCAGCCTGGACTGGGTGCAGCGCGTGCAGCGCATCATCGCCGAGTTCAATGAACAGGCCATGGACCTGTACGACGACCAAGGTCGCCATAACGGCGGCATCGAAGCCGAAGACCGTTATGGCGTGCCGCGCTTCTTTCCATTCGTGACACTGGGCGTGGGCGCGCTGACCGTCACGCCGTCTTTATGCGAGCGCATCCGCCCCGAGGACATCGCGTCGGCTGCCGCGCATGTCAAGCACAAGGTCAAGCATGGGAACCTGTCGCTGGTGATCGAACGCTACACCGGCGGCGCCCTGCCCCAGCTGGCCGACTAGCTGGCCGCTGGCCGAGGCCTGCACGGCGGCGGCATTCTGCGCCGCCTGCGCAATCTGGAACACGGCCACGGCGCGGCGCAGCCCTTGCGCCTGGAGTTCCAGCGCCGCGGCGGCCGCCGCCACGGTCCAGACCACCCGGGTCCAATCGCCGGACGAGGCCAGCGTGGCCAGCACGGGCAAAAAGACCAGCGTGCCGCTGGCGGTGCTGGCCGTCAACAGGCCCATGACCAGACCGCGGTGCTTGGTGAACCAGCGATTGACGATCGTCGCGCCCAATACCGACGCCACTGCGCCGGAACTGATGCCCGAGAACACGCCCCAGGTCATCATCAGGTGCCACGGTTCGGTCATGTACGCGCTGACGGCGCTGGAGGCCGACATCAGGAGCAGGGCGCCAATCAGGATGCGGCGCAGGCCGAAGCGTTCCATCGCCGCGGCGGCGAAGGGGCCGATCAGCCCATAAAGGAAGATGCCGACTGCGGCAGCGAACGAAATCGAGCTGCGGCTCCAGCCAAAGGCTTCTTCCAGCGGCACCAGCAGGACGCTGGGCGACGAGCGTAGCCCGGCCGACACCAGCAATGACAGGAAAATGACCGCGACCACGACAAACGCGTACTTCTGGCCGGCACGCCGGAACGGGATAGGGGGCTGGGCTATACTCATGTTACTGACCGGTACGTATTAAGGTTTGCGAATAGTACGTACCGGTCAGTAACATCGTCAAGCACTATTTGATGGAGACCCGAATGGCCAGCAAACCCACCGCCCCGTCCGTGACGCCGGGCACCCCGGCACCCAAACCCTTGCTGGCGGCCGACCGCATCCGCAAGACCGCGCGCGAAATGTTCTATCGCGACGGAATCCGCGCGGTCGGGGTGGACGCCATCGTCACCCAGGCGGGCGTGACCAAGCCCAGCCTGTACCGCAGCTTTTCGTCCAAGGACGAGCTGGCAGCCACCTATCTGCGCGACTACGACGCCGAATTCTGGGCGCGTTTCGATGCCGCCTGCGCCGCCCATCCGGGTGACCCCCGGGCGCAATTGCTGGATTACCTGTCCGGGCTGGGCAAGCGCGCCGTGCAAAACGGTTATCGAGGCTGCGGCCTGACTAACGCGGCGGTCGAGTATCCCGAATCCGAGCACCCGGCCCGGGCCGTCGCCGTCGAACACAAGCTGACGTTGCGGCGCCGTTTGAACGAGATGGCGGCGGGCATGGGCGCGGCCGATCCCCAGGCGCTGGCCGATGGTTTGCTGCTGTTGATCGAGGGCGCGTTCGTTTCCAGTCAGCTATTCGGCGCGGGCGGACCGGCGGGACGGGTTGCTGAAATGGCCGATAAGCTGATCCAGGCCCACCTTCCCGGTTGAAAGGCGTATTGCACCGCACAACAACGGTGCTTAATGTGGTGCCGGATGCACCGTAATGGTGGTGTTTGTACCCATTGCGCAACGAACAAAATAATGGTTCAAATTTACGTTGCAACGCAGCAAACGCGGATCTAACATGAATTTGTGTTGTTCCACATCGCGCTTTCTCAAGGAGAGAATCATGAGCGATACCGCGTTGAAAAATGCCCGTATGTCGGATGCGCTGGAGCGGTCCTTGATCCGCGAGGCCGTCAAAGCGGAAACCCTGTCCAGCCCCTTCGCCCGTGGCAGCTGGCTGCGCCTGAAAGCGCGCCTGGCCTTGTGGGGTGGCGCCGTCGGCGAAGTGCTGCACGACATGGACGCCGGCCGGCAGCAGCATCCGGTCATCTCCGCCCGCCACTGAGCGCAAGCGGTCAGCCAAAAAAACGCCAGCAGATGCTGGCGTTTTTTTCATGGCCTCGGGCCCTGCGGGACGGCAGGCGGCGAAGGCCTAGACCGCCATGTCGACCAGCAGGTACCCGTCCAACACCACGATGCCGACCGTGGCGCTGACGGCAGCCCACGCCCAGGCGCCGCGTAGCGCGTATTGGCCCATCACGCCCTTGCGGCAAGCAAGCACCACCAGCGGTCCCAATGCGAAAGGCAGCGCCAGGCTAAGAATGACCTGGCTTAGCACCAACAGTTCGTCAGGATCCTTGCCCCCAGTGAAGACCAGCAGGCCAACCGCGGCGGCGCCCGCGACCAGGCGGGTCATCAGGGCGCGGCGGCGGTCGGACCAGTTGCTGCGCAGCTGGAAGCCCTTGGACAGGATGCGGCCAGCCAGCACGCCCGTGATCGTCGAGCTTTGGCCCGCGGCATAGAGCGCCACGGCGAAGACGATGGCGGCGCCGACGCCCAGCGTCTGGCCGATCACCGCGTGGGCGTCGTCCAGGCTGGAGACGATCAGCCCCGATCCCGACAGCGAGGCCGCCGCCACGATCATGATGGCCGAATTGATCAGCATGGCCACGCCGAGCGACACGATGGTGTCGTTGCGGGCCAGGCGCATCGCCATGTCGCGGGCGGTCGAGGGTAGCGCTTGCGCGCGTTCCGCCAGCGAGCCGGAATGCAGATAGAGGTTGTGCGGCATCAGGGTCGCGCCCAGGATGCCCAGGGCGATCAGGAAGCCCTGCGGATCGCGCAGGGCGCGGCCGGTCTGCGTCACGCCATGCCCGACTTCCGTCCACGCCGGATTGGCCTTGAACAGCAGGAACACGAACGACGCGGCCACAACCGCCAGCAGCATCGCGATGACGCGTTCATGGCGGTCGGCGTTGCCGCGCGTCAGCGCCAGCACGGCGAAGGTGCCGACACCGGTCACGGCCACGCCGGCGATCAAGGGCAGGCCGAACAACAGGCGCAACGCGATCGCGCCGCCGATCAGTTCGGCCAGCGCAGTGGCCAGGATGGCGGCTTCGCCGGCCAGCCAGGCGGCTTTGGACCAACCGCGCGGCAGGTGCCGGGCCGTCAGGGTGGCCAAGTCTTGTCCGGTGGCCAAGGCCAGGCGCGATACCAGAATCTGGAAGCCCAGCGCCAGGAAGGCCGAGGTGATGACAACCATCAACAGCCCGTAGCCGAAGCCGCTGCCGCCCGCGATGTCGGTGGCCCAGTTGCCCGGATCAATGTAGCCGACGGCCACCAGGATGCCCGATCCGACCATGCGCCGCAGATTCGCCGATAGCTGGGCGTCTTGCGCAAGGGCGGCTTTGCCGCCTGATATCGCGTAGATGAATCCGGTCATGCGACACTCCTGAGAATGGTTCTCATTTTCTAGAAGTGCGCGTCGGCCGTCAAATTGATTTTGGGCAAGGCGGGGATAGGGGAGCCCAATGGCGCGCCGCCCGTGCGCGCCATTTTAGAAAGATCAGGACTTGAGCTTGGCGTCCATGGTGATCTTGGCCTTCAACACCTTCGATACCGGGCAGCCGGTTTCGGCCTTGCGCGCGGCTTCCTCGAAAGCTTGCGCGGTAGCGCCGGGGATGACGGCTTCCACGGTCAGGTGGACGGCGGTGATGGAGAACCCGTCGTCCACTTTGTCCAGCGTCACTTCAGCCTTCGTGTCCAGGCTGGTGGCGACCAGGCCGGATTCGGACAGGATGTTGGACAGAGCCATGGTGAAGCAGCCAGCATGGGCGGCGCCCAGCAGTTCTTCGGGGTTGGTGCCCGGGGTGTCTCCGAAGCGCGTATTGAAGCCGTAGGGTTGGCTCTTGAGCGCGCCGCTTTGCGTGGAGATCGTGCCCTTGCCAGTCTTCAGATCGCCCGACCAGGCGGCGGATGCGGTTTTCTTCATGGTGACTCCTGTTGAGGGGACGCGCCTGTTGCGGGCGCGTCGGGTGCAGGGATGCGATCCGCCGTGGCGGGCGGCGCATGTTGCCGAAGGCGGCATCGTCGATGATACGGCGAGCGCGCAGGGCGGGCGCGGAATCCACCCGTGCGCAACGGCAAGCCGATGTAACGCAAGCCGATGTAACGGCGGGCCCAGGTGGGCGAGTCGCATCAGGCAAAATAGCGGCATCGCTTCCATTCCACCCGAGAGCCGTTGTCATGCCCCGCCATTTCCTACGCTACGCCTGCGCCGCCGCGCTGGTCTTTCCCGTTTTGTCCGCCCAAGCTGAAGTCGTGATTGGCGTGGACGTATCCACCACGGGCCCCGCTGCCGCCATCGGCATTCAGACCAACAACGCGATCCGCCTGTGGCCGAACACCTTGGGCGGCGAACCGGCGCGCTACGTGGTGCTGGACGATGGCACCGACGTCAGCCGCGCGGTGAAGAACCTGCGCAAACTGACCTCGGAAGACAAGGTCGACGCCATCGTCGGCCCCAACACCACGGCCGCCGCGCTGGCCGGGCTGGACGTGTTGGCCGAAACGAAGACGCCGATGATCGCGCTGGCCGCCTCCAGCGTCATCGTGGAACCCTTGTCCGACCCCAAGCGCGCCTGGGCGTTCAAGATGCCGCAGAACGACTCGCTGATGGCGGCCGTGCTGGTCGAAGACATGAAGAAGAAGAGCCTGAAGAACGTGGCCTTCATCGGCTTCGCGGATTCGTACGGCGACAGCTGGTGGAAGGAATTCACCGCCGCCGCCGGCAACGAGCTGAACATCGTGGCGCAGGAGCGTTTTCAACGCACCGATGCATCGGTGGTGGGCCAGGCGCTGAAGGTCATCGCGGCCAAGCCGGATGCGGTGCTGATCGCCGGCGCGGGCACGCCGTCCGCCTTGCCGCAGAAGACGCTGCTGGAACGTGGCTACACCGGCGCCATCTACCAGACCCATGGCATCGGCACGCTGGAATTCCTGCAAGTCGGTGGCAAGGACGTCGAGGGCACCTTGTTCCCGACCGGCCCGGGAGTGGTGGCGCGCGAGCTGCCCGACAGCAACCCGGTCAAGAAAGTGGCCGTGGCGTTTGCCGACAAATACGAGGGCCAGTACGGCGCCAACACCTTGACGCAGTTCGCGGGGGACGCCTATGGCGCCTGGATGTTGCTGGATTCCGCGGTGGCCCGGGCGTTGAAGACGGGTGCCAAGCCCGGCACGCCGGAATTCCGCGTCGCCCTGCGCGATGCCCTGGAGAACACGCGCGATTTGGTCGTGCCCAACGGCGTACTCAATATTTCGAAGGACAACCATCAGGGGTTCGACGAACGGGCGCGCGTGATGGGCGTCGTCAAGAACGGCCGGTTTTCCTACGCGCAGTGATACACCCGGCCACAGACCCGGCCGCAGACCCGGGGGCATGCCCGCCGGGGGGCGTTGGTATAAATATCTACGTCTTGTAGCATTTGCTGACGTTCCATAGGGCATCAGTCCCTAAAAGCAGGCTTACGCCTGCTTTTTTACGCCCATATCATTCGTATAGAAATCATTTAATAGCGTATTATTTTTAGTGAAGCCATGCACCTAGAAATAGATTTGGGAGAAAAAATCCATGACCTTGTTTCGATCCAGACGCCTGTTGTTGGCCCTGAGCCTTAGCGTATTGGCCGCGTGTTCCGACTCGGGCGGCGATAAAGCCGCCCCGGCGCCGGGTGGCGCGGCGGCGGGTGCCGCGAACACGCTGGAAGCCGCCAAGGCCGCCGGCAAGATCCGCATCGGCTATGCCAACGAGGCGCCATTCGCGTACATGGATCGCAAGGAGGCCAAGATCACGGGCGAATCCGTCGAGATTGCACGCGTGGTGCTCAAGCGCATGGGCATCAACGAAGTGGAAGGCGTGCTGACCGAATTCGGTTCGCTCATTCCCGGTCTGGCCGCCAAGCGTTTCGACATCATCGCCGCCGGCATGTATGTGACGCCGGAACGTTGCCAGCAAGTGGCGTTCTCCGACCCGACGTACGGGGTGGGGCAGGCATTCCTGGTGAAAAAGGGCAACCCCAAGAACCTGCACAGCTATGAAGACGTGGTGAAGAACCCCGACGCCAAGCTGGGTGTGGTGGTCGGGGCGATCGAAGGCGAGTACGCCCAGAAAGTGAAAATTCCGGCGGGCCAGGTCGTGGTGTTCCCGGACGCCGTCAGCGCGCTGTCCGGCGTGCAGGCCGGCCGGGCCGACGCCTATGCCGCCACCGGGCTGACCGTCAACGACCTGATGGGCAAGACGCAGGCCGGCAGCGACTTGGAGAAGGCCGAACCGTTCACGGACCCGGTGATCGACGGCAAGGACGTGCGCGGCTATGGCGCCTATGCGTTCCGCACCGACGACAAGGCGTTCGCCGATGCCTTCAACGCGGAACTGGCCAAGTACCTTGGCACCGACGAGCACAAAAAACTGGTGGCGCCGTTCGGCTTCACCGACCAGGAGCTACCCCAGGGCATGACAGCCGCGAAGCTCTGCGCCGGAAAGTAAGGGGGCGCGAATGTCACTTGTTTCAGAGCCCCTCGCGGAGCTGCTGCCCCCCTTGCTTGAAGGGCTGACCGTCACGCTCCAGGTCATGGCGGGCGCCGTGGTGCTTGCGGTGCCCCTTGCCTTGGTGGCGGGCATCGGGCGCCTGTCGCCGTTGCGGCCGGTGCGCTGGCTGGCGTCGACGTATGTCGAGGTCTTCCGGGGAACCTCGGCCCTGGTGCAGCTGTTCTGGTTCTATTTCGTGCTGCCGTTGTTCGGCGTCCAGTTGCCGGCCATGTTGGTGGGTATCGTGGTGCTGGCGTTGAACGCCGGCGCGTACGGGGCCGAAGTGGTGCGCGGCGCCATCCGCGCCGTGCCGCCCGGCCAGCGTCGCGGCAGGGGGGGAGCCCCCGAAAGCTGCCCCCCCGCTCGTGCGTGGCCGCCGACAACCCGGCGGCAGAATGAACTTATCCAGGGGAAAGCCATGTACTGCTACCAATGTGAACAAACCGATCGC
>LNAP01002358.1_pt2 | contig 18995 bp, 18 predicted proteins | sample 602601 | NCBI WGS metagenome assembly LNAP01 (sample SAMN02440304, study PRJNA202911) | soil metagenome | biome: Subtropical and temperate rainforests or woodlands; isolation source: soil samples (1 kg each in a 20% v/v slurry with milli Q water) were... ...
AGGGGCCGACCATGCCTGTAACGATCTGACACAACGATCCGACACAACAATCAGAAAAAGAATGCGGTAATGGTTATGAGTAAAGCGGACGCCTTCACCCAGGCAGGGAAAACCGCGGTGTTGCAGAACATCCAGGGCACTTTGCAATTCCTACAGCGCTTCCCGCCGTTCAATCAGATGGAAAACGCCCACCTGGCCTATCTGGTCGAGCAATGTCAGCTGCGTTTTTATGCCCCCGGCGAAAGCATCATCAAACCTGCCGATGGCCCGGTTGAGCATTTCTACATTGTCAAACAGGGCCGGGTCGTGGGCGAACGTCCGCACACGGCCAAGGGCGGGACCGAAACCACGTTCGAGATCACCACCGGCGAATGTTTCCCCCTCGCCGCGCTGCTGGGGGAACGGGCGACTCGCACCGAACATCTGGCGGCCGAAGATACCTTTTGCCTACAGCTGAATAAGCTGGCGTTCATCAAACTGTTCGCACTTTCCAGCCCGTTTCGCGACTTTGCCCTACGCGGAGTCAGCAGTTTGCTGGATCAGGTGAACCAGCAAGTCCAGCAAAAAGCCGTGGAAACCCTCGGCACCCAGTACTCGCTCAATACCCGACTGGGTGAACTGGCCATGCGTCACCCGGTGACTTGCAGCCCGATCACTGCACTACGTGAAGCCGTAACGCTGATGCACAATCAACAAGTCGGCAGCATTGTGGTGGTTGATGAGCAAAAGGCGCCGCTGGGCATTTTCACCCTGCGCGACTTGCGACATGTGGTGGCCAACGGCACCAGCGACTTCAATGAAGCCATCGAAGGACACATGACCCGGGCGCCGTTTTACCTGACGCCGGACCACAGCGCCTTCGATGCCGCGATTGCCATGACCGAACGGCACATCGCGCACGTCTGCCTGGTCAAGGATCAGCGCCTGTGCGGCGTGGTCTCGGAACGCGACCTGTTTTCCCTGCAACGGGTCGATCTGGTGCATCTGGCACGGACTATTCGCAGTGCCCAGAAGTTGGAAAACCTGGTGGCGATGCGCGGCGAGATCGGCCAATTGGTGGAGCGGATGCTGGCCCATGGCGCGTCCTCGACCCAGATCACCCACATCATTACCCTGCTCAACGACCACACCGTGTGCCGGGTGATCGAACTGGTGCTCGCCGAGAAAGGTGACCCCGGCGTGCCGTTCAGTTGGTTATGTTTCGGCAGCGAAGGCCGCCGCGAGCAGACGCTGCACACCGATCAGGACAACGGCATTCTGTTCGAAGCCCGCGACGCGGCCCACGCCGCCGAGATTCGCGGCAAGTTGCTACCCATCGCCCAGCAGATCAATCAGAACCTGGCGCTGTGCGGCTTCACTCTGTGCAAAGGCAACATCATGGCCGGCAACCCCGAGCTGTGTTTGTCCCGGGCCGAATGGGCGCGACGCTTTGCGGCGTTTATCCGTGAGGCGACACCGGAAAACCTCTTGGGATCGAGCATCTATTTCGACCTGCGCGTAGTCTGGGGCGACGAGCGAGGCTGCGAGCAACTGCGCCAAGGCATTCTCGATCAGGTCGGCGACAACCGCTTGTTCCAACGCATGATGGCCGAAAACGCCCTGCGCAACCGTCCACCCGTAGGACGTTTCCGCGAATTCGTGCTGGCTCGCAAGAATGGCGAGAAAGCCACCCTCGACCTGAAACTCCAGGGCCTGACTCCCTTCGTCGACGGTGCGCGAGTGCTGGCCCTGGCCCACGGCATCGACGCCAACAACACCCTGGAGCGCTTTCGCCAATTGGTGGACAAAGAAGTCATCGAACGGCTGGACGGCGCGGCGTATGAAGAGGCGTATCACTTCATCCAGCAAACCCGCATGCAGCAACATCAGCTACAGACCCGGGAGAATTTTCCCTATTCCAACCGCGTCGATCCTGACAGCCTCAATCATCTGGACCGACGCATCCTGCGTGAATCCCTGCGCCAGGCCCAACGCCTGCAAAGCAGCCTGACCCTGCGGTATCAGTTATGAGCCTGTTTTCATGGCTGCGCCCGGTAAGCCCAATTTTGCCCGGCGAACTGCAACAACGTCTGGAGCGCTTGCCTGCCGTGGCCGAGCTGGGCGATTGCAGCCTGCGCGAACAACGCTGGGTAGTACTCGACCTGGAAACCACCGGGCTGAACCTGAATAAAGATCGGCTGTTGTCCATCGGCGCGGTGGTGATCGAGGACGGGGCGATCGATTTCAGTCAGCAGTTCGAACGCACGCTGCAATGCACCGAACTCAAACTCGGCCCCAGCGTGTTGATTCACGGTCTGGGCCCGAGCGCCATTGCCGCCGGCAGCGACCCCGCGCAAGCCTTGCTCGAATTCATGGAGTTCGTCGGCGACAGTCCGGTGTTGGCGTTTCATGCGCCGTTCGACCAGCACATGCTGGGGCGCGCGCTGAAAGAACATCTGGGCTACAAGTTGCAGCATCCGTTTCTGGACGTGGCCGACATCGCGCCGCTGCTTTGTCCACAGGCACACATTCGCGAGGCCGGGCTGGACGAGTGGATCGACTGGTTCAAACTGGAGGTTTTCGAGCGGCATAACGCCAGTGCCGATGCGTTGGCGACGGCGGAATTGGTGCTGATTCTGTTCAGCCGGGCGCGACAGCAGCAGATTCATAGCCCGTTGAATTTGCAGCAGCGGCTGAGTCAGTGGAAGCGGCGGCGGCAGGCTCCGTCTTTTTAAGTTTTATGGCGCCTGTTCTGGCGCCTTCGCGGGCAAGCCTCGCTCCTACGGGTTTTGTGTCGTTCACCAATTTCATGAACGACACAAAACCCGTAGGAGCGAGGCTTGCCCGCGATGAACGATAACTCGGTCTGACTGGATGTCCCCCCGCCAAAACCACCCGACCAGCACCAATTGCTTACCTCCCCCGCCTCTGCCACAATCGCGAACAATTCTCGTTACTTAACACTTCCCCTTCGGTGATGTTGCGTGTCGTCAGTCCAAAGCCCCCAGAGTGAGCTCGTTGGTGCGTTGTATCGCGACCATCGCGGTTGGCTATTAGCCTGGCTACGGCGCAACGTGGCCTGCCCGCAACGGGCCGAAGACCTGAGCCAGGACACCTTCGTGCGCTTGTTGGGCCGTGACGAACTGAAGGCGCCTCGAGAACCCCGGGCGTTTCTGGTGGCGATCGCCAAGGGCCTGCTGTTCGACTATTTCCGCCGCGCCGCGCTGGAACAGGCCTACCTTACCGAGTTGATGCTGATCCCCGAAGGCGAACAACCGTCGATAGAAGAGCAGCAACTGATCCTCGAAGACCTCAAAGCCATCGACCACCTGCTGGGCAAGCTCTCGAGCAAGGCCCGGGCGGCGTTTCTCTATAACCGTCTCGATGGTCTCGGCCACGCAGAAATCGCCGAACGTCTGGGGGTGTCGGTGCCGCGGGTTCGTCAGTACCTGGCCCAGGGCATTCGCCAGTGCTACATCGCGTTGTACGGTGAGCCGGTATGAGTCCAGTCAGCTCCAAACCCGTGTCGGCACAAGTGCTGGATGCCGCGATTGCCTGGCAACTGTCGCTGGATTCCGGCAACGCAGTCGAGCGCGAAGCGTTTGCCAAATGGCACGCCGCCCACGAAGAACATGCTCGGGCGTGGCGTCAGTTAGGCATGCTGGACCAGCGTTTCAGCGTCGCCAACGGCCCGGCCCGCACTGCCCTGCTGCAATCGCGTGAGAGCATCCGGCGCCGAGTGCGCAAGCTCGGCAGCGGTCTGGCCAGCGTCGTCGCGGTGATCGGCCTGGCGCTGTTCGCCGGTGATCGTTATCTGCCCATCGACTATTGGCTGGCCGACCAGCGCACCGCTACCGGCGAGCAGCGCACCCTGCGCCTGAGCGACGGCACGCAGATCAACCTCAACACCCACAGCGCAGTGGATGTGCGTTTCGATGAGAAGCGGCGGCTGATCGTCCTTCAGGAAGGGGAAATCCTCGTCGAAACCGGCCATGGCGATGCCCGGCCGTTTATTGTCGAAACTCGCGAAGGCAGCATGCGAGCACTGGGGACACGGTTCCTGGTCAAGCGTGAAGATGAAGGCACACGCCTGAGCGTGTTGCAATCAGCGGTAGCCGCCCATCCCGAATCAAGTTCCGAGGAACAGATCCTGCGCGAAGGTCAGCAAGTGCTGATGCGCAGCAATGGCCTGGACCCGATCATCGCCCTCAACCTCGGCGCCGATGCCTGGACCCGCGGCATGCTGGTGGTGGACAACGCGCGGCTAGAGGATCTGGTCCAGGAACTCGCTCGCTATCGTCGCGGGCATCTTGGCGTCACGCCAGAGGTCGCCGACCTGCGCATCACCGGCAGCTTCCCGCTGAACGATACCGACAAGGCGTTGAGTGCGCTTTTACCGACCCTGCCGGTGCAGATCGAACAGCACACGCCATGGTGGGTGACGGTGGCGAAGGCTGACGCCAAGCCCTGAATTCAGCGCAGATCCTGTGGGAGCGGGCTTGCTCGCGAAAGCGGTGTCCCTGGCAACATAAATGTCGACTGACACGCCCTCTTCGCGAGCAAGCCCGCTCCCACATGGATTGCGCATAACTGGCTGGCATTAGGGCAAGTCCCCCTCCCCACATTAGAAATGGCTGAATCGAAATTATTTTCATCTTGCCCTATCACTTTTTGAATCTCATCCGGCACCTAGGCAATTGAGAAATATTTCCATTCAGGAGCCGCTGTATGTCCCGTTCGCTAGACACCGTGTTGCGCCCCCGTTTATTGGCAATCGCCATTGCCCTTTGCGCCCCTTTGGCCAGCGGTCCACTGATGGCCGCCGAACAGGCGTCCAGCGTTCGCGCCTACAACCTGCCGGCTGCGTCATTGGCCAGCACCCTGAACCAGATTGCCAGTCAAGCCGGTCTGGCGCTGTCGTTGAATCCGTCGCTGGCGGCGGGTAAGACCTCGGCCCCGGTGAAGGGCCAGTTCGACGTCACCGGCGCCCTGCGTGAAGCCCTGCGCGGCACCGGTCTGCAACTGGAACAGAGCAACGCCGGCACCTACAGCCTGGTGGCCGTACCCGAGGGCGTAATGGCCTTGCCGGAAACCGCCGTCATTGGCCTGGAAAATGCGGAAACTGCCTGGAGCCCGGTCGAAGGTTACGTGGCCACGCGCACCGCCGCTGGCACCAAGACCGACACCGCGCTCGTCGAAGCGCCGCGTTCGATTTCCGTCGCTACCCGCCAGCAAATGGAAGATCGCGGTGTGCAAAACCTCGATGACGCTGTGCGCTATATGCCTGGCATCGTCGCCAGCAGCTACGGCAGCGACACCCGCGGCGACTGGTTGCTCGTGCGCGGTTTCGAACCGACGCAATTCCTCGATGGCCTGCCACTGCCAAAAGGCGTGTACGCCAATCCGAAACAGGAAACCTGGAACCTTGATCGACTCGCCCTGTTGCGCGGGCCGGCCTCTTCGGTTTACGGCCAGACCCCGCCGGGCGGTCTGCTGGACATGGTCAGCCGCCGTCCCAGCGCCGAGTCGAGCAACGAAATCCAGGTGCAATACGGCAGCGACAATCATCGTCAAATCAACTTCGCCAGCACCGGCAAGATCGATGACGAAGGTCGGTTTATCTATAGTCTGAGCGGTGTATTGCGCGACAGCGGCACACAGGTCGATCACATCGACAACAAACGCTACAACATTGCACCGAGCCTGACCTGGAACATCGACCCTGACACCAAGTTCACGCTGCTGACGCAATTTACCCGCGACGATACAGGCATCACCAGCCAGTTCCTGCCGGTGCAAGGCACGAAGATCCATTCGCCGCTCGGTGATATTTCCCATCACAAAAACCTTGGTGACCCGGACTGGGAATACTACGACCGCACCTATTACGCACTGGGTTACGCCTTTGAACATCGCTTGAATGATGTCTGGCAGTTCAAGCAGAACCTGCGTTACACCAAGTCGGACCTGTCCTTCCAGGCCCTCACCCCCGGCGCCTACCCGTTCACCCAAGTGGATGCCGAGGGCAATGTTGGCCGTTCGAGCACCAGTGTCGACGAGGACATCAGCCAGTTCGCCGTGGACAACAACTTCCAGGGCGACTTCGCGACCGGCGACATCCGTCACACCCTGTTGATCGGCCTCGATCACCAGCGCACCAATACCAACTACACCTCAATCTTCGGTGACGGTCTGACCACCAACGTCAACAACCCGATCTATGGCCAGCCAATCGTTCGCCCGGCGCGCTCGACGGCGTTCTATGACTATGACCAGAAGACCTACCAGACCGGTTTGTACGTCCAGGACCAAATGGCCCTCGACCAATGGCGTCTGACCCTCGGCGGTCGTGAGGACTGGGTCCACACGGGCACCAAATTCTTCAACAAGGGTGATGCCACCAATACCGAACGGGACAAGAAATTCAGTGGCAACGCAGCGATCAGCTATGTGTTCGACTCGGGCTTCGTGCCCTACCTGTCCTACGCCGAGTCGTTCCAGCCGACCAGCAAAGCCACGGCATCGCCGACCGAGTCGTTCAAGCCGACTGAAGGCAAACAGTGGGAACTGGGTATCAAGTACCAACCGCCGGGCAGCAACACCCTGCTGACGGCCGCGGTCTATGACCTGACCCAGAAAAACGTCTCCGTCACCACGACTAACGCGGATAATGTCTCGATTACCAGCCAGACCGGCGAAGTGAAGGTCAAAGGCCTGGAGCTGGAAGCCGTTTCCGACGTCACCGACAACCTGAAAGTCATCGCCGCCTACACCCTGGCTAAGTCCGAAGTACAAAAGGGTGACTTCAAGGGCAATCGCCTGCAACTGATGCCTAACCAGCAAGCCTCGCTGTGGGCCGATTACACCTGGCACAACGGTGTGCTGGATGGTTTCGGCATCGGTGCCGGCGCACGTTATACCGGCAATACTTATGGCGACCAGGGCAATACCTGGCTGGGCAAGGCTGATGCCTACACGGTGTTCGACGCAGCGGTCCATTACGACTTGGGCCGTCTGGATAACAGTCTGAAAGGTGCATCACTGGCATTGAATGCCACCAACCTGTTCGACAAGGACTACATCTCCACTTGCGACAGCTTCTACTGCTACTACGGCGACCAACGCAGTGTCGTCGCCAGTGCGACGTACAAGTGGTAATCGCCTGAACTGACACGCGCCACGACCAGGCCGTCCTTCGAGGACGGCTTTGGTCTTTCTGAAGGCCATGAAATGAAAAGCAAAACCATCCACCGCTGGTCATTCGTTCACACCTGGACCAGCCTGATCTGCACGGTATTCCTGCTGATGCTGGCCCTCACCGGCCTGCCGTTGATCTTCCACCACGAGATCGACCATCTGCTGGGCGATGCCGCCGAGTTGAAATCCATGCCGGCCGATACCCCGCAGCTGAATTTGCAGCAGTTGGTGCAAGCGGCTGAAAAGCATCGTCCCGGCGAGGTCATGCAATATTTCGGCTACGACGAAGAAGACCCTAACGGCGTGATCGCCATCATGGCGCCCACCGCCGGCACCGAGCCGAATTCGTCCCACACCTTCATGCTCGACGCTCGCACCGGCGAAGCATTGGAAATGCCCTCGGCCAATGGCGGCCTGATGATGGTCATGCTGCGCCTGCACGTGGACATGTTCGCTGGCCTGCCGGGCAAGTTGTTGCTGGCGTTCATGGGGATGCTGTTTGTGCTGGCGATCGTCTCCGGGACGGTACTGTACCTGCCGTTCATGCGGCGTTTGAAGTTCGCCACCGTGCGCCACGACAAATCCACCCGCCTGCGTTGGCTCGACCTGCATAACCTGATCGGCGTGGTGACGCTGACCTGGGCCTTGGTGGTCGGCGTGACCGGCGTGATCAGTGCCTGCGCCGACTTACTGATCGCCGCGTGGCGCAACGACAGCCTGAGCGCGATGATCGCGCCTTACCGCGATGCGCCGCCGCTGACTCAATTGGCGCCTGCGACTCGCTTGCTCGACATCGCCAAAGACGTCGCGCCGGGCATGCAGCCCGACTTCATCGCCTTCCCCGGCACGCGGTTTTCCAGCGAACACCATTACGCCGTGTTCATGAAAGGCAGCACCCACCTGACTTCGCACCTGCTGACGCCGGTGCTGATCGACGCCAGCACCCTGCAAGTCACCGCCGTGGCTGAACGGCCTTGGTACATGGACGCCATGGGCATGTCGCAGCCGCTGCACTTCGGTGATTACGGCGGCATGCCGATGAAAATCCTCTGGACGACCCTCGATGTGCTGACCATCATTGTGCTCGGCAGTGGGGTTTATTTGTGGGTGGTGCGGCGCAAGGTCACGAAAACTGTGCTCGAGAATGCGCAGTGCCCGACATGAGACCGAGACAGTCGAACTTCTGGAAGGTCTTCGCCACGCCCACCGTCATTGCCCTGCTCAGCGCCGCGGGGCTGTTTGCCGCGTTGTTGGGCGATGGCGTGTGGGATGCATTGAGCTGGCTCGGGCTGGGCATCCCCACCGTCCTCGCCTTGCGCGGATTTCTGCAACACCGCTAAAAACCTACAAGGGTTAAAGCCATCTTGAGCTATCGGGCCAACGCGCTATGCTGCCGACACTGCCCATGATCGAGATCGTTGCCATGTCCGCTCCCAGCATGACCTTGTTCCACAACCCCGCGTCGCCCTTCGTTCGCAAAGTCATGGTGCTGCTGCACGAAACCGGGCAAACGAACCGCGTGGCGCTGCAAGCCAGCCAGCTCACGCCGGTCAGCCCGGATCTGGCCCTCAACAAAGACAACCCGCTAGGCAAGATTCCAGCCCTGCGCCTGGCCGATGGCAACGTGTTGTACGACAGCCGGGTGATCCTCGACTATCTCGATTACCAGCACGTCGGCAATCCGCTGATTCCTCGCGATGGCTCGGCGCGCTGGCGGCGTCTGACTCTGGCCTCGCTGGCCGACGGGATCATGGATGCCGCGGTGATGGTTCGCTACGAAGTGGCCCTGCGCACCCCGGAAAAGCACTGGGACGAATGGCTCGACGGTCAGCGCGACAAGATTCGTCGCGCCCTGGCCCTGCTGGAAGCCGACGCGATTGCCGAGCTGACCAGCCATTTCGATGTCGCGGCGATCAGCGTGGCCTGTGCCTTGGGGTACCTGGATCTGCGCCATCCGGATCTGGAATGGCGCAAAGAGAATCCGAAGCTGGCAGAGTGGTATTTTGAAGTGAGTCAGCGGCCTTCGATGATTGCGACGATGCCGAAGGTTTAGATATTCGCTGGCTGTACCGGCCTCTTCGCGAGCAAGCCCGCTCCCACAGGGGATTTGTGTTGTTCATTCCATATTTGTAACAACACAGAGCCAATGTGGGAGCGGGCTTGCTCGCGAATGCACCACACCGGATCTAACGGAAACAACCCGGCAATCCGCGTCGCCAACACCTCGCCCACCCGCTGATCCTCACGCAACCCCAACGACCGGCTCATTCCACGGCTCCAATATCAAACGCCAGCGGCTTGGCCGGTTTCTGCCCGATCCCATACCAGTCCAGCTTGCGGGTCAGCACCATGAACACGCCCAGCAGCCCGAACAACAGCAACGAGCCCATCAACAACGCGTAATCCTCGGCACTCAGCAAGCCGTAGAGCAAGCCATACAACGCCGCCAATCCCGCCGAAAAACTCAAGCCGTGACGCACACTGCGCAGCACATGGCATACATAGAATCCGATCAACGCCACACAACCACTCGCCGACAGCAGATACGCCAGGGCAAAGCCGATGTGTTCGGACAGCGACAACAGCAACAGGTAGAAGAACGCCAGCGCCACGCCCACCAGCGCGTATTGCACCGGGTGTACCGCCAGGCTTTTCAGCACTTCGAAGAGGAAGAAACCGGCGAAGGTCAGGACGATGAACAGCAGCGCGTATTTGATTGCCCGGTCGCTTTTCAGGTACTGGTCCACCGGGTCGATGAAACTCACGCCGAAGCTGCGACCACTGAACGCCTCGCACTGGCCGCCAGACACGCAACTGTTCAACGCCTCTTGCAGGTTGGTGGAGAAAAACGAGGTCTGCCAATTAGCGGTGAAGCCCTGATCGGTGATTTCACGCTGGGCCGGCAGGTAGTTACCGATGAAGCTTGGATGAGGCCAATTGGCGGCCAGTGAGACCTTGCTGGTCTTGCCCACCGGGAGAATCTGCAACTGGCCGGTGCCTTGCAGGCGCAAGTCGAAACCGAACGCCAATTCCGTAGCCTGTTGAGTGTCCAGCGCTGGCAGCGTCACGTGCACGCCCTCGCCCAACCAGCCCACTTGGCTACCCGGTACAAAGTCCAGGCTCTGGCCATTGAGTTCGAGCTTCAGCGCATTCTCGATGCCGCGAATGTCGCTGATGCCGACGGCCAGGAACGGTTGATCGAAGCGGTAGTCGGCGAAGTCTTCCTTGATGCCCAGTTGTGCCGGGACCGAGAAATGCCCGCTGATGCGGTTATCGGCGTGGAACAGCCGCGCCTCGTAGATACCCCGGGCGCGCAGTTCGGTCTGGACCTGGCCGTCCAGTTCGAAGCGCTCCGGCAGGAAATACAAACGGCCGCGCTCCTCGCGAACGTCCTGGTAACGCTGGTTGGTTTTTTCGTTGGTTTTCCAGGTGCGCACCGTTTTGCGATAGGGCACCACCATCAGCGGGCCGCTCAATTGCTGGCTGTAACTGGAACTGCGGGCGATGTCTTCGAGCACACCGTCGCGTAGTTGCTGGCGCTCCTGGATCACGCCGTTGATCATCAGCAACGGGATCAGCAGCAACAGAATCAAAAGGGCAATCGCCCCCAGTTTTAGGGTCAGGCTACGGTTCATGGGACTCTCCCTGTTTGGATGGGGACAGTCTGGAGTCGGTGTGTGGGGGGTTTATGGGGGGAATGTGGAGACTTTGTGGAGACTGGGCCGGCCTCTTCGCGAGCAAGCCCGCTCCCACATTAAACCGAGTTGCTGGATAAGTACGCGGTCAACTGTGGGAGCGGGCTTGCTCGCGAATGCCACGACTCGGTCCTAAGGCAGGCGCAACGTGACCTCTACACCGCCATCGACATTACCGACACTCATCGCACCGCCATGCAACTTGACCACTTCTTCAACGAAGTTAAGCCCCAACCCCGTGCTTTTGCGCCCACTGTCCGGACGCGGCAGTGAGTAGAAGCGCTCGCTCAAGCGCGGCAACGCATAGTCGGGAATCGCCTCGGCCTGGTTAAATAGCCTGAACTCAATCTGCTCACCGACTCGTTCAGCGCGCAAGCGCAGCACGCCATGAGGCGGGGTGAAGTCCAAGGCATTCTCCAGCAGATTACCCAACGCCTGGCGCAACAGAAACGGCTCGCCGAGCAGGTTCAGATCCGCTGCAATTTGCAGTTCCACACGCAACTGCTTGCCTTCGATTCGCGCAGCCTGCGCGCTCAATAGCTCATCGACCAAACCCGCCAACGGCACGGCCACCCGCTCTTCCAGCCCTTGGCGCTGTTCCACCTGCGCGAGGTTCAACAGTCGTTCGATCAACTGCTGCATGCGCGCACTTTCGCTGTCGATGTTGCTGACGAAACGCTGCTGCTGAGCCAGCGGCATCTGGCCTTGCAGCAACTCCGCCGCACCACGGATCGCCGCCAGCGGGCTTTTCAATTCATGGGTCAGGGTGTGTACATAACGTTCGACGTAGGCTTTGCCCTCAAGCTGGGTGCGCATCTGCTCCACCGCCGTGGCCAGTTGTTCCAGCTCGCCGCCACGATAATGCGGCACCTCGACCCGCCGGCCATCGCTGACGGCCTGGGCATATGCCGTCAACCGCCGCAGCGCCGCACTCAGCCACCACGACAACAGCGCACCGAACAGCAAACCGAGGCCAATCAGCGCCGCGCCATAAGCCAGCAATCGCCGCTCGGTGCGATCAACATAAGGCTGCAGCGAGCTATTGGGCTTGGCCACCGTCACCACGCCGATTATCTGGCCGTTGTCGCGAATCGGCGCCCCGACATGCATCACCGACGAATTCGAATCATCCGGGTTGCTGCGCGTCGAACGTGCGCCGTACTCGCCGCGCAGGGTCAGGTAGACGTCGTTCCAGCGCGAGTAGTCCTGCCCTACCGCGATGCCACTGGAATCCAGCACCACGATGCCCTTGGCATCGGTCACGTAAATGCGGTGGTTGACCTGATTCTTCGGCATTCCCCAGATTTTCGCCTTCGGCTGCCGTTCACCGTAAGCCTTGAGTAACTCGGGCCAGCGGTTCTGGCTGAGGGTGCCGGCCTTGAAGTCATCGCGCAGGATCTCGGCCATCAGGTTGGCGGTGTCCACCAGGGTTTCTTCGGTGGATTGGCGCACGCCGGGGCGGATTTCTTCCATCACGGTGTTGAGCACGAAGTAGCCGGTCAGGCCGATGAACAGCACGTAGACCAGAAAAATCCGGATCCCCAGTGACATCAGCTGTGCCCCGGGCTGTAGCTGTAACCGAGGCCGCGATGAGTCTGGATCGGCTCGGCGTCGGCTTTCACCTGGCGCAACTTGGCGCGCACGCTCTTGATGTGGCTGTCGATGCTGCGCTCATAGCCGGCGTCGGCGGCCACGCCCAGCGCATCGAGCAATTGCTCGCGACTGAAGACTCGCTCGGGTTGTTCCAGCAGGCATTGCAGCAAACGAAACTCATGGCGAGTCAGGCTCAGCGGCTGGTTGCGATAGCTGATCTGCACCCGTTCGCTGTCGATGCGAAACAGCGCTGAAGCCACCTCCGCCACCGGTCGTGGCGCCATGCGCTTGAGAATCGCCCGGACCCGCGCCGCCACTTCCCGGGGGCTGAACGGTTTGACCACGTAGTCGTCGGCACCGATCTCCAGGCCCACCACGCGGTCGATCTCTGCATCACGGGCGCTGAGGAACATCACCGGCACTTCGCTGAAACGCCGCAATTGCTTGCAGGTCTCAAAGCCGCTGATATCAGGCAGGCCGATGTCGAGAATGATCAAGTCAGCCGGCGTGGCGCGCTGATGTTCGAGTGCCGCCGCGCCAAGGCTCAACCAGGTAGTGGTAAAGCCCTCGCCCTGCAAGGCGAAAATCAGGGTGTCGGCAATCGCCGCTTCGTCTTCGACAATCAGGATATGAGGCATGGCGTCCGAGCCCGCTAGTTAAGTGGGCGAACGGTGCCCCAAGGCCGATTCGCCGTCAATCAGCAGTCGGGTTTGTCTGCCGTGAAACGCCGTGCCGGGTTCACCGCCGCACCGAATTCACGCAGTGCTTTGGCGCCGATCAACAGCGGGTAATTGAAGCTGCTGCGGTCGGTGAGGTTGACTTCGACGGTGCGCTTGACATTGCCCAGGCACAGTTCCAGATCAACCACTGGCCGTTTGGTGGGTTCGATCGCTTCTTTGTCATCGTCGTCTTCTTCGGAGCGGGTCTTGATCTTGCTGATCCGCGCGACCTTGTGTTCGTAGACCTTGTTGCTCGCGCCTTTGGTGGCGAGGCGAAAACGCACCCACTCGTCGCCGTCGCGGGTAAAGGTTTCGATGTCCTTGGCCGACAGCGACGCGGTCAGGGCGCCGGTGTCCATTTTGGCCTTGAGGACTTCGCCGCCGATTTCCGGCAGCGCGATGTATTCGTAGCGCCCGTACAGGGTCGGTTCAGCGGCCAGGACTGGAAGGGCCACGAGGGAAAGCAGTGCAAGGAGAGATTTCACGTAGGGGGTTCCTTGAAGAGTGGGCCGCGGGATTTTAGAACCCCGGCCTTTGAATTCGTTCGTTCTTGAAATCGCTTCGCGGGCAAGCCTCGCTCCTACAGAGTCCCTGTCATATGCAATTTCGCGAACGACACATTTCTGTAGGAGCGAGGCTTGCCCGCGAAGAGGCCAGATCAATCAATACAACAACCTGACCCATTCAAATTCACTCAAGCATACCGCCGCAAACGTGAAACATTCGTCACCACCAATTTGGCCTGTCGCCTGAAGCTGCTTATCATGGCGCGCCCAAACGCTTTCAAGAGTGACTTATGCGCCGCCTGCTCACCGGCTGTTTCGTTACCCTGCTGCTATTGCTCAACACCCTGGTCCTGTTCGGGCCTTTGATGGTGTTCGCAGTGCTCAAACTGATCCTGCCCGGGCGTTTTCGCGATTACGCCTCGACAGCGGTGATGTGGATTGCCGAAACCTGGGCCGAAATCGACAAGCTGATCTTCCGGCTGTGCATCCCCACCCAATGGAACATTCGCGGCGGCGATGATCTGCGCCGCGACACCTCGTATCTGGTGATCGGTAACCATCAATCCTGGGTCGACATCCCGGCGCTGATCCAGACACTTAACCGGCGCACGCCGTTCTTCAAGTTTTTCCTCAAGAAAGAACTGATCTGGGTGCCGTTCCTGGGCCTGGCCTGGTGGGCGTTGGACTATCCGTTCATGAAGCGCTACACCAAGGCGTTTCTGGCAAAGAACCCGGAGCTGGCCGGCAAGGACCTGGAGATCACCAAAGAAGCCTGCGAGTTGTACAAGCGTCAGCCGGTGACGGTGGTCAATTATCTGGAAGGCACCCGCTACACCGCGGCGAAAAGCGCCCAGCAGCAGTCACCCTTCACCCACCTGCTCAAGCCCAAGGCTGGCGGCGTGGCTTTTGTGCTGGCGGCGATGGGCGAACAGCTGGATGCCATTCTCGATGTGACGGTGGTGTATCCACAGCAGAAGATCCCTGGGTTCTGGGATTTGATCAGCGGCAACGTGCCCAGGATCATCATCGATATCCAGACACGTGAACTGGACCCGGCGCTGTGGCAAGGCGATTACGAAAACGATCCGGTGTTTCGCGAACACGTCCAGAACTGGGTCAACCAGCTCTGGATCGAGAAGGACCGGCGCATCAAGGCACTGCGCGCCGAGGGCTGACTCAGCTACCTATGCCGGTGCCGATGCCGGTGCCCCAGATTCCGCCAAGGTTTTGCAGCAGCGAACCGGCGACGCCTTGCTGACCGAGGTATTGCAGAATCACCGGGGCAAACAGGCCGATCATGCCGGTGTCCATGCCCAGGGCACTGAACGCGTTGTTCAGGTCCTTGGTGTCCTTGACGTTACCCAGCAAACCATTGAGCAAAGGGTTCTTGTCGACACCACCGCCGAGCAGCCCACCCAATCCGCTCAAGCCACTGAGGGCGCTGTTGCCGGCGATCTGATCGAGGCCCGGCACATTTTTGCTCAGTTCGGTGAAGTCCTGGCCGCTGAGTTGGTTCCTGGCCAGCCCCAGCATCGCACCGGCACCACCCACGGCCTGTTCTGGCGTGACATTGAGCTGAGACCCCAGGGTAGTGAGCAAACCGGCAGCCTTGGGGAGCGCTGCCACGGCGTCTTCGCTCTCGTCGCTCTCATCGTCCTCGTTACCCTGCATCGCCGTAACCGCATTGGCCGCATCGCTGAGGCTGAACTGTGCAAAGGCCGGGCTGGCGGCCAGCGTCGTCAACGAAGCGACAGCCATGAGCGATGCCAGCGCAAAACCGCGTGAAACGTTCATCCAGACATCCTCTTGTGCCATGAGAACCACCCGGCAGGGCAGCAAAACTGCCGATTTGACCGGGCATCTGCTGGCATGTTCCCCCCCAGTCGTGGAACCCCGAATCCATACGATGAATGGCACGCCTGCTCCCGCCAAACAGGCCTGTGAACAACCCGGCAGAACCTGAAAGCGCAGGCTGCGGTGCTCCATAAAAAAGGGCGACATCACTGTCGCCCTTCTTCCCGTCTTGCTCCCAGCCTTACGCCGCGCTGAACATCTTGTGCGGATCGATCACAAACTTCTTCGGCACGCCCGCATCGAACTCGCCATAACCACGCGGGGCGTCGTCGAGGCTGATGACTTCGACACCCACGATGTCGGCAATCTTGATGCGGTCCCACATGATGGCTTGCATCAGTTGGCGGTTGTACTTCATCACCGGGGTCTGGCCGGTGTGGAAGCTGTGGGATTTGGCCCAGCCCAGACCGAAGCGAATGCTCAGGCTGCCCATTTTCGCGGCGGCATCCACCGCACCCGGGTCTTCAGTGACGTAGAGGCCGGGGATACCGATTTTGCCCGCCACGCGAACCACGCCCATCAGCGAGTTGAGCACGGTGGCCGGAGCCTCGTGCTTCACGCCGGCATGGCCGTGACCGCGAGCTTCGAAGCCTACGGCATCGACGGCGCAGTCCACTTCCGGTTCGCCCAACAGTGCAGCGATTTGTTCGTGCAGTGGGGTGTCTGTCGACAGGTCGGCGATTTCGAAACCCTGAGCCTTGGCATGGGCCAGGCGGATCGGGTTGACGTCACCGATGATCACCACCGCAGCACCCAGCAGACGAGCGGAAGCGGCAGCTGCCAGGCCAACCGGGCCGGCGCCGGCGATGTACACGGTGCTGCCAGGGCCAACGCCGGCAGTCACTGCGCCGTGGTAACCAGTGGGCAGGATGTCGGAGAGACAGGTCAGGTCACGGATTTTTTCCATGGCCCGGTCGCGATCTGGAAGTTTCAGCAGGTTGAAGTCGGCATATGGCACAAACGCGTATTCGGCTTGGCCACCGGTCCAGTCACCCATGTCGACGTAACCATAGGCACCGCCCGGACGCGCCGGGTTAACGCTCAGGCAGACGCCAGTATGTTGCTCTTTGCACGAACGGCAACGGCCACAGGCAACGTTGAAAGGAACCGACACCAAGTCGCCGATCTGCAGGTTCTCGACACCGCTGCCCTTCTCGATCACTTCACCCGTGATCTCGTGGCCCAGCACCAGACCGGTCTGAGCAGTGGTACGACCGCGCACCATGTGCTGATCGGAACCACAGATGTTGGTGGAAACTACGCGCAGGATGACGCCGTGCTCGATCTTCCTGCCGCGCGGGTCCTGCATTTTGGGATAGTCGATTTTCTGTACTTCGACCTTGCCAGCGCCGAGATACACCACACCACGATTACCAGACATGCTTTCACCTCGCTGTTGTTTTTATGTAGCGGTCGCGTCGCCATGAATCGGCGGCGCGTTGATTGCTCGGGTTATTGCCTGTGTGTCTTGCGTTGTCTGTTATGGCCCCATCGCTGGCAGGCCAGCTCCCACAGTGATTCGGGTGAGCACAGGATTTTTGAACAACCCAAAACCCTGTGGGAGCTAGCCTGCTAGCGATGGCGATCTAAAGAACGACGGTGCGATTGGCGTTCAAAAACACCCGTCGTTCAATGTGATAACCAACGGCCCGCGCCAGGGTCAGCCCTTCGATATCCCGCCCCTTGGCGATCAAATCTTCGGGGTAATGACTGTGATCCACAGCCTCCACGCCCTGGGCGATGATCGGGCCTTCGTCCAGGTCGTTATTGATGTAATGCGCCGTGGCGCCGACCAGTTTCACGCCCTTGTTGTAGGCCTGGTGATAGGGCTTGGCACCCTTGAAACCCGGCAGCAGGGAGTGATGAATGTTGATCGCCTTGCCGTCGAGTTTGCGGCACAGCTCTGGCGACAGAACCTGCATGTAGCGCGCAAGAATCACCAACTCGGCGCCGGACTCTTCGACCACCTGCCAGACCTGACGCTCCTGGGACGGCTTGTCGTTCGGGTCCAGGGGAAAGTGGTAGTACGGAATCTGATGCCAGTCGGCCAATGGCTTGAGGTCCGGGTGGTTGGAAACCACGGCGACCACGTCCATCGACAACTGGCCGATGCGCTGGCGGTAGAGCAAGTCGTTGAGACAGTGATCGGCCTTGGACACCATGATCACCACTTTTGGCCGGTGATGCGGCGGGGTCAGTTCAAAGACCATCCCGAAGGCGTCACCACGTTCTGCCAGACCTGCGCGAAAGGCTTGTTCGTCGAAGCCGTCGGGCTGACGGAATTCCACCCGAATGAAAAAACGACCCGAGAGCCGGTCATCAAAGGAATGGTGCTCAGTGACGTAGCAGCCCTGCTCGAACAGAAAGCGGGTCACCGCATCCACGGTACCGAGGACGCTGGGGCAATCGGCAGTCAGAATCCATGTGTCTGGGGCGCGGCTCATAGTGCGGTGACTCCTGTTGTTATGGGCAACCGCTTCGCGGTTGATCGCGGGCAAGCCTCGCTCCTACAGGGTTGATGTCGGCCATGAAATAACGGGGCGACACGGTCAATTGTAGGAGCGAGGCTTGCCCGCGAAGGCAATCTCAAGCCTGGACGCTAAGCCCGTACTCAGCCGCCGCATCCTGCAACCACAACCACCAGTAATCCGAGAAGCTGCGACGAATCAGCAGTTCCCAGGTGTCTTCGGCGGTGTGGCGGATCATCAATTGCGACTTGGCGAACACCGTGCCGACAGCCTTGCCCACCGGGAAGTTGTTGGGGTGCACGTCATAGCTGGTGGATTTCATCAGCACCTGACGCACGTTCGGGCCGCTGAGTTCGAGGATCTGCTGACCGCCGCTGACGTTGACGATCTGGATGTGCAGGTCGCCCAGTGCTTCACGCAGCTTTTTCTCGGCAGCGAATTCTTCACCGGTCGGCACGATCAGCAGCCATTCATCCGGCCCCATCCATTGCAGGCTGGTTTCGCCTTTGACGATGACGGTCAGCGCACCCGGCAATTCGATGCCGAGGGCTTTGTGCACGCCGGCGGCGAACGCAGCATCATGGCCATCGCCACGGATGGTCAGATGGCCGAGGAGTTTTTTCTCACGCACGATCACGCCGGCGTTTTTGCGGCCCTTGCCCACCAGGCTGGCGAGGTCGGCATGATGCAGCGACGACTCGGCCTTGGCCCCGGTGGTTGGGCGTTGTTGGTAAACATTGGCTGCGGTCATAAAGCACCTGTTCCTGTATTCGTATTCCTGTGGGAGCGTGGCTTGCCCGCGATGGGAGCAACTCGGTCTGCCTGTGGCACCGCGTTATCGTTCATCGCGGGCAAGCCACGCTCCCACAGGTACTGTGGTGTTAAACGTTCTGGCGATCGCCTTTCGGATCGAAGAACACCGAAGAAACGATTTCCGCCTCGATCACGCTGCCGTCGGCCAGCGGTGCGAACACCCGCTCACCC
>LNAP01002359.1_pt1 | contig 18993 bp, 17 predicted proteins | sample 602601 | NCBI WGS metagenome assembly LNAP01 (sample SAMN02440304, study PRJNA202911) | soil metagenome | biome: Subtropical and temperate rainforests or woodlands; isolation source: soil samples (1 kg each in a 20% v/v slurry with milli Q water) were... ...
GGGGTCGAGTGTTCGAATCACTCCGTCCCGACCATATAATTCAAAGGGTTGCGAGATTTTATCTCGCGACCCTTTTTTATTTTTGGTCGTTTTTACCCCTACAAAACGACTGGCTCTGGGTGGGTTTTTCGGATGTGTTACCAATATCGGATTTTGTCCTAGAGGCTTTTGGCAGGCGGATTGCTCCGGCCTACCTAGCGGCCATTCGATGATGGGATGAGAATTCAGTAACGACCAAAGGCACATTACGGCTCTGTCATCACGCCATCAGCTAAAGAGGGGCCCCCTGACTGGCCGATTCCGGCACTCCATTGGTGCTATTGCAGCATCCGTCGGCTGGTGGAGTTGGATTGCGCAAGCGCTACCCGGGACGGCGGCGGCCTGATGGTGGCTGTGATTCAGTTGGCCCTCGCTTTGGGGTCTACCGTTGGCGGCCTGCTCCTGCTGTTCGATTCTTTAGTGCGGCCTAGATCACGAACTGCGGGCCGCGTACCTTTGACGGAGAGCTTTACTCGTGATGCGGCTCGTCGATGAAAGTCAGCGAACTGATTAAGCTCTGCTTGTCTACCGGCACATCTTTGGGCATTGGCAGCGTGACTTGAGCAGCGATGATGTTCAGGCCCTTGTTGCGCACTTTGATGCGTGCGCGGCCATCCTTGTTGGCCATGGCCTGCTTCTGTGGCAACTCGACCAACGCCCTGAGCTGATGGCTGTGCTCACTATGGAGCTGACTGGCGATCCGCACCCCACCCGTTACCGAGTAAGCACGACCTTCCTGCTCCAGCAACGCGATGTCGCGGCGAATAGTCATGTGCGAACAGTCGAACATTTCCATCAACTGATGAACGCGCTCAGCACCTGATGCTTGCGCAACTGCCGCAGCATCAATTCACGGCGCTGTTCAGGAATCATCGGTGCACCGCTTTCGGCGGCGATATCATTTTGGCTAGGCATTGGGGCTCCAAAGTGATCTCTGATTGAGCGACCACAAAAAATCCCGAAAACATTTCTGTTTCCGGGATTATTCATTGTTTCGCTGCGGTGACGCCTGCAGCGCTCCTCTTTTATCCCTTAGACACCAGCTGCCAGAGGGAACAGTCCCAGCAGCAAGCAAGCAAGCAAAATAAGGAAGCTCAACGCGAACGCCCATTTCATGGTGTATTTCTGATGGTCGCTGAACTCCACACCTGCCAAGCCACAGAGCAGATAGGTTGAGGCCACGAGAGGGCTGAGCAGGTGGACCGGTTGACCCACCAGTGAAGCCCGTCCAATTTCTGCCGCGGAGATGCCATAGGCCGCAGCAGCTTTTGCAAGCACTGGCAGCACACCGTAGTAGAAGGCGTCATTGGACATGAAGAACGTGCCAGGGATGCTCGCCAACGCGGTGATTGGCGCCATGTAAGGGCCCCAGGTCTCTGGCAGCATTGCCAGGAAACTTGCTGACATCGCATTGACCATGCCCGTTCCGGACAGGATGCCAGCCAGGATCCCGGCCGCCAGGAAGATCGCGATCTGGTTCAGGGCCGTTGGTGCGTGGGCAGAAATTCGGCGACGCTGATCATGCATGTGCGGGTAGTTGATCACCAGAGCAATGGAGAATGCGACCATGAACAAAATTGAAAGCGGCAACACCTCTGTCACCAGACCGGCCATCAAGGCAATAGTCAGACCGGCGTTCAACCAGAACAATTTTGGACGACGCAGCTCGGCATTTTCGTCTGACATTGATGGCAGGCCTTCGTCATCAGCCTCGTCGTCAAAGACGGTTGCCGCAGCGCCCAGCGACTGGGGAAGGGTAAGGGCGCCCAAGCGTTGACGCTCACGAATGCCGATGAAGTAAGCCAGTGCCAGAACACCCAGAAAGCCCACCACCATGACCGGAATCAGCGGGATAAACAGCTCGGAAGTATCGACCTGCAAGGACGCTGCGGCACGAGCTAGTGGACCGCCCCATGGCAACAGATTGGTCACGCTCGCCGCAAGAATCACTACGCAGGTGAGCGAAAGTGGTTCAAGTCGCAGACGCTTGAACAGCGGCAGCATCGCGGTGACGGTAATCATGTAGGTTGTTGAACCGTCGCCGTCCAGCGATACCAAGCCTGCCAGCAGCGCGGCAAAAACCACGGCCTTCATCGGGTCGCCGTTGATCAGCTTGATGAACTTGCGAATGATCGGATCGAACAGACCGGTATCGAACATCACGCCGAAGTAGAGGATCGCGAACATCACCATGACCGCGGTTGGCGCCACCTTGCGCAGACCTTCGATCATCATATCGCCCATATCCGGGCCAAATCCGGCCAGGAGCGCGAATACGATCGGAACTGTTGTCATCGCTACCAATGGCGACAACCGCTTGGTCATGATCAGTGCCATAAAGGTCACGATCATGCCGTAGCCGAGTAATGAGAGCATTTGTATCACCTTGACGTAAAGTACAATTGTTTTTATGGGATCTGCGCTGAAAGCGCATCAAGGTTCCCGCTGCATTTTTGGTTTGATCCAGCGGGTTGCCGCTGAGTCTCACACGAGTATCAACTCATGTGAAGACCACCATTCAGCGAGAAGTCAGCACCATTCGCATACCCAGCTTCATCGGAGGCAAGCCAGGCACACACAGCGGCTATCTCCTCAGGTGTTCCAAGGCGCCGAGTCGGGATGTCCTGGATAATGCGGTCCATGACGTCGGCAGTTGTGACGGACTTCAGCTTGGGAGTGGCGATGTATCCGGGAGACACGGTATTCACTGTGACGCCGCGGGATCCGACTTCTCGAGCCAGAGCGCGAGTGAAGCCCCGGATTGCAGACTTGGCGGTGGAGTAGTTGACCTGACCCACCTGGCCCAGCTGGGCATTGACTGAAGAGATGTTGATGACCCGTCCCCAGCCTCTTTCGGTCATGCCATCGATAACCTGTTTGGTCACGTTGAACAGCGAATTGAGGTTGGTGTCGATGACGGTTGTCCAGTCATTGGGCTGCATTTCCTGAAAGACAACGTTGCGAGCGGTTCCGGCGTTGTTGATCAGGACATCGACTGGCCCGACATTTTTCTTGATCTGCTCAAACGCTTGGCGGCAAGAATCCCAATCAGCAACGCTCCCTTCAGAGGCAATGAAGTTAAAGCCAAGCTCCTTTTGCTGAGCGAGCCAAGTGTCTTTCAATGGGGAATTGGGACCGCATCCTGCGACAACGGTAAATCCATCTCGGGCGAGTCGCTGGCAAACTGCTGTGCCCAGGTTTCCCATGCCAGCAGTAACAAAGGCGATCTTCTTAGTCATGCGTTAACTCCTTTTGTGTTTTTTGTTGGGAGCATTGCGTGCAACCTTCAAGGGCTACTGGTCCCTAATAAACTCCACTAGAAATTGTTTTGCAAGGTAACGCGGTACAATTTCTCCAAAAAGAAACGATTTCTTACCAGCGGTCATCTTCGTGCGGATTGGGTTTCATCGTCCTCCATAAACCGTCGAGCCCGTCGACAGTACCGGCGCGAGGGCGATATTCGCAGCCCACCCAGCCCTGATATGCACGGTCTTCCAGCATCGAGAGCAGCTTCGGGAAATCAATATTGCCTGTTCCTGGTTCATTGCGACCTGGGAAGTCGGCCACCTGGATATGCTTCACCCGCGACCACCATCGATTGAGCGTACTTAGGCAATCCTTGCCGAGTAATTCGGTGTGATAGGTGTCCAGGATCAGGCCAAGGTTTGGTATGGCCTCCAGCATCTCCTCTGCAAAGTCGAAGCGGCTCATCAGGTAGCCTGGGACCTCATTTGAGCTGATGACTTCAATCAAAGGCTCAATGCCTTCTCCAGACAAGAACTCAGCCGCGTACTTCAGATTGCGACGGTAAACGCTGCCATTGGCAATCACCCCAAGCTCAGCCTGCGACACCCCCGACATCAGGTGAACCATTTTGCAGTCGAGCACCTTTGCGTATTCAACGGCCTGGGTCAGCTCCGAGAGGAAGACCTGCTTCGAGCTGCAAATACCGGTATTGCCTTTTGTGGACCCGGATGGCGCGGCAAATTGCACCATTCCGAGCTGGTGCTCATGCAGAAGCTGCGCTATCTGCGTCGCTTCATATTCATAGGGCGAGGGGAACTCGACCGCTTGAAACCCTGCTTTTGCGGCTGCTGAAAACCGTTCCAGAAAGGGCAATTCCGTAAACTGGAAGCCGATGTGTGCGTTCAACCTGATCATGTTTTATTCCTTCAATATTCGAACTTGCATCAGGCTTGCAGGAGGCTACGCAGCTTCAACACAGCGCTGTCAGGTGTGGTCAGTACTGGCAGGCCGCTCACTTGGCTCGCCTGTTGCGCTGCGCTGGTCATGGAAAATTGCGCGAAACACAGCAGTTCGCTGTTCGTTGGCGTTCGGGCGCAATCGACAATCAAAGCGTCGTGACGATCAGCGCTTCCCCTGCGCAGCTCGTCGAATGCCCCAGGACAGACAAAGGTGTTGAGTTCGATCTCGACGTCTTGCTGCCGGGCATAGCTCTGAAACTCTTCAGTCATCGATGCGATGGCAGGCTCGAAGGTCGCGAGGATGGAAATTTTTCGAGTCCGTTGAATGGCTTCCTCGATCATGGCTTCGTTCGGTTTCAGCACCGGGATGCTCAGGGAGCGTTTGCACCTATCAATAGCGTCGCCGAATGCCGAGCAGGTAAACAAAATCGCATCAGCATCCGACTCTGCGGCATAGGTAGCGAGTTTCAAGAAGCGCTCACTCAATGCGGGCGTGAGTTCACCGGCTTGCGCCAGGTCGCTGGAAAGCGAGTCTTCCAGCAGATTGGCCAGCCTGGCTTCGGGCCAAAGTCGTGTGAACGCTTCAGTGATGGGTGCAATGGCTACCGGTGTTGCATGGATCAAATAAATGCGTGGTGCGGTCATGATGTTTCCCCGAGTAGTAGTGGATTGATTGGGTGGGCTCTGTGTCACCTTTAGTGCAGCTGCGTGTGGCTGGTCATCAGGTGTGGTATTTTTTCTTTCACACCTCGAATACTGGTTTCATCAATTGAATCTCGAACAACCCTTGGCGGGCGAACCATCCAAAATGAAGCCCAAGATCAAAAAAGACCTTGCGGAGCAGTTGGCTCCGAAGATCATCGATATGGCGCGAGCCAGGTCGATGCGCGCCGGTGATCCGCTGCGCGAAGAATCTTTCGCTAAGGAGTTGGGGGTTTCGCGTTCGCCGATACGACGTGGTTTCGCATTGCTGGCCGAGTTGGGCCTGGCCACCAAGGAGCCGAATCGGGGCTATTTCCTGACGGCTGACGCGCGAGGAATCGATAGTCGTAAGCTCCCTTTGGAAGTCGACCCGTTTGAAGACTTCTATCTGCGCGTTGTTGACGACGTACTGCGCGGTGACATCCCCACGACTTTTTTTGAAGCTGAACTGATGCGCCGATATGAGGTGCCGAGAGGGCAGCTCATGAAGGTTCTTACCCGGTTGGCCAATGAGGCTATGATTGAGCGCAAGCCGGGGCAGGGGTGGGAGATCAACAGTTTTCTGCACGACTCCAAGGCGCATATTCAGAGCTACCGTTTTCGCATGGCAATCGAACCGGCTGCCGTACTGGAGCCTGGATACGAGGTGGATAAGGCCGCGTTTGCCAAAGCCCGGGAAGTCCAGCAGCAATTGCTGGATGGCGACATTTTCACCTTGTCGCGATCGCAGCTGTTTCAGATCGGTGCGCAGCTTCATGAGCTGGTGGTCCGCTGTTCGGGCAACGCTTTTTTTCTGGAAGCTATCCGCCGGCAGAACCAGTTGCGTCGCTTCATGGCCTACAAGGCCAACGTGGATCGGCCTCGGCTGATCAACCAATGTAAAGAACACATCCATCTTCTGGATCTCATCGAAAGTGGGCAGCGAGAGGCTGCCGCGGAGTTCCTGCGCAACCACCTCGATGTCGTCGGGCGGCAAAAAACCGACAAAGAGGCCAAGGATGAGCTGGAGTACCAGCGCAGCCTTGAGGTCTCGGTGGTCAGTTAAGGCGCGGTTCGTTCAGCAACACCACGCCGTCATCGTCGCCGTACAACTGGTCGCCGTCAGCGATGGAGTGTCCGGCGAACTCCAGCGTTATTCCGATTTGCCCTTCGTTACGCTTGACGGTCTTGCGCGGTGAAGTGCCCAGTGCCTTGATCGCGATCGGCAAGTCGCGCAAAGCGGCTTTGTCGCGGATGTATCCGTAGATCAACACGCCGGCCCAGCCGTTCTTCACCAGGTCCTCAGCAATCACATCGCCGAACAACGCGAAGCGATCACTACCCCCACCGTCTACCACCAGCACTCTACCTTGACCCGGCAAACTGCTTATTTCCTTGATCCTGGAATTGTCCTCAAAGCATTTCAGGGTGAAGGCACGCCCCTCGAAATCGTTCTTGCCGCCAAAGTCCTGAAACATTGGGGTCAGAACGCGAATTGAGTCTGGGTACTGATCGCACAGATCGGATGTTTTAACTGTCATGGAGGATTCTCCTTCTTCGGTTGGTGGATGACCGTTGAGCGAAAAGATTGCACAAACTGAATATTCATGCAATAAAATGCAATCTGTCGAAGGCGAGAACGACACTGCTCCAGAAAAATCTCAGGACGAACGGGAGCAAATGGTTAAGGACTTCGCCTCGCCAATATTGTACTTTGTATTTACGATGTACATAAATGGAGCTGGTTTTTGACACGCCGGCTTCGAAAAATTCAGCTCAAACAATAAGTAAGGGGTTTGCGATGCGTATTTTGGTTCTTCCTGGTGATGGTATTGGTCCAGAAATCGTTGAGTCTTCGATGTCGGTGCTGAACGCAGCCAACACAAAATTCGATCTGGGCCTGAGCTTCGATTACGACGATGTCGGTTTCACGAGCCTGGACAAATACGGCACCACCTTGCGTGATGAAGTGTTGGAAAAGGCCAAAGGCTACGACGGCATCATTCTCGGCACCCAATCGCACGCCGACTATCCAGTCCCTGAAAAGGGCGGTCGTAACGTTTCCGCGGGCTTTCGTATCGGCCTGGATCTCTACGCCAACGTGCGTCCTGCCCGCACTCGTCCATTCCTGACTTCGAACATGAAGGAAGGCAAGACGATGGACTTGGTGATCATGCGTGAAGCGACTGAAGGGTTTTATCCGGACCGCAACATGAGCCGTGGTTGGGGTGAAATGATGCCAACCCCTGATATGGCTTTATCCACGCGTAAAATCACACGTCATTGCAGTGAGCGTATTGCTCGTCGCGCGTTCGAGCTGGCTATGAAACGTGGCAAGAAGGTCACCGCCATTCACAAAGCCAACAGCTTTCACATGACCGATGGCCTGTTCCTGGAATGCGTTCGCAATGTGGCGAAGGACTTCCCTGAAGTCGCTTTGGACGATTTGCTGGTCGATGCGTCGACGGCTCACCTGGTGCGCAGCCCTGAACGTTTCGACGTACTGGTAGCCACGAACTTCTACGGCGACATTATCAGTGACCTCGCCAGCGAACTGTCGGGCAGCCTGGGTCTCGCCGGGTCGATGATGGCCAGCGATGTTCATTGCTGCGCCCAGGCACAGCATGGCTCCGCACCGGATATCGCCGGTCAGGACAAGGCCAACCCGGTCTCGATGATCCTCTCCGTTGGCATGCTCCTGCAGTGGATGGGCGAGCACCATAACAATGAAGCATTGATCAACGCCGGCCTGGAAATGGACAAGGCTGTCGATGCGGTTCTGAAAGACCCTAAGCAGCGCACTCCGGATCTGGGCGGTTCCAGCGGTACCAAAGCTTTTGGTGAAGCCGTCGCCAAGGTGATCCTGGGCTGATCGACTCGGGCGGCATGCCAGTCATGCCGCCCGCTTGCGGGATTAATAACAAGAAATGCCTGTTCTTCCTTGAGGTCATCCAAGGAGAGGGCTAGAGGAGAGTGCAGTGAGTCAATTACTACTCGGTTGCATCGCTGACGACTTCACCGGCGGTACGGATCTGGCCAGCACGTTAGTGCGTGCCGGAATGCGCACCCTGCAAGTGATTGGCGTACCTGAAGGGCCGTTGCCGGACGATATCGATGCTGTCGTCATTGCTCTGAAAAGCCGCACCATCAGCGCCGAAGAGGCCGTTACTCAGTCGCTCGAAGCGTTGGAGTGGTTGCGTGCTGCGGGTTGCCAACAGTTTTTTTTCAAATACTGCTCGACGTTTGATTCCACGTCTCGCGGGAACATCGGCCCGGTGGCGGATGCCCTCGCCGATGCACTGGGTGTGTCATTCGCCGTGGCTTGCCCTGCGTTTCCGGAAAACAAACGCACCATTTTTAACGGTCATCTGTTCGTTGGCGATCAGTTGTTAAGCGAATCCGGGATGCGCAATCATCCGTTGACGCCCATGACCGACTCCAATCTGGTTCGGGTGTTGCAGCAACAGACGCTTAAGCCGGTCGGGCTCGTTGCACATTCGGTCGTCAGCAAAGGCGCGCAAGCCATTTCGACGGCGTTCAGTAACCTTGAGGCGCAGGGCCAGGGATACGCCATCGTCGACGCGATCGACAACGAGGATCTGTATGCCATCGGTGGGGCCATTGCAGGCCATAAACTCGTTACCGGCGGGTCCGGCGTTGCGCTGGGTCTACCTGAAAACTTCCGCCGTGCAGGTTTGCTCGGTAAATCCGAGACAGCTTCGGTGCTACCCGCCATTGAAGGGTTGGGCGCGGTGGTTTCCGGCAGTTGTTCAGTGGCGACCAACAGCCAGGTCGAGCACTGGCAAAAGAGCCGTCCGAGTTTCTCCCTTGACCCACTGCTCCTGGCAAATGGTCACGATCAGGTAGCCGAAGCACTCGCCTGGGCGAAAGACTTGATTCAGCAAGGACCGATTTTGATTTACGGCAGTGCGCAGCCAGAGACGGTCAAGCTTGCCCAGCAGAAGCTCGGTGTTGAAGCCGCTGGGCAGATCGTTGAAGACGCGCTGTCCGCCGTGGCTGTTGGCCTGTATGAGATGGGCGTGCGCAAGCTCGTGGTGGCCGGTGGTGAAACGTCGGGTGCTGTGGTCAAGGCACTGAAGATCAAGGCGCTGAGAATCGGAGCGACGATTGATCCAGGTGTCCCATGGACGCTCGGTTTGCGGGACGACCCGGTAGCCCTGGCGCTGAAGTCCGGCAATTTCGGAACAGTAGACTTCTTTGAGAAGGCATTGGCCAATGCGCCATGATCTGTTGAGTCTCGAAATCTTCATGGCAGTGGCAGAGCAGCGCAACCTGACAAAGGCTTCGCAACTCTGCCACCTGGCGACGTCCGCGGTGAGTAAACGGATCAGCGAGCTTGAAGAAAAAGTGGGCTCAGCGTTGTTCATTCGATACCCACGCGGAATGGAGCTCACTCCTGCTGGACAGTCGCTTCGCCACTATGCTTTGCAGCTCAATGAAACACTCCAGAAAATGGATCAGGAGCTAAGTGAGTACGGTGCGGGTATCAAAGGTCACGTTCGCTTGCACGCCATTACCTCCGCGCTGGCACAACAGCTGAGCCTGGACATCGGCACGTTCCTGGAAACCTATCCCGACATCAAATTCGACGTCGAAGAACGTGTCGGTGCGGCGATCGTCCGAGCGGTATCGGACGGTCGCGCGGACGTCGGCATCATTGCCGAACAGACGCCATCCCTGGGGTTGGAAACACTGGCCTATCGCGTGGACGAATTGGTGATCGCCGTTCCCGAACACCATCCATTGGCGGGGCACGCGCACGCCACGTTCGATCAGGCGTTGCACTATGAATTCATCGGTCCTCACGTAGAAAGTTCTGTGCACCTGTTACTGACTGAGCAAGCTGCATTGTTAGGGCAGACGGTCAGGCAGCGGGTTCGCGTTTCCAGTTTTGAGTGCATGTGCCGGATGGTCTCGACCAATCTGGGTATCTGCATTTTGCCTCGCGATGTATTGCGCCCTTATCTGCGTCCCTTTCAATTGCACGCTGTGACGCTGGCCGAGCCTTGGGCCAAGCGTCAGTTGCAGATCGTTGCTCGTCGATTCGAATCCTTGCCACCGACTGCCCGCGCGTTCGTCGCGCACTTGACCGCGTGACAGGCGCCGTTCAATTCACCCTTTGAGATGAGCTCATGTTTATTTACGTTGGCTGTCGTACCACTCGTGAAAGAAATGCTCGGGGTAACGGGATCAACGTCTACAGCGTCGACCCGCAAACGGGATGCCTGACTCATGTGCAGTTGGTCGATGGCTTGGTTAACCCCTCTTTTCTGGCCATCAGCAAGCAACAGGATTTTCTGTATTGCGTCCATGGCGATACGGATCAAGCCAGTGCGTTCAGAATCAACTCCGATGGCACGCTGAGCTATCTCAATAGCCAAAGCACCCACGGCCACAATCCCGCGCATCTGGCGATTTCACCGGACGGTGGTTTTCTGGTTGTGAGCAATCATTACAGTGGTTCAGTCGTTGTTCTGCCGATCCTCGTCTCGGGTGAGCTGGGCGAACTCTGTGACCAGGTGCTGACCGAAGGGCCGATCGGACCCCATCGGATTGAGCAAAAAGGCCCGAAACCTCATTTCAATCCATTTGATCCCAGTGGGAAAAATGTGGTGGTGCCGGACAAAGGGCTGGACCGAATCTTCATCTATCGATTCGATTCGCAACTGGGCAAGCTGCTGCCGGCTGCTTGCCCGTTTGTGGCCACTCGCAAAGGGGCGGGGCCTCGGCACGTGGCGTTTCATCCCGGGCTGCCGGTGGTCTACTCGGTCAATGAGCTGGATTCCACCGTCGGCACCTACCGCTTCAACAACGAAAGCGGCGAGCTTCAGCCACAGCAGGTGATCTCTGCGCTGCCTGATTCTTTTACCGGCGACAGCACGGCGGCAGAGATCGAAGTCGATGGAACGGGGCGATTCCTGTACGCCTCGAACAGAGGCAGCGACACCATCACGGTCTTCAGAATCGACCCGCAATCGGGTTGGCTGACGTTTGAATCGGCGACGCCAACGGAAGGCCGGACACCACGATTTTTTGCGTTGTCACCCGACGGAAAAGCCATGTACGTCGCCAATGAGGACAGCGATACGATCGTGGTTTTCTGTGTTGATCCGGCGACTGGAGCCTTGACCCCGACGGGTGAAGTTGTCGAGACGGGAAGTCCGGTATGCATGGTCTTCGGTGGATCGAGGGCATGAAAGCGTTTTTCACCTCAATGGGATTGTGGTGGGCAACACCGTTGGTGGGAATTGCCGGGGCTCTGCTTGCCAGCTACCTGAACTGGCCTTTGCCCTGGATCATTGGATCAATGTTGGCGGTGATCCTGGTGCGTTGCCTGGGCTGGCGGGTGGGGGAGATTCCCAATGGCCGCCTGACCGGGCAGTGGATGATCGCAACGTCCATCGGCTTGCACTTCACGCCTGTGGTGCTCGAGCAGATCCTGGGGCATTTCGCGATGATGCTGTTCGCGGCGTTTCTGACCCTGTTCCTGGCACTGCTCGGCGTCGAGTTCATGCGCCGTCGAGGAATGGACCTGACGACCGCGTTCTTCGCCTTCATGCCCGCCAACTTTTCAGAAATGATCCAGTCAGGCATCAGGCACAAGGCCGACGTCAGACAGATCGCCGCGGCTCACAGCGTACGCCTGGTGTTGATTGTTCTCTGTGTCCCGCCCGCGATGTTTTTTACCGCGAAAATCTCTCCAGCAGTGGTCCATGCCCGTTTGCCCAGTGATTGGTATTGGCTGCTACCGTTGCTGATCGGTGGGGCGCTGACGGCAATGATCTGGAAGCGCTACAAGCTACCGAACCCCTGGATGTTCGGGCCGATGGCCCTGTGCGCGTTGTTCACGGCCAGCTTCAATTTGCAAACTGCACTGCCTGTGGAACTCAGTCATTACGGCCAGCTCATGATCGGATGCGCGCTCGGCGGGTATTTTGACCGGCAGTTCTTCAGGGCTTCGCCGAAGTTCTTGCTCAAGGTCTCGCTGTTCAACCTGATCATGATCTTTTGCACCCTGGTTCTGGCGCTTGGAATTGGCTATTTGCTGGGCTTTCCAGTGTTGACCCTGGCGTTGGGCATGATGCCGGGAAGCAGTACGGAGATGTACCTGACGGCCGAAGCCCTGAACCTGGGTGTCGGCGTTGTCACGGCGATGCAAATCATGCGTCTGGTGGTGGTGATGCTCTGTGCCGAGCCGGTGCACAAAGTCTGGTTGAAACGCCTTCGCCGCTGAGCGGGCAAGTGCGTTTCAACCTGCCATGTGCGATGTGTTAATGGTCCTGCAAGGGTGCAACGGTGACGTCGCTCTGACCGCTGTCGACGAGTGCCTTGAGGACGAAGCCGTTGGCTTTCTGTTCTTCCAGGAACGCCCTGACGTAAGCCGCGCCCGCGACACATTGCACAGGAACGCCCATCGCTTGGCGAATCGACGTGAAGTAACCGTCCAGCACACGCAGTTCTCTATTGGCTTCGGCAACCTTGAGCAGTGGCTGGCGCACCCCCGCAGCAGCCTCCAGGTTTTCGTCGAGAAACAGATCGACCGCGCCAGCGGATGTCGGCGCACGGACGAGGGTCGCGTGCTGTTGAGTTCGGCTTAGGTACAAGTCGTAAGCAGCGCCCTTGCCGACGGCGATCCGCACGCCGGGCTGATCCAAATCTTCCATTTTGAAGAACGGGGAGCTGTTCTTGACCAGATAAGTACCTTCGATGATCACGTATGGTTCGCTAAAGGCGACCTGGGCCTCGCGCACGGGTTCGATGGCGAGGAACGCGATATTCCATTGCTTGTCCGCCAAGGCTTCGAACACCTTGCCGGCGGCATCATAAGTGATGAACTCCACGGAGACGCCCAGTTGCTTGCCGAGTGCCACGGCCAGGCTGACGGACACGCCTTGAGGTTGTCCTGTGTCGGCATTGCGTTGTGCCAGAACCGGATTGCCAAAATTGATGGCGGCTCTGAGCACGCCGTTCGGTGCGAGATCCTTGAGGACGTCTGCAGTAGGGGCGAGCATGGGTGTTCTCCAGAGAAATTGCTGTAGGCCTTGAGAGTAGGGAAGCGCGTAGTGCCTGACAATTTCAGGCTCATCAAGGCTGCGTTCTCCGTGGACGAACGATGACTTGCTCAACGCTCAATTTTACTCGGGTCGGCGTTTGGTTACGCTGGGTCCAACTGAACGACCGAATAGAGTCGTTTGCTCATGCACTCAACCGGTGAATGATAAACCCATGATTTCAGCTATCGACGCACGTCATCAAAGCCACCTTCAAGTGGGCGACACCCGTTACGCCTACGTGGATCTGCACAAGATACTGACCCCGGAAGAGCTCCTTAGCTTGCCCTATTCGATTCGCATCCTGCTGGAGAATGTGGCGCGTTGTTCACCGGCGTCTCTGGACAATTTCATTGAGTGCATACGCGAAGGCGCGCCGGCCTGCGAAGTGCCTTTTTATCCCAACCGGTTGATGTTCCACGACACGACGTGCCTGCCGGCGCTGGCTGACTTTGCCGGCATGCGCGACATGGTGGCGGAAATGGGCGGTGCACCGGAAACCATGAACCCGATGATTCCTGCGGTGCTGGTCATCGATCATTCGGTGATTGTCGAGCGCTACGCCGAGGCGGACGCGGTTGAGAAGAACCTCGACATCGATTATCGCCGCAACTCCGAGCGCTATGAGTTCATCAAGTGGGCACAAAAGAGCCTGACCAATTTCAAGGTGGTGCCGCCGGGCACCGGGATCATCCACCAGGTCAACATGGAGTCACTGGCGACCGTTGTCTGGGAAAGCCAAACGGCCGACGGCCAGCCGCTGCTGCATCCTGACGATATCGTCGCGACCGACAGCCACACGCCCATGATCAACGCCATCGGCGTGCTGGGCTGGGGCGTGGGCGGGCTGGAAGGGCAGGCTGCCATGCTGGGCGAGCCGGTGCCGATCAGCTTTCCTGACGTCGTCGGCATTCGCTTGAGCAACGAGCTGCAGCCCGGCGTGACAGCTATCGATCTGGCATTGCGTATCACCCAGATGCTGCGTGCGAAGGGCGTGGTGGGCAAGTTCGTCGAGTTTTGCGGCCCGGGTCTGTCGAAGCTCAGTTGGGCGGCACGCGGTACGCTGTCGAACATGGCTCCTGAGTATGGCGCCACGGTGGTGTTCTTCCCGTTCGACGACAGCACGATGGAATACATGCATCTGACCGGTCGCAGCGAGGACACCATTGCGCGCATTGAAACGTACCTCGAAGTGCAAGGCCTGTGGCGCCACGACTCGTTGCCCGAGCCGCATTTCGATGACCTGATCGAGCTGGACCTGGCGGCCATCGAACCGAGTGTCGCCGGGCCTCATCAGCCACATCAGTGGCGCAAACTGGCGGACGCCGCACCGTCCTTTCGCCAGGATATCCTGGGTGAGCGGGAAGGCGTGATTGCTCGCTCCTCGGACACTGAGACCGAGTACTTCGAGCCTTCGTTTGGCCAGGCGCTGACCCACGGCGCCATTTCCCTCGCGGCGATCACCAGTTGCACCAACACCGCGAACCCGAGCCAAATGATCCAGGCCGGATTGCTGGCCCGCAACGCTCAGCGTCGAGGTTTGCGCAGCAAACCTTGGGTCAAGACATCCCTGTCGCCCGGATCGCGCGTAGTCGCGGACTACCTGGAAAAAGCCGACCTGCTGAGAGACTTCTCGATCCTGGGGTTTGACCTGGCCGGATTTGGCTGCATGACCTGCATCGGTAACTCCGGCAGCCTCGAAGAACACATGGAGCGCTTCTCGGACCAAGGCCTGAAAACCGTGGTGGTGTTGTCCGGCAATCGCAACTTCGAAGGGCGGGTCAATCCTCGTGTTCAGGTCGGCTACCTGGCCTCGCCGGCGCTGGTCGTTGCCTACGCATTGGCTGGAACCATCAATATGAATATCCAGACTGAGCCGTTGGGTCAGGATTCGGCGGGCAACGACGTGTATCTGCATGAACTGATGCCGACCGAAGAGCAAATTCAGGCGCTGGTCAGCGAGACCGTTCGCCCGGACCTGTTCCGCAAACGCAACGCCATGCTGTGGGACGGCACTCATCACTGGCAGGCACTGTCGGCCAGTGGCAGTGTGCAATTTCCTTGGGCGCCTGATTCGACTTATCTGCGTCGCCCCATTTATCTGCAAAACGTCAAACCCCAGGCTTCCACTGAGCTGTCGATTCATGACGCGCGGGTGTTGATGGTGCTGGGCGACAACGTCACCACCGACCACATCTCACCCGCCAGTGCGATTCCACTTCAAAGCCAGGCTGGACAGTGGTTGACCGAGCGCGGTGAAAACCCGAACGATCTCAATCAATACTCGACACGGCGCAGCAACCACGAAGTGATGATGCGCGGCGCGTTCGTCAATCGGGCGGTGAAAAATCAGTTGCTGGATCAACAGCCGAGAGAGGGTGGCTTTGCCAGGGCTTACGACGGCTCGATTCAGCGGGTATACGACGCAGCGCTGAGCTATGTCGCCAAGGATGTACCGCTGGTGATTTTCGCCGGGTTCAACTACGGCGCAGGCTCCAGCCGTGACTGGGCCGCCAAGGCGCAAGCCACGCTGGGCGTCAAAGCCGTCATCGCACAAAGTTTTGAACGTATCCACCGCAGCAACCTGATCGGCATGGGCATCCTGCCCATCACCTTTGCAGCAGGCGCCGATGCCCAGAGCGTGCAGCTGACGGGTAGTGAGTCACTGGACTTCAGCGGACTGGAGACGTTGCAGGTGGGGGCCAACCCGGTGTGCCTGACGATCAGTGGTACTGACAAAGGGCTGACGTCGGTGTCGTTGATTCTGCAACTGGATTCCCAGCAGGAGATTCTGTACTTGAAGGAGGGCGGGATTTTGCCCTATGTCGTGCGTAAGGTTATCGCCGAGGCGGAGGCCTAAACGAAAGACCGGCCCTTGAACACTGTCTGCTCCGTGCTCAAGGGCCGCTTTGGCGGAAAGAGGGATTACCACTTAACAGAGAACACCCGGCGCAGGTCTTCAATTGCCTCTTCGCCCAGCGGTGCAGGCTTGGGATTGCTCATCATCCAAAGCTTGGCCGTTTCCTCAAGCTCTTCCAGCGCAAAGCTGGCTTTCGACACAGAGCTTTCCCAAACGACAGGGCCCAACCGCTCCAGCATTACGCCTCGCACAGTGTTGGCTAATTGCGCCACTTGCACAGCCACATCTGGAGAGCCGGGACGCTGATAAGCGATCAATGGGATGTGACCAACCTTCATGACTTGGTAAGGCGTCAAGGGTGGAAGGATATCGTCGTTGTTCCAGACCCCTGCAAGTGTCAGCGCTACGAGCGAGGTCGAATGGGTGTGAACCACGCCGTTCACTTCAGGGTTGCGGTCATACACTTGGCGATGCAATTCCAGGGTCTTGGACGGTTTGCTGCCCGAGACCCAAGTGCCGTCCTTGCTGACTTTTGCGATCTCTTGCGGCTTCAATCTTCCCAGGCAGGCGTCGGTGGGGGTGATCAACCAGCCATCTTCCAAACGTGCACTGATGTTGCCTGCACTGCCCACGGTATAACCGCGGTCATAGAGACTTTTTCCGACAATGCAGATTTCTTCGCGCAGTTGCTCTTCGGTGCTCAACGTGTGCTCTCCTCGAGTAGTTATGTGGGGCCAGTGTTGAGGCCTGAAAGTGAAGGGGTAATTTCGGCGGACTCCGATCGCAGTTTCAGGATCGGCGATTTGTGAGCAAAAGAGCCGCTCAAGTGCTGCTTCATCAAATGTGCGGCTTCCAGGTTATTGCCCTGTTCCACCAGTTCGATCATCCGAATGTGTTCGGCACATTGCTTGTAGAGTCGCTTGCGGTCGATCATTGAGCGGTATTCGATCAGCCGCCGCATGTTGTTCATCTGCACCAGGATCATGTGATACAGCGGGTTACCAGATAGCTTGATGAACTCTTCGTGGAAGCGGATACCATTTTTTAGGAGAACATCCGCCGGCAGGCTATCAATGCCGCCGTTGAGCATGTCCTGCTGTTCTTTTTTTAGACGTTGGAGCTTGGACAAATCGTGCAGGTAGGTCGGCTCCAACAGTGCCGCTGGCTCGATCAGCGAGCGCACCTTGTAGATTTGTTCAAGGGTTTCCGGTGTCTTCGCCACTTCCAGAAAACGCCAGCCATAACCAGGCTTCGGCTCAGCCCATCCGACTTTGGCGGCGCGATTGAGAATATCGATGACCTGGGCTTTGGTCAGGTCATAGCGAGTGCGAAGAAACTGCTCCGTCACTTCACTCGGGATTGCGTTGTTCAGCCAGTCTTCCGAGAGTCGGTAGTATTCGTCCGGCTCTTCAAGAGGAAGTACCTCGTCTTGGATTTGCGAAGGATCCTGCACTGATTCCAGTACGAAGAACCCGCGATTGGGAAGTTGCTCAAGGACAGTTTGCTCCGAGAGCAAGACCAGTGCTTCGCGCGCCGGAGAGCGTGAGACATTGAATTCGTCGGCGACTTTTTGTGCACTCAGGTGAGCGCCCAGCGATAGCTCGCCGGTCTGGATTTTTTGCCGGATTTCGGCAGCGATTCGTTGTACGAGGGCGCTTGAGGCCATATCTGTGATCACTTACAAAAGGGGGTGGCGACAAACACAAACCGGTAGGACCAGGAATGTGAGATCAAATGAGGCATACCTTGATTCGATCAGGTTTTGTCGCGCGTGACTACTTTTTAACGTGGCATTATGCAAAAAATTGCACGGTTGCCTCCGCTACATCTTGAAGTGTTGAACCATGGAATTCAGCTCAAGGGCCAGCAACCCGAGGGATTGAGACGCACTGGTGGTTTGTTGTGAGCCTGTGGATGATTGAACAGACAGGTCTCGGATGTTGAGCAAGTTCTGGTCGACCGAACGCGCAACATGTGCTTGTTCCTCAGTCGCCGTCGTGATCATCAAATTTCGTTGGTTGATGTCGTCGTTGGCGGCCACGATTTCTGCCAAAGCACTTTGGGTGGACTGGGCTAGAGAGAGTGTGAGGCGGGTGTTTTCACTGCTGCTGAGCATGGTCGACACGGCAGTATCCGTTCCGCTCTGGATCCCGCTGATCATGTCTTCAATTTCTCGCGTTGACTGCGCGGTACGATGAGCGAGCGCACGGACTTCATCGGCGACCACGGCAAATCCTCGCCCCGCATCACCCGCCCGCGCTGCTTCAATGGCAGCGTTCAGCGCCAACAGATTGGTTTGTTCGGCGATCGTGCGAATCACGTCCAGAACCTTGCCGATGCCTTGTGCCTGATCCGCCAGACCTTCCACTTGTTTTGAGCTGAGCTGCACGTCTCGGGTGAGTGTCTCAATTGCACCGAGGGTTTCTACCATGCGCTGCTGGCCGCGGAGAGCAATGTCCCGGGAAGCCAGTGACAACTCTGAGGTCGACAGCGCATTACGGGCCACCTCCTCAATGGCTGCTGTCATCTCATTGACTGCCGTGGCTGCCTGTTCGATCTCTGCATGTTGCTGATGAATATCCTGGCCTGACGCCGCTGTGACGGTGTTCAGTTGAGCGGTGGCGCAGGTCAGTTGCTTCGAAGATCCTGAGATTTGACTCAGGGTTTTGATCAGGTTGGTCTGCATGGTCGCCAGGGATTCGAGCAGGCGAGTGGCTTCATCATTACCGGTTGGTTGGATGGGTTTACTTAAATCACCCTCGGCGATTGTTCTGGCCGCTCTTACGGCTTCATTCAGCGGTGCAGTGATGCTACGGGTCAGTAGACACGCCACCAGAATTGTGCCGATGCCAACCATGATGATGACCAGCACCACGCCTCTGACAGCACGTTGGTAGGCATCGATTGATTGATTGCCCGCGGCTTCTGCCCCTTGGTTCGAGCGATCAATCAGGTCATCGAAGTTCTTGGTCATCTGGTCGTACGAGTCTCTGATGGTCATCAAAAACTCCCTCGCCCCGGGCTTATCGCCTTGACGAGATAGCTTGAGCAATTCGAGGTGATTCTTTGCATACACCTCCAGGCTGGCGTTGAACGCGCTCAAACGGCCCTTGTCTTCATCGCTGGTCAGCAACTG
>LNAP01020723.1_pt1 | contig 18981 bp, 19 predicted proteins | sample 602601 | NCBI WGS metagenome assembly LNAP01 (sample SAMN02440304, study PRJNA202911) | soil metagenome | biome: Subtropical and temperate rainforests or woodlands; isolation source: soil samples (1 kg each in a 20% v/v slurry with milli Q water) were... ...
CATGGCGTCGCCGATGGCGCCTTCCAGACGCACCGCAAGTCCGGCGCGGGCCAGGCCATCGCGCACGGCGGCAAAATCGGCCGGGTCGAGGATGGTCGGGAAGTAATGTTGCGGCCCTTCGCCATGGGCCGCCAGGAAACGCTGGTACATGCCGTCTCCGCCCAGCGGTTCCATCAGCTCGCAGGCAAACTCACCGATACGACCAAAGGCCGTTCGCGCGTGATGCAGCGCCGGTTTGCCGTCTATCCACACCCGCAGGTCCTGGTCGGTGTGCAGTTCCATGCGCAGGAACCCGTCGATACCCAGCAGGCGCTGGTAGTTGCCGATGGCCAGCTCTCGGTCGCGCACCACCATGCCGATGTGGAACAGCTTCTGGGTCGGCAGCAGCGCCTCGTAGTGGAAGCTGCGCCGGCCGCTTACCGGTGACGGCGCCGACTGGGCCACCAGCGCCAGGCCGCCAAGCTGGGCGCGGCTGGCGATGGTGAGCCGATCGCCGCTGATTTCCACCCCCATTCCAAATGCCACCGCCTGCCCGGCGAGCTGCTCCCGGGCGTCGTCCCGGTCGGGCATGAACACGGCGTGGCTCATGCCCTCGCCGCGACGGTCGAAGAATTCACCCAGCACATCGCCGCCGGCGCTGCCTTCGATCAACTCAAGGCGCAGGCTGCCGAAGCCACCCAGCGCCGCCGGCCGGCCATCGATCCGGCACAGCTCGAACTGGCGGATGCCGAACACCTGGGCATAGGCCTTCATCGCGGCTTCGAGATTGCCAACCACCATGCCGAAGCGGTTGAAGCGGCCAAGGCAGAGTGTCATGCGGTATTGACTCCAGTGATGACTGCGTCGCGCACGGCATGTTCGGCCGCCAGTGCGCAGCCGGTGCCCGGTCAGGGGCACCGCGCCAGCTCGCGCAGGGGGAGCGGGTCGAATGGCTCGGGCCTGGCCAGCGCGCGCAGCCAATCGAGCAGGCGTTCGACCTGAGCGCTGTGAACCCCACCAGCGGCGGCGAGATTACGGAACTTGGCTTCCAGCTCCGGCACCGAAAGCGGATTTTCCGGATCGCCCTTCGGCCGGTCTTGCGTGGCCTTGAAGGTCCGGCCATCGGCCAGCGTGAGCTCCACGGCTGCCGACCAGCAGCCCGGGTAGGCTGCCTCACGCGCCGGATCGATGGCGACTTCGATGTGCGGCAGCAGCGCGCGCACGGCGCTGTCGGCCAGCGCCGCGTCCGAGAATTCCGCCAGGCCGACCTGGCCGCGCAGCAGGGCCGAGGCGACGCAGAACTGCAGGCTGAACTTGGCGTCCGGCGCGGTGTGCGGGTCCGGTTTGTCGCACAGGGTCAGCGCTGCCCTGTAGGTGCTGACACGCACCGCAGTGATGGTCGCGTTGGGTGGCAACTGCGCGCGCAGCGCCAATGCCGCATCGATGGGCGCATGCGTGTGCCGGCAGGAAGCGTGCGGTTTGATCGAGATTTTCTGCACACGCAGCGGCTCGCCGGTTTCGCCCAGGTGCGCCACCACCTGCTGCGGGTCGCCGCGCGGCGCAAGGCCGGCGAAGAAACCGCGCTCGCCCTCCAGGATGTGGCGGGCGCCGGTCAAGCCCAGGCGCGACAAGATGGCCGCCAGCACGCCGTTGGCAGCCGCCCGGCCGGGGTGCAGCGGCTTGGTGAGCGCGCCCTCGTCGTTGAACTGCCACAGGCCGGCGGCCTGCGTGCCGGCGTTGCCCAGCGCCCATACCAGCCGGTCGCGGTCCAGGTCCAGCAGCCAGCCGGCGGCGGCGGCGGCGCCGAACACGCCGGCCGTGGCGGTGTTGTGGAAGTGGTAGTAGTGCTCGGCGCCCAGCGCCGAGCCCACGCGCACCATGAGCTCGTAACCGGCCACTACGGCGGCCAGCAGGTCAAGGCCGCTGGCGCCGACCCGCTCGGCCACCGCCAGCGCGGCCGGCACCACCACCGCGCCGGGGTGCGTGACCGACTCGCGCTCGACGTCGTCCATCTCGACGATGTGCGACAGGGCGCCGTTGACCAGCGCCGCGACTTCCACCGAGCGGCCTTCGGACAGACCCAGCAAGGTCACCTTGCCGGCCGGCTGCAGGCGCGCGTATTCCAGAAAAATGCGTCCGGTATCCGTGCCGATCCCGGCCAGGGCCGAACCGAGCCAGTCCAGCACCAGCAGGCGGGCGGCCTCGATGTCTGCGGCGGCGAAGCCGGTCTGGTGCTGGGCCAGTTGCCAGTCGGCCAGGCGCTCGGTGAGGCTGGCCTCAAGCATCGGTTTTGAGGGCGGTTCCGGAATACTCGACCGCGTGCGTGGCGGCGTCCCAGATGCCGCGGGCGGCCGGGTTTTCGAGCTCCTCCTTGACATGGCCGACCAGGCCGGCGGCCCGGGTGATGACCGCAAAGCCGCGCATCACCTCCACCGGGATGCCGATTTCCGACAGCACGGCGGCGATGGCGCCGGTGGCGTTGATGGTGATGTGACGCTCATAGACGCGGTCCACGGCCTCGCCCAGCGCCAGCAGGGCGGCGATGTGCTTGCCCGGGACACCGGCGGCGGTGGCCACGGCCAGGATCTTCGGTGTGCGCGGATCGTCCGGCCGGTGCAGGTTGTGGCCAAAGCCGGGCAGGGCGGTCTTGCTCGCGCGATGCCGCTTGGCGATGCGCTCGGCGGCAGCTGGTACGCCGTCCCCGGCGGCCATCATTTCGGCAATCAGTTCGGCCGCACCCTGCATGGTGCCCAGGAACTGCCCGCCGACGCCCAGCAGACCGGCCGCGACCGCGCCCTGCAGGGACTCGGGCGCGCTCATCAGCGTCAGGCGGGTGGCGATGGCGCTGGGCGTGATGCCGTGCTCCATCAGCGTGACCAGCACCGCGTCGACGATCTTGACCTCGGCCGGCGTCGGCATGCGGCCCATGATCTGGAAGAACATCATCTGCGTGAAGGTGACCTCGCCGATCAGCTCGTCGACCAGGCTCTTGTCGCGCACGTAGATGGCGTCGCTGGTGTAGGCGGTGGGCTGGCGTTGGTCGGCCATGACGGCGGTTTCTCCGGTGGTTCTGGGATGTGTTTTGGTCCGACGCGCGAAATGATGACAGTTTCGGGGCGGCCGCAACAGCAATCCGGCCGCGCGCCCACGCCGCTCGCCTTTACAGCCGATCGGCTTTTCACTACCCTTCGAGGTGTCTTTTTGCAGTGCACAATCCGCATCCGGGGGGGGCACTCCGGGAGGCTTATTCATGCCGAATGAGAACAGCGCCACGATGGATCCGGGCGCGGTGCTGGAGGAGCTGGCGCAGGTTGCCCAGCAGATACAGGACCAGATGCAGGATGCGTGGCAGCAGCCGGTGCTGGATGGCCCGGTGCTGAACAGCATGGCAGGGGGGCTGCTGCAGGCCCTGGCGCTGTTCAACCAGTCCCTGCTCGCCGACCCCGGGCGCCTGTTGCAGGCGCAGGCCGAGCTCTGGGAAGGCTATGCCCAGCTGTGGCAACGCAGCCTGGCTGCCCTGGCCGGCCAGACGCCGCCACCTGCCGGCGTTGCGGCGGATCGCCGGTTTCGTGGCGCCGACTGGCAACTGCCAGCCTTCGACCTGATACGCCAGTGCTATCTGCTGACCGGCCAGTGGCTGCTGGAACAGGTCAGCGGCGTGGGCGACCTCGATCCGGCCACACGCCGCAAGCTGACCTTCTACACGCGCCAGTTCGCCGATGCGCTGTCGCCGTCGAACTTCGTCGCCACCAATCCGGAAGTGTTGCGCGCCACGGTGGAGTCCGGCGGACAGAACCTGCTGCACGGCCTGCGGCACATGCTGGAGGACATGCAGCGCGGCGGCGGGCGGCTGGATCCGCGCATGACCGATCCGGACGCATTCGAGGTGGGCGTCAACATCGCGGCCACGCCCGGCAAGGTGGTGTTCCAGAACGCCCTCATGCAACTGATCCAGTACACCCCGGTTACCGATCAGGTGTACCGGCGCCCGCTGCTGGTGGTGCCGCCGTGGATCAACAAGTTCTATGTGATGGACCTGCAGCCGAAGAATTCGCTGGTCGGCTGGTGGGTGGAGCAGGGCTACACGGTGTTCATGATTTCCTGGGTCAACCCGGGGCCCGAGCTGGCGGGAAAATCCTTCGAGGACTACATGCTCGAGGGCCCGCTGGCAGCGCTGGACGCCATCGAACAAGCCTGCGGTGAGCGCGAGGTGAACGCAGTCGGCTACTGCATCGGCGGCACGCTGTTGCTGAGCACGCTGGCGTACATGGCGGCCACCGAGGACGAGCGGATCAAGTCGGCGACCACCTTCGCCAGCCTGCTCGACTTCACCGAGCCGGGCGACCTGGGGGTGTTCATCGACGAGGACCAGATATCCGCTCTGGAGGGCAAGATGGCCCAGACCGGTTATCTGGACAGTGCCGACATGGCCACGGCCTTCAACCTGCTGCGCGCGAACGACCTGATCTGGTCGTTCTTCGTCAACAACTATCTGCTGGGCAAGGACCCGGCGCCGTTCGACCTGCTGTTCTGGAACGCGGACGCAACGCGCATGCCGGCGGCCATGCACAGCTTTTATCTGCGCAACATGTACCTGCACAACCGCCTGCGCGAGCCGGGCGGCATCACCCTGGCCGGGGTGCCGATCGACCTGTCGAAAATCACCGTGCCGTGCTATTTCGTGGCTACCGCCGAGGACCACATCGCGCCGTGGCGCTCGGTCTACGCCGGAGCGCTGTTGCCGGGTGGCAGGACGCGTTTCGTGCTGTCCGGCTCCGGCCACATCGCCGGCATCATCAACCCGCCCGCCGCGCACAAATACCAGCACTGGACCTGCGACAGCCTGCCGGCGAGCCCGGAGGAATGGCGCACGGCGGCGCAGGAACACGCCGGTTCCTGGTGGCCGGACTGGAAGTTCTGGCTCGGCCGGCGGGCCGGCGGCAAGGTCATGGCCCGCATGCCCGGCACGGGCGGATTGCCGGCCATCGAAGACGCACCCGGTTCGTACGTACGCATGACCAGCCACAAGGAGTGATCGGATGCTCTACCACATGCGGGAAATTGCCCACGCCGGTCTGGCCCCGGCCCGCGCGGCGGCGGACCTGACCAGCCGGATGCTGCGCCATCCGGACAATCCGTGGCGGGACACGGCCGCCGCGCGCTGGCTGTCGGCCAGCTGCGAGCTGTTCGACAACGTCACGCGCCGCTACGACAAGCCTGAATGGGGCCTGCCCAGCACGTTGATCGACGGCGTCCAGGTGCCGGTTACCCTTGAGGCTGTGCAGCGCGAGCCGTTCTGCGACCTGCTGCATTTTCGGCGCGGCGCGCTGCGCGACGACCCCCGCCTGCTGGTGGTGGCGCCGATGTCCGGCCACTACGCGACCCTGCTGCGCGACACCGTGCGCGCCCTGCTGCCGAATCACGACGTCTACATCACCGACTGGCTGGACGCGGCCATGGTGCCGCTGGTGGACGGCGGCTTCGACCTGGACGACTACATCGACTACGTGATCGGCTTTCTGCACACGCTGGGGCCGGACACGCACGTGCTGGCCGTATGCCAGCCGGCGGTGCCGGTGCTGGCGGCGGTATCGTTGATGGCTGCCCGCAAGGACCCGCTGGCGCCGCCCAGCATGACCCTGATCGGCGGGCCCATAGACACCCGCGTCAGCCCGACGGTACCCAACGACCTGGCGATGAATCACCCGCTGGAGTGGTTCGAGAGCAATCTGCTGGCCACGGTGCCGGCGACCTTCCCGGGCTTTGGGCGACGGGTCTATCCGGGTTTCATGCAGCTGTCCGGTTTCATCAGCATGAACATCCAGCGTCACGTCGACGCGCACCAGGATTTCTTCAACTACCTGGTGCAGGGTGACGGCGACAGCGCGCAGCAGCACCGGGATTTCTATCGCGAGTACCTGGCCGTGATGGACACGTCCGCGGAGTTCTACCTGCAAACCATCAGTACGGTGTTCCAGGAACATGCCCTGCCGCGGGGCGTGATGCACCACCGCGGTGAACGGGTCGATCCGGCAGCCATCGAACACACGGCGCTGCTGACCATCGAGGGCGGGAAGGACGACATTTCCGGGCCAGGCCAGACCGAAGCGGCGCAAGGCCTGTGCTGCAACCTGCCGGCGGCACGGAAACTGCATTACGTCCAACCGGAAGTCGGCCATTACGGCACCTTCAGCGGCCGCCGCTGGCGCGAGTTGATCGTGCCGGTCATTGGCGAGTTCATACGCGCCAGCGCCGGGGAGCGGACGTCGGCAAAGGCCCCGGTGACCCGCGGCAGGAAAAAGCGCCCATCACCGCCGTAACCATCGGCCGGGCGCGCGGTCTGAAGCAGCGCGGCGTTTCGTAGTTGAATCGGTAGAAGAGGAGAAACCCGATGTCCCAAGCCCGGCAGGTGGCCATTGTCAGCGGCTCGTCCCGCGGCATTGGCCGCGCCATCGCACTCGAACTGGCCCGCCGCGGCATGGCCGTGGTGGTCAACTACCGCAGCGCAGAAGCCGAAGCCAAGGCGGTGGCCGGCGAGGTGCGCGCCCTGGGTGTCGATTGCCTGTGTCTGCAGGCCGATGTCGCCGACCCGGACCAGGCACGCGGCCTGATCGGCGAGGTACAGGCGCAGTGGGGACGCATCGACGTGCTGGTAAACAACGCCGGCATCACGCGCGACAAGACCCTGCGCAAGCTCACCGATGACGATTGGCTGCAGATCTGGGCAGCGTGTACTACTGCACCTCGGCCGTGATGCCGATCATGATCGAGCAGAGCTACGGGCGCATCATCAACATCAGCTCGTACGTCGGCCAGGCCGGCAATTTCGGCCAGGCCAATTACGGCGCCAGCAAGGGCGGCATCATCGCCTTCACCAAGACCGCGGCGCTGGAACTGGCCCGCTACGGCATCACCGTGAACGCCATCGCGCCCGGCTTCACGGAGACCGAAATGCTGTCCAAGGTGCCGCCGGACGTGCAGGAAAAGATTCGCGCCCGCATTCCGATGGGACGCTTCGGCAAGGCGCAGGAGGTGGCCAAGGTGGTCGCCTTCATCGCCACCGAGGCCGACTACATCACCGGCCAGCAGATCAACGTCAACGGCGGCGTGTACATGTAGCCATGTCCGGCAGGCGGGCACGCACCGTCGTGCTAGCATCCGCCGCCCTGTGGTCCATGCCGATTTCGCGTTGCTGCCGTGACCGCTTTCGCCCCGGCCGACTGGCTTGCCCTGTTCCAGGCGGCGCCTTCGATGCCCGCCGCAGCCGATGCAGACCCCTTCGGTGGTGAACTGGAGGGCTACCGGGTGCTGCTCGACCAGTGGCAACAGGCCCTGGAGGCGGGGGCCGCGGAACCGGCGCGGGTAGCGCTGGCGGCGCTGGCAAGACACATCGACCGGCAGCGTCCGCGCCAGCTGCGCCGTGTGTGCAGCCCCGGGCCGTGGTTCGAGCTGCTGGTCGAACTGCCGGTGCCGGCCGTCGCGGCGCCTGAGCTGCCGGCCCTCCCGTTGCCCGGCTGGCTGGCGGCTGGCGCCGGGTTCTGGCTGGCACTGGCCGGCTACCGGCAAAAGCTCGATGCGTTCTGCCTGCCGTACCAAGGCCTGGGCACCCGCACGCTGAACCGGCTGCAGCAGGTCCGCCCGGCGACCGCCATCACGAGTGCAGCCGGGCTGTTTGTGCATTGGCAGCGCTGTCAGGATGAGGTCGAGTCGGAAATCGTTCGCGCGCCGACATGGGGCGCGTCATTGGCCGGCGTGGCGGCTGCCGCGGCGGCCCTGCGCGTCGCGCACCGGCAGTGCCTGGAGGCGGCCCTGGGCGTGCAGCTCGATGGCGCCGGCCAGCGGGCACTGAGCGAGGAGCTTGCTGCCATTCGCCGGCAGCTTCGCAAGCTGGCGCAAGGCGCATGATGTTTCCCGATCTGGACACCGACGCCGTGCGGGCGCAGCGGGAACGGATCGATGCCATGCTCGCCGCGCCGGCCGAGCCGGTGGTCTGGGCCGACCGCAGCGCCGAGCGCCTGCCCGTGGAAGGCAAGGCCAGCCTGCGCTACTACCCGCCACTTCGCGAGCCGGTAGCCCGCCCGTTGCTGTTGGTCTACTCGCTCGTCAACAGCCCGCAGGTGCTGGATCTGGCCCGCGGCAGCTCGATTGTCGAGTGCCTGCAGGGCCTCGGCCATCCGCTGTATCTGCTCGACTGGGGTCGCCCCGATGCCAGCGATGCCGGGCTGTCGCTGGCCGACTACGTATGCGGGTATCTGCACGGCGCGGTGCAGGTGGTGCAGCGTCACGCCGCTGCCGGCACGGTGGATCTGCTGGGTATCTGCCAGGGCGGTACGCTCGCCCTGTGCCTGGCCAGCCTGGAACCGCGCGCCCTGCATCGTCTGGTGACGCTGGTGACGCCGGTGGACTTTCACACGCCCGGCGACGTGCTGGCGCATCTGGCCAGAGTGCTCGACCTGCCCGCTCTACTGGCGCCCGATGGCAACCTGCCCGGCGCCGTGCTCGCCGCCGTGTTTGCCCTGCTGCGTCCGCTGCGGGGCGCCGGGGCAGTGCGCGCGCCCTGGCTGGACGGCGCCGTCGATGCGCCGAGGCGCGAACGCCTGCGCAGGCTGCTGGCATGGCAGGGGGATTATCCGGATCAGGCCGGACGAGCCTGGCTTGAGTTCGTGACCGGCTGCTATCGGGACAATGCTCTGGTGCGCGGCGCACTGGTCCTGGATGGCCGGACGGTCGATCTGTCGCGTTTGCGCCTGCCGATCCTGAATGTCCATGCGCGGGCCGATCACCTGGTTCCGCCGGCCGCATCGCAGGCCCTGCGGCGTGCCATGGGCGGCCGGAATTACCGGGAGTTGGCCGTCGACGGCGGGCATGTGGGCGTTTTCGCCGGGAGTCACGGTCTGGCCATCGTCCCGCCGGCCGTCAGCCGCTTTCTGCGCGCCAGTCCAAAAAGAAAGCCCCGCTGACGCGTCGGCGTCGCGGGGCCTTGGCAGAGGCCCCCGTCCGGCGTGCGGACGGGCTCGTGCGCGCCGGTTCAGGCGGGCTTGGTGCTCATCCAGGCCGGCATGGTGGTCATCGACTTCATGCTGCTTTCGAGCATGCCGGCCAGCGCCTGGTTGGCCTCGGCGATCACTTCCATGTCGAACTTGGCCAGATCGAACATTTTCTTGCCCATGTCGGCCATGAAGGCCCCCTGCGCGCCCATCAGGGCCGGCAAGTCCGTCGGCGAGCTGTACTGGCGGGCTTGCGCCAGGCCGGATTCGAAGCAGTCACCGGCCAGATCGACGTGTTTCTTGAGCAGTTTCTCAAACGCCTGGGTGCCGACCGCGGTCAGGTCCGCAAGGGGTTTGATCTGGTCTTTCATGCTGTCCATGACGTTGTACATGCGCCTAACCTCCGCAAATTCTGCACTGCAAAAACGCAGGGGTCATGCTAGGCGGCCACGTTTTCGATGTCAAGCAGTTTGTGCACCGCAGAAATCACTTCTTGGCCGGGTTTCCCTCGCCCGCCGCATCGCCGCGCATGGAGTTCGCCAGGCGGCTCCAGATATCCAGATTCTGTTCGGCGAGGCGCGACATCATGTTCAGCGGGTGGCCGCTGAGCATGGTGCGCAACTGCTCATGAAAGGCGCCCTGCTGTTCCATGAACATGGCCATGCTGCGCTCCAGATACTCCCGCAGCAGGCCATGCAGGCTGTCGCCGTAAAAGCGGATCAGCTGGCGCAGCACCTCGTCGGTGAGCAGTGAGCTGCCGCTGTCGGCTTCCTGCTCGGCGATGATCTGCAGCAGCACGCTGCGGGTGATGACTTCGCCGGTCTTGGAGTCGTGGACCTCGAACGGCTCCCCGGACAGCACCAGGCGCTTGACGTCTTCGAGGGCCACAAAGCAGCTCTGGACGGTGTCGTACAGGCGGCGATTGGGATATTTCTTCAGAATCCGCACGGGCTGTCGACTCCGCCTGATGGGACTGCACGATCCGCGGCGCGATTTCGATCATGTCGCGATCGGAGGCTGGCTTACGAATTGTACACAGCCGGCGCAGTCCGCCCGGCGGCGGCCTGCGCGGGCCTGCGCGCCCCGGACTTCTGCGTTGCGGCCTTATACTTTCCGCGTAGATGAATCCTTGCCGGCAGGCGAGGTCGGTGCCGCCAGCGCGGCCTTTCGGAGTACTCATGTCCAAGCTGTTCAAGGCGTCGGCCCTGATTGCCGTCGGATTTTTCTGCGCGTTGCTGGTACTGCGTGACGGTGCCCATGCCGAGCGCAGCGATGCTGCCCCGGCCGGCGCCACCATGGATCTGCCGGTGCAGGAACTGCGCCTGTTCAGCGAGGTGCTGGGCATCATTCGCCAGAATTACGTCGAGCCGGTCAGCGACGCCGACCTGCTCAAGAGCGCCATCCGCGGCATGTTGGCCGGCCTCGATCCGCACTCGGCCTACCTGGAGCAGGAAGAATTCCAGGAGCTGAAGGAAGGCACCTCCGGTGAGTTCGGCGGCCTCGGCATCGAGGTCGGTATGGAAGACGGCTTCGTGAAGGTGGTGTCGCCGATCGACGATACGCCCGCCCAGAAAGCCGGCATTCTGGCAGGCGATCTGATCATCCGGCTCGATGACACGGCCGTGAAGGGTCTGTCGCTGAACGAGGCGGTCAAGCTGATGCGCGGCGCGCCGGGGACCGACATCACCCTGACCATCGTGCGCGAGGGCCAGGAGCGGCCGCTGCAGATCAAGCTCTCAAGGTCAACAGCGTGCGCAGTCGTTCGCTGGAGCCCGGTTATGGCTATCTGCGCGTGTCCCAGTTCCAGGTCAATACCGGGCGCAAGCTGCGCGACGCGGTGACGGAGCTGAAGGAGAAGAACGGCGGCGCGCTGAAAGGACTCGTGCTGGACCTGCGCAACAACCCGGGCGGCGTGCTGACGGCGGCGGTGTCGGTGTCGGATGCCTTCATCAGTGACGGACTGATCGTCTACACCGAAGGCCGCGGACCGGAAGCGGCCCAGAAGTTTTCCGCCACTTCGGGCGACATTCTCGAAGGTGTGCCCATCGTGGTGCTGGTCAACGCCGGTTCGGCGTCGGCCTCGGAAATCGTCGCCGGTGCCCTGCAGGACAACGGCCGGGCCATCATCATGGGCGAGAAAACCTTCGGCAAGGGATCGGTGCAGACCATCCTGCCGATCAGCGAGAGCGCGGCCCTGAAGCTGACCACGGCTCGTTATTTCACGCCCAAGGGGCGCTCCATCCAGGCCGAAGGCATCGAGCCGGACGTGCCGCTGGAGCGGGTGCAGCTGACCGCGCTCGAGCAGCCTTTCCAGCCACTCGGTGAGCGCGACCTGGCGCGGCACCTGGACAACCCCAACGGCAAGGCCAAGCCGGCCACGAGCGCCGCGCCCAAGGCGGCGCCTGACCAGCCGGCGACGGACACGAAGGAGGTAAGCCTGGCCAAGGCGGACTTCGGCGTGCATGAGGCACTGAACCTGCTGCGGGCGCTCAACATAGTGCAATCGCGGGCCAAGTAGCTCGGCGCGCGGCCGCCCGGCCGGGGTGTCGGGCGGCTTTGGTTGGCTATACCGCGCCGCAGATGCTGTTGTCGGGGGCGTTCCCGATTGACCGTACGGTTACCTGACGTCTACCCTCGCGCTCTTTCAGTTGCGCATCGAGGAGAAAACGCCATGGCCACCGCCGCGTCCGATCTGCCGTCCGGTCAGTATTACCGGGACCTGAACGAATACATCGATGCCCTGGAGCGGGCCGGCAAGCTGCAGCGCGTCACCCGGCCGATCGACAAGGACACGCAGATGCACCCGCTGGTGCGGTTGCAGTTCCGGGGTCTTGAAGAAAAGGACCGCAAGGCCTGGCTGTTCGAGAACATCACCGACGCCAAGGGCCGCAAGTACGACATGCCGCTGGTGCTGTGCGCCATGGCCGGCTCGTCGGACATCTACGCACTCGGTCTGCAGTGCACGGTCGAGGAAATCCCGCGCCGCTGGGACCATGCCCAGGCGCATCCGATCGCGCCGGTCATCGTCAGCACCGGTCCAGTGCACGAACAGATCCTGCGCGGCGATGACCTGAAAGAGCGCTGCCTGTCGCGCCTGCCGATCCCGATCTCGACTCCCGGCTTCGACAACGCGCCCTACACCACCGCCTCGCACTGGATCAGCAAGGACTGCACAACGTCGGCAACTACCGCGGCATGGTCAAGGCCGAGGACCGCATCGGCGTGTATCCGGCCTCGCCCGGTTATGGCATGCGCCGGCACATCGAAATGTGGCGCGAGCGCGGCCACGACAGGATGCCGGCTGCCATCGTCATCGGCGTGCCGCCGGCCATTTCCTACGCCGCCGTCACCCGCCTGCCCAACGACGTGTGTGAGTACGACGTGGCCGGCGGCCTGGCCGGCCAGGCGATCGAACTGACGCAGTGCGTGTCGCACGACCTGCTGGTGCCGGCGCAGGCGCAGATCGTGGTCGAGGGCTTCGTGCCGACCAACATCCAGGAGATGGAAGGCCCATTCGGCGAGTTCCCCGGCTACATGGCCGCGCGGGATTACTCGTGGTTCATGGAAGTCACGGCAATTACCATGCGTAACAAGCCGATCTACCAGGCCTTTTTGTCGCAGTTCCCGCCGAGCGAATCGTCCAAGATTCGTGGCATCGGCTGGACTGCGGCCTGCTTCGATTACCTGAAGGCCGGCGGTTTCGATTGCGTGCAGGAGGTCCACTTCCCGGAGACATCCGGCTCCTTCGGGGTGTGCCTGGTGCGCATCCGCCGCGCGAAGGAGGACGACGCCACGCGCATCCTGGACCACCTGTCCAAGAAATTCGTCGGCAAGGTGGCCATCGTGGTCGACGAGGACGTCGACATTCACGATCCGAACGCCATCTACTGGGCCCTGTCCTACGCCATGCAGCCGCACCGGGACGTGCGCGTGGTGGACATCCCGCTGATGGCGCTGGACCCGTCCATCGCCCCGCCGGGTGCTAACCGCGGCCTGACCGGCGAGAAGCCGCGCATGTCCGGCCTGCTGATCGATGCCACGCGCGACTGGCCGTACCCGCCTGTGTCGCTCCCGGGCAAGGAGTTCATGGAAGGCGCCATCGCGCTGTGGCAGGAGCTGGGCCTGCCTGAGCTGAAGCTGCGCAAGCCCTGGTTCGGTTACAACCTGGGCAGCTGGTCGGCCGAGGAACAAGAAGAAGCCGCCCTGGCCGCGCGTGGCGATTACTTCGTCACGGGCCAGAAGCAGCGCGGGCAGCGCCGCACGCTGGAGTAAGCGCCGATCGTCTCGTTCCGGCGGCGCGCTGCCGGACCCAGAGCTGCTGCGGCCACAAGCCCGCTTCGAATGCCGATCCGGGTGATCGGGTGCGTCAGCGGGTGTCGATTTGCGCCCGGCCGTGGCTCAGCACCACCTGCTGGCGTTCTACCGCCAGTGTGCGAAACGCCACGGCGCTCGCCTCGTGCCAGATTTCCGTACGCAGCGTCTCGCCCGGGTAGACCGGCGCCGAGAAGCGCGCCTGCAGTTGCGTCAGGCGTGCCGGGTCGTAGTCGCACAAGGGCGTGGCCGGCCACGGCAAAGGTGCACAGGCCGTGCAGGATGGGCCGCTCGAAACCGGCGGCGCGGGCCACGGCCGGGTCGGCGTGCAGCGGGTTGAAGTCGCCACATTGGCGATACAACAGCGCCTGTTGGGGCAGGGTAGGGAGTTCGCAGACCGCGTCCGGCTCACGTTCGGGGGTTGGTGCCAGCCGCATTGGCGGCGCATCGGATCCGCCGCAGCCGCCGTCGCCGCGGCAGAAGGTGCTGCTGTCCAGCGTCGCGATCAGGGCATCACTCACCGCATCGTGCAGCGTGCGCTGGCTGTAGACGATGGCGCCCTTGCCCGGCCCCTTGTCGTTGATGCCGACCACGCGCGTGCGGCCGATCACCTCGCCGCTGGCCGGCAGCGGCCGGTGCAGGCGCAGGCCCTGCTCGGCGTGCACCAGGCGCACCCAGTCGACGCCGGTGGCCGGGTCCTTCATCCAGAAGCCGGGGTAGCCCAGCACCACCGCCTGCATGGGCAGCGCCTGCGGGTTGTGTTCGTACACGAAGGGCAGTTGCCGGGTATCGACCGGGTCGGCGCCCAAGCCGACCGCCAGCGCATACCGCTGGCTGTCGCGCACGCTGTAGGTCTGGCGTACCTCCGGCACCGGCCAGTCCAGCAGGCGCCGGTAGTCGATGGCCATCAGATGGGGTCCCAGGCGAACACGTCGGCCGACACGGCCAACGGGTAGAACTGTTCCCGGAAGGCGCCAGGCAGGCGTTCGGCCAGTTGCTCCGGCGTCCAGCCGCCGTCGCGGTGGATGGAGCGCAGCGGGCGCGACTGCGACATCAGGAATACCTCGTTCGCCCGCACGGCGAAGATCTGGCCGTTCACCTCGGCGGCGGCATCCGACAGCAGGAACACGGCGACCGGGGCGATCTTGTCCGGCGTCATGCGCTTCAGGCGCTCGACGCGCGCCTGTTGCTCGGGCGTGTCGGTGGGGATGGCGCCGATCATGCGGCTCCAGGCGAACGGCGAGATGCAGTTGCTGCGCACGCCAAAGCGCTGCATGTCGAGCGCGATCGACTTCGACAGGCCGACGATGCCCAGCTTGGCGGCCGCGTAGTTGGCCTGGCCGACGTTGCCGATCAGGCCGGAGGTGGAGGTCATGTGCACGAAGGCGCCGGCGCCCTGTTCGCGATACAGCGGCGCCACGGCGCGGCTCAGGTAGAACGAGCCGAACAGGTGCACCCGGATCACCGCGTCGAAATCGTCCGGCGACATCTTGTGGAAGATGCCGTCGCGCAGGATGCCGGCGTTGTTGACCACGCCATCCACCCGGCCGAAGGCGTCCAGCGCCGTCTGCACGATGGCCTGCGCGCCGTCCCAGCTGGCCACGCTGTCGGTGCTGACCACGGCCTGGCCGTCGGCGGCGCGGATCTCGTCCACCAGGCGCTGGGCCGGGCCGGCATCGCTGCCTTCGCCATCCACCGAGCCGCCGATGTCGTTGATCACCACCCGCGCGCCCTGCGCCGCGGCCAGCCGCGCGATGCCGCTGCCGATGGCGCCGCCGCCGCCGGTGACGATGATGACCTTGTCCTTGAGCGTGTCGGGCATAGCGAGTTCCTGTGGTTGCGAGCCGCCGCGGCGATTCTGGGGAGGCGCTGAATGAATCCGTCCCGGATTGTCGGCGCCCGCCACCGGAAAAAATCTTGTAGAGCGCTGCTTCGCTGCGCGCTGATCGCCCGACGGAGCCGGGCTCCTATGGTTTTCCGAACGTTTTCTTAGCCCTTCAGGCTACCGATCAGGCCGCGCACGGCCGCCGGCAGGTCGGCCGGCAGGATCACCAGCTTGCTGTTCTGGCTCTGCGCGATGCCGCGCATGGCCTCGATGTACTTCTCGCCGAGCAGGTAGACCACCGGCAGCTCGCCGGTCTGCGTGGCTTCGGCCACCTTGCGGATGGCGGTCTGGCTGGCTTCGGCCAGCACCACCTGCGCTTCGGCGTCGCGCCGCGAGGCCTCCAGACGGCCGTCGGCCTGCAGGATGGCAGCGCTCTTGTCGCCCTCGGCGCGGGTCACCGTGGCGCGCCGGGCACGCTCGGCGGCGGCCTGTTCCTCCATGGCGTGCTGCATGGTCGGCGAGGGCTTGATGTCCTGGATTTCGACCGTTTTCAGGGTGATGCCCCAGTCGGCGATGTCGTCCGAGATGCCGGCCTTGAGCTTGGCCTTGATCATTTCGCGCGACGACAGGGCGTCATCCAGGTCCATCTCGCCGACGATCGAGCGCAGGGAGGTCTGCACCAGGCTCTGGATGGCGAACACGTAGTTCTCCACGCCGTAGACCGCTTTCTCGGGCGCCACGATGTTGATGTAGGCCAGCGCGTTGGCAATGATCACCGCGTTGTCGCGGGTGATGACTTCCTGCGAGGGGATGTCCAGCACGATGTCCTTGGTGGTGACCTTGTAGGCCACCGTGTCGATGTACGGGATGATCAGGTTCAGGCCCGGGCCGAGCGTGGAGTGATATTTGCCCAGGCGCTGCACCACGTGCTTGCTGCCCTGCGGCACGATGCGCACGCCAAGGCCGATGGTGACCACCACCAGCGCAAACAGGATAAAGGCCAAGGTAATGCCAGGCATCGCAGTGCTCCGCAGTTGAAAAATTGAAAGGGACGGCCGGCTCAGTCGCGCTTCTCGACGATCAGCGTGTTGCCGGAAAAATCCTTCACGTACACCCGGTCGCCGGTGGCGACCGGGCCGTCACAGATGAATTCCCACTCGTCGTCGCCCAGCAGTGGGGTGGTGAAGCGCACCATGCCGCGCTTGTCGCCATGCGGCGGGCGCAGCACGCGGCCGGATTCGCCGATGACCGCAGCCCGCGCGTTGCCGGCCTGGGTGCGGTCCTTCATCAGCGGGCGCAGATAGCGGAACCACAGCAGGGTCATCAGGCCGGATGAAACGCTCCAGCCCAGCAACTGCAGGGCCGGATCGATGTTCGGGTCAAGCCATACCACGGCGCCCACCAGCAGCGCACCCAAACCGAACCAGAACACGAAAAAGCCGGCCAGGAACAGCTCGGCCATCAGCAAGATCATCCCCAGCGCGAGCCAGTGCCAGTAGAGCATCGTTCCCTCCCGCGTTGTGCCGGCCGGCATCATACCGTGCGCCCAACGGCCGGGCGGGCCGCTTCGATGACGCGCGCCATGGCACCCCGAATTGCCCAGGCCCAAGGTGCGCGCCCACCTGCGCGTCATCGTCGAGCGCTTCCTGTGCGATTCGGCGTGAAACGGAATCGGGCCGCCGCCGGGGAAGGGCCTGGCGGCAAAAGTAGGTGCCCTTGACCCACTCGCTGCGGATTCCGGGGTCCGTTCCGGCATCGATTCGGGCCTCATGCCGTAAGATTCCACGCCCTTCGCAGGAAGGCGAGTTTGCCTTCTGGAGCCTGTATTCATGTCCATAGATACCCTGTACGCCACCCCGGTCACTGACTATCCGCGCACCGCGGACGTGGAGCGTCCGGAGCCGGCCGGCGCCGAGCGCGCGGCGCTGGAGGCGCGCATCCGCGAGCTGCTGAAGGCGCAGGATGCCGTATTGGTGGCGCATTACTACGTGGAGGCGCTGGCCGAATCCAGCGGCGGCTACGTGTCCGACTCGCTCGACATGGCGCGCTTCGGCCACGAGCATCCGGCCTCGACGTTGATCGTGGCTGGCGTGCGCTTCATGGGCGAGACGGCCAAGATCCTGAACCCCGAAAAGCGTGTGCTGATGCCGGAATTGGAGGCCACCTGCTCGCTGGACCTGGGCTGCCCCATCGACCGCTTTGCGGCTTTCTGCGACCAGCACCCGGACCGCACGGTGGTGGTGTACGCCAACACCTCGGCGGCGGTGAAGGCGCGCGCCGACTGGATGGTGACCTCGTCCTGCGCGGTGGACATCGTGGCCCACCTGCGCGATCAGGGGCAAAAAATCCTGTGGGCGCCGGACAAGCATCTGGGTGCCTACATCAAGGAGCAGACCGGCGCCGACATGCTGCTGTGGGACGGCGCCTGCATCGTGCACGAGGAGTTCAAGGGCGCCGAGCTGGAGGCGCTGCGCCGCGAGCACCCCAAGGCCAGGGTGCTGGTGCACCCGGAATCGCCGGCCAGTGTCATCGCGCAGGCCGACGTGGTCGGCTCCACCAGCCGCATGGTGCAGGCGGTGCGCGACATGGACGCCGACGAGTTCATCGTCGCCACGGACCGCGGCATCTTCCACAAGATGCGCCAGCTGGCGCCGGGCAAGCGGCTGATCGAGGCGCCCACCGCCGGCAAGAGCGCCACCTGCCGCAGCTGCGCGCACTGCCCGTGGATGGCCATGAACAGCCTGAGCGCGCTGCTGCATGCGCTGGAAACCGGCGCCGGCGAGATTCACGTCGACCCGGTCATCGGCGCCCGCGCCCGGCTGCCGATCGAGCGGATGCTGGACTTCACCCGTCGCCAGAAGCTCCAGACCGCCGGCGACGCCTGAGGGCCCGATCCCGGCCAGGTCTTGCGGCGACGATCGTGTCGTGAGCGGGGCGCGGCGGCCGGTCGAGTAAACTTGCGCCCGCTGCGCCATCGCGCGCGCCGGCCGCCGGTCACGGTCGATTCACCCGCCATCGGTACCGCCATGGAACACGACACCACGGATTTCGGCTTCAGCGAGGTGCCGGTCGCCGACAAGGCGCGGCGGGTCCGGCAGGTGTTCGACTCGGTGGCGCCGCGCTACGACCTGATGAACGACCTGATGTCGCTGGGCCTGCACCGGAAGCGCTTTGCGGTGGAACTGGCCGCCGTGCGGCGCGGCGAGCGGGTGCTCGATCTGGCCGGCGGCACCGGTGATCTGACGCGCCTGCTGGCGCCCCAGGCGGGGCCGACCGGCCGCGTGCTGCTGGCGGACATCAACGGCGCCATGCTGGCGCGCGGCCGCGACCGGCTGCTGGATGCCGGCATCGCCGGCAACGTGGACTACCTGCAACTGGACGCCGAGCGGCTGCCGCTGGCCGACGCCAGCCTCGATTGCGTGATCATCGGTTTCGGCCTGCGCAACGTCACCGACAAGCAGGCCGCGCTGACCGAGATGCACCGCGTGCTGAGGCCCGGCGGGCGGGCGCTGGTGCTGGAGTTCTCGCAGCCGGTGCTGGCGCCGCTAAAGCCCCTGTACGACGCCTACAGCTTTCAGGTGCTGCCGCGCATCGGCCGGCTGGTGGCGGGGGATGCCGACAGTTACCGGTACCTGGCCGAATCGATCCGCCGCCACCCGGACCAGGACACGCTGCTGGGCATGCTGCACGCGGCCGGCTTCAGCCGCTGCCAGTATTTCAACCTCACGGGCGGCATCGTGGCCGTGCATCGCGGGTACCGGCTGTGACGGAATCGCAGGCGAGCGCGGATACGGGCGTACCGCTGGCGGCGCTGGAAATCGCCCTGAACCGGCTGCTGGCGCTGGACCCACTGACGCTGGAACGGCTGGCGGCGCTGGA
>LNAP01002360.1_pt1 | contig 18980 bp, 21 predicted proteins | sample 602601 | NCBI WGS metagenome assembly LNAP01 (sample SAMN02440304, study PRJNA202911) | soil metagenome | biome: Subtropical and temperate rainforests or woodlands; isolation source: soil samples (1 kg each in a 20% v/v slurry with milli Q water) were... ...
CCAACGTCACCGTTTGGTCGTAGCCTGCGTTGTGGAACACGCCCAAGATTACCGAGTAGCTATTGTTGTCGCGCAGGCTCACCGGCTTGGCCGCACCGGCGACCCTTGAGCGCTGGCGCACCGAAGGACTGGGGCCAAAGTATTTGAAACTCTGCGGTCGCGTACTTTATCGCCTTGCTGACATCGAAAGCTATGAGCCTGCGTGCCTAATGACATCAACGTCCAAGTCTGCCGGGGCTGAGAATGTCGCGGCCTGAACGAGTGCTGGCTCCAGTATTGCCCGAAGTTTCGCAACCACGTCAGACAGCGGAGTGATGGTGATCTCGTTCTTTTTCAGGAACGCATGCCACATGGCCTGGCGCGATACATCGGTCGCAAACTCGTCCGTCAGGCCTATGGGCAGGACAGCCGGGACGGGCATTCCACGCCGGATGAAGGTCGCGGCGATCGCCCGCGCGAGCGTATCGGCATTCAGTGCCTCACGGTCGAGCAACACCCACAGGTCCAGGTAATCCTTTAACCGACTGTTGGTCATGCCAAGCAAGGCGATGGCATGCAGCTTTTCCGAGATGACGGTATAGACGGGGTATGTCCGCAGCCGAGGAGCCGGTAGGTCTGCGATCAGCACAGGGTAGACGGCGTGAACCGGGCCAGGCGTGACCGCATCACCGAACCCAATGTCGATCTGCGTCTTGCAGCGTGCCTTGGCAATTTCGCCGGTAATCAAGACCCGTGCGCCGGCGTACCCTGCATCCTTGCGGATATCCTCGACGCTAACTGACGCCGGATCAAAGGTAATGCCGTCCTCAACCTCAACGCTGGCGATGTCACGAAATGTCTGGGCGATCGATTCAAGATCGCTAGCCCCGAAACCGAGCAAATCGGCGTCGCGTGTGGTGCGGTGTGGCATGTCGTACCAGAGCGTGAATAGCAACGCGCCCTTGAGCAGAAAGTGATCGGCGTGCGCCGACTGGCTCAGTCGGTAGAGGATTCGCTCCAGGGCAAAGCGCACGAGCACTTGGTTGAAGTCCGCGCCCTGGGCTTTGGCGATGTTCAGCAGGCGTGCCCGTACCGAGGCGGCGAGATCCTTGTTCATTCCACTGCCTCGAGATACGGGCGCATTACGTTGGCAACGCGGCAAATTTTGGCGAAACGCCAGAGGTCGTCGGCCGAGGCCTTTTTCTTTGCGCGTGCATCTTTCAGTGCCTCCAGCGCAACGTCGAGTCCGATCTTGCTTCGGTGCTTGAAGCAGTCGGCGACGGTTTTGGCAACACTGTAAACACGCAGCTGGACCTGATCCCGCTCAACGATCTCAACCCCTTCGGAATAGGCTTCACCAGCAAACTGAACCATCTTGACCGGAGGGTAGTCGATCTTGGGCGTGTGACTGCCACGCGGCATGGCGATCCATACCTCTCGCGGTAGTTGGGTGGTCAGTTCGTGGAACTGCAGGGCCGTGAGCAGGCAGAAGACCGCCTGTGGCACTTTGGTTGCAATGGTGACCAGGCTTTCATGCTCGGAACCGTGACTGTCGGGCAGCCGGTAGATACCGCGCCCAGCTTTCTTCAGCTGACCGTTGGCCGTCATGCGCGTAAGGACCACCCTGGGAGCCCCGATATCATCGAGATCGCTGGGACGTAGCATCCCCTTCTGACTAAGCAGATCAAGGACGCGTTGGGTGTGGGTGTCGTGGCGCATGGTTGAGAAAGTATGTTCCATTTATTCGTCGAATGCAAATAAGTGACGAACTAACGGAACAAGCTAACCATTGGCGGTAGCTGCTCCGGACGCCGTGGCGCTCGGATGAACTTCTACGCTGTAACCACGCTGAAGCGCCTTGATCGTACAAGCCGGAGTCAACACCACAAATGGCCCTGCTACAGCCGACATTGGCTGCGCGTGACCATAGCCGTCAAACGACCACTGGTATCCCTTCACGTGAAGTTAAACATACCCCGTAAAAATACCCCATGCCGGGGGTGGATTGCAATAGTCTAGTACGGAACAGTTAGGCATGAAAAAGGCCGGAAACCCTTGCTGCTATTGGATTATCCGGCCTAGTGTGGAACAGTTAAAACAAGAAAATGGTGGAGGCGGCGGGAATTGAACCCGCGTCCGCAAACCTTCCACAGGCAGCCCTACATACTTAGTCTCGTTATTTGATTTAACGCGTTACCCGTCAACGGACAGACTGGCAACACGCGGTCTGCTGATTTTTCGTGAGGCGCCGCGCAGCGAGACGCACCCTTAGCTCATATCAATGACACCACAGCCGGTTTGACCCGGCACCACCTATGAGCAGGTGGCTGTGGCGCTCGCCGGATTAAGCGGCGAGAGCGAAACGCTCGTCGTTGGCGTTTACTAGTTTCCGGCTGTATTTACGTGGTGACCCGGGCCACGGTATGCTCTGCTCTGCTTCTTGATCCACGTCGAAGCCATGTCGCCCCCAGTGGTTGCTACTTTGGTTGCTACTTTGGTTGCTACCTTGGTTACAACGGTTTTGCAATGCTGTGCACTCCAAATGTGGCTAGAAGTACGGATTACAAGAGAGCATTCTAACGATTTGGTGAGATAAATCGCAAAATATCTTGCGGTGTGGAGAAGATGAGGTCTGCATTCCAGTTCGCAAGTGGCGTCTCGTTCCCCAGGTAGCCCCAGGCGGCAGCAACGGCGGTCATGTTAGCTGCCTGGGCGGCGATGATGTCGCGCTCATCGTCACCAATATAGAGGCATTGTTCAGGGGGCACTTGGACGATTTCAGCTGCCAGGCGCAGGGGGGCGGGGTGTGGTTTGGGGTTGGGGGTGCTATCTCCGCCAATCAGGCAAGCCGTGCGGTGCGTTAAATTCAAGCTTTCTATCAAAGGCTGGGCGAAACGCAACGCTTTGTTGGTGACGATGCCCCAGGGTAGGCCCATGTTGTCGAGATGATCCAGGCACTCCGCCATGCCATCGAACAGTTGCGTTTTGTCGTCAATGTGTTGTTCGTACAGCGCGAGAAAACGGGCTTGTGCGGCGGGGTAGTCGCTATCGGTGGGTTGCAGGCTCAAGCCTGCGGCAAGCAGGCCTCTTGCGCCAGCGGAAACAAATAGACGCAGGGTGGATAAAGGCAGGGGGAGCAGGTTGCGTTCAGCGCGTAACCGGTTGAGCGCACCGGCGAGATCCGGCGCGGTGTCAGCCAGGGTGCCATCCAGATCAAAAAAGATGGCCACGGGTGGCTGGCGTGTTTTATTCATTGCGTTGGGCGTGCAACAGGTAATTAACTTGGGTATCTGATGTCAAGTGGCATTTACGGCTGAACGGGTTGTAGTTCATGCCAACAATTTCCGTGACCGTCAGACCGGCTTGGCGGCAGTAGCTGGAAAGCTCTGCTGGGGTGATGAAATGGCTGTAGTCATGTGTGCCGCGAGGCAATAGCTTCAACAGGTATTCCGCGCCTAAAACGGCGAGCAGCCAGGCTTTGGGATGGCGGTTAAGTGTTGAGAAAAATACTTGGCCACCGGGTTTTACCAGCCTGGCGCAGGCGTTAACAACGCTGGCAGGATCCGGTACGTGCTCCAGCATTTCCATGCAGGTTACGGCGTCAAAGCTGGCAGGCTTATCTTTTGCAATGGCTTCAGCCGAGATATGCTGGTAATCGACGCGTTGCCCGCTTTCGAGTAGATGTAGTTTGGCTACAGCGAGGGCTTTTTCAGCCAGGTCTATGCCTGTGACATGGGCGCCTATCGTTGCTATGCCTTCACTCAGCAAGCCGCCACCGCAGCCAATGTCGATGATCTGTTTGCCAGGCAAATCCAGGTGTTTGACTATCCACTCAAGCCGAATCGGATTGATGTCGTGAAGTGGTTTGAATTCTGAGTTTGGATCCCACCAGCGGTGGGCGAGTTCGCCAAATTTTTTTACTTCTGCAGGGTCGACATTCATGGCTTGACGGAAGAGGATGAATTGAAATGAGAGATGACAATAAAAGTTTAACGAAAGGTTAACAAAAAAAGCCCTGCAAGGCAGGGCTTTTTTGAGCTGAAAACAGCAATTACTGTGCTTTGGTACCGATTAACTCGATATCAACGCGACGGTCAGGTTGCAGGCAAGCGATGACTTTCTTGCTCTTGGGACCTTTGCAATCTTCAGGCTTGGTGACGGGTTGCGTTTCGCCCTTGCCTTCAGCGAAAACACGATCAGCAGCTACACCCTTGCTTACCAGGTAGGCCTTGACTGAGGCTGCACGCTTCTCGGAGAGTTTCTGGTTGTAAGCATCAGAACCCAGACGGTCAGCGTGGCCGGTGGCAAGAATGACTTCAACATTCATTGTTTTTGAGCTTTCAACAATGGTATCAAGCTTGGTTTTGCCTTCGGGGCGCAGGTCAGCCTTGTTGAAGTCAAACAGTGCATCGGCTGCAAGTCTTACTTTTTCGCCAGCGGGCTTGGGTGCGGGCACAACAGCGGCGGCAGGTTCAGCGACAACGGGTGCCTCAGGTTTTTTTACCAGGTCGGGATCGCACTCGGTAATGGCCAGTGCGGGCGTCCAGTAGCCATTGCGCCAGCAAAGGTCTGCACCGCTTTTGGCAACATGACCACGGCTGTCAATCACGTAACCAGTGGTGCCAGTAGTGTCCAGTCCTTCAGTGTGGGCAAAGACTGCGGTAGATAAGCCAAGTAATGCTGACAGTAGCACTGTGTGTTTGGCGCGCAAAATCATGGTGTATTCCTTTTTATGGTTAATGGAAAGCTGGTAAAAGTCTAGGCTCGTAATGTACTGCAAATGAAGGGGGGAAGTAAACCAAACAGGATCATAAGGCTAAACGAGATCAAGGCAGTCAGACTATTTCTTCTCTTGTCCCATCCATTTTTTATCAAGCCAAGATCATAACAAAAAAAATGTTTTGATCATATTTTCGGCATGTCGTTACAAGGTGCGGATTTTTTCCAGCAGTGCGGTGGTCGATTTTTGGTGAATAAATGGGATGGAATGCACTGTGCCGCCCCATTGGGTCACTTCACGGTAGCCGATGATTTTTTCCACTGGCCAATCGCCACCTTTGACGAGTATGTCTGGGTGGCAGTCAAGAATGCGCGCCAGCGGCGTGTTCTCATCAAACCAGGTGACTAGTGTTACACATTCAAGTGCGGCGAGCAGTGCCATACGGTCAATGAGCGGGTTGATCGGGCGATCTGCCCCTTTGCCGAGCCGTTTAACTGAAGCATCGGTATTGACTGCCACGACAAGGCTTGCGCCCAAAGTGGCGGCTTGGGCAAGGTAGGTGACATGGCCGCGATGCAAAATGTCAAAGCAGCCATTGGTAAAAACGAGCGGGCGGGGCAGGCTTGTCAGGCGTTGAGCCAGTTCATCGGGCGCGGTGATTTTGCCTTCATAGGCGGGCGTGCAAATTGAAGATTTTGAAGTTTTGTTCATGGCTGCGGACTAGCCGAGTTTTGCGTATGGGCCGGCCTGGGTTGGGCGTCGATTGCGCGCGCGGCTTCCGGCGTAATGATTTCAAATACGCGCACTACTTTTAGTACTCCACCTGTGGTGCGGGCAATGTCCGACGCTGCATCCGCTTCGGTTTGTGTGACCAGGCCAAGCAAGAAGACAACACCTGCTTCAGTCACGACTTTGACGTGATGCGCTGAAAACTGTTTGGCATCGACAAAACGCGCTTTTACTTTTGACGTGATGTAAGTGTCATTGCTGCGCGAGCCGAAAGAAGAGGCGTTGGCAATGACCAATTCGTTGCTGATGGCTTTAAGGTTCGGTATGCTACCGAGCAACTTTTCAATGTTGGCCCTGGTTTCAGCGTTAGGGACTTCGCCTGTCAGGAGCAGCATGCGGTTATAGCTGGTGGCATTCACGTGGGTATTGGCGCCGTAGTTTTCACTGATCCGGTTGCTGGCGCGCAGTTCAATGCCTTCGTCTGTCACGTATGTTTCCGAGGCACGCCGATCGCTGGCCATGAGTGCGGTTGTGCCTATGCCGACAGCGGCAACACCGAAGCAACCGCTAAGAGCCGGTATCAGGCAGGCGAATAAGGCGTAATGACGCAAAGTGCGCAGGTTGTTTTTTAGGGTCATTGCAAATCTCCGAGGATCAAGGCGTCTATGCCGTCGCATAAACAGTGAATGGTGAGCAGGTGAACTTCCTGGATGCGTGCGGTGCGCTCAGCGGGCGCGCAAAGGTGGATATCATCGTTGGTGAGCAAAGAATTCATTTTGCCGCCGTTTTTGCCGGTGAGGGCGACCACGCGAATGCCGCGTGCGTGCGCGGCATGGATGGCTTCGATGACGTTAGGCGAATTGCCTGAGGTGGAGATGGCGAGCAGTACGTCGCCGCGTTTGCCCAAGGCTTGAATTTGCTTGGCAAACACGTCTTCATAGCGGTAATCGTTAGCGATTGAGGTGAGGGTGGAGGTATCGGTGGTGAGGGCAATGGCCGCGAGTGGCGGGCGTTCTTTCTCGAAGCGGTTGAGCAGTTCGGCGGCGAAGTGCTGCGAGTCGGCCGCTGAGCCGCCATTGCCGCAGGCCATGATCTTGCCGCCGGATTTAAGGCAGTCCGTCATCAGCCGAACGGCTTGTTCAATCAGGGTGGCCATAAATGCCATGGCCTGTTGTTTGGTTTCTGCACTATCGAGGAACTGCTGTTGAATGCGCTTTAAAAGCATGGCGTTAGTTAAATGGTTGAAGGGTTGATTGTGAGTTGATTCAAAGTTCTTCAGTAAGGATAACAGGTTCAGATTTTTTGCTTGGCTGAAATAAACGTGGAAAATCCTTGAGAAGTGTCTTGCCAGGGATGTTTGGCAGGTTTCTCAGGCGGTTACAGCAGGGCGTTTACAGCAGGGCGTTTACAGCAATAAAAATATATCGACCAGCAAACGCTGCCAAGGGTTCCGGTGTTCGCGTAATTTTGCGATGCGCGCATCGACTCGCTCGCCTGCATCCATGGCGCTGGACACGGCTTGGTTCTGCGCGCGCGGCAGATAGCCCAGTTTTTGCCCGTGCCATTCCACGCGAATGGCATTGGCATCATGCGTGTTGCCGGGCTCCCGGATGAGGGTCAAGGCGTCACCCTCGCGCAGTTCGCGCCATAGCGCTTCGCCTGCGTAATACTTGAAACCGGCCAAGGGCGAGCTTTGCACGAGGATGCGCACCGCGTCGGCATGCGCGATTTGGCTGGCGAAAAGGGTCAGTATGATGAGGAATTTAATCAGCCGTGAACGCATCGCGTATCCATTCCAGTTGGCCGCCGTCGATGAGTACGCAATCAAAGCGGCAAGGCGCGTTATGCAGATGATTTTGGGTGAGCCAGTGTTGCGCTGCCAAAATAATGCGGCGTTGTTTGCTGGCGGTGATGCTCGCCGCAGCCCCGCCAAAGTTGGCGTGGCTGCGCAGGCGGACTTCGATAAAAACAGTCACATTTTTTTCTTTGCAGATCAAATCCAGCTCACCGCCGCGCACGCGGAAATTGCGCGCAATAATGGCCAGGCCTTGTTGCTGCAAATAGGCGGCAGCGGCGGCTTCGCCTGCGGCGCCTGTTTTTTGTTGGCTCGTCATAGAATGCGTCACATGAATGAAAAACCGGTTGTTCCAGTCGCTGTCCCTGTGGATGTGCCCGTGGCAAACCCGCCCTCTTTATCTACTTCCCCGTCTTTGACGCCTGCATTGTATGTCGTTGCCACGCCTATCGGAAACCTGGGTGACATTACGCTGCGTGCGCTGGAAACCTTGCGTGGCGTTGATTTGGTGGCTTGTGAAGACACGCGTCATGCCAAGCGCTTGCTGGATCACTATGGCGTGCGTGTGCCAACCTTGGCACTGCATCAGCATAATGAAAATGCAGCCGCTGAAAAATTGATCCGTTTGTTGCTTGAGGGCAAACGCATTGCCTTGATTTCAGATGCGGGCACGCCTGGCGTGTCAGACCCGGGTGCGCGCACCGTGGCTGCCGTGCGCGCGGCGGGTTGTCGCATCGTGCCGCTGCCGGGGGCGAGCGCGGCGATTACTGCGCTGTGCGCTTCGGGCGTGGTCGATGAGCACTTTCTCTTTGTCGGCTTTTTGCCCGCAAAAGTCGGCGCTCGCAGGACGGCGATTACGGCATTAGACAGCGTGAATGCCGCGCTGGTGTTTTATGAGGCGCCGCATCGCGTGCTGGAAACCGTGCGTGACTTGGCCGAATTATTACAACCCGAGCGTGAAATCATCATCGCCCGCGAACTGACCAAATTGTTTGAACAAATCGAGCGTCTGCCGCTGCCGCAGGCATTCGCCTGGCTAGAGGCCGATGCCAATCATCAGCGCGGCGAATTTGTGCTGATTATCTCAGCCCCGCCAGTGAAAAATAGCAGCGAATTGGAAGTCGAAACAGAGCGCGTGCTGACGACGCTGCTGGCTGAATTGCCGGTGAAGCAAGCGGTAAAGCTGGCGACTGAAATTACCGGTCAGCCGAAAAATGCGCTGTATGCGCGTGCGCTGGCTTTGAAATCTGAAACTTGAACATGAATGATGAGTAAATCATGATGAATACGACCCATACCCTCACCATCACCCGTCCTGACGATTGGCACTTGCATCTGAGGGATGGCGCGGCTTTGGCTGCCGTGTTGCCCGATACCGCCCGCCGCTTTGCGCGTGCTATTGTCATGCCGAACTTAAAGCCGCCGGTCACGACGGTTGCACTGGCCGCAGCCTATCGCCAGCGCATTGTCGCCGCCTTGCCGACTGGGTTGAATTTCGCACCGCTGATGACGCTGTATTTGACTGACAACACGCCGCCCGGTGAAATTGCCGCCGCGCGCGCGAGTGGCTTTGTGCACGCCGTGAAGTATTACCCGGCAGGTGCAACGACGAACTCGGACGCCGGGGTGACCGACCTCAAAAAATGCACGGCGGTCTTGGCGGAAATGGAAAAGCGCGGCCTGCCGCTGCTGGTGCACGGTGAAGTGACCGATTCAACCGTGGATATTTTTGACCGTGAAGCGGTGTTTATCGACCGTGTGCTCACCCCGCTATTGCGTGATTTCCCTGGCTTGGCAGTGGTGCTGGAGCACATCACCACAACGGATGGTGCGCAGTTTGTAGCGGATGCCGGCCCCCGCATTGCAGCGACAATCACCGCCCATCATTTATTGCTCAATCGCAACGCCTTGTTTTCCGGTGGCATGCGCCCGCACCATTACTGCTTGCCTGTTTTAAAGCGCGAGCGACATCGCCAGGCCTTGGTGGCAGCGGCAACGTCTGGCAATCCGAAGTTTTTTCTCGGTACCGATTCCGCACCGCATGGGCAAAGCGCTAAAGAAGCCGCATGCGGCTGCGCCGGCTGCTATACCGCCAATGCGGCCATCGAACTGTATGCCGAAGCCTTTGACGCGGCCAATGCCTTGGATAAACTCGAAGCCTTTGCCAGTTTTTACGGTGCGGATTTTTATGGCTTGCCAAGGAATACCGACAAAATCATCCTGCGTCGCGCGCCGATGGCCATTCCTGCCAGCTTGCCTTATCTGGCAGGCGATGCCTTGGTGCCTTTGCGTGCGGGGGAGTTCGTGGCTTGGACGATGGGAGACGGAAAATAAAAAAAGTCGGCTCTGGCAAGGCGCCGAAAAGCCAGCACACTGAAGATGGTGAGGGTGCGGCGATAAATTTTCAGGCAGGCCAATCAATGTTGCTAACGACCTCAGGACAAGCTTCGCTGCATCCGCTCTCATCTTTCCTCGCCCCTTTTTGCGGCGGGGGCATGCCTGTGTTATCCCAGCTCAATGCCGCAGCCCGGCAGCGCGGCATCAAGAGTGGTGGTGGCGCAGCTATTTGCTTTGTGGCGGCGAATGACGAGCCATTACGGCAGGACGGTTTGTTAGCGTTATCTTATGAGGCGCGAATTTTTCATACGGGCGCTGTCGCGACCCGGTTAGCCAACTGGCATGATGCGTTTAACGCGCTGATCTGGCTACATTTTCCGCACACCAAAGCGCTGTTGAATCGGCAGCATATTCAAGCGCTATCCATGGTGGATGTTGCTTCTGCTTCATCACCCCGTGGCCCGGTGCGCGATGCGCTCACGCAGTTTGATGAATGCGGCGTTGTTGTTGTTGGCACGCAACCCGCTTTATGGGGGGAGGTTTGTGCGCATCGCTGGCAAGAGGTGTTTGTTGCACATCGTGCCGAACTGCAGCAAACCACCCGTTTCATTGTGTTTGGCCACGCCAGTCATGAAGCCTTGATGGCGCCGTTTTATGGGCTGTGCGGCAAGGCGCTGTTTTTGCCGATTGACGCTGGGGCGCTTGCATCTATTGACACCGCAGGGGTTGCGCGTCTGGATGAATCGCTGGCGCGCCGTCTCGCCAGCGCCGACTATTTACTTCGTTCTCCACGTGATCTACAACCTTTGCCGTTGCTCGGCATTCCTGGTGCAAGCACGGACAACGAAGACCCTGATTATTATGCTGACACGCACCAGTTTCGTCCGGCGCGTACAATGCGCGCGGGAAGTTCGCCAGGCAGTCGCTGAACGCTTCGGCGTTTGGAGGAAAGTCCGGGCCCCGCAGAGCAGGATGCCGGCTAACGGCCGGGCACTGTGAAGTGACGGAAAGTGCAACAGAAAGATACCGCCGATGGCTCGCCCTGGCTTTGCCGCCGCAAGGCGACAAAGTCCCCCTTGAGTGGGCAGGGCGGGGCAGGTAAGGGTGAAATGGTGGCATGCCGCAAGACATGTTGCAGCCGCGCAAGCGGTTGCAGGGTAAGAGCCCACCGCGTTTCTGGTAACAGAAATGGCACGGCAAACCCCATCCGGGGCAAGGCCAAATAGGGGAGCATAGACGTGGCTCGCGCCGCTCCCGGGTAGGCTGCTAGAGGCCGTTGGCAACAACGGTCCCAGAGGAATGACTGCCCACGACAGAACCCGGCTTATCGGCGAACTTCCCACCCGATGCGTAGCGGATTACCCGGCAGGTGAGGGCCGCAAAAAAGGAAAAGTTCAGCAGGCGTCAGCGGTTCAACGGCATTGGAAGGGGAAAATGAAGGTTTCTAGGTTTAAGCGCTGAGCGTGTTTCTTTAGCGCACAATCAACACCGGTACTTTGGCTAAATGCACGAGCTTGCTTGCCACGGAGCCCAATAGCGTGCCGACAAAGCCGGTGTGACCGCGGGTGCCGATCAGGATTTGGCTGCACTGGTGGTCTTCGGCAAATTGCGTAACAGTAGGCGCGGCTTCGCCGATGAGTACATGCGTCTCCGCTTCGATGCCTGCGGCGGCGAGTTGTGCGACAGCCGGGGCGAGCATTTTCAGGCCGCTTTCCAGATGGAATGCACGCAGGGTGTCAGTATTGATAAAGCGGCCGATATCGCGTGGCAGGTTGGGCTGCACGTTAAGCAGATGGATGCGCGGCGTCTCGCGCCAGTCGGCAAGATGCTTCACAAACCAGGTAATCGGCAGCAAGGCGCTGTCAGAGTCATCAATCGGAATGAGCCATTGCTGTGTCATGGTGCAATATCCTTTTTAATAGAATCGGTTAAATCAACTGCGGGCTGGCGCTTGGCGCGTGCGGCAAGGGTTTTTCCGGTGATGGATACAAGCAGTGCGCCAGCAATTGAAAAAATGGTTTTCGCATAAGGAATGCCAGCGAAAAAATCGCTCGGCAAGGCCGGATCAGACATGACCATGCCGCCACCGATCCAGCCCAGGAGCGCGCCACCGGCGGTAATGATGGCGGGATAGCGGTCCATCATCTTGAGTACCAGCTGGCTGCCCCAAACGACGATGGGGATGGAGGCCATGATGCCAAACACGACCAGGGTGATATTGCCGTGGGAAGCGCCAGCAACGGCGATGACATTGTCCAGGCTCATCACGGCATCCGCAACAATGATGGTTTTAATCGCGCCGCCCAGGGTGGTGGCAGCAGCCACATCGCCATGCCCTTCGTTTTCCGGTTGCAGGAGCTTGATGCCGATCCAGAACAATAACAGCGCACCGACGATTTTCAGCCAAGGCACGGCGAGTAGTTGCAAGGCAAAGAAAATGAGCACAATGCGCAGGGTGATGGCGCCCGCCACGCCCCACAAGATGCCCTGCTTGCGCTTGGCTTCCGGCAGCTTGCGGCAGGCCAGGGCAATGACGACGGCATTGTCGCCACCGAGCATGATGTCAATGGCAATGATTTGCAGCACAGCAATCCAGAATGTGGCGGTTGAAATTTCCAACATGGCAATGATGCTCCTTGTCTCTTGAAAAAACGGTAATGAAGAAGTAATTTCATACCGTGGTGTTGTGGGTTAGGCGAAGCCGTGCAGCCTGTTTAATCCTGGGGTTTGAAGCCCGTTTTTTAGCAGATGGCGCATGGCTTACGCCGTTTCTTGTTAGCCCGAACAGTTGCTGAAACCTAAATCGCCTTTGCAAGGATGGGAGGAGAGAAACATGTCTAACCCAATTGCTGCAGGAACCGATATTGCCAAGGAAACATTTGACGTAGCCTTTGGTTCGGCGGGTGCTGTCGAGCAGTTTACCAATGAAACCGGAGGGCATGACAGCCTGATATCCCGGCGGGCCGGCATGTTGGTTGAATTGATTGTTCTGGAGGCGACAGGGGGCTATGAATTTGCCGTAGCCAGCACCACTCTTTCGACACGGATCGCGGAAGTGCCTGAGTTGGGGCATCTGTCTCGCCGGGAAGTCGGTGCGCTGGTGGGCGTGGTGCCGGTCAACCGCGATTCTGGCCAGAGGCGCGGCAAGCGGGCGATCTTCGGCGGACGTGCGAGCGTCAGGCGCGCGTTTTACATGGCTACGCTGCTCGCTGTGCGCTTCAATCCAGTTTTGCGCGCTTTCTACGAGAGGCTCGTAAAATCCGGAAAACCGAAAAAAGTTGCCCTGGTCGCTTCCATGCGCAAGCGCTTGACCATTCTTAATGTTATGGTCAAACACGGTGAAATTTGGGACGAATCTCTTCATTTTTCTTGACATGAAAGACAGTTGCTAAATACTGTCGTGGGAGCTGATTTTAGCGGAGAATTCCAGTTTTCTTTCTGCTACATTGCATCCCCATGATGAGGAAAAAGGACATGCGATGAAGGGGATTTTGCTGTTTGGCCATGGTGCGCGTAACTCGGACTGGGCACGGCCGTTTGGGCAGATTCGGCAACTCATCATGGCAACTGATGAAACTGCGCTGGTGGAGATGGGCTTTTTGGAGTTAATGCGGCCTACTTTTATCGAAGGTATTGACACCTTGGTGGGCCAAGGGGCGACTGAGGTTGTGGTGGTGCCCATTTTTATTGCGGGTGGCGGCCATGTAAATAAAGACTTGCCACCGCTGGCAGCCGATGCCATGATGCGACATGCCGGGCTGGCCATTCGTCTGGCATTGCCTGTGGGCGAGGCGCCATCCGTGCTGGCGGCGATGGCTGACTACGCGCTGCAAATCATGCCTGCTGAATAATGCTGAGGTTGTTTTACCCCTTTGAAATTCTTCAGGGTGTCGTTAATCCGCTAAATTACGGTTTCCGATATCGTTGTTAACGAGGAGAAAAAATGCAAATAAAATATCAAGATGTGGCTTTTTTGTTAGCGCTTGCGTTGCCATCCCTGGCTTTTGCCGATGGCTGCAAAAAAGACTGCGGGCGAGTCGCGTCCATCGAGAGCATCAAGCAAAAAGGCGAGGGTGGTGCCGTGGGCATGATTGCCGGGGGCGTGGTGGGTGGCTTGCTGGGCAACCAGATCGGCGGCGGCAAGGGCAGGACACTGGCGACGGTTGCGGGTGCTGCGGGTGGCGCTTATGCGGGTAACGAAGTGCAAAAGCACGTGTCATCAAAGGAGATGCAGCGCGTGAAGGTCAAGATGGATAACGGCCAGACGCGCAGTTTTGAATTTGAACATGCCCCCGTAGTCAAGGGTGACCGGGTGCATCTGGTGGGCAACAAGTTAGTGCGTTACACCGGTAGATAAAAGGCGTCGCTTTTATAAAAACGACGCTTTTTATGCGGCAAACAAGCGCGCCAGCTCCGCCCCCGGGGATGGCGCGCGCATGAAGGCTTCGCCAACCAGGAACGCGCGCACGCCGCCGTCATAAAGTCGAGCCACATCGTGCGGCGTCAAAATGCCGGATTCGGCCACCAGGATGCGGCCTGCCGGAATGCGCTGGCGTTGCGAGAGGGTGGTTTCAAGATTCACTTCAAACGTGCGCAAGTTGCGGTTGTTGATGCCGATCAAGGGCGTTTTGAGCTGCAAGGCAATGTCCAATTCAGCCGCGTCATGGCATTCGACCAGCACGGCCATGCCTAGCGCGTCTGCAATGGTTTCCATTTCCTGCATTTGGGCAAGGGATAGCGCTGCCACAATCAGCAGGATCGCATCGGCGCCCATGGCGCGGGCTTCATAGACCTGGTACGGATCGACCAGAAAATCCTTGCGCAACACGGGCAGGGTACAGGCATTGCGCGCCTGGCGCAGATAGTCCGGCGAGCCTTGGAAAAACGGGCGGTCAGTCAGCACTGAAAGACAAGCCGCGCCATGCCGCGCATAGTCTGCGGCGATCTCGGCAGGCTGGAAGTTCTCGCGAATCACGCCTTTGGACGGGCTGGCTTTTTTGATTTCCGCGATGATGGCGACGTGGCTTATCGCGTTCTCAGCGAGATTCCCGGTATTTAGCGCCGTATCATCATCCGCTACGGCGAGAAAGGTGTTTTTTGCCCGACCGCCCTGTAGCGCAGTTGTTTCACCAGCGCCAGCGCGATGCGTCCCTTCGGGAACTTTGCTGCTGATCTTGTGCCGTATCGCACCCACAAAATCGCGCGCAGGCGCTTGTGCTTCGGCTTCACGGCGGATTTCATCCGAAGGTTTGGCGGCCAAGGCCATTGCGACTTCTTCGCGTTTAATGGCGAGAATTTTATTGAGGATGTCAGACATTGAATTTTGGGGCAGCTATTGATTTAAGATTTAAGCAAATTTTTGGGTGAAGGTAACAAAGGCATTGAGCTTGTCGCGCGCAGCGCCCGAAGCCATGGCCTCGCGTGCACGCTGGATGCCATCGGCAATCGAGCCTGCTACGTTGGCGGTGTACAAGGCAGCGCCTGCGTTGAGCGCCACAATGTCGCGCGCAGCGCCGGGTTTGTTTTCCAGGGCGCCGAGCAGCATGGTTTTGGATTCGGTAGCGTCTATTACTCTCAGGCTGCGGTTGGAGATCATGTCGAGGCCAAAATCTTCCGGATGAATTTCATACTCAAGAATCTCGCCGTTGATCAACTCGCCCACCATGGTGGCGGCGCCGAGTGATATTTCATCCATGCCATCCTTGCCCCATACCACCATCACGTGGTCCGCGCCCAGGCGTTGCATGACGCGCACCTGGATGCCGACCAAATCGGGATGAAACACACCCATCAAGGTGTTGGGCGAGTTGGCCGGATTGGTGAGCGGCCCCAGGATGTTGAACAAGGTGCGCACGCCCATTTCGCGACGCACGGCGGCGACATTTTTCATCGCCGGATGATGATTCGGCGCAAACATGAAACCACAGCCGGTGGCCTCGATACACGTGGCAACCTGTGGCGGGGTGAGGTCGATTTTTGCCCCCAGCGCTTCCAGAACGTCGGCCGAGCCGGACTTGGACGACACGCTGCGGTTGCCATGTTTGGCCACCGTTGCACCGGCGGCGGCGGCCACAAACATGGCGGCGGTGGAAATGTTGAAGGTGTGCGAATTGTCGCCGCCCGTGCCGACGATGTCCACAAAATGCGGGTTATGCGGTGTATCGACATGCGTTGCCATCTCACGCATCACCTGCGCGGCGGCGGAAATCTCGTCTATGGTTTCTTTTTTCACGCGCAGGCCAGAGAGCAGGGCTGCCACCATCACGGGGGAAATTTCACCGTGCATGATCTGGCGCATCAAATGCAGCATTTCATCGTGAAAAATCTCGCGGTGATCAATGATGCGTTGCAGCGCTTCCTGGGGGGTAATCATGTTGGGCTCGCCTGTAAGAAGTTGCGCAGCAAATCGTGGCCGCATTCGGTCAAAATGGATTCGGGATGGAACTGCACGCCTTCCACAGCTAAAGTACGATGACGCAAACCCATGATTTCACCGTCATCCGTCCAGGCGGTCACTTCCAGACAATCCGGCAGGGTGTCGCGGCGGATGGCGAGCGAGTGATAACGCGTGACGGTGAGCGGGTTGGGCAAGCCGCGAAACACGCCTTGGCCAAGGTGATGCACGGGCGATGTTTTGCCATGCATCAATTCTTTCGCCCGCACAATCTCACCCCCAAAGGCGACGCCTATGCTTTGGTGTCCCAAGCACACGCCCAAGAGCGGAATCTTGCCCGCGAAAGCTTTAATCGCCGCCACTGAAATGCCGGCTTCAGTCGGCGAGCAAGGTCCCGGCGAGATCACAATGCGTTCGGGGTTCAGCGCAGCAATCTCGTCTAGCGATATTTCATCATTCCGCACGACCTTCACCTCTTCACCTAGCTCGCCCAGGTATTGGACGATGTTGTAGGTGAAGCTGTCGTAATTGTCGATCATCAGCAGCATATTTTTTCTATCCCATTGAATCTATTAGTTACTGCCTCTGTGATCCGGAAATCTTATCCGGCTGCTTATCCGGTTTTTCTGGCGCTACCCTTTTTGCAAGGGAGGCAATTCTGCGAATCGTGCATTATCCCTCGCCGGTGAACCTGCCGCAAGTTATGCCATGAGCCCGTTGTCGCTTTCGCCGACGGCCAGATGCGTGTTTATAGGGCGCGCGCCACCCACAATCCCGCCATTTTAAAATACATCATCCTGAACCTCATCCGCTTGGGTCCCAGCAAACGAAAGGGCGCTAAAAGGGAGCTCTAGCAGGACGATTTACTGCTGCTACCCCTATCAGTATCGCGAACATTTGCTCGGCTTGGCGTAAGCATTTATATGCTTGTCTCTGGATTACGGCTGCTTGTCGTCTTTATTCTTGATGTTTTCTGATAAAGCTGCAGATTGCCTCGCGCTGATTGCCCTGTTTTCCGCAATCTTGAACAATGTGCGTGCCCATGTGCTGGACTTCCCTCATATAATCAAACTATTGCTTATTTCGGCATGACTATTCACCCATATTATTTTTAATCCAGCTGACATCACAATGGAAAATCCTAACCACATTCTTGCCGTTGAACAGATCCTGGCAGCCAAGCAGTCCTTGCCTGGCGCTTTATTGCCGATACTGCATGATGTTCAAGACGCGCTTGGCTTTATTCCACCAGCAGCCGTGCCATTGATCGCCTGCGCCTTGAACCTGTCGCGCGCCGAGGTGCATGGGGTCATCACCTATTACCATTATTTTCGCCAGTCGCCGCCGGGCCGCCATGTGCTGCGCGTTTGCCAGGCCGAGGCTTGCCAGTCGGTGGGCAGCGATGCGCTCGCACAGCACGTCAAGGCAAAGCTGGCTTGCGATTTTCATGCGATGAGCGAAGATGGCGCGGTCACCCTGGAACCTGTGTATTGCCTGGGCCACTGCGCCGTCGGGCCCAACATTCAGATTGATGAAACCACGTTGCATGCGCGTGTGACACCTGAAAAATTTGATCAAGTGCTGGCTGAATTAAGAAGCAAACCATGACCACGACCATTTATATTCCCTGTGATTCAACCGCGCAGGCCTTGGGCGCCGAGGCGGTTGCCGCCAGCTTTGCCAGCGCGATAGCCCAGCGGCAACTGGATGTCACCCTCGTGCGCAACGGCTCGCGTGGCTTGTTTTGGCTGGAGCCCATGATCGAAGTGGCGACACCTGCCGGGCGCGTGGCTTATGGCCCGGTAACGGCTAAAGATGTTGCTTCGCTCTTGCAAGCGGACGTCTTGAATGGCGGCGCGCATCCCTTGTGTTTGGGCAAAGTCGATGAGATCCCTTATTTGCAACGGCAGCAGCGCATCAGCCTCAAGCGCGTGGGCGTGACCGATCCGCTCTCGGTGGCAGATTATCTGGCGCATGGCGGCACGCGCGGGTTGCGCCGGGCATTAACGCTCACGCCGCTTGAAATCGTCAAGGAAGTCACCGACTCCGGCTTGCGTGGCCGTGGCGGTGCGGCTTTCCCTACGGGCATCAAGTGGAACACTGTGCTGCATGCCGCAGGCGAGCAAAAATATATCGTGTGCAATGCCGATGAGGGCGACTCCGGCACGTTTTCCGATCGCATGCAAATGGAAGGCGACCCGTTTGGCTTGATCGAAGGCATGGCGATTGCCGGTCTCGCCGTGGGCGCAACGCAGGGTTACATTTATGTGCGTTCAGAATATCCGCATGCCATTGCTGCGCTGAACGCTGCTGTCATCAAGGCAACACAAAATGGCTGGCTGGGCGACAGCCTGTTGGGCTCAGGTAAACAGTTTCACCTTGAGGTGCGCAAAGCCGCAGGGGCTTATGTGTGCGGTGAAGAAACGGCCTTGTTGGAGAGCCTGGAAGGGCGGCGCGGCATTGTGCGCGCCAAGCCGCCACTGCCAGCCATTACTGGCTTGTTTGGCAAACCGACGGTGATTAATAATGTCATCACGCTTGGCAGCGTGCCGGATATCCTGGCCAATGGCGCGGCCGCCTATCAGGCATTTGGTTGCGGCCGTTCGCGCGGCACCCTGCCTTTTCAGCTGGCCGGCAATATCAAATACGGCGGCCTGGTTGAAGTGCCTTTTGGCCTCACCTTGCGCGAGTTGCTTTACGATTTTGGCGGTGGCAGTTTAAGTGGTCGCCCGTTGCGCGCGGTGCAAGTGGGTGGCCCCTTGGGCGCTTATGTGCCGGAATCGCAGTTCGATACCGTGCTCGATTACGAAGCCTTTGCCGCCGTGGGCGCGGTGCTGGGCCATGGCGGCATCGTGGCTTTTGATGACACTGTGGATATGCTGAAACAAGCCCGTTACGCGATGGCATTTTGCGCCATTGAGTCGTGCGGCAAATGCACGCCTTGCCGCATAGGCTCAACCCGTGGCGTGGAAGTCATTGACCGCTTGGCGGCGGGCAACCCCGGGCAAACCGCGTTGCTGCGCGAG
>LNAP01002363.1_pt1 | contig 18973 bp, 12 predicted proteins | sample 602601 | NCBI WGS metagenome assembly LNAP01 (sample SAMN02440304, study PRJNA202911) | soil metagenome | biome: Subtropical and temperate rainforests or woodlands; isolation source: soil samples (1 kg each in a 20% v/v slurry with milli Q water) were... ...
TTCGAGAATTACCGCATGCGAGTCTTGGCTCAATGCGGTTGGAACGGTGTGATCAACCGTGTCTGATGGATGCCCATCCCCCGATAATGGGGAAGAGCCGCCTGTCCCCCGCTTATGGGGAAGAGCCGAGCCCCAAAAAAAATCCCAACCTGTGGCGTTAGGCATAAGTTGGCATGAAATAAAGCATAAGGTGGCACTGATTGCTATCGTTCCAGCCATTGGACGGCTGCCTGATAAAGCATAAGTTGGCACGTCGTGCAGAAATAAAGCAAAAGATGGCACTCCTTAGAGCTCATTGAATATTCTGGGGATTTTCAGAGCAATAAACTATTTTTTGCCACCCTCACCAGGAAGATAGCCCGTCAAAGCGTATTGTTGACCTTGGTTCTTCAGAGAGATGAGCGACTTCTGTACAGTGGGTTTCAGCGGATTCGCCTCATGTAGTGATGTGCCATCATGCACCCATATGGCCAGTCCGGATGGAAACGGAGCCGTGCCGATGATGGCGAATACGATGCCGCTTAACTGCTTTTTGGCCGCAATGGCATAGTCTGCGGCGAGTTCTAAATCCTCCTGCGATGGAGATGGCACTGGCTCCGGGTGCGAATGCCATATCCCGATGCAGTGCAGTCCCTTGGAGAACATCATCTTGCGTTCAACCATTGCTGTGCTGGGCACAAATTGGACTCGTGCTCGCCGGGACCATGCTGGCTTCAACCGCGTGGCCTGGTCGATGACTATGGTGTCGGTGGTGAGGTCTCGTGAGTAGAGTTGGCCCACGGACTCCTTCGTATTCCAAGCACGCTGGGTGTGTTGGGAGAGGAACAGGGCAACGTGCTCAGGGATTTCCAGCTTCCAGTTGGCGTAAGCCACTTGGTATTGGAGCAACGTTTCGCTCATGATGCGTCTATAACCGAGCGGTAGTCTCTGGTTCGCATGACGGAATCGTAGCGGGAACCCTCCAGTGGCACGATGGGTCGCAGTGGGACTTTGCCGGAGACTGGAAGAGTGTCATAGAAGGCCTTTGTTCTTACCCAGCTCCATACGGTTGCCTGGGTACATTGGCCATCGAGCACCGCGAGGATGCGTTCTGTAGTGAATGCTGCGGCTTGCCAGGCGTCGGCGGCACCGTAGGGGTGGAAGCCGACCCCACAAGCGGGCAAGTCTACTCTGACATCAAAGCCGGAGAAGTCGGCAGCGTTGACTTTGTCATCTGCAGGGTCTGATGCTGGCCATGGGTTATCCGCCAGGGTCAGGACGACGTGGGCCGCAGAGCAATAGGGTTCAAGCCAGGCGTGCAGAACAGGGGTGTCGCCGAAAGTAAGTGGGCGCCATTGCGAGAGTACCGTTCGCACGCTGCTCTCCCCGGTGCACTCGACGACCAAGTCATATTCCTTGTGGTTTTCTACCCTGGTCAGCCATTCAGCAGCGCGTGCTTGATAACCAGTGATTTGAAGGCCTGGAATGTCTTGGTGAAGCCGGGCTGCAAGAGCTTCTGCCTTGGCCAGCTCAAGCGAGGCCAGGCCAAGGACGTGTCTGCTGACATTCGGGCTATCAAAGCGTTCGCTGTCGACAATGTCCAGGCTACCGACTCCAGCGCGGGCAAGCAATTCCACAATGGGGCTTCCCAGGGACCCGCAGCCGATGACAAGCACCGTTTTCTGCTGCCTTTTCTGGAACGGTTCTTGTGCATGGTCTCGCGTGAGGCTCCACGAGGAGTCTATTCGGGTCGGCTCAATAGGAAATATCGAAAGACCGCCGCGCTTGGCAACCAGACCTCGTATGGGGCCGCGTGTGATTTGGTAGCAGAAGGGTACTGAGCCTTGTACCAGGACAACAATGAAGGGTTGGGCACAGGTACTGTCAGGATGTGCAGGGCCGTGCTTACTCTTGCTCCTGATTTCACTCTTGGCTTTGCTGCTGTCTCCCCCCTTGTTGGGTGGCGTGCTCTGTACCCAGGAAGTCAGTTCGACCTCACCTGATGTCAGGTCGGCGACCAGTTTCTCGAGTGTGGTGAAGTCCTGTGGCCATGTTCGAGGCGTCCAAAGGACATTGTCCGGTACGGGGACGAATAGTACTTTTCCCTGGACCAAGGTCCCGCTATCCCATCCATGGCGGCTTGCGATGGAGGCGGGGCCCCCGTTTCCCGTGGTGACGATTTGCCGAATAATGCGGGCACTATTGTTTGGCAGCTTCTTTACATAGGCAGCAACTTCGCCTTCAACGTAACGGGTGATGGGGGTGAGGTCGAGGTATGTCCAGGTCGCCGCCAGTAGCCTGTTTGCAGACTGTCTGCGCGTAGAGCAGTAATTGCTCCAATAGGAAAGGCACTCCTTCTGAAACTCTTCCTGTACACGCTGCGAGTCTGAGCACATTGGAACCCACTGTTCCTCGAAGCTCTGGATAACCCGGAAGACCGCTGACACGGGGTCTTCGTAATCCTTCGGGCTTGAGGTGTCCGGCAGACAGAGGCTTCCGTCGTGCTCCACATGTGGGAGCTTTAGAAAGAATGGCTTGCCCACATGGACTCTTGCGGGCTTGCAAGGGAAGTCAGGAGGAAGCCGTAGCTGCACTTCGGTGCTTCCCAGTGGATGATACGAACCACAGAGGGCCCATGTGTTCTGCGGACGGCTGAGCTTGCGGACGAGCCCACCCCCGTGGGCTTCAAACCACGTTGCGACCAGCCGAATGGCTGTCTGAAAGGGGGTGATAGCTTCCGTTGGAATCAACCGAGGGTGCCCTTGGAGCCAGATGGCACGACTGTGCTCAGGTTGTGGGTTGTGTCGGCTGCCAGCAGCACTGCCAAGATGCCCTGTGAGAGTCCTTCGCTCTCGTTCTTGAATCGGTCTTTCCAAGCCTCAACGCCGTCGTTACCGAAGACGCTTCTGATTCGGGCTTCGTCAGCCGATTTCACGTCGCCGAGCAAGAGAGCTTCAAGGTCTTCCTCAAGCCGTTTGTGCCACCGACTAAATTCCCGGAAGCGGGTCCCACCGTCGGTATTCCATTTGTTTGCAAAGTTCTCCGTGGGCAGCCTGGGGTTGGCGATGATGAATTCGCCATTACGCCTGTCAATGTAGTTGGACATGTCCTCTACGACAGCCAGGACTACTTCGATGGCAGAGGTGAAGCTGCCGCGACGGGTGTTGTACAGATGCTCGAACGCGTGTGTGGCGAGGGTAACGATGATGACAGAAATCGGCTGTGCGGCCTTACGCCAGTCCTCTGCGTTCCAGTAGACGTTCGTGCGGTGGAGCTTCATAAGTTGTATGGCTCTGCGCAATATGTCGTCAATACCGATTTCTTCGTCTGGCAAGGGCTCCACGTTAGCTCGAGCCTTGAATACTTCGTCAAAGGCTACGGACTGGAACGGGAAACGTTTATCTGCACGTTCGCAGAACCAGTCGGCGTAGTCTTTCGGATTTGTAGGCGACCAGCGCGTGTCGGGGTCTCGGACTCGGAGCGCAGCGCCTGTATACCTGAACGGGTCAGGAACTGCGGGTGTGACATCAAAGTAAAAGGGCTTACCAGGGTACCTAAGACGCCAGCAGCGGCGCTTTTCCTCTGGCTCTCCTGTGACGGATTCATGACCTTGGAGAGCTTGTCCGAACTCCTTGAACATGACTTCAGGGTCTGGATTTTGCTGATAGAGATGACCTGGCAGTTCGACAACGATGTCCAGGTCGAAGTTCTCGTTGCTTCGGGGGCGGATGGTGGTTTGCGTTCGCATGGACCCTTGTGAATACACCTGCACATCAGCCTGCTCGAGGCGAAGCTTGGCAGCAATTTGGTTGCCGAGGCGCTCGTAAGCAGCTTCAGCGTCAGCGCGCACGTCTCTTGGCAGTTCCAATCGGCGTAGGAGCCTGCCCATCAGGTATTCCCATGATTGGGTGGAGTTGTGAGTCGACAGGCTCTTGGTAATTCGTTCCGACAGCTTCGAGGGGTTCTGTATCACGGAGATGGTTCTTTATGGTTGGAGGGAGCATGTGGCCCCCGAAGCAAGTGCAGTGACTTGGGTTGAAGAAATTTCGATGGAGGGGAGGAACGGCGCCTGCGGGCCTCCAATGGATTCATGACAGATGAAAGGCGCGTGGTGTCTCGCCTGCATTTTTTGGCCTATGACAACAGCTGCGGTTGTGGGGGCTCCGACAATAAGATGAATCTTTTTGGCTCGAAACTGGTCTTGCAACGTGCGCAGTGCGTTATCGAGCTGTCTGCCGAAATGCTGTAAATCTTCGGGGTGTGAAATGATGTTTTGGCTGGGCTCTTCCACGAACACCTCAAGAGCGGGTAAGGCCCACTCACCGTCCTTGTAGCAATGCTCTGGCAGCCTGGCCGGGTCGATGCCAAAGGTCAGGGAGACCAGAAGGCAGGCTTCTCCGCTATCAGCTGGGCTACGCTCGAGTGTTCGCACCTTGTATTTCTCCAGCGATGGTGACGTCGCAGACGTTGGCCATGCCCATCGAGTGACCAAGTTTTCACCGACCTTGTCGCGGTGCGGCTGAAAGAGGTGGATACCTCCGTTGTCGCCGAGGATATGTCCAGCCAGAATCAGGATGGATGTTAGATGAAGGGGAAAAAAGGCAAGTTCGTCCCTGCCAGCACCACTGCGACTTGCGCCATTAAGATAACGCTGTATTTGCGGGATTTCCTGGCGTAACGTTTCAAAAAGCGCCCCCCAGTAGGTGGCAGTTTGGTCTTTGTAGAGATGATTTCCTGGCTGAAACAGCGTCTCAGGTGCGTCCTTCGCGCAACGCAGCTTGCTGTTCCAGAGCGCCTCCCGGACTTCTGCGGATGAGAGATATGCGACCTGGTTTCCAAGGTTGCCCAGTATTGCGTAGGGCTTTACCTCACGGTGTTGGAGAGTATCTAGCAACCGGGAAACCTCGGCGATGCTGGTGTCCCGGATAGAGTGCAGTTTTGCGGTGGGATATTCAATTGGGCTAACGCGGTCGATGAGCCGGTGACAGTAATCGCACAAGAGTAGGAAGTTGGTGGGTTCGTCCGCGAGGCGTGTAGAATCCTTTGCTGAGCCTCGCGGGCCATCAGGAGACGACGCGACGATATGTGCAAAGTAGCTGAAGTTCCCCTGTCGGCCGGTCGATGCGTGTTCCCGTAGGTCAACGCCGCACCCTGGAAATTGGCACCGCCATGCAGCGCGGGCAGAGACTATTTGCCGTGTGGCTGCTGATGCTTCAGCTTGCCTTCCTTTCGGTGCAGTGAGGTTCTGGACACCTTTTTGCCAGGCCTTGATGGTTCCGGCTGTGGCCGTCGAGAGCTGGCTGTATGAAAGGGTTTGTGCCGTTGCTGGAAGGGACGGCGTGGTTGCCCACAAAAGTCGCCGGGCCCGCAGAAGAGGTCCGACAGCCTTCTTGCTCTCGTCCCCAAAGTCGCCATGTCCGATGTTTTGCCATTCGGTCTCCTCGCCAGCTCTGGCCAGGACTCGAGTCGTAAAGCCATTGGCGACAACAAGCACTTGGCGCTGTGCCGTACAGGCCTCGTGCAGATTGGACGCAAGGGAAGGGTCATCTAGCCCTTCGTCTTCGGTGAGCTGGAGATGTATTGCACAACTGTGCTGTAGGGCTGGAGGAGGGCGCTCGTCAGACATTTGTTCTTATTCCGTGCCTTCTGAATTTTGACTGTGAGGATAAACAGTAGTTATATTTTAACTATATGTAGTGATTATATGGATGTCAATCCCTATATGTTGTGTTTTCGCTGGTGTGGGTTAGCACAAGAAGAAGCCTTTGAGTGGTATTTGGCAACCTGCCAAGCTTTCTGACGCCGTCAGGCAACTGCATAGCCACGGTGAAGGCATCATAGTCGCGCAAGTCGCGAATCGGTTTGAGTCCGGGACGGTGAATGTGACCCCCCACCCTCATACGTTACTGTCTCGTTTGGCTGGGCACGCTGCCAGTGACGCCGCCCTGTAGTCAGCCCAGCTCCGACTGAAAGCAGTCCGTAGCGACATCCACGCAAAAAAGGGCGCTTCCAGTTGGAGGCACCCTTTTTGAATGAGAAGAACCCTATTCACCTGCTTTTGCGAAAAAGCATACTGTGGACTTCGTGAAACGAAATAAGTCAAAAGCTGGCGCTTCTTGTAAATCAATGAATTAATTCGAGAAATTATTGATTCTCGAGGTTGTCGAAAAATTTTCTGCTTCTTAGCCGGCAGACGGTAAGATGGAGAGTCAGCCACGCGTCATACTGAGGTTTCGAATAACTCCTCAAGGCCATTCATGCATCCACTACTTGAAAGCCTGGTCACCATGCGAAGAGCTCGGAAGCTGACGCAACATGACCTTGCGACACGTACAACACTGAGTCGAACTGCCGTCCAGCGCGCCGAGTCTGGGAGAACAGACCCGCATTTGTCCACACTGGTCGAATTGGCACGCGCTCTGGATATGGACATCATGGTTGTCCCCAAAACCCTTCGCGAAGAGCTGAAGTGGTTTATCCAGGCACAAGGGAAGTGTCTTGGTCACCCGCCGGGTATTAGTGCACCCTTGTCCATCGTTGACGAAATAGTACGTGGGAACAATTACATGCAAGTACCCGACCAGTGATGAGTCTCTGCCTTGGATTCGCTAGGGCTTTCACCGTTATACCGCGTTATACAGCACAACGATAATTATCATCTCGCGGTATAACGTCGTATAACGAGGAGGCACTCACCGAAATTGACGTATATTTTTCAGCGTCATTGCCTTAGCTTGGCCAGCTGTTGCTCAGCGTAAAAATCCTGCTTACGCTGCCTGCGCTGTCCCATTGATGTCCGTCAGCACCTTCACAATCCTCTGCACCTCTTCAGGCTTGAATATCCCTAGCGGTCCCTGCGCATGCAGGCTGGTGTAGGGAGATTCAAACAGGCGTGAAGGCTCCATCATCCCGTTCTGCACCAGTTCCAGCACAATCAGGTTAATAAATTCAATTTGGTTGGCGGTTGCCGTGCCGCCCTTGATGAATTCGCTGAAGGCTTCCATGGCCGCCTCGCGCTCCAGCCCGACCAGGGAACGGATGAAGACCCCCAGCCCTTGGCTCTTCTCTGCTGCTTCCTTGATAAGCTCTGGTGAGCCGCCGGCTTGCCTCAGCATCGCCTCGAACTCGACCAGGTCTCCCGGCGTAAGAGGAAGGTTGCGCTTCAGACGCTGCAGCGCCAAGTGGTATTCGTGTTCGCGCAGGAATTGACGCGCCTTGTCCTTAAATTTGGCCATATTCAGGCCAGCCGTCACTTGCGGCAGGTCGACCGTTTCGCCGTCTCCGATTTCATCCTCGAAGTCCGTGTACACAATCTTCTTCTGAGCCTTGGGAATCAGCTTGACGAGCCGACGGAGCTTGCGGCGCGCCATCTCAAGCATGGGAACGGTCACATCCTGCCACCACTCGTCGCTCGCTACGGCCTGAATGAACACGATTTCCGCCTTGATGGCGGGAATGGCAACCTGCTCTTCCAGGGCGCTGGCAATGGCCTGAATTTTCTGCTGCAAGCCGGAAAATCCAGGCTGCGCCTGGAGTATGGCCAATTCGGTACGCAGCACCAGCATGTCAAAGCGCTTGGCCTCCTCGTCGTCATCTACCACAGCGCTCGGCAGACCAGCCACTTCGTTCTGCAGGTCGTAAAAGTCTTCGGCTGACAGGGTGCCCCAGGCATCGCTTTGGGCGAACTTCTCGACATGGCGTCGATGAGGCCGCACGATGAAATTGTCGACATTCATACCCTGCACAGTCTCATGCAGGTGGGCCATGAAATCGCTACGCACCTGCTGCGTGGCATCGACATACACTGGGAGCGGCACATCGTCGAATGTGTTGCCCGAAACAGCCTCTTGGGGCTGCTCCCCGATTTCCCGAATGATTTCCAGGCGGGCTTTAAAGAGCCGAGTGCTGAGAGGTTCGACCATCGACCCTTCGGCACCCTCAGGGTTCTGGCTGAAGAACTCGAGGTTCTGGCAGAAATCGAAGACGAAGAAACTTTGTTTGTCCTCGCCAGGACCGTACAGGTCCTTACACAAGCGGGTACCACGGCCCAGCATCTGCCAGAATTTTGTCTTGGAGCGTACCGCCTTGAAGAACACCAGATTGACGACCTCCGGAACGTCGATGCCGGTATCGAGCATATCCACCGAGATAGCGATATGCGGCATGTCCTCTTTCAACGAGAACGCGTCGATGAGGCTTTGTGCGTATTCGGTCTTGTAGGTCACTACCCGAGCAAAATGCCCCATGTAATGGGGGTAATTGGCATTGAAGCGCTGGGCGATGAAGTCAGCGTGGTCATTGTTCTTCGCAAAGATGATGGTCTTGCCCAAGCGGTCGCCGCCAGCCACCTTCTGGCCCTTCTGCATCAGGGTCGCCAGCACCTTGTCGACGGTGTCTACGTTGAACAGCCATTTGTTCATGGCCTCGGCATTGACCTCGTCGGGAATGTTGCCATCCTCATCCCACTCCAGCTCGTCCCATGCCTCTTTTTCCTCGTCGGATAAGTCCTCATAGCGGATACCTTCACGCTGAAAGCGCAGGGGAACCGAAATTGCAACGGGAGGCACCAGATGTCCATCGGCCACGGCTTCGTCCAGCCCATAGGCGTCAGTCGGTACACCGTTCTCAAGCTCGAACAGACTGTAGGTGTTGTGGTCGACTTCATCCTTTGGGGTGGCCGTCAGCCCCACGAGGAAGGAGTCGAAGTAGTTGAAGATGGCACGGTATTTCTGATAGACCGAACGGTGTGCCTCATCAATCACTATCAAGTCAAAATGGCCGACACCAAAGCGGCGTTGCCCGTCACGGGCCTCATCAATCAATCCCATCATTGTGGGATAGGTCGACACAAAAACGCGTCCTTCCGTGTCCTTGTCCGTCACCAGATTGACGGGTGCCGCATCCGGCAGATGCGTCTTGAATGCGTTGACGGCCTGGTTGACCAGCGCCACGCGGTCTGCCAGAAACAATACGCGCTTGACCCAGTTGTTTCGCATCAAGACATCAGCCAAGGCAATCACCGTGCGTGTCTTGCCGGAACCCGTCGCCATCACCAACAAGGCCTTACGCTGCTTATCCTGCTCGAAGGCTTCACCCACTCGGCGCACTGCCCGGGTCTGGTAATAGCGCTCGATGATATTGGTATCGACAACTGCTTCAGAAAGGGGCTTGCGCATGCGCCGGCGCTGGACGGCCAGTTCCAGTTCGTCCTTCTTGTAGAAACCCTGAACTTCGCGCGGCGGATAGCTGGTGTCATCCCACAGCCAATGCGCATACCCATTGGAATAGAATATGACGGGGCGCTGGCCGTGTGCTTTTTCCAGACAATCCGCATACAGCTTTGCCTGTTGTTGGCCTTCCATGGGGCTGCGTGTGGTGCGCTTGGCTTCAATCAGCGCCAGTGGTTTGCCGTCATTGCCCCATAGCACATAGTCCACATAGCCAACCCCTTGGTTGTTCGGCATGCCCTGGACTTCAATCTCGAAGTTCCGCTCCGGGGTTAAATCCCAACCAGCTTCCTTGAGCAGCAGGTCGATATAGGCCTTGCGGGTCTGGGCTTCAGAGTAATCGTGGGTGTCGGGCACCGCCTGGTTGGCTTGCTTCGCCTTGGCGACTTTCGCCTGAAGTTGCTTCAGCTCAGCATCCAGTGTCGACTTTTCTTGCAGCGCTTGCTTGAGCTTGTTGTCTTTTTCCTCTAGCGATTGCTGGAGCTTTTGCAGCTGCTCAGCAGACTGGGGGGCGGCAGTAAGAGGCTCTGATGCAGGAATCAGCGACAGTGAGAACTTCAAATCCGGCGCAGGACGGTGACGTTGACCGTAGGTTCTGGCTACCCAGAAACAGAAGTGAAAGAGTTCACGCGTGGCATTGACGGCATCGGGAGGAGCGATTTTCTTCGTGCCATGGACGGCCAAATTGCCCAAGTCCTTGATGAGCCGCGCCTTCGTATACAGAGCGCTGCCGACCAGGTTGCGGAAGGTCGGCTCATTGATAAAAGCGGAGAGATTGTCTTGATACGGCGTCTTCAGTGTATCGTCATGGGCGAACATCCAGGCGACGGCGATTTCCAGTGCTCGACGAGCGTAAAAGCAGGCTGCACGCGGGTCTACATTCACCATCCTCTCGGCTTTGCTGGCGGACTCATAAATCAGTGACCATTCGACTCGGAGGAAGGTGAAGTTGCTCATTTACAATGTTCCTTGAAAGGCTCGATATTGAATCGACGCAAATGCGGCTTCAGCTTGCTGGGATGCGAGTGACAAGTTCTCTTTTTGCTGCTTGACTCGGCCGAGAACCTCTTCGAACCGTTGCTGGACCACGATAGGTGGCAATAGCAAGGGAAAATTTCGTAACTGCGTCATGTTAATGGAAGCAATTCCGGTTGTTTGCTTAGCTGACTTCAAGAAATATCGTTTCCCACGAGCGCTCGCTATCAGCCAATTCAAAAAGCGGGGTGTTATCTGTTCTGAGGTCGTACGCACTCTGAAAACATGGTTCTGATGAATACACTCTGGAAGCTCACCGCTCCAAAGTGTTCCACGTCCCAATTTGTCTGGGTCGCCTCCTTCCGTCAAAAGCAAATCGCCCGGTTGAAGTGCATAGCGAATTATTTCTTGTTCAGTAACCTCGATAACCTTTACTGAATCCAAACTTAGTCGCATGTCTTGAACGTTGGATACGGCGAGATATGGAACCTCGCGGGTTTGTTTCCCGTTGAGCTTTCTGCCTTTTGTGATACCGGAAACGACGTCTGCAACCTCACCCAAGCGGACGCTATCGTCCCAACCCATGGGATTACCAATTGGGTCTCCAAACATCTCTATGAAAATCGCCTGCGCCAGATTTTCGAGTTCGAAAATGGCTTCCTGGCGCTTTGTTCGAAGGGATTCGGCTTTATCCAAGATAGCAGCGATGCGGCGTTGCTCGGCGAGAGAATATTTGGGAATCTCCAGTTTTAAGCACCGGCCAAGATTTAAGTTGGAGATGCTTGTTGTCTTTTGACCAAAACTTCTTAATGTGCGCTGGATTCGCTCAGATGAGAACCACCAATACAGAAACCGTTGGTCTACTAGCTCTGGGTTCCCTCTAAGGACGGTTACAAAACCACCAAAGGTGGCTTTTCTTGATAGCTCTGGAACCCAACAGCATTTTCCAACAAGATTCCAACTATTTGCGCTGGATATCAGGATATCTCCGGGAGAAAGGTACTGCCCCTCTTTGCGAACTAAGCAATCTGGAATAGCAATTAGGTCGTCAATGTCCAACTTTGACTGCACGTTTTTTGTGCGCATGCACAAGATGGCACTCTGGTCATCTATCTCAACCAAATCACTCGGCTTGAACGTAATGCCACGTACAAATTCAGCAACATCCCCGAGACTAATGACGCGTGCAGTCACTTCAACATCCCCTCAAGCTCTGCGATTTCTACCTGAATTTGTTCCTCTAGCGCCTTTAGCCGCCCGAGAATTACCAGCGGCGCTTCATATTCCACCGCCTCGTGCACAACTTCCTTATACCGGTTAATCGACAAGTCATACCCTTGTGTCTCGATATCGGCTTTAGGTACACAGAAGCTCTGCGCGGTACGAGGCCTATCCAACTCCTTGGCGGCACGCTGCGCCCAGCGAGCCAATGTATCGGGCAAGTTATTCTTTTCGTGTTCCTCGTCCGTGAGCCGCACCGCCGGGCACGGACCGAGCTTGCTCTCATCCAACAACGGCTGCCGCTTGTCGTCCAGGCTCCAGCCATCAGCCTGCATGTCATAGAACCACACGTGGTCTGTCCCGCCGGAATTGGTTTTTGTAAACAACAAAATCGCCGTCGAAACACCGGCATAGGGTTTAAAAGCCCCTGAGGGTAAGGAAATCACTCCATCGAGCTTATGGTCTTCGACCAGCATGCGTCGCAGCGCCTTGTGCGCCTTGCTGGAACCAAACAGCACACCGTCGGGAACAATCACGGCCGCACGGCCACCCGGTTTTAACAGCCGCAGGAACAGGGCGAGAAACAGCAGCTCGGTTTTCTTCGTCTTGACGATGGCCTGCAAATCCTTCGCCGTGTTCTCATAGTCCAGGCTACCGGCAAAAGGCGGATTGGCTAGAATCAGCGAGTATTTTTCAGCATCGGAACCATGTTCCTGCGCCAATGAATCCTTGTAACTAATGTCTGGGTTGTCAACGCCGTGCAACGCCATATTCATGCTGCCGATACGCAGCATGGTGTTGTCGAAGTCGTAGCCGTTGAACATTGCATGGTGAAAATGCTGACGGGCCTGTGGGTCGTTGAACAGCTCCGAGTGTCGGTCCTGCAAGTATTCAGCAGCAGCCACCAAAAAGCCGCAAGTGCCGCTGGCCGGGTCGCAAATGACATCTTTTGATGAAGGTGCTGTCAATTCCACCATCAGTTTGATGATGTGGCGCGGCGTGCGGAACTGCCCATTCTGGCCGGCGGAGGCTATCTTGCCGAGCATGTACTCGTACAAGTCGCCCTTGGTGTCACGGTCATCCATGGGGACGTTGTCCAGCATGTCCACCACCTTGGCTAACAAGCCCGGGGTGGGAATGGTGAAGCGGGCATCCTTCATGTGCCGGCTGTAGGTGGAACCGTCAGTGCCTTTGTTGCGAATGAAGGCGAACACATGTTCGGCCACGACCTCGTACATCTCGGCAGGGGAAAAATGCTTGAACCGTGACCAGCGCATATCGTCGTAACTGCGCCCCTTGTCATCCTTCCCTTCTGGAAAAACCCGGTGCTGCATAGGCATGCCTAAAACGTTGGACTTGTTTTCTTCCAGCGTATGGGCGTCATCCAGGCGACGAATAAAGAGCAGATACGTCAGCTGTTCCATGACCTCCATGGGATTGGATATACCCCCAGACCAGAAGGCATCCCAGATGGCGTTGATTTGATTGCGAAGTTCGCCTGTCAGCATAGTTCCTGCGTATTAAATTGTTGCATCATCACTCGATTGTAGTAGCCATTTTTCCGGATGGCCGATTTCGAAACACCACTTGGTATTGGCATTGATGCCGCTATCCGTTGCTCAAGCGCTCCAGTCGTAGTAAGGTCACTCATGTCAGTTCAATCTGACCCAGAAAAGCGCTCCTTGACCGAGGCTCGTGCCGAGCACCCGGGGTGATTCTCCTTTTTATGAAAGGGTATGAAATCACCGGAGGGCTGGGTATGTCTAAAGTCGGCATTTATCTAAAGTGCTTTAATCACGTCTTTGATGGCCAGGTAATAGGCCGCCGAAAACGTTCCGGCGTTCAGCTTTGCCGACAGCCCCTTGGCCGTTTCCCGGATGCCCACCTTGCCCAGCGCATGGGCGATGGTCTTTTGCGCCAGGTTCTTCTCGGCGATAAGCACCCGCAACTCGCGGCGCAGCGCTTCTTCATAAGGCGCCAGTCCTGGCGATTCCTCTTCCTTTCGTTGTTGCATGGCTTAGTTCAGTGCTTGGACACCGTCTCAGTCTTGTTAAAAGCTCAATTATCCAATAATAGAGGGATTAAGCCAATAATACGAAGAAACGGCGTATTTTCCGTATCGGCGCTCCCTATACGACCCTAAGAACCATGAACTGGACGAGGGTCAAACGTTTTGGAACAAGCAGAACTTGAGCAGTTATTGACGTTATTGGGGACACCAGCGGCCGGGCGCCGGCTGGTGCTGCAGGCCCGTGAAGAGGCGCCTGTACGCGAGGTGCGGTCGACTGGCAGGAACGTCATCACGTTGCTCGCGAGCCGCAAGATGCAGCGCGAAATCGCGACCGAAAGCCGCAAGGCCGAGTACGCGGCAGCACTCGAGCATGAGGTGAATCCGGAGGTGCTGGAGTACTACCCGCAGCCCTGCATCCTGAAAATGGAACTCATCGACCCGAACACGGGCGAAGTCTTCCCTATAGACCACACACCTGACTTCCTCGTCATCCAGCCTAAACAGATTCTGCTGCAGGAGTGGAAGACTGAAGAAAAACTCATGCATTTGGCCCGTCGCCAGCCGTGGCGCTACGAGAAGCAGGGCGCACAGTGGCGCAGCCCTCAAATTGAAGCGTATCTGGCAAAGCTTGGTCTCGTCTACGAAATACATAGCAGCGCCGAAATCCACCCGAACCGCACAAAGAACTGGGAAGTGCTGGAAGACTATCTGCACGTCGGAGCCCCCGAGAGCTCACCGCTGACCGTGCAGCGATTGCGAGCCGTGCTGGCTGAACATGGTCGCTTGAGTATGCGTGACCTGCAAACCCCAGGGTTCGATTTTCTGGCCGATGAGCTCAACCAGGCTATCGTTGAAGGGCACCTTGCATGTGACCTGAGCTCTGCACTTCTGAGCAACCCGGACGATTTCATGGTGTATCGGGACGCGGCATTGATGGCCTTCTATGCGGCAGGCCTGGCAACGCAGTCGACTGGTGCCAGTCCATCGTTTGCCTTGAACCTCGCGCTTGGCTCCCGCTTCCGCTACGACGGCCAGACACTTGAGGTATCGCTGCTGGGCGGACACGACGTCGTCTGCCGGACCATCGAGAACGAAGGGACAGTGACGCTGACCAAGGAGTGGTTGCTCAACGCCATTTCATCAGGCGAACTCGTGCAGTTGTGTGGTGCCCAGCAAGAAGGCCTGAACCTGCACCCTCTTGTGCACTTCCCAGGGTCGGCACTGGAGCTTGCGCAGCATCGTGCCCAGATTCTTGACATGCCATATGACCCGACGACCACACCAACGTCTCGACGAACTTACTACCGGCTCCAATCCCAGCAAGCCAGCGCTGTCCTCAATGGCGGCCACGAGATTCTGGCCCTGGCCCCGCGTCACTCGGATAAGGGCAATCGCAGCCAGAGACTATCTGCCGAGCAGTTGACCGCGATGGAACACATCCGACAGACCTTTTATTCAACGCCGCGCGCCCCTAACGGCAAGGCGGCCTATCGGGAGCTGCAGAGCCACTGCAGTCGTGAGTCCATCAACTGTCCCAGCTATCCGACATTCCTGAATCATCTGAAGGTCCACGAAGATGACGCGATGCGGAGAATCCGCTACGGCAAGCGTATCGCCTATCAGAACCGGCAGTTCTACTACACCCTGGCGTATGACACCCCGCGACATGGCGTGCGTCCCTTCGAATGCGTGCATATCGACCATACGCTGCTTGATATCGAGCTGAAATGTCGGCGCACGGGGCTGTCGTTGGGTCGACCTTGGTTGTCGATGATGGTCGATGCGTTCTCTCGCCGTGTGATGGCTCTGCATCTCGGATTTCACCCGCCCGACCGCTCGTCGGTCCTGATGGCGCTGCGCGCCTTTGTGAAGCGCTGGAACCGATTGCCGCAGATGCTCATGACAGACAACGGCAAGGACCTCATCGCCCAGGACGTGAAGCATTTTCTGACGAGCATGAATGTCCACTTCCGGCTGCGCCCGGCCGGCCAGCCCCGGGTGGGTTCGGTCATGGAGCGGCTGTTTGGGACGTTGAACACACAGCTGGTGCACAACCTAGATGGCAACACCGAACTCACCAAACAAGTTCGGATGCTCTCCGGAGCCCACCTGCCCAAGAAATTGGCGAACTGGAATCTGGAGAATATATATACGGTGCTCGAGTACTGGGCCTTCGAATTCTATGACCAGGAGACGCACCCGGCGCTGAACATGTCACCACGCGGGGCATTCCAGCGGGCGTTGCGCGAAACCGGCGAACGGCCTCATCGCGCCATCGCTTTTAATCAAGATTTCCTCATCGCCACTTGCCCGTCGGTGGACCGGGGCGGCGAGCGCACGGTTGACCGCCAGCGCGGCGTGAAGGTCCACAACTTCTACTACCAGTCGCCGCATTTTGACAGCGTGTTGCTTGCAAAGAAAAAGTTTCCCGTGCGCTATGACCCGTACGACGTCTCCCGCGTCTTCGTTCAGTTGCCCAATCGGCAGTGGATTGAGGCACGCAGCATGCAGCTGCAGCACTTGCCGCGGGTCAACGTCCGACAGCTCGAAGCCATCAGCGCTGAGTATTTAAAAGTCCGTTCTGGCCACGCCAACAGCCGACACGATGCGATTGCCGGAAGCCAACTGCTCGAATTTATCGCCACGATGTCGCCCGATGCCGAGGTTTTCCGCCAGGCCCAGATGCTGGGCGAGACCGAGTTCCTGCACGAGAAATTGGGCTTACTGAACGAAGACCAGGCAGACGCTCGCCCCAAGGTTTTTGGCTTGGAACCTCTCAAGAAATTCGCCTTGGCGCACTCCAGCGGACAGGGCCTTCTCCGTCATGGTAGTCAACCCTTACCACCGGCCAGACCGTCGAAGGTCAGGCAAGCCGGCACCGAGCACACCGAGGGTGCAGGCAGTGCGGCCCCAGCTGATGGATTCCTCTACGGAGATTTGGACTAATGAAAAAGACGACACAGCAAGAAGCGTCACTGACCGCAGTGCAGGGACTTCTGAATAAACGCATCAACCATCCACGCATCGGCGAAGTCATCGCCGAGGTCGAGGCGCTGGAATCCATGGGTCAAGGCCATATCCTGATGGTCACCGGTCCTACAGGTGTGGGCAAGACAACGCTTGCGCACACGCTGCACGCCCGCATGCTCAAACGTTACCAGCCAGACATGGAGCAGGACCCGGGGCTCATCCCGGTCTTGCGTATCGAGGCGCGAGCCACCTCAGAAGCGGAATTCAACTGGAAACTATTCTACTCGGACATCCTGGAGCAGGTCGAAGGCCCTATGGGGACCCCCGCCGGGGTTGAGTACGGGGTGGACCCAAAGACGAACCGGGTCTACCGCCCGCTAGGTCGCAGCAAGAACACAGCTGCAGGTTTGCGTAAAAAGGTCGAAGAGGCCCTGCGTGCACGTGGCGTGAAGGTCCTCATGATTGACGAAGGAGGGCACCTGACCAATGTTTCGGAGACCCGGATGAAGCGTCAGACAGACGCCCTAAAAAGCCTGTCGAACTGTGCCGGTTGCCAAATCATTCTGTTTGGTTCCTATGACATTCTGGGGGTGAGCCGCCTGTCCGGGCAACTGGCCCGCCGCATCAAGGAAATTCACTTCTCGCGCTACCGCACGGACTGCCCCGACGATAGCATCGCCTTTGAAGGCTTCTTACGACGGCTGGAGCATGACGCTCAAGGCTATTTCAATGGTTTGTTATTGGAAAACGTCCAGCTGCTGCAAATGAACACGCTCGGTTGCATTGGCACCCTGATGGACCTCATTCGGGGGTTCATCTCCAGGGCTCAGAACTATGATGGCGTCTCGCAGCCACTGCTCGAAAAGAGCCTGCTCACGCAAGGTCAGCATGCAGCCATTCTGGAAGAAATCCGTCTGGGTGAGGAGCGCTTTGCGGGCGAACAATTTCGGTTGCCCGGAGCCAGGAGGCGTGCAGCATGAGCAGCATCTCTTCCCTGGCCCCTGCGGCCATACCAGGCCTCACTGCATCCGCACCCAGGTCTACATTGCATGCTTTACCGCCCATAGGGCTCGGAACCTCAGAGGTCGAAAGCCTGACGAGCTATTTTTGCCGTCTCGCGAACAGCCACGCTTGCACCACCAACGACTTGGCCAAGTTCATCATTGAGCGCATTGAACCAGGCCGTTGGGAAACGCACCAGGGTACGCCCGGAAAAAGCCGCTTTGTCTGGTATCAACGCTCGATTTCTGGTGTTGGCGATAGCGCACTGAGCTGGGTAGGCATGCTGAGTGTACTGACGGGTGTGACCACGCTGCAGCAACTGACCTTGCTATCGCTGCAGGGCTGCGTCGCTGCCAAGGGTCTCATGGCGACGCAGGCACGTTGGTGTCCACATTGCTTAGCCGATGACCAGCACGCAGGGCAACCGTACTTCCGGTTGGCCTGGGATATTAGTCTGAACAGGGTTTGCGCCAAGCATCGCACCGCGTTGGTTGCCCGCTGCCCGCACTGCAACGCATCGAACGTCCGGCATACAGCCAACTTCGTGGTGCCGGGGTGGTGCACTGCTTGCGGGTGCTTTCTCGGAAGTCCCATCTCAGAAGGTCTGGCAGTTCCTTCAATGGCAGAACGGAAACTGGAAATCGAACAGGCAAGCTACATTGGCCACCTCTTGACTACGATGTCGGCCTCTCCCGAGGTTGCGCCAGCCTTCGCGCCCAATATCGAATCCTTTCATCTGGGTATTGAGCGACTTATCGGCGACATGGATGGCGGCGTGGCTGCCCACTTCGCCAGACGACTTGGGGTCAGAAAATCCACTGTCCATTATTGGCGGACCAGTCGCACACCGCTCACCTTGGATGCGCTTGTCCGTATGGCTATGCATTGCGGTGTTTCACTGCCAACCCTGCTGCAAGGCAAACTGTCGGATTGGTGCCCGCCACCAACAACCCAGCAGTTGGCCTTGCAACTGGATTATCCTGCGTCCAATCAGCATCGGCCAAAACGCCAGCACGACTGGGGCGCTATTCGCCAGCAGCTTCGGGATGAACTGAGCCAGGTCGAGCCTCGCAGTGTGATGGAGCTCGCAAAAACCTTGGATATCGATGTGCGCCACTTATACATCCAGGCCACGGCAGAAGCCCGGGCTCTGGGGGAATGCTATGTCCGACATCTGCACCAGCGGGCCTTACAGACCCAGGCGGCCATTTACGCAGAGCTGCAACAGGCTTGCGACGTACTGCATGAAAATGGCGAGGGCATCACGGTGGAGCAAGTGGCGCAGCTGGTCGAACCGAAGACATTGAACTCGACTCGCCACCTTTATACGGTTCTCTCCAGCCTGGCCGGGCAGGCTGCTAACGACGCCGCCATGTAGATACCGCAGGCCATCTGGCTGAAAGCTGGCCGCTCTAACACGCACCGAAAAAAAAGGGGTGCTTCCGATTGGAGGCACCCCTTTTGCATGGGCAAAACCTTGATTCTTACCGGCTCTTCATCATTAACGGGGGACGCCGACATTCATTAGACTTGTTTTTGCGAAGAAACACGTTTAATGGAAGCAATGCCGATGTCCCCAGTAAATTCT
>LNAP01002933.1_pt1 | contig 18972 bp, 19 predicted proteins | sample 602601 | NCBI WGS metagenome assembly LNAP01 (sample SAMN02440304, study PRJNA202911) | soil metagenome | biome: Subtropical and temperate rainforests or woodlands; isolation source: soil samples (1 kg each in a 20% v/v slurry with milli Q water) were... ...
AGTGGACTTAGGCCGGCAAAATAAAAAACGAGAAGTAAGACCCGTACCTCTTGCAGCATCTCCCTTGATCTCGTTGAATGACTCAAAAACACTAGGCTGAATCATTAAGCAAAGGACAAGTCTTGCATCGAGCACCTGATAGGACTCACTTGAAACACGCCCCACCCGCACACCATCCCCACTCCAGACTGAATTAATTTTATCGAAATGTTGAAATGCTCCTCCTTTCAGAATCCCTGACGCTTCGCTGGAGATCCATCCTGCCGACGACAAACCACCATTCATAGCTTGAAACAAAGCCTGGACTGTCACATCATCATTGAGAAACAACAAGTTCAATGGTGGACTTGGCTCTTTATCTTGATGCTCACAGATCAGCCTAGCAACTTCTTCCGTGGCCTCACCTCGTTTCACGCACCTTCTTAAATTAGATTTATGTGCTTTTAAAATCTCGAACCAAACAGCATGCAAAGACTTATACTTAGTCAACTCAAGACCGCGTTCCGCAAGGATCGCTTCTTGATATTTAAATACACTTGCGGACAACGCACGAAGCGTCGGTGACTTTCCACTCCCAGAGCCGGCGACCGCCATGATAGCAAGCGACAACGGGTAAATATTACCTAGAGGAGACCTAACGTCATATAGACCCTGACAAGCCAATGACATCATCGCCAACGCAGAGCAAACAGCCAGTTCCCTTGGAGATTTTATGTTTCTCTGCACCTCATAAACTGCCTCAGAAAAAACTTCGAACGGTAAATCCGGAACAGTATCCGGTGCAATATGTTTATTTGATGCCTCCTTTGGTGCCGGTGAAGCCCTATTCCATGACGGCTGCCGCGCCGGCCTCTCACCATGCATCAACGTCCCTCCTGTTTTTTCAATTCAATAAATGCTCTTATCTCCCGCAGATCCCATCCGACTGCGAAACTACCGATCTTGAACGGCTTAGGAAAATCCGAATCAAACCACTTTGAACCTGGTTTAATTCGCTCATATATAGTCGACCGACTGAGCCCCAGCATGACCTGAAGCCGATTAATGCGGATTACGCGAAGTTCATCCTCAAAACTATCTATTTGCATAAGGCCCTCCCTCAGACGCCTCAACGGTATCTGGTAGGTGAAATAGAAACAGCCAAACCGCTAAACAGATATTATTTTTAGCGATTGCCTTGACATGGCTGAGATTTCGAGAGTGACGAACCACAGCATTTTTTCTAACCAACAGCCCTCCGCTACCTGCTAAAGCTGCTACCGCTGTAGCAAAAGTAGCGGCCGTAGGGGGCGTCCACCCTGCATGAAAATTCCATTCGTTATTTTTTCGGCCACACATAACCTCCCTGACTACATCATCAAGGAGGTTAGCCCCATGTCATTGCAGTGCCCTCGCTGTCATTCCCCCAAAGTCGCTTCTTTCCATCACGCCATGAAAGTCGGCGCGGCCATCGGCACCGTGGGTGGTGCTGCGCGCGGCGTCAGTGCTGCGCTGGCTGGAGGCCAAGCGGGTGCGCTCATTGGCGCTATCGCCGGGCCTGTAGGCATCACCCTCGGTTCAGTGTCAGGTGCCATTCTCGGTGGCCTGGCCGGCGGCGTCGGCGGCTGTGCGCTCGGCGCCCAACTGGGCGAGTCACTCGATCGCCATGTTCTGGCCCACAACCTCTGCCTGCTCTGCGGCCACCGCTTCAACCTCCCAACCTGATTAGGTCCTTCCCCTTCTATCTATTACGTCTGGACGGTGCTGCGCTCTGCGTGGCGCTTTATGCCGGCTTGCACCTAAAGGAATTACAACCATGGCTCATCTCGTCGAAACAATGGCCTACGCGGGCGCGGCCCCGTGGCATGGCCTAGGCAATCAACTCACTCAGAAACAACCGATCGAAGTTTGGCAACGCGAAGCCGGGATGGACTGGGCGATCCAAGAAAGCCCGGTGCACTTCAAAGCAGAGCTGGCCGGTCACCTAGGCTCCATCCATTCATTCCCGGAACAAAAGGTGCTGTACCGCTCCGACACCAAAGTACCACTGTCGGTGGTCTCACAGCGCTACCACACCGTGCAGCCGCGTGAGGTGCTGGAGTTCTACCGTGATCTTACTGAGGTCTCCGGCTACGAGCTGGAGACTGCGGGGGTACTAAAGGGCGGTCGCAAATTATGGGCGTTAGCGCGTACCGGACAAGGCGCTGCCCTGAAGGGCAATGACCAGGTCAACGGCTACCTGCTGCTGGCCACGTCCTGCGACGGCACCCTGGCAACCACGGCAACACCCACCACCGTTCGGGTGGTGTGCAACAACACCCTGACCATTGCCCTGGACGGCACATCTCGTGCGATTAAGGTGCCGCATAACACACGATTCGATCCGAAGGCAGTGAAGAAGCAACTCGGCATAGCCGTCTCCGGTTGGGACGAGTTCATGTACCGCATGCGCCATCTCGCTGAGCGCAAGGTCCAGTGGCATGAGGCTCTTGGATATTTCATGTCGGTGTTGTGTGAGGTATCAACTACCGGAACAATTGCCCAACGAACGCGCCCTGCGCAAGGTCCAGGAGCTGTATGAAGGCCGTGGCCGGGGCAGCCAGCTCGAATCGGCACGCGGCACCGCCTGGGGCTTGCTCAATGCGGTGACCGAGTACGTCGATCACGAGCGCCGCGCCCGTAGCAATGAGTACCGCATGGACTCGGCGTGGTTTGGTCAAGGTGCGCAGATCAAGCAACGCGCCCTTGATGCAGCCTTGCGCCTCGCCGCTTAACTCTTCTCGTCAATCGCCACGCCCGGTCAGCCTTGTGCTGATCGGGCGTGTTTATGCCTGCAAGGTGAACACGATGAAAGCAACCTCATTGGATAGCTGTACCCCGAAGCCCCGTCCTGCCCTGCGCCTGGTCAGCACCAAGGAGCTGCCGCGTGAGGATTGGCTCGCCATACGTAAACAAGGCATCGGTAGCTCCGACGCAGGAGCTGCGGTTGGCCTCAACCCGTACAAGTCGCAGCTGGAACTTTGGCTAGAGAAGACCGGACGGGACACCGAGCTGCCGAAAACCGATCCCGACGACGAAGATAGCGCGATGTACTGGGGCAACGTGCTCGAACCCATTGTGGTCTGGCATTACAGCAAGCGCACCAAGAACAAGGTGCGGCGCATCAACGCCGTGCTGCAGCATCCCGATCCGGAGTTGCCCTGGATGCTGGCCAACATCGACCGAGAGGTGATCGAGGCCGACGATGTGCAGATCCTCGAATGCAAGACCGCCGGCATAAACGGCGCACGCCTTTGGAAGGAAGGCGTGCCGGAGTATGTGACGCTGCAACCGATGCACCAGCTCGCCGTCACCGGCAACAGGCGGCGGATGTCGCCGTGCTGCTCGGCGGCCAGACGCTGGGGATCCACCGTATCGAGCGGGACGAGCAGATGATCGCGCGCCTGATCGAGCTGGAGCGCATATTCTGACGGTACGTCGCAACTGATACCCCTCTACCGGCTGATGGCCCGGAAGTGAGCCTGCATTACGTGTCCTAGAAACGTCGCGCAAAGGTGGCGGCTGACCTGAGGAGGATTTACTAGTCTGCCACGGCAGACGAGGCCGAACTGCGCCGCGGAGAGTTCGAGGCCAAGTGGGACGATCACTACTTGTCAATCGGCCAGTCTTGGCGACGCAACTGGGCCCGGATCACGCCCTTCTGAGCGCGCCCAATCGTGACAATCGCGTTATCAACCTTAAGTCATTGCCCCACTCAGCCCGCGACTGGTAAGCCAAGCAATCAGTAGGTTCTGCCCCTCATCGACGCGCGGCAGGTCGTTATAATTTAAGATACCGACCCTGCCACCCAGATTGGCTAAGCAAGCATCGAAACTAGCCCCAGGTAATCCATGGCCACGCCAGTTAATTTATCCGTCATAAAAGCGTTTCGAATATTGAATGCCTTCGAGTATGCCGGGGAAAAACTAAGCCTCTCGCAACTTACCCGGCGCCTCGATATGAATGTCGCCACCGCCCATCGCTTCCTGATCACCCTGCAATCGGTGGGGGCCGTAGTGAAGACGCCGAATGGATCCTTCGAACTGGGGTTCCTGCTGGCCGATCTCGGCGGAAAGGTGTCGATCATCGATGTGATGAACAGCATCTCCATGCCCCATGTCGAAAGCCTGGCCGAGCGCTTTGGCGAGACCATCCATGCCGCTATCCTCGACAACGACATGGTTTGCTATGTGGCTAAGGGCGAGGTCTCGCGCAGCCTCACGCTGATCACGCACATCGGCAAGCGCTTGCCGGCCTATTGCACCGGCCTGGGCAAGGCCCTGATGTCGACGCTTGACGAAGCCGAGTTGCAGCGCTGCATCGCCCGCCAATCCTTTCAGCCACTCACGGAAAAGACGACCACCGAGCCGACCGCGCTACTTGAGGAGTTACAACTGACCCGAGAGCGAGGCTATGCGATCGACGATGAAGAAGTGGAGATAGGCTTGCGTTGCGTGGCGGTGCCGATCATCGGGCGCAGCAACCAGCTCAAGGCAGCGATTTCCCTGTCGGCGCCAACCACCCGCCTAGACCAGGCGAAGGTCGAGGAAGTTGCCCAGGCACTACGCGAACAGGCCTTGCTGATTGGCGAGAAGCTGGCCGCCCGGCCCTGAGATGGCACCGATGACGACTCCGCTAATCGTCGGGATGCAGGTGTAGCCGCAGGTTGTTCATGATGCGCGCGGTCAGTCCCCATATCTGCTCGGTGCCGCAGTCCAGCACCAGACTGTGTTTTTCCTCGCCGTCGTAGACCCTGCGCTCCTGGCGATAATGGTCGGCCTGGAGGAAATGGCTCAAGGGCACTTTGATCACCTCGGCCACCTCCTTGGCCTGCAGTCGCCAGCGCAGCGGACGCGTAATGATGCCCACCACGGGATAGATCACAACGCCACGGCTGTTGCGGCAGAGCGGTAGCACCAGCGGTACCTGCACTGCCGCTGGTGGCAAGCCGACTTCCTCTTGCGCCTCACGCAATGCGGCGCGTATCACCGACCCCTGGTCCACCGCTTCGAGAAGGCCACCCGGCAGGCTGATTTCCCCCGCATGCCGGCGCATACCGTTGGCCCGTTGGGTGAATACCACCGGGCATTCAGGCTCGGCGGCGAGCAGCGCAATCAGCACTGCCGCCACCTTCTCCGGCCCGGCATCCAAGTGCGGCGCCTCGCCGCTCAGTTGAGCTAGACGCTGCAGCGCTTGTGCCGTTATCGCGTGCATGTCGTACCTCCACCGCAGCCGCAAAGAAACGCCAATACTTCCTAGAAAAAGCGGTCGAAATGCACCTGTTCGGCCGGCACCCCTTGGTCGAGCAGCAACATTTTGGTGGTTGCCTGCACCATGGGCGGAGGCCCCGCCAAGTAGCATTCGTAATCGGCCAACGTACCTGCCAACGTCTGCTCCAAGGCTTCATGGATAAAGCCGACCGCCCCCTCCCAGCCATCGCCTGGCGAGGGTTCGGAGATGGCTGCATGGAAGCGGACCCGCTCGGCAAAGCCGGGCAGCGCTTGCAGCTCTGCCAGGCCGCAGATGTCGGCGGGCGTGCGGCCACCGAAGAAGAAATGCAGTTTGCGTCCGGCCATCGCCGGATCGCTGAGCATGCCGCGGGCAATCGACAACACCGGCGAGATACCCGAGCCGCCGGCGATGCAGAGCACATCGCGAGGCACTGCGGTTTGTAGGAAAGCCAAGCCGTAAGGCCCTTGCAGCGTGACTTGGTCGCCCGGCTCAAGCAGGGCGAACAGCGACTCGGTTACCCGCCCGCCGGGCTTTTTGCGGATCCAGAACTCCCATATGCCCTCGGCATTGGCGAGGTTGCTCATCGAGTAGGCCCGCGGACCGGGAGCATCGCCGAGGCTGAGCATGGCGTACTGCCCCGGCAGGAAACGCGCGGGGGCGGGGCCGTGGAAGCGGAACTCGGTGATATCCGGGGTCAATTCGCGGCGGCTTTCCAGAGTGGCCTGGAAGCGCTGCGGCAGTATGCTCGGGCGGAAGCTTTCGTCGGTGCGCATGCTGATCACCAGATCACTTTTCGCGCGGCACTGGCAAGCCAGCTTGCGTCCCTTCTTCAGATCGCGGGCGGACAGTCCCGGCGCATCCGGCCAGAGCTCCTCGACCTCGCCCTCAATCAGTTCGAATTTGCAACTGCCGCAACCACCCGAGTTGCACTCATAGGAAAGGCCGAGTCCGGCCGCGAGCCCGGCACGCAAAATAGAGTCATGCGTCTCGGTTTGTTCGAAAGACGCGTCGCTGTTGTGGATCTGTACGATAGGCATAACGGCCTCTCTTGGATTTATGGGTTGAACGCCGCGTTACAGGCCCAGAAAACGCAGACAGTTGGTCGTCTGCAAGGCTTCACGGTCGGCCGCGCTGAGCCCCAGCCCCTCCAGCCGACGGCCAGGATGACTGTCACGAATGACGAAGGGATAGTCGGTGCCAATCATCAACTGGCTCGTGCCGTAGACCTGCATCAGGTAGGTCAGCGCCGGCTCGCTGTAGACTAGGGTGTCGTACCAGAACTGCCGCGCCACTTCCTGCGGCGAAGAGGGGATCGCCTCGCGCAGCGGCTTGCTAATTTCCCAGCCGTGCTGCAGGCGCGGCAGGATCATCGGGAAGGAGCCGCCGCCATGGCTGAAGGCAATGCGCAGGCGCGGGAAGCGGTCGAGCACGCCGTTGGCAATGAAGGCGGCGATGCCCAAGCCGTTCTCGTTGGGGAAGCCGACCAGCGCTTCGATCAACGGTGGCCCGTAGAGCCGCTCCTTGGTCGGGTGCAGGGCATGCACAAACAGGCACATGTCCTCTTCCTGCAGGGCGGCGAAGAACGGATCGAAACGGCGGTCACCCATGGCGATGCCGTTGATGTTCGAGCCCACCTCGACCCCGACCAGAGCGTATTCGTGCTTGAGGCTGCGCACTTCGCGCGCGGCCCGTTCCGGGTCCTGCAGCGGCACCATGCCCAGGCCGTAGAAACGCTGTGGAGCTGCGGCGACCATCTCGGCGATGGTGCCGTTGATATAGCGGCCGAAGGCCAGGGCATCGTCGAGGCCGAACCAGTAGGACAGCAGCTCCGGCATCGGCGACAGTACCTGGCGCTCGACGCCCTCGGCGGCCATTTCCTCCAGGCGCCGGTTGCTGTCCCAGGCGTTGGCGGATACTTCGCGGAACGGCTTGTCGCCGATCATCACCGTGCGGTGATGGCCCTCGCCGCAGTGCATGCAGGGCCAGCCATGGTTTTTTCCCCGGCCCGGGTAGGCGGGAAAATCGGCCGGGACAACATGGGTGTGCATATCGATCATGTGTTTCTCCTCGCGGCCTAGGCCTTGATTGCGCCGGCGGAGAGGTCGAGATAGACCTTGCCGCTTTCGACCGTGACCGGATACACCTTGATGGGCAGCACGCAGGGAAACGACAGCGCCTCGCCGGTGCGCACATCGAAGGTGCCGCCATGCCAGGGGCATTCCACCACGCAGTCCTCATCGACTTCGCCTTCGGAAAGCAGCGCCTGGCCGTGGGAGCAGATGTCGTCGGTGGCGTAGAACGCATCGGCGACCCGGTACACAGCCACCGGGCCGAGACCGGGCGGGGTCACCTGATGGATTTCGCTATTGCCCAACACATCCGCGTCGCAGACGTAGAAGTGGGACATATTGATTACAAGGTCCATAGCGGCTCCTTTCTCAGAACTTATGCCAGCCCATAGGTCGTCACCAGAATCACCCCCGCAACGGTGGCGACGGTTCCGGCGATGACTTGAGGCGTGAAGATTTCGTCCGCGCGGATGAACACGTACGACACCAGCAGGACGAACAGTGGCGTGGTGGCGGCCAGCGGTGCGATGACCACCAGACCCTCGAATTGCAGCGCCGCATACAGCAGCACCGGCCCGAGACTGGAAAAGATCCCGGCGAGCACGAAGAAACCGAGCTCGCGCCGACTGCAGCGGATTTCGCCAACCGCACCGGTGAACAGCACGTACAGCGTGGAGAAGAACCAGGAAGAGGTGCAGGTGACCGCCGCGGCGGTCACCGCATCCGAACCGATGTCGATCCCGATCTTGCGAAAAACAATGGATATACCGTAGGACAACGAAGCCACCAGCGGCAGCAGCAGATAGATACGCGACACGTTCTGCAGACTGCGGGTCGGGTTCTGCCCGCCCTGCGCACCGACCACCACGCTGCCCAGCACCACCATCAAGGCGCCCAGCAAGCCCAGGTTGGTCACCTCTTCGCCGAGGAACAGGATCGCCAGCACCACGGAGATCACCGGATGAGTCAAGGTCAGCGGTGTGGTGATATTCGCTCCGAGTTTGGCCATTCCCTGGAATTGAAAGAGCCGGCCCAGCAAAGGCGCGAACACCCCGGAGAGGAAGAAGTAGCGCCACTCCCACCATTGCTCGAACTGCCAGCCGTAGACCAGCAGACTCCAGCCCCAGAGAAAAACCACGTTGACGAATAACGTCAGCCACAACGCAGTCGTCGTCGACGCGCTCTTTACCCCGACCCGCACAAAAACGAAGGTGAGCGCAAACATCAAAGCCGAAAGCAAGGCCATGCCAATAGGCAGCGCTCCAGACACATCGGTCATACTTCATTCACTCCTGTACATGCGGCGGCACTCGGTTGTCCGATAGGGTTCTGCGTTATGGCCACGGCCTTGTTCGCCAAGCCACCGACTTAACGGCACAACCCAGGCAGCCAGGCCCATGCTGAACACGATCAGGCCCGGGCACGGCGTGAAACGCCGTACCTGCAATCGCAACGATACTGTCAGCGCGCCACGGACGAGATACGCATGCCCCGCTTGCCGGTATCCAGGATTTCGCCGGTCATATAAGAAGCATCGTCGGAGGCCAGGAAAACGATCACCGCGGCCTGCTCCTCGATGGAAGCGGGTCGATCGAACAATCCCTCCTTGGTGACGTAATCGTAGAACTGCTGGTTCCACTGCTTTTCCTGGTCGCTCAACGCGCGCTCCAGGCGCGGCGTCGGCCGTTCCTTGACCGCCGTGTTGCCCGGTGCGACGCAGTTGACGCGGATATTGAAGTCCGCCAGCTCGACCGCCAGCGCCGTGGTCAGCCCGACCACGCCGCCTTTCGACGCGGAATAGGGAATGCGGAAAATCCCCATGGTCGCGTTGGAGCCGACGTTGACTATGGCGCCGCCCCGCGCCTGCATGTAGGGCACCACCGCACGGCAGCACCACAGGGGCGGCCAGAAGGAGCGCTCGACCTCGGCCTTGATCTCGTCTTCGCTGTAATGCCAGAACGGCTTCTTCCAGATGGTCCCGCCGACGTTGTTGACCAGCACGTCGATACGCCCGAAGGCCGACTCGGTTTCGGCCATCACGCTTTGCGCCCCGGCGTAGGTCGCCAGATCGGCGATCGCCACCGCCACCTCCAGGCCCTCCGCACGCATGGCCTCGGCGGCCTCATGGGTCGGCGCGGCGGACTTGTCCGCCAGCACCACCTGCGCACCCTCGCGAGCCAGACGCCACGCCGTCGCCAGCCCGATGCCCTGCCCTGCGCCCGTCACCAGGGCAACCTTTCCTAAAAATCGTCTGCAACCTTGTTCGCTCATAATCCCATCCGTTTGCAACTCGATCGTGATCGGCCCGCTACGCGGCCAACCCGTTTATTCGCTGAATTCCTCAACGTTGGGCTTGGCGCCCCACATACAGAACGAAGACGGCTTCATCTCGAACTGGCGCGGCGTGTACGAGGCCTCGTCGGTGATTCGCTTCACACCCGAGGAATATTCGTAGACGCGCCCGTCCGGGCCGAGGAAGTAGATGAACATCGCCGTCGAGGTCGGGTGCCGACCCGGCCCGAAGGCGATAGGTACGCCACGCTCCTGCAGGAAGTACCAAGAGCGCATCACGTCATCGATGCTCGCGACCTGGAAGTTGACGTGCTGCACGCCGATCTTGTCCGAGGGGAACAAGGCGATCTTGTGGTGCACCTCGTCGATGCGCAGCAACGCGCCATCGCCGATCCTGTCGCTGATCCGGGCGCTGAGCACCGAAGTCCAGAAAAGCAGGTCGCGCTCGATATTGCGGCTGTGCAGACCGAAATGACCGAACTCGGTGATCCCGGCATCGCGCGCGGGAAAGTAGCGCACGCCGGTCTGGTGTGGCCGATAGACCAGCTCGATGCGGTTGTCGTTGGGATCGGTAAAGGCAACGAAGGCCTCGACCCGGCGCTCTTCGCATTCGGCCGGAGTACCCCAGTTGACCTCGATACCTTGTGTGGCCAGCTCGCTCTCGGCCGTCTTCAGCTCCGCCAGGTGGCGCAGTTCGAACGCCGACGCGTCATAAGACGCGTCGCCCTGGATGTAGCAAAGGTTGAAGGCGCTGCTGTCGCCACGCAGGTAGGCATGGGTCGCGGTTCTTTCGCGCAGCTCCAGACCCAGTATACCGGTGGCGAAGCGCACCATTTCATCCAGATCGCGGCAGCCGAGTCGCAGGTAGCAGATATCGTGCAGATTGATCATGGCTTAGTCTCCACTCGTTGTGTTTATCGGCGTCTTGGCCAGCCCGTCATGCGTTGCCCTCACGCGTTGGTGCAGGCGCGGAAAGAAACGTCTGGACAACAGATAACCGCCGACGATGAGCAACCCCGCCACACCGACGATGTCCCAGGCCGACATCGACAGCAGCCCAGCGGCGATCATGGCGACGCGAGCCCAGCGGCTCAGCATGCCGTGGTACCAGCCCTCAGCTGCGGAGGCGATAATCAGCACGCCCACGGTCACCTTAGTAATGTCGAGCAACGCCGTTTCCCATCCTCCAATCAGCAGCAGACCCGGGTTGTAGACGAAGGCGAATGGCAGTAGGAAAGCCACCATGCCTACTTTCACAGCAGTCAAGGAAACTGCCATCGGGCGCTCGTCGGCGATGGTGCTGGCGACATATGCCGACACCGCGACAGGTGGGGTGATATACGAGGCAACCGCATAGAAAATGAGGAACAGGTGAGCCTGCATCACGGTCAGGCCCGCATCGACCAACGCCGGAGCCACCATCACCGCCACCAACGAGTACACCGCCACGACCGGCATGCCCAGCCCGCAAACGATGGTCACCACGGCGGCCAGCAACAGCGCGAGGAAAAGGTTGAGCTGAGCGATGCCAAAAATCAGCGCGGCCAGTTTCGACGCAAGACCTGTGATGTTTAGGCCCAGCAGCAGGATACCGGCACCCGCCACCGCGGCGATCAGCGGCGCCAGGGCAGTACAGACCTCGACGCAGGCCTCGATGAAGCGGCGCGGGCCGATGCGCGTCTTGGCCATGCTCCAGCTCGCTACGATCACCGCCAACAGGCCCGCCGTCGCCGCCAACGCCGGGGTATGCCCATCAAGCATGTAGTAGACGAGAATGCCCATCGGCACCACGAAGACCCAGCCGGTACGGATCACTGTCCACAGCGTCGGCACAAGGCTGCCGTCGATCTTGCCAACGTTGCGGCGGCACGAGTAGCAATGCACCTGGGTGTAGATGGCCGCGTAGTAGAGCAACGCGGAGGCCAGGATGGCGGCACAGATCTCACCATAGGCGATACCGGTGAACTCCACCATGAGGAACACCACCGCGCCCATCACCGGGGGCAGCAGGGCACCGCCAGTCGCGGCGACCGCCTCCACCGCAGCAGCGTAGCGCCCGGTGAAGCCCGAACGTTTCATCATCGGGATGGTGATTGGGCCTGTGGTCATCACGTCGGCAGCCGGGCTGCCGGAGATCATGCCGAACAGGCCGCTGGAGGTGACCGCCACCTTGGCCGAACCGCCGGCGGAACGCCCGGCGATTAACGCGGCCAGGTTGAAGAAGAACTCGCCACCGCCACTTTTCTCGAGAAGCTTGCCGAAGGTGACGAATAGGAAGGCGTAGACCGCCGCTATCTGCACTGGCGCTGAGAACAGGCCGCCGTCCTGCGGCGAGACCACCAGACCCTCAAGCAGGTAACTCCACTCTAGGTTGCGATGGCCGAAAAAACCCGGCAGGTAATGCCCGAACAGGCAGTAGGCGATCACCAGCCAGACCACCACGGAGATGCCTGCTCCGACACAACGGCGCAGCAATTCCAGCGTGAGGAGCAAATACAGCCCCGCCACGGCCAGATCCAAGAGCAGGAACTCGCTCAGCCCGCTGATCCAGTCGTGATAGCGGCCCATCTGCGAGATCAGGTAGAGGCCTCCAATGAGGCTCAAGCTGGACAGGATGTAATCACCAAGGGTGCTGCGATGAACGTCCGGCGCGTAACTAATCGCCAGAAACGAGATCACGTACATCGGCACGACAAAAACAATGGCGAGTTCCAGCCGACCGAACTCGCCGGCAAGCGCATACCAGACCTCGAAGATAGTCAGCGGCACTGCCAACAAGGCAAAAAAGGCGTATTTATTGCGATCCAAGGGCAGTTTGTTGCCCATTTGGAACATTAGCCAAAATGTCCTTTTGATGTATTGCATGGGGACGCCTCTCTGTTTACTTTCGGCTAATCAGTCGAATCGCCTTTTTAAATAACCGGCTAGCCAGAATAAATTACAGGCCAACCGGATTAACAGACCGACTGACTGTCCGGTTTATTAGAATTCAAGCTGAGCGCGAGCTTGTACAAAGCTTGGTTTATCGCCGTCATAAGGCCCACCGTCGAGACTTACGACGTTGCCGTATTCCATGGAGAAGCGCAGGCGTTGCTGCGGGAACCAATTTATACCCAACATCAGCATATCCATTTCGCCTCCATCAATACCGCCGTCGCTCAGGTCTAGCGTGCTGTAGCCCGCCGCCAGCTGCCATGCGCCAATACCGCCTTGGCTGAGACTTTTTGCAGGAGTAGTCGCACCAAATACATTGTTGTTAGAGTCATAAGCTCGCGCCTCACCGGTCAGCATATAACCGGCCATCACATAGCCCCCTGTAAACATTGGCTTCTCTCCATTGGCAACACCGCCATTGATGGCGTCGTATTTTTGCTGCAAGTATTCAGACCAAAGTTCGAAAGGGCCATTTTGATATAGGCCATGCACGCCCACGGCCGTAAAACCGTCCGAGATGAATTCCCCCGTATCGACCGGGCGAAATGCGCTGATATCGCTTTGCGCGCGAGCGCGCAGGCGTTGTGTATCAGAGCCATTTGAGGACTGATGGCGCAAGGAAGCACCGAGACTCAGGACATGCCCCTTTTCCTGAATGGGATTGATGTTGAACTGGGTAGCTACGTCCACTGCGTCATTGCGGTTTGCATCAGTGGCTCGACTACCAAGCGGGTTCTGAGCTACGGCAAAGCTCCAGCGCCAGTTAGAGCCAATCAAATCCTCGCGTATTCCCACACGCCGAGCCCCGGCGCCAAGCAAAGTGGTCGGTGGAGTAAGCTCCATGAACAACTTATACTTGCTGCTTTGCTGGCTTTCCAAACCGAAAGGCTGGAACTGGTTGCCAAGGAGCAAATTCAGCTCCTTACCTGCCGGTTTAAGCCCGTGATAACCGATTTTTGCATCTTTGACACCGCCCTCGCCGTCGCCGGTGAAGTCGTACTGGAATACATAAGACCAGTCCCTATACATGGTCCCGCTGACTTCCAGACGAGCATCCCGGAGCGCAGTACCGCTGCCCATGGGAGACTCGTCGGCGTCATACCAGGCCGTATCCAACAGAAGACGACCGCCAATCCGGAAGGTGAAATTTCCATCCTCGGTGGCTAGTTGCATGCGGCCACCACGTTCTTCGATTTTGACAGAATGCGGGCCAGGCTTAATGCTTGCTTTCAGGCCCTCGGCTTCCGCCTTGACCGCCTTCAACGCCTCCTCAAGCGCCTGGACTCGATCAGCGAGCTCTTGCTGATTAACTGGCGCTGCTTGAATGGTCCCTGCCACCAACAAGCAACTGAAGGCAAGTGCTGTGGTGGAACGCGGACAAAGGATGCTGGTGCCTTTATGGGGTGTATTAGTGCTCATGATCTGTTCCTATTATCTTTATTATTGAAACGTCATCTCATTTCAGCTTCCCAGCCAGCTGGCTTCCTTCGGAAAGACCGGCTAGCGTTTCGGTCTACTCCTACAAGGCATCAATACGGCTGACACGGCTTAAGTCAGGAGAAATATTGCCCGCTGCAAGGCGGCCGCTCCTGTAACGGCAGTTACTCGACCAAACCAACTTCGCGGTAGAACGCCTCCGCGCCGGGATGCAACTTCAAACTGCCGACATCCGGCAGACGCTCGCGGGTGGCCAGTGACAGTGCCGGATGCAGGGAGCGGTAGCGCTCCATTTGTTCGTACACGGCCTTCGCCAACTTGTAAGCGTCGTCGAAGGTCGCTTCCGGACCGGCGACGATGATGAAGCTGGTGAAGGGCACGTACAGGTCTTCCTTTTGGAAGGCATAGGCGCCTCCGGGAATGACGCCGACCTTCCCGCCCAGCTCCTTGGCCACGTGCTCGGCAAGTTCCTTGGAAAGCGGAATGAAGGCGATGTCCTGCACGCTGCCCAGTTCGACAATAGCCCCCGCCGGCGTTGCGCCGCCGGTGATGACCACGTCCAGACGGCCGTCGCGCATCAGGTCGTTGGACGCGCCGGTGGGTTGCGGCACCAAGGTGCCGCCCCAGCTTTCGATGTCCTTTATGGTCTTGCCGTAGTAGGACAACAGCGCACGAACATGCTCGCGTGCCCAGAGGTTGCCTGGCTGGTTCACCGATACGCGCATGGGGATTTCTTTCTTGATCAGATCGTCGAAGCTGGTGATGCCGTGCTGGTCGAGAAACTGCTTGCGTGCATAGACCGTAAGCGCGAAGACATCCGGCGCGCCATTCAGCACACCGGTGATGCTGCCCTCCGGGTAGGCATCGCGGAACGGCGCGCGGCCTTTATAGGCCATGCGCGGTTCGACGATGCTCTCGAGGGCGAACGGGCGACGCCCGGTACGCAGGTATTCGAGGCCGCCGGCCGGATTGCCCGGCTCATAGATGATGCTGGAGTTGGGATAGTTGCGACGTACCGCGTCGATTACCCCTTCGCCAAAGACCGACACCTGACCACCCGAGGAATAACCCGCGATGGTGACGTTGACCGGCCCTTCCTTGACCTGGGGCGTGGCCGCGACGGCCATGGTGGCGTTGGCCGCAATGGTCAGCAGCGCCGTTCCCAGAATTCTGCGATTTATCGTGCAGCCGAGCCGCACCAAGGCATTCAACATGACTAAATCTCCAATCGTTCTTGTACTTATGTTTAATCGTCGTGTTTCTTGCAGCTCAAACCCTGACTAAGGTCCTCCCTTATTGAGTAGTGCCGAGTCCGGTGATGCTGAACTCAGCGCCAGCAACGCCATCTACCGCGGAGCTTTGCGTGCTCCAGAACTTCTAAGCTGCTGCACTTTGCCTCCTTAGAAGCCGCTAAAAAGCTGGCCGCCACGTCGATACCGGCGCTGCCCACCCGCCGATCAGACCAAGAAGGTCAGGTTCGGCATTGCCTCGTCGTTGTTCAACAACATCACTTTCTTGCTGCGGATGCGGAACCCCTCGGGAGTGCTCTGCAGCCGATACACACACTTGCCGAACCAGATGTTCTGGACGCCGACGCGAATCTCGCCGAGCACGAAACTGGAGGCGACCTCCAACTCGTCGCCCTCGCTCCTGAGTGGCACCACCCCGGAGATGGTGCGAACCAGCTTGGCCTGCGGCCGATAGGCGTGGGCAGTCTTGTCCTTCAAGCGCATCATGCGTTCGCTCAAGTTGGCGCGATTGTCGTAGATGATCGCAATGCCGGTGCTCGGGTCCTGATCGTCGTGATTGCACGGCACCCAATAGAGGATGTCGTCACCGGACCACAGGGCCATCCAGCGGTCGTACTCGTGCTCGTCCATCAAGGCCGCTTCGTAGGCCAGAAAACGTTCGAGGCGCAGTTGCGTCTCAATGTCCAAGATACCGCCGACCATGGCCGCCGGGGCCGCGTTTACAATTTGCTTCGCCATCGATTTCTCTCCGCTTCGGATGTAACCGGCCGCCTCAGCGAGCAGTCATCAGGCGCTTCCATTCCTGCATTTGCGCCCGTTGGGTGGTCTCGTCACTGATACAGGCCGTTACGCTGCCGTCCTCGTCGACTTGCTCGCGGTTGAGGCCGCGGGCCAGCAGCACCCAAGGCTCGGAATCGGCCAGCAAGCCGCGCTGGGTACGTTCGAAAATCTCGGCATCGTCCGGCGAACCAGCAGCGGCCGGACCATAGAAGGCCTCGTGGGCGCGCAGGCGCTTCTCGTTGATACTCGGCGCCACGCCCTTGAGAAACACCGGATACATCAACACTTCGGTTTCGCCCGGGCTAATCGGAATCACAACGCGCACATGGTCATGAATGAGTTGCAGGTTGGGGAACAACCCCAGATGCGGGTCGCCGTGCCAGGCCAGCAATTCCTCGGCGCGCTCTTGGCCGTAATTGGCCACCATGTCCGCCACGTACTGACGGCCGTCTTCGCTGCGCTGCAGATCGTCGATCGCCATCGCCGCATGGGAACGGCGCTGCTCGCGAAAGTCCAGGCAGGCGTGGCCGTTGGCGAAGCCGCGGGTACGGCTCTGCGAGACGTCGGCAAAGGGGTCTTCCAGGTGCAACGCGCCCACGGCGGAGCCGATGGTGCTTTCGCGCTTGCTGAAGATCTTGAACACCGACATGTGCACGTAGTGCGGGTGGTAGCCGTCCATGCCGATCTGTTTCCAGTTGCCGCGGTACATGGTCTTGTTGACCACGCCCGGCTTTATCTCGATTTCGCCGACCGGCGAAGAGTCGATCATGATGTCGAAGAACTGCTTGGTCGAGCCCAGATACTCGTCGAAGCTCATGCCCTCCTCGGCCAGGCTGGCGAAGACGAAGCCGCGGTAGCTGCCGACACGCGGCACCTTGGGCAAGGCATGCTGTTCGCTGGAGAAATTCTTGTCGTAGGCTTCTGGCCCGGTGACCCCGACCAAGTCGCCCTTGGTGTCGTAGGTCCAGCCGTGGTACCAACACTGGAAGCGTTTGGCGTTGCCGCGTGGCGCTTCGCAGACCTGGGCGCCACGGTGGCGGCAGCGGTTGATCAGCAGTTGCACCTCGCCGTTTTCGTCACGCGTGGCGATGACCGGAAAACGGCCCAACTGGATGCGCTTGAAATCGCCGAATTTGGGAATCTCGCTCTCATGCAGGGCGAACAGCCAGGTGCGATGGAAGATACGTTCCATCTCGTCCTGGAAAATCTGCTCATCGGTAAAGATGGAGCTATGCACGCGGTCTTCTTTGACCAACGCGCCATAGTCACGACTGGATGCAATCAACGTTGTCATTGTTGTGGCCTCATCACTACAGGTCTTAGCCGCCGTCGCTGCGGCGTGGGTTTCCAGCGGCGGTGCCGCGTGGCGCTATTCGTTGAGGAAATCCGTCACCAGCTTGTTGAAGCGCGCAGCGTGCTCGATCTGAGTCCAGTGCCCGCAGCGGCCGAACATGTGCAGTTGCGCACGCTCAATCAGCTCGAACAGCGTATTCGAGGTCACCGGCGGCACGATGCGGTCTTCGCGGCCATGGATGATCAGGGTCTCCTTGTCCAGCGCGCGGATGTCGGCCTCCGCGCTCGCCAGGGCATCGACCCAGCGCTGGCGCGGGGCCGGGAACATCTGCGCGAACGCCTCCTGGTAGCCGGGGCGGATGCTGGCGCGGTAACGCAGCTCAGCCAGTTCGTCACTGATCAGCGCCTTGTTGTAGGCGAAGCTGTCCATCAGGTGGCGCATGCCTTCGACCGACGGCGCGTAGCCCCAGACATCGTCCAGGCCCTGGGTCAGCTCGAAGTCGACACCGGCGGCGCCCATCAGCACCAGGCGCCGCACGCGCTGCGGATGACGAATCGCCATGGCCAGCGCCAGGGCTCCGCCGTAGGAATTGCCGACCACATCGGCCTGCTCGATGCCGAGGGCGTCGAGGAAGTCGATGGCGTGCTTGACCCAGGTGTCCAGGTTGTAGCGGATGCCCTCGGGGCGCTCGGTGTAGCCGAAGCCGACCATGTCCGGCGCGACCACGCGGCGGCCCTCGGCCAGCAGCGGGATATTCAGCCGCCAGTTGGCCCAGGCGGTAACGCCGGGGCCGGAGCCGTGCAGCAGCAGCAACGGCGTAGCGCTGCCCTGGCCGGCATCGTGGTAGTTGGTGTCGATGCCGCCCGCGTCGATACGCAGGCCGATTTCCGGATTCTCCACGCTCATTTCTTATCCTTATCGCGTTGTGCCATTGATTGCCCTGCCGTGCCCCAATGGGTCTTGGGCAGTTCCTGGAGCAGCACCCGAACCGCTTCGGGCTTCACCACCAACGTCTCGACGACAGTCGCCGTGAGATCGTGGATTAGGCGTTCTTTCAGTTCGGCCGAGCGGCCTTCGACAATCGTTACCTGCAACAGCGGCATGGTCGGCCCTCTCTTCGAATCAGATGAAACGCGCGCTGACCGAGCCAAGGCCCTGGTAACGCACGGTGATGTTGTCGCCCGGCGCCACCGGCACCGCCGCGGTGATGCCGCCGGTCATGATGAAACTGCCCGCCGGGATATGCTCGCCGCGTTCGGCCAGCAAGTTGGCCAGCATCGCCACGCTGGAAGCAGGATGGCCAAGCACAGCGGCACCGGCACCGAGTTCCACCACTTCGCCGTTCTTCTCCATCACCACGCCTAGGGTGCGCAGGTCCACGTCGGCCACATCGGCCATCTGCCCGCCGGTAATGAAACGGGTCGAGGAGGCGTTGTCGGCGACCACGCTGATCAGGTCAAACTTGAAGTTCTCGTAGCGCGAATCGATCACTTCCACCGTCGGCACGACGAAGTCGGTGGCCGCCAGCACCTGGCCGATATGGCAGCCCGGGCCGTGCAGCGGGGCCTTGGTGACGAAGCTGATCTCCGCCTCGATCTTCGGGTGGATCAGTTTGGCGCAATCCACCACGCCGCCGTCGGCGACGCTGAAGTAGTCGGCGAGGAAG
>LNAP01002366.1_pt1 | contig 18963 bp, 18 predicted proteins | sample 602601 | NCBI WGS metagenome assembly LNAP01 (sample SAMN02440304, study PRJNA202911) | soil metagenome | biome: Subtropical and temperate rainforests or woodlands; isolation source: soil samples (1 kg each in a 20% v/v slurry with milli Q water) were... ...
GGTTGTTTGGTTGTTAAAGATCTTCGCTTACTTTCTTAACCCGCTGTTCGTCAGGCTTTTCGGCAACTCCGCAATCAGCAGAGGAACGAGATTATAGGGGCACCTTCTATCCTTGTAAAGACTTTTTTCACTTTTATTAAAGAAAAGTTTTGTGCGTACCAATTACAATCGCATATCTCCATGAAGTACATAACAAATACGCTCACTTTAACTTATGACTCCTTACTCATTCGTACGACCATTCTTGTTCGCTTTGGATGCTGAGCGAGCACATGAACTGACATTAAAGGGTATCGCGCACCTCAATTGCCTAGGCCTCCCTCTACCCGTTAGCTATCCATCACACCCAATTCAAGTAATGGGGCTGTCATTCCCCAACCGCATTGGTCTAGCGGCGGGCCTGGACAAAAATGCTATGGCACTGGATGCTTTGAGTCGCTTAGGCTTAGGTTTTATTGAGGTTGGCACGGTAACCCCGCGTCCGCAACCGGGCAATCCCAAGCCTCGAATGTTCCGCCTGCCGAATGAAGAAGCGATCATTAACCGAATGGGCTTCAATAATGAGGGCATCGACCATCTAATATATAACGTGAGTCGAGCTAAATATCGTGGCATTCTTGGCATCAATATTGGCAAAAACTTCGACACGCCAATAGAACAAGCAGCGGATGACTATCTAATCGGTCTTGAGAAGGCTTATCCCCATGCCAGCTATGTGGCGATCAACATATCTTCCCCAAATACGCAAAACCTGCGTCAGCTGCAAGGCGAATCTGAACTGGATCATCTATTAAGCCAGTTAAAACAACGACAAACCGAACTTGCCGAACATTATGGACGCCTGGTGCCTATGGCGCTCAAAATCGCACCTGACCTGGATGCAGATCAAATCACCGCGATTGCTGATGCGCTGCGCCGTCATCAGATGGATGCCGTGATTGCAACCAACACGACCTTAAGTCGTGAAGGCGTTGAAACCTCATATCTAGCCAAAGAAGCAGGTGGCTTATCAGGTAGCCCCTTGTTTGAAAAATCCACTACCGTTGTACGTGCGCTAGCGCAGGCATTGAAAGGGGAAGTGCCGATCATCGCGGCCGGAGGTGTTACCAGTGGCGCCCGTGCCCGCGCCAAGCTCGAGGCTGGAGCTACATTGGTGCAGGTTTATAGTGGTCTGATTTATCACGGACCCGCATTAGTAAAAGCGTGTATCGCCGCCACGCAAAACCATTCAGCCAACGTCCCCAAACTGTAATGGCATTACTCAAGCAATGCCAAAAGCACGATAATCGGCCCTCTTGCTTTTGGGAGCGGATGTCGGTGGGCACATCATGACAAGTTACTTCTTTGTAATACTTGGCGCGGTACTGGTTAACAACGTGGTCTTCGTGCGTATCCTGGGTTTGTGCCCATTCATGGGCGTATCAAAGAAACTGGAGACCGCCATCGGCATGGGCGCGGCCACCACGTTTGTGCTGACCATGGCGTGCGGCACGAGTTACCTGATTGATACCTGGCTGTTAGTCCCGAATCACCTTGAATATCTGCGTACGCTGTCGTTTATTGTCACCATCGCCGCGATTGTGCAACTCACTGAGCTGGCGATACAAAAAACCAGTCCCGTGCTGCATCAAGTATTGGGCATTTATTTGCCATTGATCACCACTAATTGCGCCGTTTTGGGCGTGCCACTATTGAATATCGGACTAAAGCACAACCTGACCGAATCGCTGTTGTTCGGCTTTGGCGGCGCGGTGGGTTTTACCTTGGCGATGATCTTGTTTGCCGGCATTCGCGAACGTCTGGAAGGCGCGGACATTCCGGTGCATTTTCGTGGCACGGCCATCGCCATGATTACCGCCGGCTTGATGAGTCTGGCCTTCATGGGCTTTGCTGGCCTGGATAAATACAAATAATGTTGCCAGCGCTCCTCGTCATGGCTTTGGGCGCGGTGCTGCTGGGTGCGGCGCTGGGCTTTGCCGCCGTCAAATTTCGCGTTGAAGGCGACCCGCTGACTGAAAAAATCGACGCCATTTTGCCGCAAACGCAATGCGGGCAATGCGGTTATCCGGGCTGCAAACCTTACGCCACAGCCATTGCCAAAGGCGAAGCGGATATTAACCAGTGTCCGCCGGGTGGCGACGAGGGCATCCGCAAGCTGGCGGATTTACTCGGCCGCGAATACAAGCCGCTCTCCGCCGAGCATGGCGTCGAAAAACCCAAAGCGCTGGCCGTGATCGATGAAGCACGCTGCATCGGCTGCACCTTGTGTATCCAGGCTTGTCCGGTGGATGCGATTGTTGGCGCGGCCAAACAAATGCACACCGTGATCGCCGCGCAATGTACGGGCTGTGAGTTGTGCGTGCCGCCCTGCCCGGTGGATTGCATTGCCATGGTCCCGATTACGGAAGACATCAGCAACTGGAAATGGAAATATCCTGTCGTGGCGATTAAACCCGTCGCCACCCGCTAAGCATGCGGCTATTCAATTTCAATGGTGGCGTGAAGCCTGAGTCGCACAAAAAAGACGCTGCCGAGCTTCCTATCGCCGTCCCGCCAGCGCCGACTTTTCTCGTCATCCCGTTGCACCAAAGCATAGGCGGCACGCCACGGCCACTGGTGAGCACAGGTGACTTTGTCCTCAAAGGGCAGCGGATTGGCGCGGCCGATGTTTCTACCCTTGGCGAAATGTCCTCCGCCGTCCATGCCTCAACCTCCGGCCAGGTGGTTGCCGTGGAGGAGCGCTGCATGCCGCACCCATCGGGCTTGTCTGCGCTGTGCGTGATCATCCAGCCTGACGGGCGCGACCAGTGGATAGCGCGTCAGCCGTTCGACTACCGCCACCACTCCCCCAGCGACACCCGCGCCTATCTGCGCGATGCCGGTATTGTCGGCTTGGGTGGCGCGGTATTCCCCACACATCTCAAAATCTCGTCAGGCAAACACAGCGCGCTCAATACGCTCATTATCAATGGTGCCGAATGCGAGCCATTTATTACCTGCGACGACAGGCTCATGCGCGAACGCGCCGACGCCGTGCTGCGCGGCATAGGCATTCTGCGCGATCTGCTCAATGCCAAACAGGTACTGATTGGTATTGAAGACAACAAACCCGAAGCGCTGGCCACCATGACAGCGGCTGCCCAGTCATCCAACCAAAATGACATGGCAGTGGTTGCCGTGCCCACGCGCTATCCGGCGGGCGGCGCCAAGCAGCTCATTCGCGTGTTGACCGGCATTGAAGTGCCGCACGGCAAACGCGCCACGGACTATGGCGTACAGTGCTTTAACGTCGGCACAGCCTATGCTGTTTATGAAGCCATCGCCCTAGGACAGCCGCTCGTATCACGCATCGTCACCGTCGCAGGCAATGTCGCCGCGCCGCGCAATTACGAGGTATTGATCGGCACGCCGATGAAGGACGTGATTGCCCATAGCCACCCATTGGACGACACCGACCGGCTCATCATGGGCGGGCCGATGATGGGTGTCACAATGCCTGGAGCTGATGTGCCAGTGGTCAAAGCCACGAACTGCATTCTGGTTGGCTCGCCCAAACTGTTCCCGCCCCCGCCGCCGGAAATGCCCTGCATCCGCTGCGGCGAATGTGCCAAAGCGTGCCCGGCGGATTTACAACCATTTGAACTGTACTGGTTTTCACGCGCCAAAATTTTCGGCAAAGCACAGGAATATCATCTGTTTGATTGCATTGAATGCGGTTGTTGCGCCTATGTCTGCCCCTCAAATATCCCGCTGGTGGATTATTACCGCTTTGCCAAAAGCGAAATATGGGCACATGAACGCGAAAAAGCATCGGCGGATGAAGCGCGTGAGCGCTATGAATTCCGCCAGTTAAGGGAAGCTCGCGAGCAGCAGGAAAAAGCTGCGCGCCTGGCGGCCAAAACGGCAGCGAGCCGCGTAGCAGCTTTAGCCAATGTGGCAGAAAGCCATCCAGCGACGAACGCAACCCAAAGCACAGCCGAAGTGAGCGAGAGCACCAGCACCGCAACGGCGCCTGACCAAGCTGCGACGCCAACGCCCGCCGAACTCATCGCCGCAGCCCTGGCACGTGCGCGCGCTCAAGCCACCGAGGCTAAAAACACAACCCACCTGAGCTCAGCGCAACAAGCCGAGATTGACGCCATTGAGGCCCGCCGCGCGGAAATCCGCGCACAGGCACAGCCACATTTGCCGTCCGATGATTAAGCACTGCAATTAAAAAACCATCATGAACCTCCATGAATAACTCACCCTATTTACTCAAAGCGACTAGCGTGCAAGCCATCATGCTGCGCGTACTGCTCGCCTTGCTGCCAGGCATCGCCGCCTATGTCTGGTTTTTTGGTGCGGCAATTTTGCTGCAAATCACCTTGGCCTCGCTCACTGCGCTCGCAGCAGAAGCCGTGGTACTCAAATTACGCAACAAACCCTTGCGGCTGTTTTTAACCGATGGCTCAGCGCTCGTCACCGCCTGGCTGATTGCCTTATCCTTCCCACCGCTCGCGCCCTGGTGGTTGATCGTTCTGGCCACGGCCATTGCCATAGTGGTGGCCAAGCATTTATATGGCGGCTTGGGGCAAAACCCGTTTAATCCAGCGATGGTAGCTTTTGCGCTGATGATCATTGCTTACCCGCAGCACATGTCCCAATGGCCAAGTCTGCATGCCGTCGTACAGATGGACTTTGCCGCGCAGTGGGCAAGGATTTTCAACCTGTCCCCCACGCAAACGCTTGACGCCCTCACCATGGCCACTCCGCTGGATGCCCTGCGCACCGCGCTACACAACACAGAATCAAAAACCACCATCGCCAGCGCCTGGGCAAATTATCCGGGCGCAGGCCATCTCGCCGGCCGAGGCTGGGAATGGATTGCAGCAGGATATCTGGCAGGCGGTTTATGGCTCATGCAACAGCGCATCATCACCTGGCATCTGCCCATCGCGTTTATCGCCACGCTAGGTTTGGTAGCCGGGGTCGCCCACCTGATTAACCCCGCTGAATTTTCCTCCCCGCTGTTTCATCTCTTTAGTGGTGGCGCAATGCTGGCGGCTTTTTTTATCATTACCGACCCTGTTTCTGCCGCCACCACGCCCTATGGCAAGCTGATATTTGCCACCGGTGTAGCCTTCATCACCTGGATCATCCGCTGTTTTGGCGCTTACCCGGATGGCATTGCCTTTGCCGTACTGCTGATGAACCTATGCGTGCCCTTGATCGACATGGCCACCCAGCCGCGCGTCTTTGGGCACAAGAAATAAGATCGCATTCACCATGAGTGAATTACACGATCCCGCAGACACCACGCCACAAGGAAGCGTCCCTGAGCGCAGCGCAGCGTACATTGCCCTGCGCACAGCATTTATTTTGCTGGCTTTCACACTCGCCTTCACCACGCTCATGGCCAGTATCTATTACCTCACCGCACCGCGCGTGGCCGCCAGTGCAGAAGCCGAAAAACTGCGTCTGATCGCCGTCGTGCTAGCGCCGTCCAGAGACGGACTCAAGACTTTTTACAATAATCATTTATTGAATGACGCCATCACCCTGCCGCCAACGGGCGCTTTGGGCACGACGGAAAATACGCTGCTCTATCGCGCGCGCAAAAACGGCCAGCCCGCCGCACTGGTTTTTGAGGCCGTTGCGCCCGATGGCTATGCCGGCAAAATCAACTTGCTGTTAGCTGTGGCACACAACGGCGAATTGCTAGCCCTGCGCGTCACCCAACACAAAGAAACCCCAGGATTGGGCGATTACATTGACCCGAAAAAAGACCGCAACAAAACACACCCATGGATCAGCCAGTTTGACCATATCGGCTTTGATCGCGTGCCAGTTGAAAAATGGCGCGTGAAAAAAGAGGGTGGCCATTTTGACCAGATGGCTGGTGCGACGATTTCGGCACGCGCCGTGACCAATGCCAGCGGCCGCGCTTTGGCCTGGGCGAACCAGCACTGCGAGACCTTGTTTGCCTTACCCCCAGGCGCACAATATCAACCGACAGCAACACCTGCGCGGGAACACCCGCAAACACTCAGGAGTAAGCCATGAACAACATTGCTAAAAACGGCCTATGGCAACAAAACCCGCTCCTGGTGCAGTTGCTCGGCCTGTGCCCGTTGTTAGCCATCAGTACCACGCTCGTCAATGCCGTGAGCCTGGGCTTGGCCACCATTTTGGTCATGCTGCTGGCCAACCTGGCCATTGCCAGTTTGCGCACCCTGATCCCTTATGAAATTCGCATACCGGTGTTCGTGCTCATCATCGCTGCGCTCGTCACCGTGGTTGATTTAAGCCTGAACGCTTTTTTGCATGATTTATACGTCATGCTGGGTATTTTCATCCCGCTGATTGTCACCAACTGCATCGTGCTGGCTCGCGTGGAAGCCTTCGCCGCCAAAAACGGCCTGGCCGCCGCCACGCTGGATGGCGCCATGATGGGCGTGGGCTTTTTATGGGTTATCGCACTCATCGGCGGCCTGCGCGAGCTTATCGGCCAGGGTACTTTATTTTCCGGCATCGAGATGATTTTCCCCTCGCTCACCCACATCCAGCTATTGCCGGCGGATTACCCCGGTTTTTTGGTCATGATGCTGCCACCCGGCGCATTTTTCACCCTCGGCCTGCTCATCGCCGGACGCAACTGGTTAGCGGCACGCACCAAGCAACGGCTGCCGAACCAACACATGGAGGTCGCTCCATCCGCCGAAAAAACACCCCCAGTTGCCGCATGACGCCCGCTAAAGTCCGCGAGTTTTTCACTCGCCTGGCAGCGCTTGATCCAGAACCCAAAACCGAGCTCGAATACGCTACGCCGTATCAATTATTAGTCGCGGTTGTGCTCTCCGCGCAAGCTACTGACAAGGGCGTGAATCGCGCAACCAAAGCCTTGTTTGCCGACTACCCAACGCCACAAGCCATGAGCACATTGGGGGCGGACGGCATTGCAAGATATATCAACACCATCGGTCTGTATCCCACCAAAGCCAAAAACATCGCCGCGCTCACCCAGCTACTGATCGAACGCCATAACGGCGAAGTGCCGCATGACCGCGCCGCATTAGAAGCACTACCCGGCGTCGGGCGAAAAACGGCGAATGTCGTGCTCAACATCGTGTTTGGCGACCCCACCATTGCCGTCGACACACATATTTTTCGCGTCGGCAACCGCACCGGCCTGGCCCCCGGCAAAACGCCCGAAGTCGTGGAGCAAAAACTGATGAAAACCGTGCCCAAGGAATTCCGCCAGCACGCCCACCACTGGCTGATTTTGCATGGCCGCTACACCTGTCGTGCCCGCACGCCGGACTGCCCACAATGTATCGTGCGCGACCTGTGCGCCTACAAAGAAAAAACGCCTGCAAAAACTTAGCGAAACCTGATCAGGAAAGCCCCATGTACAACCCCAGCCGCGACCAAGCGCGCCAATTCTTAATCTCCGCCTGGCAAAAACGCCGCACAGCCACCCCCGCCACACCGCTGGAAACGCTCGCCGCGGATTTAGTCGCCATACACCCGGAATACCACGCGCTGCTGGAAGCGGACGACGCCTTGACTCGCGAATGGACGCCCGAGGACGGCAAGACCAATCCATTTTTGCATTTGTCATTACATCTGGCGATTGAAGAGCAGCTCTCGCTTAACCAGCCCACCGGCATTACCCCGCTGTTCAATCGACTCCTCGCCCACCACGGCGACCGGCACACCGCGTTGCACGCTGTGCTCGATTGCCTGGGTGAAACCCTGTGGCGCGCCCAGCGCGATGCCCAACCGCTGGACAGCAGCGCCTACCTGGATTGCCTGCGCCGCGCGGCGGGATGACTGCTCCGGAGTAGCTAGCCATTCACAACGAAGTGTGCCGAGAAAAGTCGGCGCTGGCAAGACGGCGCAACGGCCAACCACACCGTTATCAGCAGCGGAAAACCAGCCACCCCATCGACAACGCCAGGCAACTTCAGGTAAGTTTGCATACTTGCTTGCAACCAACCATAACCCTAAGGAGCGAACCATGGGACAGCTGATTGACTTCAAACGACCAGACAACACCAATTGCCGAGGCTATCTGGCAACGGCCGGACAAGGCCGACCGGGCGTCGTGGTGATTCAGGAATGGTGGGGATTGAATGACCAGATTTGCGGCGTCGCCGACCGCTTTGCGCGCGCTGGCTTTAACGCGTTAGCGCCCGACCTTTATCACGGCCGTATCACGCAAGACCCTGACGAGGCGAGCCACATGATGAATGGCCTCGACTTTCCCGGCGCCACGCACCAAGACATTCATGGCGCCACGACGCACTTGCAACGGATCAGTAGTCAAGTGGGCGCCATCGGTTTTTGCATGGGTGGCGCGCTCACCATCGCCGCCGCCGTGCATGTGCCCGCACTCGCGGCCGCCGTCTGTTTCTATGGTATTCCGCCGCAGGAATTTGCCGATCCAGCCAATATCCGCATTCCCTTTCAGGGACACTTTGCCAACCAAGACGACTGGTGCGTGCCCAGCATGGTCGATGCCTTGGAAGCCACCCTGCAAAAAACCGGTGCCCCAGCTGAGATTCACCGCTACGACGCCGCCCACGGCTTTTTCAACGAACGGCGCGCGGATGTCTATGATGCCAATGCAGCCAGCCTGGCGTGGGATCGCATGATGGCGTTTTTCACGCAACATCTTGGCTGACGCGCAACACAAAAAAGCGGCATCTCCATGTCCAAAGCAAGTGCCGAGGCCAACGCGGCCACTCGTGAGCGCTGGTTGCGCAATGAATTGTTCAGCAGATGCAGCTTTCTCAATTACCGCTAAGTCGCTTGGCGAATGAAATCCCATAAGCAGGCGAGCGGAAGAGAAGAACGGGATCATTCGTTGGAGTTATGCCATCCGCCATCACCAAAGGGTCAAAGTTGATCTTTTCACATTCTGCGCCGACCTGATGCATTGCAGAGGAAATAGTCAATGTGCCAATCTGGACCTCCTGACGATCGGCAGGCCATAACAGCGTGGGATTGTCCTCCGGGTCACCGGGGATACCGATCGTCAGTATCATGTTCCAACGTACAGGGCCGCGTTTGACTCGATCAATGAGCCTTTGCTCAAGAAAGTTTGGGGGTGATGAATCGAGTTCATCGTTTGACATTTGCTTTTCCCCATCTTGCGGAACAAAACGCCAGCGAACTAATGTGGTCTGGTTTTTTCGATTCACGAATTTGAACGTATGGATGCCGAAGTAGCTGCTGTTAGCCCAACTGGGCGGTGGATTATTTTTGGCAAGGAATTCCGCCTGAGGCAAACTATCTGGATGGCTTGCCTTGAATGCCTTGATTTTCTCTGGGTCAGGCTTGCCGGTTGCCGGGTCGGGCTGCTTGGCAACAAGATCGTCGAAAAAAGTCTGTGGCGACGCCGCACCAAAAATCGGCGTGTTCAGCATCGTTATGTGCTGCAGGGCGCCATCCGGCAGCCTGAATTCCAAAGCCATACCGCGCGGAGTCTTGATGGTATCCGGAACTTGGGAATTACCGCCGGGCAGAGAAAAGCGCGCAACGACCGGCACGGGCTTTCCGGAAAACAATGCCGAGCGCGTATAAGCCTGCGCCTTGGGCGACCCGACAAACTCGCCCGTAGCGCACGTCCCCTTGGCGTGATTGCGGCGTTCCCCCGGATGTACGCCAAAAGTATTTTCCAGCGCGGACACCACTTGGCCTGCTGCCACGTCTTTTTCCACCGCCAGACAAAGTGGCGCAACCAAGGTTAGCAGAACGCCAAGCAACCATGCCGGGGAATTATTTTTTTCGAGAAACATGAACTCTCCTTCGATGACTAAAGTCGGACAGGGAATCCGAACACTGGATAGCATAGCCTATCCCGTTTCCTAAACATCTCCATCGGCTAAAAGACCGACATCGTGACAACACATCAGACTTGAATCCGCCCCCAGTGATCTTGCTCCCATATCGAAAGCCATGCTGGCGGCATAATCCTTATACGGCATTGTTCGCGCTTGATCCAAACATGGCGAAAACCCGTGAATTGCCTTTCCACGATAGCGAATGCTTTTGGCAATACCCAGCACAAAGCTATGCGGTATGGTGTGAAGGCACGGGACCACATGCTTAAAGTCGGCGCTGGTGAGACGCCACGCGTAGCAAGCCCTGAGGAGACGGCACGAATACGCCATTACCGTTGTAAAGACGCGACATCCCAAACCCCGCCCAGGTCTGGGATAATCCAGTCATTCACCCTAACGATCGAGACTTGCCATGCGCTTTGAAGGAACAGATAACTACATCGCCACGCCCGATTTGATGCTCGCCGTGAATGCGGCGATTACCTTGCAGCGGCCGCTGCTGATCAAGGGCGAACCCGGCACGGGCAAGACGCTGCTGGCCGAAGAAGTTGCCCGCGCGCTCAATCTGCCGTTATTGCAGTGGCATATCAAATCCACCACCAAGGCGCAACAGGGGCTGTATGAATACGATGCGGTGTCGCGCCTGCGCGATTCGCAACTGGGGGACGAGAAGGTCAAGGATATTGCCAACTATATCGTCAAGGGCGTGCTGTGGCAGGCATTCGAACGGACCACGCCGGGCGTCATTCTGATCGACGAAATCGACAAGGCGGATATTGAGTTCCCCAACGACTTGCTGCGCGAGCTCGACCGCATGGAGTTCCATGTGTATGAAACGCGGCAGACGGTGCGCGCGGCGCAACGGCCGATTGTGATCATTACCTCGAACAATGAAAAAGAATTGCCGGATGCCTTTTTGCGGCGCTGCTTTTTCCATTACATCAAGTTTCCCGACAAGCCGACGATGCAGAAAATTGTCGACGTGCACTTTCCTGCCATCAAGCATGATTTGCTGAAAGAAGCGCTGGAAGTGTTTTTCCAGTTGCGCGAGGTGCCGGGATTGAAGAAAAAACCCTCCACGTCGGAATTGATCGACTGGCTGAAACTCTTGCTGGCCGAAGATATTCCCGCCGAGGCCTTGCATGCCAAAGACCAAAAAGCCGCCGTACCGCCGTTAGCTGGCGCCTTGTTGAAAAACGAGCAGGACGTGCATTTGTTTGAGCGTCTGGTCGCTATGGCACGGCAAAATCGTTAAGCGTCCATCGCTACTTTCACCATGCTGATCGATTTTTTCCTCCACCTCAAGCTGCGCAAAGTGCCCGTCTCGACGCGGGAATTTTTGACCTTGCTGGAGGCCTTGCAAAACGGTTTGGCGAATCATTCGCTGGATGACTTTTATATCCTGTCGCGCACATGCTTGGTCAAGGATGAAACGCATTACGACAAGTTTGACCGTGCGTTTGGCGAATACTTCAAGGGCGTGGCCAATCTGCCCGGCTTCGGCGGGCTGGATAGCGCCGAAATTCCTGACGCATGGATCAAAGCCATGGGCATGAAGCATCTCTCGCCGGAGGACAAGGCCAAGCTTGAAAAACTGGGCTGGGACAAGCTGATGGAAGAATTCAAAAACCGCCTGGCGGAACAAAAAGAGCGGCACGAAGGTGGCAATAAATGGATAGGCACGGGCGGCACCAGCCCGTTCGGCAACAACGGCATCCACCCGGAAGGCATACGCATTGGCGGAAAGTCCGCAGGCAACCGCACAGCGATCAAGGTGTGGGAGACGCGCGAATTCCGCAACCTGGACGACAATGTGGAACTTGGCACGCGCAACATAAAAATCGCGCTGCGCCGCTTGCGGCGCTTTGCTCGCCAAGGTGCGGCCACCGAGCTGGATCTGGACAACACCATCATCGGCACGGCGCGCAACGCCGGCTGGCTGGACATCAAAATGCGGCCGGAGCGCCACAATCAGGTCAAGGTATTGCTGTTCCTTGATGTCGGCGGCTCAATGGATGATCACATCAAAGTCTGCGAAGAACTTTTCTCAGCAGCAAAAAGTGAATTCAAGCACCTGGCGTATTTTTACTTTCACAACTGCATCTACGATTTTGTCTGGCGTGATAACCATAGACGCAAAAGTGAACGCTTTGCTTTGCGCGACTTGATGCACAAGTACGGCCCTGACTATAAGGTCGTGGTCGTGGGCGACGCAACCATGAGCCCATATGAAGTATTGCAGCCCAGCGGATCAGTTGAATACAACAACGAAGAAGCAGGTGCCGTATGGCTTGCGCGCCTGCAGGAAACCTGGCCGCACGCCGTGTGGCTTAACCCCGAGCCCGAGCGCTTGTGGGATTACCGGCAGTCGATTGATTTGATCCGCACGATTTTTCGCAACCGGATGTATCCGCTGACGCTAGAAGGCCTGGAGCGCGGCATGCGTGAGCTGAATAAATAAACCCAAGCCCGATATAAACCATCCAACTGCAGCTAATTAGCTGCAAGCCAAACCACTGCAAGTAATCTGTTTTAACACACCGATCCTCCACTGCCATCAAGCCACCCGTCTGCGCTTTCATGGCTTCTGCGTTGATTACACCCAGTTGCAACCACAGGCTTTTCGCACCGATCAGAATTGCCTGTTGCTGCCTGTTGCGCAATCTGCAGCGCATCTTCTGACTTGCGGAAAACATCACCATATCCACACTGCGCGCGAAGCCGGGCGGGATAGACCGCAGATCAGGATAACAACAACCAAGAATTTCTTCGCCCGCGGGATTGATCGGGATAATCGCATATCCCCGCGCCAGCAAAAACTTGGCCACCTCATGGCTTGGCCGGTCGGCTTTGGGCGATAAACCAACGATGGCAATCACCCGCGTGGCGAGCAACCTGTGGGCGATGGGGCCACTGCTGCGCTAGTTATTTCCAGTATCCACAGGCACATCTTCTGTTAAAAATTTTCCTGAACAGGCTGCATCATTTTTTTTGGCACGCGTTGCAATTGCCAGTGCGCTTTTGCCCATAACCAAATGTCATTCAATTGCGCCGTTGCCAATTCAGGCGGTGGTTGTTGCCCTAAAAATTGCAGTGCTGCGTGAATTGCCCTCCCCGGGTCAGCCTTATCCAGGGGCTTAGCCAGGGTTTGCTTGGCGAGCTTTTCGCCTGCCGCATTAACCGCCACGGGCAAATGCGCATAGTTCGGCATGGGCACGCCCAGGCAGCGCTGCAAGAAAATCTGCCGGGGTGTAGAGACCAGCAAATCCGCACCGCGCACAACATGCGTTATGCCAGCGGCAGCATCATCCACCACCACAGCGAGCTGATAAGCAAAAAAACCATCCGCGCGGCAAACAATAAAGTCGCCAAGCCCGGTGATCAAATTGCTTTGGATTCGGCCTTGCACGGCATCGTCAAATACGATGCAAGATGAATCCCGGGTGGTATTGTGAGGCGTTCCTGCCGCTGTGTTGCCTTCCTTTTTTACGTCTTTACCATGCGGAACAAAATCTACGCGCACGCGCCAGGCGCGTGCCGTTTTTCCTGCAGGAAGTCCTGCCCGACAGGTACCGGGATACAACACTGCGCCATCTGCCGCGAGTTGCGAGTCGGCCAATTCGCGCCGCGTGCAGGCGCAGGCGAAAACCTGCCCATCTAGTTTTAATTGCGCGAGCGCCTCGCGATAGGCGGCTTGCTGCCCTGCCCCCTGTTGCCAAACCACTTCGCCATCCCAATGCAAGCCAAACATCTCCAGAGTACGCAAAATATCGTCTGCCCAGGCTGGCGAACATCTCGGCGCATCAATATCTTCCATGCGCAACAACCACTGCCCCCTTTGCGAACGCGCATCAAGATAAGAACCAACTGCCGCCACCAGCGAGCCAAAATGCAAAGGGCCCGTGGGTGACGGCGCAAATCGGCCACGATAGATCGGCTGGGGGGGCATGCGAATAAAAAAACAGTTCCTGTGGTTTTAAAGTTTTATGGGGCGTTTGGGGCAAAGTTTTAATTTTTAGCCGAAGTCACTTGCTTGCCTTGCCTGCCTATGGATAAAAGCGACGTGAAACGATAGCATAGGCGGGCAATTTATCTTCAAAACCTACAGGAAAAATCATGGCTACTGTTGAACTGACCGCTGACAATTTTCAATCCACCATCACCGATAACGCCAATGTCATCATTGACTTCTGGGCGCCCTGGTGCGGGCCATGCCGCAGCTTTGCGCCGACTTTTGAAACTGCCGCAGAAAACAACCCCGGTATCGTCTTTGCCAAAGTGAATACGGAAGAACAGCAAGAAATTGCCGCCGCTTTTAATATCCGCTCCATCCCCACCTTAATGATTTTCCGCGACCAAATCGCCATTTATTCCGAACCCGGCGCCATGGCCGCCTCCGGCTTCAATCAACTGATCGGTCAGGCCATGGCGTTGGATATGGACGATGTACGGCGCGAGATTGCCGGTCAAGAAGACGCTGATAAAGGCTGAATCACCACCAGGCTTTTATCCTTATTGACCCGGCCAAAATATGCTTGGCATATTTTGGACATCCCTGCATGACACCGATGGAAACGGCAGGCAAGGGATCACTGCCGCAGGAAGCCCGGCATGAAAGGCAAGTTCACCGGCCGATGCGGAAAACACCCCTGACCAGATCAAGCCGCCTTATGCGCTGTGGTCGCGCGCGGCGGTGGTGGAACTGGTTGCCGAGCGGTTTGGCATTCGTATCCCGGTACGCAGCGCGCAAAGACAACCCGAGCGCATCCTTCGCTACTTTCAGCATGGCCATGGCAAATATGCCGCTTGGTGCACGTTTTCTGAAGCCGGCTCAACCGCATGGGTGTGCCCGGGAATATGGCAACAGGATGAACAAAAATGAAATGAAAAGATAGCAATCGTAACAAGTGTAAAACTGACGCCAAAAGTATTGACACGCCTTCTTAGCTATGAGAAATTGCTGCATCGCAACAAGCTTTCAGGGAGACCATCATGCTAGACATCGACCAAGTTAAAACCAAGGCTCAACAAACCATCATTAACACAGCCGCGCTTAATGACACTGTATTGCAAGGCACAATGAAGGCAACAGAAGAAGTGATAGGCTTTTATCGCCGAATATACGAAGGCAAGCCCACTGACCACTTTCATATTACCTATGCCTTCCAAAAAATTGTCTCGAAAAACATCGAGGCGACCCAGAACTACCTGAGGTCTTTGCTATAAATAATTGCTGCATCGCAGCAAATCAATACGGCATTTTTTGAAGGCATCCAGCTTACGCTTTTTCACGTTTTTCCCGGGTTGGGTTCAGATCACGCTTGATCTTTGAATTCAACCCGTTTGCCTTGTTTCACCTGCGTATTGTTTTTGGCTTTTTTGCATGCCGTCGAACTTTGCTGAACAACAGGCTTCATCTTCAAACCTGAATCCGCCACGCGGAATAGCCGATCAAAAATTGTGGTTGTACTGCATAGACAATAAGTCTGCACTGGTATCAAACTGGCCACGCAGGGTTTGCGAGAAAGCGCCGCCCAGCGCAATGCTTCGTGTTGCGGAAACCTGTTTGAAGAAGATATGGCTATAACCCATATCAAGCGAACCCTGTGGTGACAAGGTGTAACGCGCGCCGAACGATAACCAGGTACGGTCCGCATCAGGCAAGGTCATGGTACGGTCGGCGGCGCTGGGCACAGGTGTTTTGTCGTAGGCCGTGCCGACGCGTAATTTCCATGCCTCATCCAACTGGTAATTTGCGCCGATGCCAACACGGTAAGTATCGCGAAAGTTGTAATTTAATACCGCGACGGGCAAACCGGTCGTTGTGCTAATCGCATTGATCGTCTTGATGGAACGCCAGTGGGTCCAGGTGACATCCGCCAAAAGATCCCAACGCGCATTCAACCGCTGATGCAAGGCCAGCGAAAGATTGTCTGGCGTTTCCATGCTTGCTTTGACCGGACGCCTGAGCACATCTTGAATGGCCTGCTGGCCTTCCAGATGAAACTTGATACGTGAGCGGTAGGCCAAGCCAACACGCGTTCCCGGCGAGAATTGGAACATGGTGCCCAGGTTATAGCCCCAGGCATCATCATCGCCTTGCAAGACAGCACGGCCTTGCGTGGCGACGGCCACCGGCACCATCTGGTGGAATTCGACTTTGCTGTGCACGTAATTCAGGCCAATGCCCAGCGACACAACGTCATTCAGCCGATAGGCCAGGGCGGGGTTCAGGTTAATTTGCCGGATCCTGGCAAACGTACCGGAAAAACGACCGGCGAAGTTGTCATCGAACTCGGTTTCGTTACCAAAAGTGGGGGACAACCCAAGCCCAACGCGTAAACGCGGCGTGATGGCATACGCATAATAGGCTGCAGGTATGAGCGAGGTGGAGCCGCCATCGCCGCCTTGTCCACCCAAGGCAAAGGAAGGCATGGGTGTAGTGCCCGTATCCGCGAACTCGACAGAGCGGCGCAATATCGTGCCCGCAATTGCCAGACTATGCCCCGCGGGCAAGTAAGCCATTCCTGCCGGATTGAAAACCAGGACACTAGCATCTTCCGCGCTGGCGGCAGCACCCGCGAAGGCGTTGCCATTCCCTGAGGCATTTTGGTTTTGCAGGGCAAATCCGGCGGCATGAGTAGTGAATGAGGGCAGGGATAACGCAGCCAAGCCCAGTGCTCTTAGCTTGAATAGCCGATTAAATTTGTACATGAGTTTTTCGATAACATCGTATTTTCAGAACCGGTCACTACTGTTACCGCAGCAGTGATTACCGCGCTTTGCCAATCATCAAGTGCCCAGGGAATTTTCAGCTGCCGTGTATACACCCAACGCGCCAAGATCAAGCGCTGCCAGTTGCCGTTGCGTGTGCTCATAACCAATCGCGATAATTTCTTCAGCGCGGCCAAATTCGAGAAAGCGAATGTGGCCGAGCGGCGGCTGGATGAGGATGTCTGGCTGATCAATTTGCAGGCGGGTTTGAGTGATGCTGGTTTCCATGATATTGATTGAGGCCAGCAGCACTTCAAAGATGCTGGGCAGCGGTTCCTCACGAGCCAGCCACTGCGTGAACTGGGCATGCGCGGGTGCCCCCCTTGCTGTGATCTTTTGCTTCAAACTCTGCATGGTCTGGTAATAAAGCGCCATCCAGCCTGAACGCGAACTCAAACCGGCAGGCTGCAGGCTTGGATCAACCGCAGCATTCGCAGACGTTGCCAGTAGCGGCTTGAGGTTTTTGCCATTCACAATTTGATGATTCAGATCGACCGCAATCACCAGATCGGCACCCATGGCGCGAACCACGCTGGCCGGTACAGGATTGGTCAGCCCCCCGTCGACCAGGACGTCACCATCACGCCGCACGGGCGTAAAAATACCGGGCACGGAAATACTCGCGCGCACAGCGTCGATAATGTCGCCCGTGCGGATGATCACTTCTTCGCCGCTGACCAGATGTGTCGCTACGGCAGCAAACGGAATGGGCAGCGTTTCAATGCCATCGACATGGATATGATCACGCACCAGCTCGCTGACTTTCATGCCATCGAGCAGGCCTGACTTGGGCAGCACGACATCAAAAAAAGAAACCGTCTTTTTCCAATCGAAACTGAGAAACACGGCTTCCAGATCATCCAGCTTGCCACCGGCATGCACAGCGCCGATCAAGGCACCCATGCTCGTTCCGGCGATGTAATCAATATGGATTCCGGCGTCTTTTATCGCGCGGATCACCCCGACATGCGCCAGGCCCCTGGCTGAACCACTGCCCAACGCCAGTCCGATGCGCGGCCGAACGGTTGAATGTGCTAGTGGGGAGTCTGCTTGGCGCATGATGAAGTTTGTTCAACGTGAATTGGCAAGCTCAATCCATGCCGTCGCGGGTACTGCTCCTGATCGACAACAACAGCCATAAGCCGCCGATCACCGCACCCACAAAACCCAGCAGGCCAAAAAACGGCAAGCCCAGCAAACTCGGACCACCCGGCACGGTCATGACAATGGATGAGCCCACAATCAACGCCGCCACCACAAGGCCGACAACCAGCCGGCTGATGGCCTTATCCAGTTGGTTGCCGACATGCTTTAGGTGCGTGACATTGATATGCACTTCCAGTCGGCCGCGTCGCGCCGCGCGCAACAGGCGTGAGAGGTCTTGTGGCAAATCAACCATCAACGCCAGTGTCTCGCTCACCGCCTGCCAGCCGCGCTTGACGATAGCCCTTGGCGAATAGCGGGCACGCATGTTTTTTTCCAGCATCGGCATGGCTTCACCGGCCATATCAAAATCCGGATCGAGTTCCCGCCCCATGCCTTCGAGCGAAATAAAGGCCTTGATCAGCAAGGCCAAATCCGCGGGCAAGGCCAGCCGATGTTGACGCAAAATAGCCACCAGATCAGCCAGCATGCCACCCAGGCGCAATTGTTTTAATGGCACGCTGTGATACTGATCCATGAAGACCTCGATCTCCCGGCCGAGCGCCTCTTCATCCACCGCCACATGTCCGGTCCACTCCAGGAGCACATCCGCCACCCGATGCGCATCATGCTTGACGAGCCCGAGCAGCAAACGGATCAGTTGATCACGCCGGTCAGCCGTCAAGCGGCCGACCATGCCAAAATCAATAAAGGCAATGCGGTTGCCGGGCAGATAAAAAACATTGCCCGGGTGCGGGTCGGCATGGAAAAACCCGTCCTCGACGATCATCTTCAACACCGCACGCGCACCGCGCCGCGCCAGCACTTTGCGGTCCAATCCGGCTTGATCTACCGCAACCAGATTGCGCCCGGAAATACCCTCAATAAACGCTTGCACGCACACCCGCTCACCGGTCCATTGCCAATACACCGCCGGAATGACAATGGGTTGAAGTTTTTTCACTGCGCCAGCATCATTTACCGCCGTATTGCCACAGCCGACTTTTTCATCCTCCCTGCCTGGGGTTTGCAATGACGCCATGTCAGCCGCATCATCATAAGCGGAGAAATTTTGCGCGATGCGCTCGGCGCTACGGCACTCACTGGCAAAATCCAGCTCACGGCGCAACGACTGGGCAAACTCCCGCACTACATCTTGAGGATGAAACGCGCGCAACTCAGGCACTTCGTTTTCCGCCAACTCGGCCATGCGCAT
>LNAP01002715.1_pt1 | contig 18962 bp, 17 predicted proteins | sample 602601 | NCBI WGS metagenome assembly LNAP01 (sample SAMN02440304, study PRJNA202911) | soil metagenome | biome: Subtropical and temperate rainforests or woodlands; isolation source: soil samples (1 kg each in a 20% v/v slurry with milli Q water) were... ...
CCCGTATCCGCAATCTCGGCAATCGCAGGCTCTTTGTCATTGATCGCGATCCGGCTTACGAACCGCTCGACGCGCTGATCGCTGGAACCGTCAACATGGCGTCACGACACGAAGGTGGCGAATCTGTCCGACTTTTAAGAACGTATCCGGAACTCAGGTTGGTTTGACCGTGGATGTCGTTGCTTTTTCGGCCTTGAGAGCTTCGTAGAGGGCGGTTTTCCCGATTTTCACGCGGGCCGCGGCTTCCCGGACGTTCAAACCGGCCGCCAGATGCTGGCGGGCTTTGGCAAGTTTGTCCGGGGTTACGACGACTTGTCGGCCACCGCGTCGGCCGCGTTCCTCTGCGGCTTGCAGACCGGCACGTGTTCGTTCCCGGATCAGATCGCGCTCGAACTGTGCCAGCGCGCCGAACAGGTGGAAGACCAGGCGACCGCCGGATGTCGTGGTGTCGATGTTTTCGGTGATGGATCGGAAGCCGACGCCTTTGGCCTCCAGTTCGGTGATGATCTCGATGAGGTGCTTCATCGACCGGCCGAGGCGGTCGAGCTTCCAGACTGTGAGCGTGTCGCCGTCGCGAACGTAGCGGATCGCCTCCGCCAATCCGAGTCGGTCAGTCTTCATGCCGGATGCCTTATCCTCGAACAGCCTTTCACAACCTGCTTTGCGCAAAGCGTCGAGTTGCAGGGCGGTGTCCTGGTCGCCGGTGGAGACCCTTGCATAGCCGATAGCGGTCATGAGACGTGGTTTGTCCGTTTTTCCGTTGAATACGGACATTGTCCGATTTGCCGTTTCATGACAAGGTTTGCGGACAAGAACTGTGGATGCCGCGAAACGTTCGTTTGTCGGACACGCATTTTCCGTTTCGCTGCACTCTCCGCGGCGAAACGGGAAGATCAGTGAATGGCGCGAAGAGCATTACTGAGCGAGGCATGGTGGCAACAGGCGACGATCATCCCGGATAACGAAAGGGAGATCGCCAAACATTATACGCTGGATCGATCGGATCTCGACCTGATCATGCGACAGAACAAGGCCGCGAACAGACTGGGCCTCGCCTGTGTTCTGGCCACGCTACGATACCCTGGCCGACCGCTTGCGGATGGCGAGGTCCTGCCGGCTGGCGTCTTACGATTTCTGGCGCGGCAGATCGGCGTCGATCACCATGAGATCGAACGTTATTTCGAGCGCCCACAGACGCGGCGCGAGCATCTGGCCCTGCTTTTCGACAGAATGCAGATGCGTCCGTTTGTGCCTTCGGACGTGCGGGCACTCACAGGCTGGCTGACACCTGCCGCACAAACCCTGCGCCAGGCCGATGTATTGGCGGATATGGTCGTGGAAGAACTGCGACGCAGGAGAATTCTCTTGCCAGCGCGGCCAGCGCTCGAAGCCATCATTCATGTGGCGATCAGGCGCGGCATTCGTATTGCTCATCGGGCCTTGGCCGGCGGGATCTCAGAAGGCCAAAAGCTCGATCTGGACAAGCTTCTCGATCCGCGTGAGGGGACAAGCGTGACCATTCTTGCCTGGGCGAGAACGCCGGCATTGTCGCCAGCCGCCGTCAACCTCGACAGAATTGCCGAGCGCATTCGCTTTCTCCGGTCTCTGAACCTGCCGACGACGTTGATGGATCGAATTCCGGCCAAGGTCTTTGACGAATTTGCTGCAGAGGGGACGCGAATGAGCGCGCAGCATCTGCGCGACCTTAACACCGAACGCCGACATGCTGTCCTGGCTGCAACAGTGCTCCACCTTTCCCGCCATCTCACCGATTGCGCGATCGACATGTTCAAGAAACTCATGGGCATCCTGACGCGGCGAGCCAATAACCAGGCGGCTGCTCGCGTCACCCGATCCGTTCGGGAAGTGCAGACGCCGTTGAAGGACGTTTCAAAAGTCTGCCATGCGATCATCAAGGCTAGAGAGAAGGGTGAGGACATGGCCAAAGCGCTTGATCTGGTCATCCAATGGCCAGCTTTTACAACCAGTGTCCAGGCGGTCGATACGCTGATCGCGCCGGATGTTATCGACGGTAAAATCGAAATGCTCCAGCGCTATCCGACGATCAGGAAACTGGCGCCACAGTTTCTCTCCACTCTCGTGTTCCGCGGTCACGCAGTGGCGGCGACCCTCTTGCGGGCGCTATCCGTGGTCGCGGGTCTATATCGTACGGGCAAAAGGACCATACCCGACAAGGCACCGATCTCCTTTGCGCCGAAGGGCTGGATGCCTCTCATACTCAAAGATGGAAAGATTGATCGCAGGGCTTATGAGCTTTGCCTGTTCAGCGAATTGAAGCGCCGGCTCGATGCGGGCGATGTCTGGGTGGAAGGAGCCAAACGCTTCCAGTCTTTCGAAAGCTTTCTCATTCCCACGCCGACATTCGAGCTGATGCGTGAGGAAGGACCGCTTCCAATCGCCGTTGATACCGATGTCGAGACGTATCTTCGCCAACAGCGCCAGCTGCTGAACGATGGACTGGCTGACCTCTCGCGTCTGGCCGCAGCCGGCGAGCTCGACGATGTAGAACTGACCGGGGCGGGGTTTAGCGTCACGCCGCACAAGGCTATGTTTCCGGACATCGCCAAGTCGCTGAAGCTAAAGGTGGAAAGCCGTCTGCCTGCGATCCGCATCACTGACCTTTTGCTCGAGGTTGACGCCCGAACGGAATTTTCGAACGCCTTTACCCATTTGCGCAGCGGTCGGACGGCCGACAACAAGCTTGCGCTCCTCACCGCCATCCTGGCGGACGGCATCAATCTCGGTCTCACGAGAATGGCGGACGTTTCCCCCGGCATTACGATGCGCCAACTCGCCTGGGCGCACGACTGGCATATTCGCGAGGAAGGTTACACGGCCGCGCACGCCATTCTCGTCAACGCCCAGAGGCAATTGCCTCTGGCAAGCTTGTGGGGCGATGGAACAACGTCATCCTCCGATGGCCAGTATTTTCCGGCGGGCGGACACGCCGAGGCGATCGGCGACCTCAACGGCCGCTATGGTCCCAACCCCGGCGCCAAATTCTACCGGTTCACCTCTGACCAGTACGGCGCTTTCTACATCATCGCCATGAATGCCAATGCGAGCGAAGCCATCTATGTCCTCGATGGACTGCTCTATCATGGCAGCGATCTCGCCATCGAAACCCACTATGTCGATACCGGCGGGGTAAGCGATATGAGCTTCGCCCTTTGCCATCTCGTTGGTTTCCAGATTGTGCCTCGGCTGCGCGGTCTCAAGGATCGCAAGCTCTATCTCTTCCCGGGCGACGCGCCTCCCGAAAACCTGGCGCCGCTCGTTGGCGAGCACATCAACGTCGAGCGGATCAAGGCAAACTGGAACGACATCCTGCGGCTGGTCACGACGATCCGTTCCGGGCAGGTTCGGCCTTCGACGGTGTTGGCAAAGCTGTCCGCATTCCCACGCCAGAACGGACTGGCGTTGGCGCTACGCGATCTCGGTCGCATCAATCGGTCCATCTTTCTGCCCCAGTGGTGGCAGAACCCCGAAATGCGCAGGAACGCGACGGTCGGCCTCAACAAGAGCGAATCCCAGAACACCTTGGCCCGCGCACTGTTCTTCAATCGCCTCGGAGAATTGCGCGACCGGACTTTCGAGAGCCAGTTCTACCGAGCATCTGGACTGAACCTGCTAATCAACGCCATCGTCTACTGGAACACACTCTATCTCGAACCGGCGTTCGCCGAGCTCAACCGAGATGGCATTCCCACGCCGCTTGACATCATCAAACACATTACCCCACTCGGCTGGCAGCACATCAGTCTCACCGGCGATTACATCTGGACCCCAACAGACGGCGTTGATCTCAGGCCATTGCGGCGCGAAACATCTATCCTCGCAGCGTGATCACCATACGTTCTCAAAAGTCGGACAGATCCAACACTTTCGTGTCGTGACGCCCTCCTGGCGACGTTGCTCACGCTCGCGCATGTAATCCTTGATGATCGTGTAGCCGCCGGTGAAACCGCGCCCGTCCCGGAGACGGTCAAACACCCGCTTGGCCGTATGGCGCTGCTTGCGCGGCACCTTTTTGTCCTCATCAAGTCAGTGATCGATCGTCGAAATAAACGCGTCCAGCTTGGGCCGCCGGATCGGTGACTGACGCTGGTAGCCCGGCGGTGTCGAATACGCCATCATCTTGGCCACGCTGTCGCGCGATATGTTGAAATGCTTTGCTGCCTGACGCCGGCTCATTCCATCCGAGCAAGCCAGACGGACCTTCAGATAAAGTTCCACGGTATAGATCCCTCAACCCTCCTGCATACGTTGCAGAAGGAAAATAGGTGGCCGACTTTTACGCCGCCCGAAGCGGGACAATCCCGCCGCTACCGTGGACTAATTTTGCACCGCCGCTCTCACTTGTTGCCGCAGATGGGCGGTAGCACGGCTGAGATAGACGGTGTTCCAATGCACGATAGCGCTGACGACCAGGTTGAGGCCGGAGGCCCGGAACGCCTGACTGTCAAAGGAGCGATCCCGGATTTCGCCGCGCTCGTGGAAGAACACGGCGCGCTTGAGCTTATGAGCGGCTTCACCCTTGTTGAGACCGGCCTGGCAGCGCCGGCGCAATGGCGCGCTCGAATACCACTCGATCATGAACAGCGTACGTTCAATGCGGCCGAGTTCGCGGAGCGCTTTGGCCAGGTCGCTGGATTTCGAAGAGGCAGACAACCTTTTGAGGATCGTCGAGGGAGAGACGGTGCGCGTCGTAATCAACGCTGCCAAGTGCAAGAGATCGTCCCAGTGCTCCACAATCAGAGCGGTGTTGATGGGCGCTCCGATATGGTTCGCCAGCGTCGGATAGGCGTCGGCCTTCTCGAAGGTATGGAATTTCCGGTCCTTGATGTTGCGAAGGCGGGGCGCAAAGCGCTTGCCGATCAAGGCGAACAGCGCAAAGACATGATCGCTGGCGCCACCGGTATCGGTAAACAGCTCCTCAATCTCCAGGATTGTGTCGTGATCGAACAGGCCGTCGAGAACATAGACAGCTTCGCTCTCGGTTGGGCTGATCGGCAGAATGCTGAAGTAGCCGTATTGATCGGAAAGCCCGCTGTAGAATTTTGTCCCCGGCTCACTGCCATAGTGCAGATTGATATCGCCAAGCTTGGCGGCACGGTCGCTGCGCTGAGAAACAGATCACATCTGCTGGTACATGAGGGTGAGATGTTCGTTTTGCCGCAATCGCTCGTTGACCTTTCGTCGCTCGAAAGGCTTTCCCAATAGCGCTTTGCGATCCTCGATCCGGAAAAGCGTCTCACGCAACTCCTCAACGCGGTCCGGGTCTTCGAGGACTGCAAAAGACCGGGTGTCGCTGATCTCCTGGATGAACTCCAACACCGTGGCGAAATCGTCATCCAGCTTTTAGCTGAGCGCATCGTCCAACTGCCGAAGCCAGGCTTCAGGCCCGCCGCAATCCTCCGGCGGACAATTTCCGTCACCGCCGACGCAACAGGGATAGCCCGTCCGGGGGATGGGCGAGCGGCATTCTTCCAGCCGGACTTCATGCTCCCAGGGAATATTGAGATCGTATTCGTACAAAACCCGGCTGCCCTTGTGTAGCTTCAGGTCACTGAGCGGAATGCCGGCAGATCCTGCGCTCAGCTCCCATGAGCCGTAGCAGACCGTGTGAACGATGAACTGATACAGGTGGATGCCGTCCCAACCCATCGCGACCTGAAGGACGCCATGAAACTCGCGCAAGGTCATGGTCGATGGCACCTGAACACGACGCCACACCATCGGGCTCAGCCCCTTCAGCCAGATTCGGAATTGCAGGATCGTAAGCGTTTCATCTGGCGTGGGTGTGTCGCTCGTTGCGGCTGGCGAATGTCGTTTCTTGCGCGCTGGTTTCAAAAATGCGGGCCTCGGCGATAATCATCGCTCTCCTATACCGCATTCACCCAACTCCGGCACCTGCCACACAAATCCTCATGCTCCCCTTATTGCAGAAATACCCACGGAGCCCCAACATCATCATGCTGCTCAAAGCCCACGCCAAATCCTGATGTTCACCAATCGTTCTTAAACTTAGCCAAAATCACAGCTTCGAGCCGACAGGGCCTATTGAGAGCTTTTCGAGTCCGACTCTAAGCCCTGTGCTGGACATCGCGACCCCCATTAGTTGTTCGGCACGTGCGATCATGTCGCGCAGGGGGCGTAACAAGGTCATTCCAGCTTCGTCGGGTGCCATCGCGTTGCGGAAGAAAACTATGTTAACGGCACCGATCGGTTTCCGCCCTATGCGCACGGGCAAAGCTATGGCACTGAATTTTGCTTCAACCAGCCCTTCCGATGCAGCGTAGCCGCGAAGGTGCACTTTTTCGAGTTCCTGGTTGATCCGTACCGAACGCGCGCGATCGGCAGCGTCAAGATTGCCGATCCTTTGAGCGATTTCAATTGTATTGTTGAGATTCTCAATATTAAGCGAGCTCAGATATGCCATCCCTAACGCCGAGCGAAAGAGCGATCGGGTCTTGCCTATCAAACGGCGATGGACAGAAACCGGGCTGTATTTGTGACTGGACGCCTGGATCACCATATGACCTGCATTGAAGCTGGCGAAATCGCTTGGCCACATTATCTGTTCAGTCAGTTCGCGAAGTGTCTGCGACATCACCTGGACGGCAATATCCTCGTGACGTACGCCGTCGCCGAGTTCGAGGATACGATTGGCGAGTGACATCGTGCCATCCTCGGCGCGGCGCTCCAGATAGCCCTTGAGTTCGAGCGTGTGAATCAGCCGGTAAGTAGTGCCGCGGTCAATGCCGGTATAGTTCGCCAGTTGACCGACGTTTGCCCAGCCAAGTTCAGAAACCGCCTCGAGCAAATCCAAGGCGCGCGAAACGGCACGAATCTCCCGGTAAGGGGACTCAGAGCTACTTTTAGAGGATTTTGGCATGGGCACCTCGTGTTCATGTGGTGAACATCATGGCGATTTTAGTTGAGGGGTGTCAATATTTCCCTCACTGATTTCGTGGTCGAGCGATGGAAGTTCATTCGATGGCGGGCGCTGGCACCGATCCGTGACGCAAGGTTGAGTCGGATGCCGAAGGACAGGAGGCGAACAGAAATGATCGTGGGAAGCGTTTGCATGTCGCATAGTCCAATCATGGATCGCAACCGCGCGGCGCCGGACGCAGAGAAGCGGTTCTGGTCGGCGATCGAGAAGGCAGCCGATTACGTGGCCGAGGCAGACCCGGATCTGGTAGTGGTGTTCCACCCCGACCATGTGAACGGCTTCTTCTACAAGCTCCTGCCGTCGTTCTGCATCGGCATCGAGGGAGTCTCGGTGGGCGATTTCGGCACCGTGGCGGGCAAGCTCGACATTCCCGAGAACCGGGCCTTGTCCTGCGCCGAGCACACGTTGAAGGAGGGCGTGGACGTCGCGATCTCGTACCGTATAGACGTGGATCACGGCGGCGTGCAGCCGATTGAGCTGCTGTCGGCCAAGGTGCCGCTGACGCGCATGATCCCGATCTTCGTGAACTGCGCCCTGGCGCCGCGGCCGACAATGGCGAGAGTGCGCGCCTTGGGTGAGGCGGTGGGCCGCTGGGCGGCCTCGTGCCCCGAAAAGGTGTTAATCGTGGGCTCGGGTGGGCTGTCGCACGATCCACCGATCGCCTCGCTGGCGACGGCGACGCCTGAGGTGCGCCAGCGCCTGATTGACGGTGGCCCGCAGACCCATTCGTCGCGCACGGCGCGACAGAACAACGTTCTGGGCGAAGGGCCGCGTTACGCCGCCGGGCAGTCGAAGCTGCTACCGCTCGACACCGGTTGGGACAAGATGCTGCTTGATGCCTTCACCGCCTGTGACCTCACGGCGCTCGACGCCTCCGACGACGACACGATCTCGCTTACCGGCGGCCGGGGTGGCCACGAAGTGCGCTGCTGGATCGCCGCGCTGGCGGCTCTAGGCCAGGGGTACAGCTCCGAGGTTCTGTTCTACGAGCCCATCCCGGAATGGCTGACGGGCATGGGCATAATGACGGCCACGCCGGCCTGACCGCAGACATCGGTTTCAATCAGACGGCCAGCGCCGTGGTGAAAGCCACGTGGAGCGGGTGCCGGCACGAAAGCAGGAGTGAGAAATGGGAGTTCGCAACGGACAGCAATTTATCGACGGGTTGAAGGCCAATCCGCGCGATGTCTGGATAAACGGCGAGAAGATCGGTGATGTGACCACTCATCCTGCCTTCTCGCGGATCGTGCGCCAGTTGGCGCGGCTTTACGATGCGCAGGTGGACCCTGCCACCCGCGACAAGCTGACCTATGTGGTCCCCGAAACCGGGGATCGCGCGGGCATGGCCTTCATGCCGGCGAAGACGGCCGCCGACCTGCGCCGGCGCCGCGAAGCCTATTATCACTGGGCGTCCATGAACTTCGGTTTGATGGGCCGCTCGCCCGACTTTCTTAACGTCAGCCTGCTGGCCTTTGCCGAGGCGCGCGAGATTTTTGGCCGCGCTGGCCAACGCTATGCGGACAACGTCCTGAAATACTACGAGTACATCCGCGACAATGACCTCTTCCTCAGCCATGCGCTGATCACCCCGCAGAACGACCGCACCAAATCTTCGGCCGAACAGCAGAATCTGCACATGCGGGTGGTGAAAGAAACCGCCGAGGGTATCTATGTGAAAGGCGCGCGGATGGTGGCCACGCTCGGCGCCGTGGCCGACGAGATGCTAATGTACTGCCTGCCCGGCATCCCGGAAAGCGACGCTGACCATGCCCTGGCATTCGCAGTGAAGGTTTCCGATCCCGGCATCCGCCAGATCTGTCGCGAGCCTTACGCACTCGATGGCCAGCGGTCGGATTTCGACCATCCCCTGTCGAACAATTTCGAGGAGAACGACTCGCTCCTGATCTTTGACAACGTCTTCGTTCCTTGGGAGCGGGTGTTCATGTATCGTGACATCGCGCTGAACAATGCGCTTTATACCGAGACGGCGCTGCGCAACTACTCGGCGCATCAGACCAACACCCGCGCGCTGGTGAAGATGCAATTCGCCGTGGGCGTGGCCATGGCGGTGGCGCGCTCGATCGGCGCGGACAAGTTCCTGCATGTGCAGCGGATGCTGGGCGAGGCGCTGATTGGCGTGGAGTTCCTCAAGAGCGGCCTGGTCCGTTCGGAGGTCGAATGCGAGCCCACGGCCTACGGCACCGTGCGGCCGGCGCTGCCGCCGCTTCAGGCCCTGCGCACCTTCCTTCCGACAGCCTATCCGAAGGTGGTGGAAGCCATCCAGACCGTGGCTGCTGGCGGGTTCATGATGATGCCCTCGGGGGCGGATTTCGCCGCGCCTGACCTCGCGGGGGACACCGATCTTTACTACAAGGGTGCCGGCGGGATGTCTTCGCTCGACCGGGCGCGGCTGTTCAAGCTCGCCTGGGATCTTTCCGGCGAGGCCTTCGGCACCCGGTTGCTTCAGTACGAGCGGTACTATGCAGGGGACCCGGTTCGAACCACCGCTTCGAACTACCTCCAGGTGCAGGATGACGAGATGATGCGGCTGGTGAACGAGGCGCTGGCGATGGCCGGCGATCCCGAACCCGCACGCAAGCTTTTTTCTGACGCGGCCGAGTGATCTGATCGGAGGACAAGATGACCAAATCTCAACACGCATCCATCTGGACCGACCTGACGCGGACGGCCTTCACTCAGGGCTATCTGGACGCGGGCGGCATCCGCACCCGCTATCTGGCAGCGGGTGACGAGGGCCAGCCGTTGCTGATCCTGATCCACGGCACCGGCGGCCACGCCGAGGCCTACAGCCGCAACCTTGCCGCCCATGCCGAGCATTTCCGCACCTATGCGATCGACCTCGTGGGCCACGGCTGGAGCGACAAGCCGAAGCTGGATTACGAGATTGCCGACTACGCGCGGCATGTGATCGCAGTGATCAAGGCGCTTGGGCACCAGAAGGCGCATATATCGGGAGAAAGCCTTGGCGGCTGGGTGGCCGCCTGGATGGCCGTGCATCATCCCGAATGGGTGGACCGCGTCGTGCTGAACACCGCCGGTGGCTGGACTGCCTATCCCGAGGTGATGGAACGGATTTCGCGGCTGACCATGGAGGCCGTGACCGATCCCTCGCCGGTGCGGATCCGCACCCGACTGGAATTCTTGATGCACGACCATTCGAAGGTGAACGACGATCTGGTCGAGGTACGCCGGGCGATCTACTCTCAGCCCGGCTATCCCGACATCATGAAGCGAATTCTGTGTCTGCAGCAGATGGATATCCGTCGCCGCAACATGTTCAGCGCCGCAGACAGCGCCAGCATCAAGGCTCCGACCCTGGTTCTTTGGACCTCGCACGATCCGACCGCAGCCCCCGAAGAGGGCCGCAAGATCGCCGATGCCATCCCCGGCGCGCAGTTTCATGTGATGAACGAATGTGGGCACTGGCCACAATTCGAGGACCCGGAGACCTTCAACCGCATCCACCTCGACTTTCTGTTGGGGCGCTGAGCCACCGGCCATCAAAGAGAGCCACATGATAACGATTCACACCCAGCCCCCCGGGCGCAGCGCGACCGATACGATGCCCCCCCTTGCGTCAGCCGCGTTTCGCGATGCCTTGGGCCACTTCGCCACGGGCATCACCGTGATGACGACGCTGGATGTAGAGGAGGGCCGCTACGGCGTGACGGCCACCTCGTTTGCCTCGCTGTCGCTCGACCCGCCGCTTGTGCAGTGGAGCCTGCGGAACGCGGCCTATTCCCTGCCGATCTTCCAACGATCGGGGCATTTTACGGTGAATATTCTGGCCGCCGATCAGGAGGCCGTATCGCGCCGGTTTGCCACCCCCGGCGTGGACCGCTTCGCCGGCCTCGACGTGGAGGAGGGGCTGGCGGAGATGCCGCTGATCGCCGGAGCCGCGGCCTGGATCGAATGCGCCCTTGAGACGACGCTGCCTGGGGGAGACCACACGATCCTGGTGGGTCGGGTGCTTCGGGCACGCACCTTTTCAAAGACGCCGCTGCTGCACTGGCGCGGCGGCTATCTGCCGATCGAGAACGATCCGCACGCCAAGGGAGGCACCGCATGAGTGATCGCATTTCCGAGATGGCCGAGGTGCTGGTGCGCGCCCGGACCGACCTGAAACAGATTCCGCCACTGCGCGAGAGCCATGGTCTGAGCACAGTGGCTGACGCCTACGCGGTGCAAACAGCGGCGAACCGCCACTGGCTGGAGCGTGGGCGGCGCCTGGTCGGGCGCAAGATCGGCCTTACGTCGCCGGCGGTGCAGGCGCAGATGGGGATCGACCAGCCCGATTTTGGCATGCTCTGGGCCGACTACGCCTTCACCGAAGGTGAGGTGGTGGACACCCGCCGCTTCATGCAGCCGAAGGTCGAACTGGAACTGGCCTTCGTGATGGACCGCAGTCTGGATGACCCACAGGCGCCAATGACCGAACTGATCCGTCGCGTGGCCTATGCTGCGCCCTCGCTGGAGGTGGTAGACTCTGCGATCCGCGACTGGGACATCCAGCTGGTGGACACGATCGCGGACAACGCCTCGGGCGGGGGGTTCCTGCTGGGTCTGGGTATGCGTCGGCTAACCGACCTCGACCTGCGGCTTTGCGGGGGCATCCTGTCGCGCAACGGCAAAGTCGTCTCGCGCGGGCTGGGTCTGGACTGCATGGGCAGCCCGCTCAACGCTGCGCTGTGGCTGGCGCGTCGCATGGCCGAACTGGGCGAGCCGCTCAAGGAGGGCGACGTTGTCATGTCGGGGGCCTTCGGGCCCATGGTCCCGGTGAAGCCGGGCGAGGTCTATCTGGCCGAGATTGCCGGGTTCTCGCCGATCCAAGTGAGTTTCGACGACGGGAAGGCGGGAGCATGAGCGGAAAGATCAAGGCCGCGATCATCGGCTCGGGCAATATCGGCACGGATCTGATGATCAAGATTATGCGCAATTCGAAGTTGCTGGAAATGGGCGCGATGGTCGGCATCGACCCCCAGAGCGACGGCTTGGCCCGCGCCGACCGGCTGGGCGTCGCTGTCACCCACGAAGGGATCAAGGGGCTGACCCAACTGCCCGTCTGGCCAGAGATCGGCATCGTCTTCGACGCCACCTCGGCGGGCGCGCACCCAGGCAACGACGAAATCGTGCGCGGTGCCGGCAAGATCATGATCGACCTGACCCCGGCGGCGATCGGACCCTACGTTGTTCCCGTGGTCAACATGGACGATCACCTCGACCAGACGAACATAAACATGGTGACCTGCGGCGGGCAGGCCACGATCCCGATCGTGGCGGCGGTGTCGCGGGTGGCCGAGGTGAGCTATGCCGAGATCGTCGCATCAATCTCGTCGCGTTCAGCGGGACCCGGCACACGCGCCAATATCGACGAATTCACCGAAACCACTTCGCGCGCGATTTGCGAGGTCGGCGGGGCGAAGAAGGGGAAGGCGGTAATCGTCCTCAACCCCGCTGAGCCGCCGCTGATCATGCGCGACACGGTCTATTGTCTGGCCAAGACCACAGACCGCGAGGCGGTGCGCCGCTCGATCGAGGCGATGATCGCCGAGGTGCAGGACTATGTGCCAGGCTACCGGCTGAAGCAGGACATCCAGTTCGAGACCATCGGTGACAATGCCGCAGTACGCATCCCCGGCGTGGATGACCGTGCCACAGGGTTGAAGGTGAGCGTGTTTCTCGAGGTGGAAGGCGCCGGCCACTACCTGCCGAAATATGCTGGCAACCTGGACATCATGACCTCTGCCGCGTTGAAGACCGCCGAGCGGCTCGCGCAGCGGATGTTGGCGGAGGCTGTGTGACATGACCGATTCCGATAAGACCCGGATCTACGTGCAGGACGTGACCTTGCGGGACGGGATGCACGCGATCCGCCACCGCTATACACTGGATCAATGCGTGGCGATCGCCACGGCGCTGGACCGGGCCGGCGTGGCGGCGATCGAACTCAGCCACGGCGACGGGCTGGCCGGATCGAGCTTTGCCTACGGCTTCGGTCGGCACACCGACCTGGAATGGATCGCCGCCGTGGCCGACAAGCTGGAGAATGCGGTGCTGACGGCGCTGCTGGTGCCGGGGATCGGCACCATCCACGACCTTCAGGCTGCCTATGAGGCCGGGGTGCGGTCGGTGCGCGTAGCAACCCATTGCACCGAAGCGGACGTGGCCGCCCAGCACATTGCCCACGCCCGGAAGATCGGCATGGACGTTTCGGGCTTTCTCATGATGTCGCACATGATGGGGCCGAAGGATCTGGCCCGGCAGGCGCAACTGATGGAGAGCTACGGCGCCCATTGCGTCTATGTCACCGACTCGGCCGGCGCGCTGCTCATGGATGGCGCCCGCGAGCGCATCCGCGCCTATCGCGACGTGCTGAAGCCCGAAACCCAGGTGGGCATCCATGCCCACCAGAACCTGTCGCTCGCGGTGGCCATTTCGGTCGTCGCTGTCGAGGAGGGGGCCTACCGGGTCGATGGCTCGCTGGCTGGAATGGGTGCGGGAGCGGGCAATACGCCGATCGAAGCCTTCGCGGCGGTAGCAGATCGGTTGGGCTGGGAGCATGGTTGCGATCCCTTCGCGCTGATGGATGCCGCCGACCGGCTTGTGCGCCCGATCCAGGACAGACCTGTGCAGGTGGACCGCGACACGATCGCGCTTGGCTATGCCGGGGTCTATTCCAGCTTCCTGCTGTTTGCCAAGCGCGCCAGTGCCAAGTATGGCGTGCCGGCGCGCGACCTCCTGGTCGAGCTGGGAAGGCGCGGCATGGTCGGCGGACAGGAGGACATGATCGAAGACGCCGCCCTGACCATGGCGCGCGAGCGCGCGGTGTCGAACAAGGCAGCCGCATGAAACTCGGCAGCACCAAATTCATCACCGCCCTGGCCAAACGCCGAAAAACCCGCGAACCGTGGACGCAGGACAGGCCAAGAGCATCAATGATCCAGCTGGCATAGGGGGTTCTGGCGACCTTGACGGCTTCATGCCTGAGGGGTCGCCATGGGTCAGGCGGCCCAGGCGCATCTCGACCGCAAGGTCGAGTGTTCCGACCAGCCCCTGACAACGGTAACAAGCCAGACACACTGAAACCTGCGAGTGATGACTTATGTTTGCGAGAGATTTGGTCAAGCGCTGTGGGAATAATTTCCCGACCAAGATCGCCTACCACTGCGGCGAACGATCGCGTAGCTGGCGCGAAATGGACCAGCGATCAGACCGGTTTGGAGTGGCGCTGCAGCAACTCGGCCATCGACCAGGCCAAACGGTAGCCATCCTCGCGCCCGAGGGCATCGAGGTCTATGAACACTTCTTTGCCTGCATGAAGATCGCGGCGCCACGCGTGGCGGTCAATACAGGATACGTCTGGCCCGAGATGCTGCACGTGCTGAAAGACAGTGAGGTCAAGTTCCTGTTGTTGGATGCCCGTTGCCGGGACTTGGTCGCCAGTCGGATGGACGAGCTGGAGACACTGGGCATCACGTTGATTGGTTACGGCGCAGGCCATGGCCTGGAGCACGATTACGAGAGCCTGCTGGCAAAGGCCGAGGGTGAGCCCCACTGGCCAACGCTGGCGCCCGACGACATCCTGTTTTTCAGCTATACCTCCGGCACCACCGGTGTGCCCAAGGGCGTGATGTTGCCGCAACTGAGCGGCGCCAATTGCATCATTCAGTCATTGGGTCATTTTGGCTTCTGTCCAGACGATGTTTGGGGAGCGGTAGGATCTTCGGCCTGGGTCGTCGTCATGTGCTACTTGTTGGGATTAGGCAACGGAATGACGACCGTCATTCCGGATGGCGGATACCAATTGCAGGCCTACCTGCGTGATGTCGAGCGTTTTCGCATTACGGCCGGGTTCCACGTCCCGACCATGCTCCAGCGCGCGATAGCTGAAATCCAAAGCAATCCCGTCTATGACCTGTCCTCATTGCGCATGATGGTGTACGGCTCTTCGCCGGCAACACCCAAACTGATCCGTGATGCCCGGGAGACCTTCAAGGGCATCAAGCTGCTGCAGATCTATGGCATGACCGAAACCGCGGCGGGCTGGGTCAGTTACTTGACAGATGCCGACCACGAGCACGCATTGCGCGATGAAATCGATTTGCTGAAGTCGGTGGGTCGCATCGGAACGAGCTACGACTGCACGATTCGTGACGAGTCGGGGCAACCGGTGCCGATCGGCCAATCCGGCGAGATCTGGCTGCGCGGCAATACGATGATGAAAGGCTACAAAAACCTGCCTGAGGCGACGGCGGAAGCCATGCCAGATGGCTGGTTACGCACCAACGACATCGGGCGCCTTGACGAGCGCGGTTATCTCTATTTGCTGGATCGTCAGAAATTCCTGATCAGCACCGGCGCGGTCAAGGTATTCCCAACCACGGTTGAGGCAATTCTCGTCGAGCACCCTGCGGTGGAGGAGGTTGCCGTGGTAGGCGTGCCGCATCCGGAATGGGGCGAGGCTGTCGTTGCCGTGGTCGTGCGAAAACCTTCGCAGCCCGATGTGACGGTGCAGGCAGTCATCGATTTTTGTCAAGGCAAGCTCAGTCGCCCTGAAACACCGAAGCACGTGGTTTTTGTGGATCAACTACCCAAGACCACGAACGGAAAACTCAAGAAGGCAGAGCTGAGAAGCTGGCTGTCCGGTGGCGCAGTGCAGCTGCCTTGGCGCATCGAACTTGCTTGAAAACCTATAGGCCGTTGGGGTGCCCTGGACGTGGATAATCCCCCGCCCGCCGCATGAGTTTTAAACCTCGCGCTGCATGCAGCGCCCTGCCCCATGGGCTTCACTTCATTCACTGAAGGCAAGAAATGACAGCACTTACCGAACTTTCGACCAGCAAATCCGTGAAAATCAATGAAAAAGGATTTTCAGATTTCAATATCCATTACAACGATGCGGGCAGCGGCGAAACCGTCATCATGCTGCATGGTGGTGGCGCCGGCGCAGGTGGCTGGAGCAACTACTACCGCAACATCGGCCCGCTGGTCGACGCTGGCTACCGGGTGATCCTGAAGGACTCGCCCGGCTTCAACAAGTCCGATGCGCTGGTAGCCGATGAGCAGCGAGGCCTGGTCAACGCCCGCGCCGTCAAGGGACTGATGGACGCGTTGGGCATCGATCGGGCGCACCTGGTCGGCAATTCGATGGGCGGCGCCACAGCCCTGAACTTCGCTCTCGAATACCCCGAGCGTATCGGCAAAATGATCCTCATGGGCCCCGGCGGGCTGGGTCCCAGCATGTTCGCGCCGATGCCGATGGAAGGCATCAAGCTGCTCTTCAAGCTGTACGCCGAGCCGTCCTACGAGACCCTTAAGCAGATGATCCAGGTGTTCTTGTACGACCAGTCGCTCATCACCGAGGAGTTGTTGCAAGGCCGCTGGGAAGCCATTCAACGCCACCCGCAGCACCTGAAGAACTTCCTCATCAGCGCGCAAAAGGCGCCGCTTTCAAGCTGGGATGTCTCGGCCCGCCTCGGGGAAATCAAGGCCAAGACATTCGTGACCTGGGGGCGCGATGACCGTTTCGTTCCCCTCGACCACGGCTTGAAGCTGATCTGGAACATTGGCGACGCGCGTCTGCACGTGTTCTCCAGGTGCGGCCACTGGGCGCAATGGGAGCACGCCGACGAATTCAACCGCCTGGTGATTGATTTCCTGAGGCATGATTAAGAAGAAAACCGGCATCCAATAAACCCGGACGGACGGGCAAGCTAGGACCAGATGGGCACACATCTTCCAAGCCGTCACGCGGCCGAATGCCGACCAGGGAGCTGGAACCCGACGGCGGCATGACTGCGGAGCGCTCGTGCCTGATTGTTCCGGCCAAGCCAGGTGCCCGTTGGCAGGCCAATGGCCCGCGGGCACGCGCCAGTCGTTCGATGGCCTATTGCCGGATAACCAATGCGGTCGCACGGCCCCGCTGTCGGAATGGGATGCGTGTTCATCGCCCCCGTTACAAGTCCTATCCGGGCGACAACTATTCTGACGTAGGGGGCCTGTGCCCAGGGCCAGCAGACGCTGGAGCACCGGCTGCATCACTACAACTGGCACCGGGCCACACCGCCGCTGGCGGCTCTATGCCCACATCCGGCCAAACTTTGCTTGCATTTCAACCATAGTTTGGCCAAAGCGGCCAAACTATGGCTTCCAGAACATGGGATTCCATGGGACTTCTGCGTGGTGGGCCCACCAGGATTCGAACCTGGAACCAAAGGATTCGCTTGTTCCGGAGTTTCCCCCGGTGCGGACTATCTCTTCACCCGCAGCTTGCGCTGGTGGGGTGCGGGACGCTCCAGCCTGTCATTAAGGGCGCTCTAGGAGCCTGTCGGACTTTGGCCGGCCGGGCTGCAAATCCGGCTGTGCGGTCCATATTTCCGTCGCTTCTTGCCCCATAGAACCACTATGGGGCGGCGATCTGTCCTCGCGCAGCCGAATTTTCGCCTCGACCGCCAAAGCCCGACAGACTCCTAGCCCTCAGGTAGTCTCTGCACCTTCCGGCGGTGTACCGCCGGCTTGGCTCAGGATTGCCGCCGGCCGGACCGCTGCGGTTTCCCTGAATTCATCCCGTTTTTCCACCGGCCCTTTCGGTTCCGGGGTCACCTTTCGATGAGTCCTCTGCTCTAACCGTTGAGCTATAGGCCCCCAGCCGCCATCCTACCAATTACTGCATGCCCAGGCACGTGCCCGATCAGATTATGATCATGTGCATGAAATCTGATGCACGCTGTGTGACCTGCAATGCATCGCTGAGCGGCCGCCAGCGGCGCTTTTGCTCGCGCACCTGCAAGAATGCCGAGACCAACAATCGACACCAGAACTATGTGGCGCAGAGCGCTCGAGGCTCGCGCCGCAAGCGAGAACTCTTGGATGAAGCAGGAGGGCGCTGCACACGATGCGGCTACAACCGTAATCTGGCGGCGCTGACGTGGCATCACGTAATCCCGGCGCAGAAATCCTTCTCACTGGATCTTCGCTCCTTATCCAATCGATCCATCGGCGAGATCAGGAACGAAGTCCGCAAGTGCATCGTGCTGTGCGCGAATTGCCATGCTGAAACACATTTCCCGCAGCTCGCCAATCCGAATCCGCAATCCTCCCTCGTGAGCGATTCCGCCACAGATCCGCGGAGACAGCACGCTTGCAAGGACGAAGAATGACCCGAAGCCCCATGTTGGGGAAAACCGCCCGCCAGAATCAGGACGCCAAGCCATTGGCCTCCCCTGCGGCCTGCGCCTCGGCCTCGATGCGCTGGCGCAGGCGAGCTGCGCGGACCAGGATCGGCGGCGGCACGGTTTCTTCCGGAATGCTGAGCAGGTGCAGGCGTCGCAGGAACCGGCCGGCACCACGCGAGGACGTCAGCGCCACGATCGGGATGGAACACACCAGGCCGATGATCACCGGCGACATCCAGGCCAGCAGCGCCGGCGAGACCAAGTACGCTGCCGCGCCCATCAGCGCACCGAACACCGACAGTCCGCCATAGCGCCGCACCAGCGTGGACCAGGGCATGCTGCCGTCATCGCGGCGCTGCGCGTCCCAACCCGAGTCGCGCCCGGCCAGCACTTCGGCCACGCCACGCGACTGCACGTACATCACGATCGGCGCCATCAGCGCGGCCAGCACGCTTTCCACCAGGATGCTCACGACCATGCGCAGCGCGCCACCACAGCCGCGGCGCACCTTGGGATCGGCCAGCGCGGCCAGGTAACCCATCACCTTGGGCGCGAACAGCGCGAACATCGTGGCAAGGAACACGTAGACGATGCGCTCGGGGTCCAGTGATCGCCAGTAGGACATCGGCGAGAAATGCTCCAACGCCTGCAGGCTGACCAGCGCCCCGGCCTGTTCCAGCGGGATGGCAATGCCGATCAGCAGCATCATGGCCCACATCGGCGCGGTGAAGTAATGGCCGATGCCGATCATGAAATGGGTGCGGCTGATCCAGTGCAGGCCACGTGCG
>LNAP01002368.1_pt1 | contig 18952 bp, 18 predicted proteins | sample 602601 | NCBI WGS metagenome assembly LNAP01 (sample SAMN02440304, study PRJNA202911) | soil metagenome | biome: Subtropical and temperate rainforests or woodlands; isolation source: soil samples (1 kg each in a 20% v/v slurry with milli Q water) were... ...
CCTGGTCCTGCCGCGCGCACATCCGCTCCCGCACCCGCCACTGCTGCCGCTGCCCCTTCGGCTTCCGCTGCACCCGCTGCCGCAGCGGTCTCTGCTGCCGCTGCTGCCCGCTGTCCCTGCCGCTGCAAGGCAGTGCAGGCGCGTGTTGTAGCCAAAGTGTGACGAACCACGAATTCCACGTATGCTCGACCCACGGGCTTGATGACTGCACGGGAAGTGCCCGCGCTGAGCGGATCCAATCCCAGCTCCATCGGCGTGCAGACGATCTCGTCGGGCACAGGCTCCGCCCACGGGTACTGCTCGGTGCCGACCTTCTTGAGCAGCTCCGAATAGTATTTCTGATCTGGTTTACCAGAGCACGCGAGCGCGGGTGAGACGCCGACAATGGCGATCGCAGGGTTCTGTATCGTCAACAGGACAGCAGCACAAAAAGCAGCACACACACATAGAAACAATTTAGTCAGCATCTGCAGCTGCACTCCTCGTCGATCAGCGCGCATCTCTTCCCCGCAGCACAACACCAACCTCCTGAAGAAATAGCGCGAGCTCGGGTTTGCCGCCCTTGGTGAAGCCCGCCATGCCCTGGCATGTGTGGATGAGCTGGTGTGACGTCGCCAGCACGGCCGCGTGGAAGAGCTTCTTCTCGCCGACGAGTCCTGCTGCGATGTTGCCTTGCGGGCGCCACATGGCCAAGGTCTCGCCCTTGATGTCAAAAGGACCGCAGGCGCCCTCGGCAAACCTGAGGTACTCGATTGGTGTCTTGATCTTCTTGAAGTTCTTGCGGACTGCAGCGACAGTCGACAAAAGGAGGGAAAACAGCGAAGGCGGCCGGCATCATGAGAGCACAGCGTCACAGTGCTCAAGCTCGGCGATTCGTATTTTGTGCCTGGCAGCAGCTGCTGTATGCACTCACAATAATCGTCTTCCATTTTCTGCTTGATCAGCTCCTTGACGCGACCGAGCACGGCATTGTCCGTTTTCAGAGCCTGCAGCGCCGCGGCCTCCTTCTCGATGAGCTGGTCGGCGACAGAGGCGTGCAGCTCGGCATATCCGGTTGGATCGACTGCGAGGCGTCCCCACAAGTTCATCAGCTCGTCGTCCTTCTCCAGGTTGTCCTTGAGCTGCTTCTTGGCCTCCACGACGAACACAGGGCTGCTGCAGTGGCGGGCGTAGTATGCATACTGCTTCGCCCTGCCGCTGGCTTGGATCAGACTGACGGCCTGTGCGACACGAGAGGCAATGTCTGGCGACAGGCCGCTGCCGTCAGCCCGGGTCAGCTCCAGATCACTGGTCACCCTCTTGACGGCGACACCAGCGGCGATGGCGGCCGTTCGCGGAGGAGTCGGAGAGCGCGCAGGTGCTGCAGACGAAGGCGCGGAGAGATCCATCGAATTCTCGACAAATTCTTCGCTGCTGTCACTTGCGGACTGCAACGCACAAACAAAGACAGACAACACACAAAAAGAAAAAGAAAAAGAATCAACATCGACAAAAAGAGCAGCATCGATCGCTTTTGTCAGCTGTTGTGTTTCTTACTCTGCTGACGGTGCCGCCGCCAGTGCCGCCGCCGGTGCCGCCGCCAGTGCCGCCGCCGGTGCCGCCGGTTTCGAGCTTTCGCCTGGCACTCGACTGGCCTGGCTTGCTGGCTGAAGAAGCAGGAGCCTGGCCCTGTCCGCCGGGGCCTGAAGAGGCGACGCTGCTGCCGCTTGGGGGGGCGGAGTCGGCGCCGCCGGTCTTCTTGGACTTGTGCTGCAGCCACTGTCCGATGTGCCACATGAGCACGATCGGGTTGATCACCTGACCGCCGCCCAATGCCTACAAAACAAAATAAAATAAAAATAAAAAGACACCCATCAGAGAAAAGACGACCATTCTGCAGTCAGCGACCAGTGCCCGCACGAATCAAACACACGCAACTGTTTGCTGGCCTGATCCATACCTTTTCAACCTCGCTCTTGATGTACAGGAACATTTCCTGTGACATATCCTTCGGCGTGAACGATGATTTCTCTTTCTCATCCTTGCCCTCCTTCTCCTTGAAGAAGCGGAGCTCGATGGACAAGGGCGCTCGAGCGACCGGCGTCATTCCAAACTGCAGATTGGGTGCCAAGGCCGCCCATTCTTTCTTCGCCTCCATTTTCTGCTTCTGAACCCGAAGTTCTTCTTCACAGTTCACGTTGAAGATGATGCGGCGAAGGGTCTGACGCACCACGCGGGCCAGATCGGACGAGAAATTGTTGCCGATCTTGAATCGGCCGCTGGCAAAGGTTTGAGTCGAGTGCAGGCCGGTCTCGCGGTCGAGATCGTCCTTCTTCACCTCGGGCTCGTCCTTGAGCATGCCGGCCGTCAGCGGTGGACCGGCGGCCTGGCACTGAACACAGACAGACCGAGACACACATCACGCAACCGTCGACAAAAGGAGACACGTCAGTGTGGTTGGCGAATTGAGGTGGTCTGTGAAGCATGCGCTGCGTGCACGCAGGAGTCACGAACCGCGTGATGGAAATCATGTTTGGCCTGCTCGATCACTTTGGCCTGCTCGGTGGCGTTTTTCTTGAACTTCTTTGGCTGTTAAGAGGACAGTGCCACAAAAGAAGGACACAGGCAAAAGAAAACAATCGAGAATTCGAAGTCAGTGGTTGTTGTAAGCCAAACACGAACACGACCGACAGGGACATCCCCGCTGACACAGTGTGTAACTCACGCCCTGTCTGTGCATCCTTCGGATACTGTTGATCGCCGTCTGCCACGGCTTGAGGGTGGACTTCGCCGACCACGTGGCGTCCGTCGTCTCCGGCAGCCCGCAAACGTCCAACTCCGGAGGCTGATCTTCTTCTGCTCCCGCCGCCACCGGCGAGGGCGAGGGCGCAGGAGAATCCATCGTCGGCGGCAGGTCGGATGGATTGGTCTTCACAGCTCCCGCCCAGTGCAGCAGCGACGGGTGATCTTGCTGCATCAAGAACGCAAGACTCATCTTCGAGACGTGGTGCAGCAGCTGAGCCAGCCGGTCGTGGCACGACGGATCGGAGAACTTGCTGATGTTGATCGTGCCGTCCTCATGGAAGTCGGGTGCCGCTTCCTCCTCGTAATCCATCTGATTATGAAGGTCATCGAGGTCGAAATCCTGCGCCTGAAATCAGTGAACCAACAGCAGCGAGATTTGTCAGCAAAATTATTGTCTTGACCTCCGTCTCTGCGCCGAGCAGTGTGCATGCAGGCCGAGCATGCGCAATGCAGTGTACAGACCGATTCGTCCTCCGCCTGCAGTTCAGCGATGCGATTGGTCAACGCGGTTTGTTCGTTCAGAAGGGCGACGTGTGTGTCCTTGAGGCATCGGAAAAAAAATCAAAGAACCACCAAGGAGGAGAATGAGCAACAATTCAGCGGCGACACAAAGCACAAAGAAAAGAAAATATGCGCGCCTTTTGCAGTTGTTTTTACCTTGAGGCGTGCGAGCACCTGTTGCAGGCTTTGAACACGCTGAACGGCCTTGCGGTAATGATCCTGACGGCTGACGATTTTGTTTTTCATGTCGACAAGATCCGCCTCCATGCCCTTGATCTTGGCCTGCAGATCTGCTTGGTCCGCCGCCGGCGCAGCCGCGTCCACTTCACCCTCTGCATCTCGCAGCATGTCCTCTTGAATTGAAATCGGACTCTGTGCGGACTCGACCAGAAATTTTGCTTGGTTCTGCTCCTTGATCGCCTTGTTGAGCTGGATGTCTGCAGAGGAGAGCTCCTCGGCGATCGCTGCGATCTTGGCGTCCAGATCCTGTTGCGTAGCCGCCAGTTTCTGCAGTTGGCACAATCAGAGAAAGAAAAAAAGAGACCAGAACGAAGATCAGAATTTGTGGACTGCGAGCAAAAAAAAAAAAAGCGCACGCAACTCAACGGTGTGACTGACCTGCAGCTGCGCCTTTGGTTTCTCCTCATCCTGCTTTTTCAGCTGACAATGCGGAGCGATCAAACAAAAAGAGTCAGTGGCAGCAGCACCCTCAACGCCAACAGCAGGCAGCACATCGTTAATGCTGTGCATGTCTGACCTGCTGCAGCCACTCCTTGATCTTCTCTTCTGCTTTGATGCGGTAGTCCCGGGCAGCATCGAAGTGCTTGATGGAGCGTTGATGGTATTCTTTGGTGACGATGTCCAACTCCGGGGAGCCGTGCGGGGAGAGCAGGTCTGCGGACGCCTGGGCGGAGTCGGACTCCGTGAGCTTGGCCCGCCACTCTTCTCGACACGATATCATCGCTTTGGTCGCAGACAAGTCCCACTGGACCAGCAGAGCCGCCACAGCGAGCAACGGATCGTGTACGTTGGGATGCTAGCACAGAAAGCAAACAAACAAAGGAAAGAAATCAAACAAACAGTGAACCTTTTTTTTCTCGACGTCAGACCATCGCTGATGCTCCCTTTTTCGTGTTTGATGAGCTGACCGGTTTTTTCAGATCGCAGCACATCTTGTGCGAGCTGAATGATTCGACCTGTGTGACTCTGGTTTCGATGTACTCGCTGATCTCTTTGATGGACTGGCCTTGGCTCTCCATCTGCTTGATGTCGTGCAGCGCCAATTCAATGAACGCGGTTTTGAGCTCGAACAGAGCACACGCCATGATTATGGCCGCCTTGATTCTTTTCTCTTGGAAGTTGGCATTGGTCGGCGGGCCTTGAGGTTCACTTTTCTGCAGATCAAAATCAAGTTGAGCAACATCAAGAGCAAATTTTGTTGCCAACACAAGTCAGATAGTGATCCTTATCGTTCGTGGATCGCCTGCCTGCCGCATGCATTGCGCTAGCTGTCTGCATGTGGAACAGTTTACCACGAGCAATGAAACCATCTCCGATACCTTCTCGTCCAGCGCGCGATAGCGGAGATCATCCTCATCATCTTTGCGCCACGCGTGGAGGCCGCCTCCAAATTCTGTCCAGCAGGACAGAACCAGCTTCTTCAACTCCGTGGTTTTGGTGGTCAGGGCACTGCCAAACTCATCCAACGACGTCGGCGACTGCAGAACATGAAAGATGGAAGATCGTTGACAAAGAAAAAAAGAAAAATGAGCAGCAGCAATAATCAAATCCAAAAGGGCGGCACCGTCTTTTCCACTCGCGTGTCGATTTCCACATTGTGTTAACTGACCACAGAAGTTGCGCTGGCAGATTCCGGACTGATCATGCTCGTCGAGGAAGGCTGCACGAGCGCAGTGGCCGCCACAGCACCGGGCGCACCTTTGTTCGTCGACGACGTCGGCGCGACGACGGAAAGCACAGGCCGCATGATCGGAATCGGGTGTCGACTCGACTGCTCCTTGTGCTCTGTTGGCACAGCACAGCACATTGAAGACAACGCACATGTCAGCCACAGCACCATTGGCAACGCACTACTGTTGCTGCTGCTGTTGCTGTTGGTGCTGGAAGCTGACCTGCCACCGCTGCATTTGGCGACGCAGTGGAGAGCACGGGCAGAATTGGCGGCTGCTGCTGCGTCATGTTGACGTCGCTCATCGTGCTTTTCGTCGACTGTGGCGCGTCGTGCTTTTCGTCGATGTCGGGCGGGCTCGGACTGCCGTTGTTGCCGCCCTCCTCGAGCTCATTGTCGCCCTCTTCGTCGGCAGCGACGGTGGTGACAGCGGCGGTGGCGGCAGCGACGGTGGCGGCAACGTCGACGATGGTGGCCTCGAGCTTCTTTTCTTCTTCGGCAGCGTCGGCAGCGGTTTGTCCTCCTTCTTCTGTTCTCGCCGCCTTGGCCTTCTGTTCGTCGCCGCCGGCGCCCTTCGAGCGGGCTCGCTTGCCTCGCTTGCCTCCGCCGCCTTTGTCTCTGTTTCCGCCAGCCATTCTGCAGCTGTGCGTGTGTGTGTCTGTGTCTGTGTCTGTGTCTGTGTGTGCTTCGCTTGGTGTGGATGTGCGCGGACGATCGGCTGATGTGGATGGGAGCGCGCGCGCGGGAGAATGAATTCGAGTGGAGGCTGCGGCTGCGGCTGCGGTGGATGGCGAATTTTTGAATTCTCTGCAGCAGAGCGCGGCGAGCCGCTGCGAAGATGGGAAATGAACAGCAAAGCATTCGTATAGAAAATCACACACACAATGCAAATTGTTAAAGATCATAATCATGGTCGATTGTTGCCATCGAACAATGTCGTCGCTTTTTTTGCACAATCCCTCTCAGCTCACTTTCGGAAGCTATTGCTCATGATGTGAACACGATGCCGCCTCCAAACACCGTGCACAAGGTAGATAGGACTGATATTGCTGGCATTTTATATTTTTATGGTGTGATTCGTTGATTGCTGAGCTACAGGAGGAGGCAAAAGAATTGCCTAAGAAATTGCCAGCTGAGGGTCTCCCGACGGTCTGCTGCCCTTCGGCTGAGCCAAAAATGCCGACGGCGCCAGGCCCATTGCGTCAGCCAGCCGTACTGTCGAGCCACTCCGACGCGTGGCAAATCATGCAGTCGATTGGATCTGTCGACGACTCTGCCGCTGCAGCCTGTCCAACCGTCGACAACGCTGCTGCAGTCGCCCTGCCGCCGACGGTTTTTGGCTCCAGCCACGAGATAAGCCCGCGCATCCCCGCTGCTCTGCTCACTCGCACACTCGAATACCACAGCGCACCTGTCGATGCAACGCTGTGGTGGCATCGGCACCGCGATGCACCGGCTATTTTTCGACAAGCCTCCTATCTGTGGACGCCTGAGCAGCGTGCATCCGTCGACGAATTGTGGCCGCCCGGCTGGCACCGCGACGACCGCCATCCGCTGCTCAACTCCAAGGGCACCGTGCGTCTGTCGTCTTCACACAACGCCAGTGGAATTCATCGACAGGTGAGCGTGTGCTGCAACATTTGACGACGGGGGTGGGGTGGCTGCAGACATTGCGCAGCAGTCCGTGCGCCGCTCGCTCGTCTGACCTGCAGCCGTTTTGCCGTGCCCCGTTCGTTCGTGTGTGTGTGTCCATTTGTCGGCAGCGCGACATCAGCGTTCGCACAGCTGTCAGCGATGCGGGCATCTTCTGCTCGGGTCGATCCTACGTGCTGTGCGATCTCTCGTTGACCTCCGCACACAACGCCGTTGTCGCCAAACTCGCCGCGCCCCTCACCCACGGCCCGCTCCTCTTCCAGTCGCACAATCTGCTGCAGACGGTGCCACCGCGCTCCAATGAGTTCGCTGACCACGGGATGCTACAGATGCTGATCGGCACCTACGGCTCCTTCACTGCTGCTCATTCCGACTGGTACGGCGCCGACGCTTATCTGCAGCTGCAGCAGGGCGAAAAAATTTGGTACCTGGCGCCGCCGGAGCACGAGGCGGCATTTCGTCGACTCTTTCATGGCGAGGGCAAGAACACAGTGTGCGTGAGCCGCTCATCGAAGGCTCACACGGAGACTCTGATTCGCAGCGGCGTTCACGTCGTCCATCAACGCCCGGGCGACATCATTTTTGTGCCCGGCGGCTGGGTGCACGCCGTCAAGAATCTCACCGACACCGTCGCATTCGGCAGCAATTATCTGCGCGGATGGAAGTTGCCGGCGCTGATCCGCTGGGCTCGCACTGCTGGTGCCCACTCCGTCAGCTCCGCCACGATGCCGGTCAACGTGGCAGGCATTTATCGCCTGCTCGAGCAGGCGCTGGTCGACCCGTTCGCAGCCGCCGCCGGCCACAAACCGAAGGAGAGGGAGCAAGCGATGCGAGCCGCTGCACAGGCTGTGGCTGCTGCTCGACAAGACCTGGCCATCAGTGTCGACGAGATCATGGCCGTGCACGATGCGTGGAAGCAGTGTGCTGCGCTGCGCAGCACCATGCCGCGACCATCGCCCGCCGCTTCGCCCAATGCAGTCGCGCCCGCCGCACGTCCGATTGCAATGTCGGCCAGACAGCTCTGCATTGCCACGCGTGTATAATACTTTTATTAGTAAATTAAACACAAATTCATGAAGAGACATTAATAATATTGTTTGAAATTAAAACAAAACCATATGCATGAAAAAAAGATTCAAATTAAAATGATCATGAATTAAATCTTGACGCGAACAAAGTGGCATGGCGGCTCGATGAGTTGCCGCAGCAGTTGAATGAGCGGCTGTGAAACCCAAGCGGGTGCACCTTGTGAGAGCCATTGCTGCTTGTCGCACGGATTGGCTTGTAAGCTGCTGCTGAAATTCGCCAGCTGATCGCACTGCATTCGCAGGCGCCGCAACCGGCGCATTGATTTTGCCTCGCGTTCCCTGTGCTGCGAGCTGACCTGGCACGTGTAGCCAGCCAGGATTTCGATGAGCGACGCCGCCAGCGAGTACCAATCCGATCGTTGGGTGTAGATGCCGGTCGAATGACCAGTGGCAGGCAGCGACTCCAACGCACGATAGGCATACGTGCCGATGGACGAACAGGTACCCGCAAGCTTGAGCCGCAGAGCTGTTTTTGTCGCCGAAGGGAGTGGCGCGAGCTCGTTGACGATCTTAGTCAGTGCCGGCGACAGATTGGCAGTGGACAGCTCGCGATAGATGACACGAGTGTGCGCGCTCGTGTCCGGAGTGATGCGCCCACCGTGGACGGCGCGCGAGCCTGATTTGTCGAAGACCGTGGCGTGTCCATAGTCGCCGAACACCGGCAACAAGTCGACGCAGTTGACGAACATGTTGCCGGGTTTGATGTCGCCCATCAGCACGGAGGCACGATGATGCGCCGTCAAACACTGGAACAAGTGTAGCACCAATCTGTCGCTCCACTGCTCCATGTTCTGCCACGAGGATCGGCCGTCGTTCGTCTGTCGCCAAAAGAAATTCGAGCGCAGATTGGCGAGATTGCCGATGGCCTTGGGCACCGCAGGAGTCGGCGGGTCGTCCTCCTGTACGCGCACCGAGGCGATGGCCTCATTCATCGTGCGGTCGTAGCGATGGAACCACTCGAGCCGCTTGATGATCGCGGCGCGGCGCTCCTCCACTGGCAATGGCTGCACCTTCAGACGAGCGACAAATTTGCTGGAATGTGCGCCTTGAAGATTGGGCGGCAGCGGGTCGTCAGAGAATTGATAGGTAGTGCGCCCGCGTTCCGAATAAAAACTCGACGCGTAGATACTCTGCAGCTGGTCCAGCATGGTCAACTGCGGACGCATCTGGTCGGACAGTCGCGTGCGGACGTAGAGGCGCAATTCCGTGGCCGAAAACGCGGCGGCAAGATGATTGAAGACGGCGCGCTCGTGGACGCAGCAAGCGGCGTGATGATAGCGTTTGGCAATGACGTGCCGCGTGGTTGAGTCTCCCTCGACGGTCGACGTGCGCGAAAAGAAGAACACCGCGCTTTCGCCGCTCCAGCCGGCCACCGCTAGGTGAGGCAGCTGCCACAGAGCAGAGTCGGACGGCCACGCGATGACAGCGGCTGGCGTGGCCCCCGCTGGTCGTGCGCGTCCGATGGGGGCGGCGGGACCGCCGGCGGCAGCAACGGCGTCCTTCGCCTGCTCGAGAATCAGAAGGTGCTGTTGTTTGACAACCATCAGATCGGCACCGGCACGCTTCTTTTGATCTGCAGCCGCCAACTCGAGGACTGCGGCATGAAGCGCGCCGAACGTATCGGTATTGGCGACGTGATGGTCGTTCGTCGTCGAAGGGCAGATGCGCTTGCTGTCCGGCCGCCCGCGTACAGTTTTGACCGCAGGCTTGGTGGCATAGTTTCTGGCAGGTGGACGCGGCTGATAGCAGCCGGGCTCACTGCTCGAATTCGTCAACGGATCTGGAGGCGCCTCGAGCTCGGGACCGCCGACGGAACGAGTGCGCTTGCCAAGAAGCTGCAGACACACAGCGCAATGTCGCGTGCACAGAGGGGGAATGAGTGTCAGCCACCCTTGCGGGTCCAAAACGTGCGTGGCTCTGCGCGCGCTGCGTGGTGCTGTGTTCACTGACACTTCGCGGAATCGTGGTCGGTGGGGCGGCAGGGGCGGCGGACGGCAGTGGCGCCGTCAACAAATTCTGCTGTCGGCGCAGGACAGCAGGAGTGATGCACATGAGCTCCCAGATATCTGTTGGCTGATTCTCATGCAATGCTCATCGACGAATGCGACTGTGCTGTTGTCGTGGTGTGAACTGACCGGCTTGGCCACACCAGTCGCGGTGGCAGGGGCGGCGGACGGCAGTGGCGCCGTCAACAAATTCTGCTGTCGGCGCAGGACAGCAGGAGTGATGCACATAAGCTCCCAGATATCTGTTGGCTGATTCTCATGCAATGCTCATCGACGAATGCGACTGTGCTGTTGTCGTGGTGTGAACTGACCGGCTTGGCCTTGATATTCCGTTGGACGCGCGGCACGAACAGTCGGTCCCGGATGTTGCCGCCAAGATCGTACTTCCGTCTGCAGTTGTCGTGTATGACCTCATCGCCGACAAAATGAGCATCGCTGCGTTCGCGCAACTCCGCTGGAACGGGTCGTCGATCTTTGACCAGCACTGGCTTTCCACAGCAGACGAACCAGCAGCGGATCTTCGCCATGGCTGGCAGAGTGCTGAACCCCACCGAACCATCGCAAACAGATCTCTTTCGACCAAACAACATCAACCAATATTTATTTAAATTCATTAAAAATAATTTATTTTAGTTTTATCATCAGGTGGTCGACAAATTTAGTGCTGGATGGATTGGTCCCCTCGCCTCCTCACTTGGATCACTCAAATGAATGTAGCGCAGTGAATTTTTATTTGACTCCAAATTCAACATTTGCTGATGTCTGATCTCATTATTGTGCATCATTTGGTGTGGTCAGATATTAATTTGAGTCAATATCAGCTTAGATCCGATCGGACGGGTTTTTGATTCGGCGTCCTTAGGCAAAACCACTAACGTTTTCCAACTACCACTTTCCGATTCATCTTTTAAGATGCGTTGTTGTGCCGGCGCAATTTGGATCACACAGACAGACTATAGCTATCTAATCAATCAAATAAATCATCAAGTGGATGTTGAAACGATGCAAAATTGACAATGCTATGTGCATGTGAACACTGGGATCTAGCGACAAAACGACGTGCGTGGCTGCGGCGCCCTGCGACTGCGCGCGGGTCAAACGTCAAGCGGCAGCACAAACAGTTTCTTCCGAGAAGCGTTGCCAACCGCCTGGCACGGTGCCACAGCAACTATGTTGACGATGTGTCGCACCTGCACGTACCGAATCCACCTGTTCTGCAGCTTTCGGCGGTAGAACTCCTGCTCTTCGGCCTGACGGTCGACAAAGTCTTGCTTGTACTTTTGGACCAGCGGTTCGTTGAGATGAATGATCGGATGCTTTGTGGCGGGATGCGTCCCCTGGCTCTTGTAGAGGAACACGTCAGCCAGATGCCAGGGATTTCCACGCCAGTGGGGCACCGTGAGCTCGGCGAATTGTTCAATGCGCCCGTACACCAGTGTGTCCACGGTGAGTCCGCTGGTCGGATCCAGCAGCACAGCGGATGTGCTGAGATGTGGAACGTGTCGTGCGAGGATGGAAAACCAGGAAGAGCGGGTCTTGTTGGTCTGTGCTCCGGCCTCCTCGCGCAATCGGCAGTTGAACTTCCACCGGCCAATGCGAATCGCCGTCTTGAAAGTGAACAACGACAAGTCGCTGTTTCTGCCAGAAAATCGACTGCACACTTCGTCACCAAGGATTGGCTCGAGGATTCGTTGACGGTTCGCGGATTCTCCCCCCGAACGCGGATCCTTCTTGCGATTGCTGCAGGATGATCGAGGCCATTCGTAGGGCTGATCACCGCCGGCGTCCACGCCGCCCAACGGCACCAGTGGATGTGGCTCATCCGCCACCGCATCGCCCGTTTGAAGCGGGTTTCCAGCAGCGACTGACAGATGGTACCGATTGACGAGACTCTTTTCTGGATGTTTCTTGCTCTTGGCGATCGTGCCGCCCAGCTTGCCCAACATGCTGTCAACAAAAAACGGGCAACACACAGAGAGGCAACAGTCAGTGCACAATCAGAGTCGTCATCGCTGCGGCGGCATGGGCGCACGCGTTGTCGTGTCTCGTTGTCTGACCGCTCGAAGGGAAAACACCAGTAGCTGCGCACGGGGCCCCAGCGGCGGATCGTGTCGGGGATGTGGAAGAGCAGCAGATGCAGAACGATGGCGTGTTCGTTTGGCGGCAAATTGTCGTCGACCAGCTGAGCGAGGTGAGGGAGTTGCTCCTCGAGCTGCTGCTTCACCGCTACAGTCACGTTGGATGTGAGGCACAGTGCGATGAAATCGATGAGGCGGCACAGGGTGATCAGACTGAGAGGAGGGCGGCGTTGGCTGCGATCAGGCTGTGTGCTCTGCTCCTCTGCTGAGTAATACGTCTCCTTGTCCTTCTCGTACTCCTGCTGCAGCAGATATTTGCCGTAGCACCGACTGAAATTGACCCAATGATGCGCCGTCATTTCGCCGGTCTTGGTGAAGGGATGCTTTGATGCCGGCGCCACGCCGATGGGCGACTGAATTTTGGCGTACACTTGAGTTTCCAGCACCTTCCACTGGGCTGCAGGGATGTGGTACATCCGCTTGAATTTCTCAGCAGTTTCCGCAGCACGAGCGTCAGCGCGTTTCGCTGCCGCCACCCGATCAACAGGCTCGTCGACGACGGAGTTCATTTCGTCCGCACAGTCGGCCTCGCTGTCCTCCTGTTCCTCCTCGGAGTCCAGGACGGTAGATGCCTCGGGACCACCGCCGAATTCATTGAGCTGCAGCTGCAGGAACGGCGCCTCGAACTCCTCCGCGTCATGATCAGCTGCACCTGCGGCTGGCCCTCGGCGCGGCCGTTCAGCGGCGGCGGCAGCGGCAGCTGGGCGAGGACTTTTGCACTCTTCCCCGTCGCTGTCAAAATCGTAGCCGTTAGGACCACGCGCTGAAGCCGCGGCCGCAGCAGGCGCAGGATCGGCCGCAACCCTAGCATTGGCCGGTTTCTTTTTATGTTTAGCAGCCTGCCGCGCACGCGCGGTCTCCTCCTTGTGGGCGCGCTGTCCTTTGATCGTTTTGATGATATGTGCGCCGATTACGCCGCTCACGATGTGCATCATGTCGAGGTTGGTGTGCTCGACGATGTCGAAATAAGGCAGCCGACACAGCTCCGACTGGCCTTTCACGCTGCGCATGTCGACTGTTCTTTGTTTGACGGCGGCTGCGGCTTTGGCCACGTCGGCCTTGTCCCGTTGTGTGTCTGCGTCGCGCTGTTTCGCCAGCTTCGAAGACAGCCTGCCAAAGTGTCTCCCTTGCTCCGCCTCGTACTCGCGCTCGTTGTCCTCAGCATCTCGTCGTTTCTTGAGCAGCTTATCGTCCGCGTCTCTCAGCGCCTGATTGCGCCGCAGATATTCCGCGTGCGTGAGTTTTGTGGGCCGCGGCGACGTCGGCACCTGGAGCAGCGAGTCGAAGTTTTGATAGACGATCGTGTTGCCCAGACGCACGCCGTGAATGTCACACTTCTGACAGCCGAAGTAGGCGCCCTGATGTTGTTGACAATTCATCTTGGCGTGGCCGGGATAGTCGCACACGGTGAAGAGGAGCTTGACGCGCACGCGACGCAGCTGCTTGGTGGCGGGGCATGTGTACTCGAACCCCAGTGAATAGAGGGTCAGCAGCTCGTCGACCAGCATGGCCAGATAGGTGTTGAGATTGGAGAGCGCCGGGCCGGAGGCAGTCGAGCGCGCTTTTTTGCCCGGCACGACGGCGGCGAGGATCATATTGTGAGGCTGGTGACGTAGATCCTCTGGCAGATTGAGCACCTGGCAGAGAAAGGGAGTGATGGACAGTCCGCCGCGGCTGTAGGGCTGAAAGGCGTCGACGCCGAGCGACAGCGCAATGTTGTGATCGTCCTTCCCAAAGCCGCTTGGATCATCGTGCACGCCCTTCCACCAGCCGACGCTCTCGTACAGGTTGGCGCAGGCATCGTCCTCTGTCGGCGCACGTCGGCCAGCTGCAGGAGCGGCAGAGATTCCAGCGGGCGGAAGACGCATCTTTTTCGACAGGTCACGGTGCTGGAGCATCGCCCTCAGACGCGACTCGATGCCGAGGTACAGGAAGACCTTGCTTTTGTCAGCAACACAGAGCAATGCAGTGGCAGGAGCACACATGAATCAGCATCTCATCTGTGCGTGCGCGTCGCCTGTGTGTGCGTCAACCGCGCAGCTCAATGTTTTTTGCTTAAATTCCTCACCTTGTCGAATTCCTTGCCGTTCTCTGAATATTTTTGTCCGCACGTCTCGCAGGTGGATTCTTTCAATTTTTTGAGTGCAGCTGCATCGAGCCCAGCGAGACGTTGCAGAGAGCAGTCGCTAGGGCAGAGTGCGAACTCCTGTGTGTCGCCGTGCGCCGATTCCGACATCAACTCTCGCACTCGGCGATACTCTGGTAGTCGCGGCGTTGGCCCGTCCTTTGGCAGCACGTCGCGGAGCAGCCCGAACAGATCAGTGAAGAGAGCGTGACTGCCGTTGTGCTTGTGCTGCAGCTGAACCAACTGGTCCATCAGCTGTTGGAGTGTCAGAGGAGCTTTGTCGCCGGCCAGCGGAGAGAGCCACGCCGGGTCCGCCAGAGGTGGTGGAGCGAGAGTGGGTCGACCGCCGCGGTTTCGATGAAGATCCGCCTGTGCTTCGTACCGCGTACGTTCGGCTGGATCTTCGTCAAAATCCCATTCCAGTCCCATACCGTCAGCAAGGCCATCGTCCGCCAGGTCCGCACCAATTCCGACCGCGGGCGGCTCGATTTCGTCGTCGGACGAGACCGCGTCAAAATCGTCGACAGGCTCAGGATCCGCAGCAGGGGGAGCGAGCTGTTCTGCGACCACCTCGTCTCGTTGTCGTTGCAGTGCGGCGTCACGTCGTTGGGCTTGCTCCATCGCAGCTCGCCCCACATCGACGAGGTGACGATGCGCCTGATCGCCCGCAGCCGCGGCGGCCAATCGTCCGAATTCTGTGCCCGCGGCGGCTGCGGCCACTACAGTGAGGACAGGACAGACAACAAACATCACACAGTGAGCGACAGCTTGTGTCGATTTGTCGACTCAATGAATGTGCATGCCGCAAAATGCGCACTCTCTCCTGATCACTCACTTTCTCTTTTCCTCTCTTCTCGTTGGTGCCGACCCCAGGTGCTGTCGGGGAGCCGTATGGCACCCTTGCACTTGAAACAGTTGCACGTCCGTTTCCCGTCATCATTCTTCTTGCTGCTGGTCGACGACATCACACTGTAGTTGTCTGAAAGAGAAACAGTCGACCGGGATCGCTTGGCCGGCCGTTCGTCGACAACTGCCGGCCGCGCCGCTGCTGCTGCTGCTGCCGCTGCCGGTGCCGCTGATGATGCTGCTGCTGCTGCTGCTGCTGCTGCCGGTGCTGCTGCCTGAATGCCCAGCATGAGGGAAGCATATCGCCGTTGGTTTGGAGTGATGTGTCGTTCGCCGTGCACCGCGATGTGGGCGGCGACACGCCGTTGAGCCAGCGTTGCTGGGTCAGTGGCCGCCTGTGCGGCGAGCACACGTTCATGGGTGCGCCACTCCATCACTCAATGAACAGGGACTCCTTCAGCAGCGGGTCGGTGAAAGGCCAATGGGGCGCCGGACCACTGTGAATTCGCTGACAAGCCTGGCCTGCAGCCAACGCGATCAACGGTTCTGCAGCTGGCCGATGCACGTGCCACACAGTGGGCATCGCATCGATGCAAAGACAACGCCATCCAAGGCATTCGATTAACATACACATGCATTTTAAGCTTCATGATTGGGCCAACGTCGAGGCTGCGCAGATCCATGGCGATTGGTCGACAAAGTCTGGCCTTTTTGAATTTTGTCAGCAGATCACAGCGGCGCACTGACGTCTCCATGCACAGGAGTCCACAGATCGTCGGAGGCGTCATTGGCGTCGACGCAGAGGTCGCTCGTTCGCCAGAGCTGATTGCACAACGGATGCGAACATCGGTACGTTGTTGCGATCGGATCGGCACAGCGGCGGCGCGGGACTGCCAAATCGCGATCGGCTGTGCACGACGGATCGGCTGTGTAGCTCACCGCGCGCGCGTCTGCATCACTGTGTATCCGACCTGTGCATGCACATTGTTGCCTTCATTTGTGCAGCACATTGTTGAGTCCACACAGTTCGTCGACGAGCTTGAGGTCACGATGGTGGCAGCGCTGGCACCGGCGCCGGCCGCGGCACAGCAGTCTGCAGCGAGCTGCGGCTGGCACAGTGCCGCGTCGACGGCCAATGGTGACCATGCACAATCCTCTGCGCCGTGGCGTCTGGATCGCTGGTTCAGTGCACCTGCAGCCGCCCAACACCGGCGACAATTGCACGGGAGCGGACCGGAGCGTGTCGTGAGCCAAGTGCCGGCGCCACGATTTGACGACGAACAGCTTCTGGGCCACTATCTGTCGACTCCATTCGCCGAGCGAGAGTTTCACCAGAGACACCAGTGTCACTGTGCCCTGCAGTTTGGCCAATGCGTGCACCATCAACTGCTGCAGCCCGCACAGCCGCCCACTTATGCCATGGCGATGGCCACCGCCGCCTCCTCGTCGCCGACGGATGCAGGCAAAGAATTTCGTCGCTCGCTGCAGTCGCCTCGGCTTCACCGCGAATCTTCGTTGAGCCATCGTGTCCCTGATGATGCCAATCTGCAGCATTGGGTCCACCTTCAGTGGCAGGAGGCGCAGGTGCGCATGTCGGAGATGCGTGCTGACCACGAGTTTCGTCGTCAACATCGCGGTCAGCCACTCCCGCGCCCACCGGCTGCCCATTCGTCGTCGACGGATGACAGCGTCGCGAGCGGCTTGCCCAAGCGCCATCCGCTGCTCAACAGCGCTATCAGTCCCATGTTTCAAACTTTGCCGTCCGTCTATCAATCCGGTCCGATCGCCACACTTGGCATCGATGTGGAGCTGCGCGTCGACGTCGACATGTCGCGGCGCAATCTCAACGCGCCCATTCAGCTGGCTGTCCACGCCCTGCGGCACTACAAGCCAGGCGACGAGGTGCTGTTCTACGGCGGCATACCGCTGCACAACGATCTCATTCGCCGTGTCGGACACGAGATGAAGCTGCCGTTTGTGTGCTCTCACGCACGCAAAATCAACAACACTCCTTTTTCGTTTGATGGGCTGCCCTTCGCGTGGATGATTCACCGCCCGGTGCCCGGCACCGAGGCGCGTCTCCTCCACCTCGCCAATCGCGGCGTGGCGTGCCTGCTGCCGCACCTGCGCGACGGCTACACCGCCGCTGAGAAGAAGGCATTTGCCGACTCGCCGCTCGGCTACATGGTCAACTTCGCCGGCGTCGGCCAGACCCACAACCTCAGGATCAAGTGGAGAAATGTGGATCGCCTCTACGAGATTCCCGTGCTCACGGCACGCTGCGCAATCGAGCCGGGCGATCAACTTCGCTGCACCTACAACAGCCACGAGCGGCGTTACTGTATCGCTGAGGAGCGGAGCAGCAGAATCGATTTGGCGGCGCCTGTTCGCCCAATATCGACCGTAACGACTGAACCTTCGCCGCCGACTCGGATTCAGACTGCTGGGGCCGCTGCTCCGCGACGTACGCCGTTCCGATTGCAGAGCTCATCGATGCGGCGGCAGCAGCGCAAACAGGCGCTCATCCGCCCCCTCAACGCCAAATTGCGACGGACGGCAGCCATGGCCGACGTCGATGAAGAGGCTGCCACGGAGCCAGATGATGATGATGGCGGCGATAACGTTGCCGACAGCGCAGCTGCAGACGCCCATCGACCATCCACGCAGTCGCCTCTTCCCGTGAGCAACAATCTGAGACAGGAGTTTTGTGACGTCTGTCACGGCTGCGCATCTTCAAGCCGGAATCCCATTATCTGCTGCGGCGTGAAAGAATGTCTGCATGGACGTCATCGCGACTGCTGGTCTGGTGCCAAGCCCCCCCTCGACTCCGCCGCTCTCCGCCTCTTCTCGCATCGGTGCTACGTCCATTGGACCCCGCGCATTGCTCGGCCCCGGCACGCCGCCGCTGTTTCAGCCGACCATCTTCTTCAACCGGCCCTCTCCATCAAACGTGTGCGCACGGCTGCGGACTCCTCTGGCGCCGTGCAGCCGTCAGCAAAACAACGACGAGTCGGACTCGAGCGCCCCAGCGCCAGCCGTCAGAGTCCTCGCATGCTGGGCTCGGCCTGGTCCTTGCTCGCCGACGTGATGTCAGCAGTCGCTGCACCCGTTCGTCGACTGAGCGCGTACATGCGAGGTGAGACGGCTCAGCTCGACGCACCGGAACGGGAGCGGCTGGACTCGGAGCCACACGTGGAGGCCGCGGACCGGAACCTCGTGTCGCAGCAGGAAGTGGCGGCGCCGGTGGCGGTCGCTGAGCTCGAGACCGAGGCCGCTGACGCGTGGTTGCACATCGACGGAGGCGCTGCTCTGGAGCGCGACCCCATGGCAGTGCGCCGCGCATTGATCGAAGAAGTTGTCGAGGAAATCGCGCAGAGCGTGCTCGCCGCCAAAAAAGCAGGCAAGAAGTCCTCTCACCAACTCGCGGCCATCCTCAACAATGTCTACCTGTTCGACCTGCACCAGCTCGAGTCGCCGCGACGCATCTCGAATGCCATTGCAAACCAGCTGGCATTGCTCACCCAGGCCAATCGCCAACAGCTCGAGCAGCACTACAATCTATCGATGGGGCGTGCTGGCAGCGGAGCTGAGCGCGGCCTGTTTGACCGACAGCAGCGGCAGCAGTACAGCGCCATCTACAGCACCTTTCCAGCTGTCGCCACGGCTCGACCGGAAGCTGTGGCCGCTGAAGATCTCACCAGCGAGTGGGACTCCCTGTCCAACTTCTGCCTCGATTGCGACGGCGTGCCGCCCCGGTCCGATCCGGACTACCACTTCGATGACTGGACGGCCCATTATGTCAACTCATTTGCGGCGCTGTTCGACTCGTTGTCCTCGATCGTGTGCTTCATCAGCATCGATGCTGGCCACGTCGACGACCCGCGTCTGGCGACCGTCTGTCA
>LNAP01002369.1_pt1 | contig 18951 bp, 17 predicted proteins | sample 602601 | NCBI WGS metagenome assembly LNAP01 (sample SAMN02440304, study PRJNA202911) | soil metagenome | biome: Subtropical and temperate rainforests or woodlands; isolation source: soil samples (1 kg each in a 20% v/v slurry with milli Q water) were... ...
CCTGGCTCACGCCGAGATCGGCTTCCAGGGCGGTCTGAAATACGCTCGTGATCGTCTGCAAATGCGCTCCCTGACTGGCCCGAAAGCGCCGGAAAAAGCTGCGGACCCGATCATCGTTCACCCTGACGTACGTCGCATGCTGTTGACCATGAAAGCCTTCGCCGAAGGCAACCGTGCGATGGTTTACTTCACCGCCAAGCAAGTCGACATCGTCAAGTACGGCGTGGACGAAGAAGAGAAGAAGAAGGCCGATGCATTGCTGGCGTTCATGACGCCGATCGCCAAAGCCTTCATGACTGAAGTCGGCTTCGAATCCGCCAACCACGGTGTGCAAATCTACGGCGGCCACGGTTTCATCGCCGAGTGGGGCATGGAGCAGAACGTTCGCGACAGCCGCATTTCGATGCTGTACGAAGGCACCACGGGCATCCAGGCCCTGGACCTGCTCGGCCGTAAAGTGCTGATGACCCAGGGCGAAGCGCTCAAGGGCTTCACCAAGATCGTGCACAAGTTCTGCCAGGCCAACGAAGGCAACGCAGCGGTCAGCGAGTTTGTCGCACCGTTGGCTGCCCTGAACAAGGAATGGGGCGAGTTGACCATGAAGGTCGGCATGGCTGCCATGAAGGACCGTGAAGAAGTCGGTGCCGCGTCCGTGGACTACCTGATGTACTCCGGTTATGCCTGCCTGGCGTACTTCTGGGCCGAGATGGCGCGCCTGGCTGCTGAAAAACTGGCTGCCGGCACCAGCGAAGAAGGCTTCTACACCGCCAAGCTGCAGACTGCACGCTTCTACTTCCAGCGCATCCTGCCGCGTACCCGCACCCACGTAGCCACCATGCTGTCGGGCGCCAACAACCTGATGGACATGAAAGAAGAGAACTTCGACCTGGGCTACTAAGCCCCGGCGGGTTCCCTGCCAAGCCGCCGCTCTTTCGGGAGCGGCGGCTTTTTTGTGGGCGCATGAAAAAACCTGAGTAGCGCGCTCAGGGATTGCGCCTGGCTGCCGTTACAGTGGTGGCAATGTGATACAGGTCACATTGAGTGTGCTTAACTGTGTTCAGTGAAGGCACTGTGCCATCTTTTTTATGGGTCGGAGCTTTACCCTTGTCGCGCGCGTCTGCTGTACGTTTCAGTCATTTCCTACCGTCGTTGCTGTTATTGCTGGCGGGGTTGTCGGCTGCTTACGTCAAGGACCTCAACGTCTTCTTCACCTCCTTGTTCAATGTCCTGCCGACCTTGGTGCTGTTGCTCGGGGGGGCCTATTGCACGGTGTACCGTCGCCAGCGTGAGCTGTTCTTGATGGTGACGGTGTATGTCGCCTACTTCTTGCTGGACACCCAGACCGATTTCTACCGCGACCATGGCCGTGTGCGCGAAGACGCCGCCGTGGTGTTCCATCTGGTCTGCCTGCTGTTGCCGATGCTGTTCAGCATTTATGCCCTGTGGCAGGAGAAAACCCACCTGTTCCGCGACTTTGTCGCACGCTGCGCGGTGCTGCTCGCCGTAGGCAGCGTGGCCCTGGGCCTGGAGCAGAGTTACCCAGGGCCGTTGCTCAACTGGCTGGCGGAAATTCGCTGGCCGGCATTGCATGGCGCGTGGATGAGCTTGATCCAACTGTCGTACCCGATGTTCCTGCTGGGCTTTGTCGCACTGGCGGCCCAGTACTGGCGCGAACCGCGGCCGTTGCATGCGGCACAGCTGGTGGGGTTGCTGGGGATGTTCTGGATGTTGCCGCAGACCTTTATCCTGCCGTTCACCCTGAACATCATGTGCAGCCAGGTGATGTTGATGATTGCTGCAGGTGTGTCCCACGAGGCCTATCAGATGGCCTTTCGCGATGAACTCACCGGCCTGCCCGGACGCCGCGCCCTCAACGAGCGTATGCAGCGCCTGGGGCGCAACTATGTGCTGGCGATGAGCGACGTCGACCACTTCAAGCGATTCAACGACACCCATGGCCACGACGTCGGTGACCAGGTGCTGCGGCTGGTCGCCAGCAAACTGTCGAAAGTCAGCGGCGGCGGCCGGGCCTATCGGTATGGCGGCGAAGAGTTTGCCGTGGTGTTTGCCGGCAAGACCCTGGATGAATGCCTGCCGCACCTGGAAGAAATCCGCGAGATCATTGCCAACTACCACATCAAGTTGCGTAACCCCGACAGCCGCCCCCAGGACGATCACCAGGGGCGCCAGCGCCGTTCGGGCACGGGGGCGAATAGTGTGTCGGTGACCGTGAGCATCGGCGTCGCCGAGCGCCAGGCCGAGCAGCGCACCCCCGAAGAAGTGCTCAAGTCCGCCGACCAGGCGCTGTACAACGCCAAGGGCGCCGGGCGCAACTGTGTGGTGGCGGCCGGCCAGAACCGCCGTGGCGCGGTGCGCATGCAGGGCGCTGCCGGTTGAGTGATGGTGGTGTATTCAGCGTCTGTACAGTGATTGTCCGGGGCTTCTGGCGGCAGTAGGTTTGAGTCATCTGCCGCCGGAGACATCACCATGCCTGCCTATAAAGCTCCCCTGCGCGATATGCGCTTTCTGATTGATCACGTGTTTGATTTCCCCGCTCACTACGCTGCCTTGGGCGCCACCGAGGCCAGCCCGGACATGGTCAGCGCAATCCTCGAAGAAGGCGCGAGGTTCTGCGAGAACGTGCTGGCGCCGTTGAACCGTCCGGGGGACGAAGAGGGCTGCCATTTCGACAATGGCGTGGTGACCACACCCAAAGGTTTCAAGGAAGCGTTCGCGCAATACGTCGAAGGCGGCTGGCACGGCCTGGCGGCGGATCCGGCCTACGGCGGGCAGGGCTTGCCGTCTTCCCTGGGCTTGGTGCTCAGCGAGATGATCGGCTCCAGCAACACCTCCTGGGGCATGTACCCCGGCCTGACCCACGGCGCCATGTCGGCGATCCACGCCCATGGCACTCAAGAGCAGAAAGACACCTACCTGACCAAGCTCACCGCCGGCCAGTGGACGGGCACCATGTGCCTGACCGAAGCCCACTGCGGCACTGACCTTGGCATCATCAAGACCCGCGCCGTGCCCCAGGCCAATGGCAGCTACGCGGTGACCGGCAGCAAGATCTTCATCTCGGCCGGCGAGCACGACATGAGTGAAAACATCATCCACCTGGTGTTGGCCAAGTTGCCGGATGCGCCTGCTGGCACCAAGGGTATTTCGCTGTTTATCGTGCCCAAGTTCCTCGCCGATAGCGGGGCGCGCAATGGCGTCAGTTGCGGCTCCATCGAGCACAAGATGGGGATCAAGGCTTCGGCCACCTGCGTGCTGAATTTCGATGGTGCCGAGGGCTACCTGATCGGCGAGGCCAATAAAGGCCTCAATTGCATGTTCACCATGATGAACCATGCGCGCCTGGGCACCGGCATGCAGGGGCTGTGCCTGGGTGAAGCGAGCTTCCAGGGCGCGATCAAGTACGCCAACGACCGCCTGCAGATGCGCGCCCTGACCGGCGCCAAGGCCCCGGACAAACCGGCGGACCCGATCATCGTGCATCCTGATGTGCGGCGCATGTTGCTGACCATGAAAGCCTTCAATGAAGGCAACCGCGCCCTGACGTACTTCACCGCGCAACTGCTGGACACCGCACACCTGAGCGACGACCCGCAGCAACGCCAGGAAGCCGAGGATTTGCTGGCGTTCCTCACCCCGATCTGCAAAGCCTTTATGACCGAGACCGGCCTGGAAGTGACCAACCACGGCATGCAGGTGTTCGGCGGCCACGGTTTTATCCGCGAGTGGGGCATGGAACAGTTGGTGCGCGATTGTCGCATCGCGCCGATCTATGAAGGCACCAACGGCATCCAGGCCCTGGATTTGCTGGGGCGCAAGGTGCTGGGCAGCCAGGGCAAGTTGCTGCGCGGCTTTACCAAGATTGTGCATAAGTTCTGTGCGGCACATGCCGAACACCCGCAACTCAAGGCCCAGGTTGCACAGCTCAACGAGCTGAACCAGCAATGGGGCGAGTTGACCACCAAGGTCGGCATGGCCGCGATGAAAAACCCTGATGAAGTCGGCGCCGCCGCCCTGGATTATTTGATGTACAGCGGTTACATCATCCATGCCTACCTGTGGTTGCGCATGGCCCTGGTGGCCCAGGCGCAATTGGACGCGGGCAGTGGCGATGGGGATTACGCCCGGGGCAAGCTGGTGACCTGTGAGTTTTATTTCAAGCGCCTGTTGCCGCGCACCAGTGCCCATCGTGCGGCGGTGGAGGCGGGCAGTGATTGCCTGATGAGTTTGCCCGCCGAATTGTTCGCCTTGTAACTGTTGGCGTGACTGTAAAATACCAATTGGTCACAAGCAGACCCTATGTGTCACAAAAGTTGTTCGGTTACACTCTGGGTCTGTGAAACCGATCCTACCGAATCACTTTTAACGTTCTCACGAGGTTTGCCATGGCTGACTACAAAGCGCCGCTGCGCGATATGCGCTTCGTCCTCAACGAAGTATTCGAGGTTGCCAAGCTGTGGGCGCAATTGCCGGCCCTGGCCGAGACCGTGGATGCTGAAACCGTCGAGGCGATCCTTGAGGAGGCCGGTAAAGTCACCGCCAAGACCATCGCCCCGTTGAGCCGGAATGGCGACGAGGAAGGTTGCCGCTGGGACAACGGCGTGGTCACCACCCCGGCCGGGTTCCCCGAGGCCTACAAGACCTACGCCGAAGGCGGCTGGGTGGGCGTTGGTGGCGATCCTGCCTACGGCGGCATGGGCATGCCCAAGGCGGTCTCGGCCCAGGTCGAAGAGATGATCAACTCCTCGGGCCTGGCGTTTGGCCTGTACCCGATGCTGACGTCCGGCGCCTGCGTGTCGATCAACACCCACGCCAGTGACGAACTGAAAGCCACTTATCTGCCGAATATGTACTCGGGTGTGTGGGCCGGTTCCATGTGCCTGACCGAGCCCCATGCCGGTACCGATCTGGGGATTATTCGTACCAAGGCCGAGCCGCAGGCGGACGGTTCCTACAAGGTCAGCGGCACCAAGATCTTTATCACCGGTGGCGAACACGACCTCACCGAAAACATCATTCACCTGGTGCTGGCCAAGCTGCCGGACGCCCCGGCCGGGCCGAAGGGCATCTCGTTGTTCCTGGTGCCTAAGTTCATGGTCAATGCCGATGGCAGCCTGGGCGCGCGCAACCCGGTGACCTGTGGCTCGATCGAGCACAAGATGGGGATCCAGGCCTCCGCGACCTGCGTAATGAACTTCGACGAAGCCGTTGGCTACCTGGTTGGCGAGCCGAACCGTGGCCTGGCGGCGATGTTCACCATGATGAACTATGAGCGCCTGGGTGTCGGTATCCAGGGCCTGGCGACCGGCGAGCGCTCTTACCAGAACGCGGTCGAATATGCGCGTGACCGCCTGCAAAGCCGCTCGCCGACCGGCCCCAAGGCCAAGGACAAGATCGCCGACCCGATCATCAACCACCCTGACGTGCGTCGCATGTTGCTGACCATGAAGGCCGCGAACGAAGGCGGCCGGGCGTTCTCCACTTACGTGGCGATGCAACTGGACACCGCCAAGTTCAGCGAAGACGCCGCGACCCGCAAGCGCGCAGATGACCTGGTGGCGCTGCTGACCCCGGTTTCCAAGGCGTTCCTCACCGACCTGGGCCTGGAAACCACCGTGCACGGCCAGCAGATTTTCGGCGGCCATGGCTATATTCGCGAGTGGGGTCAGGAGCAGTTGGTGCGGGATGTGCGCATCACTCAGATCTACGAAGGCACTAACGGCATCCAGGCGCTGGACTTGATGGGGCGCAAGATCGTTGGCAGCGGCGGGGCGTTCTACAGCCTGTTTGCCGATGAGATCCGCCATTTCATCGCCACTGCCAACAGTGACCTGGCTGAGTTCATTCAGCCGCTGAGTGCTGCGGTGGACGAACTCGACACCTTGACTGCCTGGGTCCTGGACCGCGCCAAGAGCAACCCGAATGAAATCGGTGCGGCCTCGGTGGAGTATCTGCACGCCTTTGGCTACATGGCCTACGCCTACATGTGGGCGCTGATGGCCAAGGCCGCCTTGGGCAAAGAGGCCGAGGAGGACTTCTACGCCAGCAAACTGGGGACGGCGCGCTTCTACTTTGCCCGCCTGCTGCCGCGTATCCACTCTTTGAGTGCTTCGGTGAAGGCCGGCAGTGAATCGCTGTTCCTGCTGGACGAAGCGCAGTTCTAAGCCGAAGAGGGCGTGTAAGCATTCTCTTACATGACGTGCTGCTAATCGTCCTCTATCGCCAGATTGGATCCACAGCTAATCTACTTCACATGGACGTCGCGCAGGAAGCGCAAAGCAACAACAGGGACACGTAGGATTCTGCCAGGATGGCGGAGTGAAATGGATGTCAGGGAAACAGTCTGCAAAGCCCCGCTTCGGCGGGGTTTTCTTATTGCCCGCGAAAAAGTTCAGGCCAGCCCGTCTACCGTGGCCGTCGGCCCATGTGGACCATTCATCACGTCTTCGAGCAAGGTGCGCAGCAATGCCAACGTTGCCTGCTGACGTTGTACATCCCGGCACACCAACCCCACCTTCAGCGGTACCCGTGGCTCACTCAAGGGCTTCCATAGCAGCGCCTGGCTGCTGTGTTCGTCCTGTGATCGGCCGGGCAGTACCGTCGCCAGTTTGGTATGAGGCAGGCTGTCGAGAATCCCCACCATAGTGTTCAGCTCGGCTTGCACCTGGGGCCGACGCCCCAGGTTCGCCAGTTGCGCTTGCCAGATCTGCCTGACCTGGAACTCTTCGCCCAACAACAGCATGGGCAACTCCGCCGCCTGCTTGAGGGAGACCTTCTTGAATTCACGCAAGGGATGGTCGGCCGGGATGACCACTTTCAGTTCATCTTCATACAGCAGCACACCGTGCAAACCGGGCTGGCGTGCCGGCAGGTAGCTGATGCCAATGTCCAGCGAGCCATTGAGCAGGCGGCGTTCGATCTCAAGGCCCGTCAGCTCGTAGATCTGCACCACCAGGTGCGGCTGGGCCTTGCGTACCCGCTCCAGCATCTGCGGCACCAGGCTGGTATGCACGGTTTGCAGCACGCCGATGGCCAGGGTGCGCAGCGCCTGGCCCTTGAAATGCCGCAGGGCCTCGACGGCTTGCTGCATACCATCGAGCAGCGGCAGGGCGTGGTTGTACAAGGTGTGGGCGGCCAGGGTTGGCAACAGGCGCTTGCTGCTGCGTTCGAACAGGCTCACATCCAGGTGCTGCTCCAACTGGCGGATCTGCTGCGACAGCGCCGGCTGGGAGATCGACAGGCGCTCGGCAGCCCGGCCGACATGGCCCTCTTCGTACACCGCGACGAAATAACGCAGCTGCTTGAAATCCATAAGTAATGCTTATCGAAAAAGCTGGAAAATCGAAATGGCTGTACGCCCCCAAGGCGCCTAGTCTAGCGCCTATTCACAAGGCTTACAGGGCCAGAAAGCGCGATGAATACCGTTTACAGCGATGGTGTTTACATAGGCAAGGCAAAAAACGACTTGCCGGGCTTCCGTCAATCGAGGGTTGCCAACAGCCTGCGGGGTGTGCAGGCATGAATCTGTTCAACCTGCGCCGCCCGGCACCGAGTCTGGATGACCTGTTACTGGACGCGAAAAAACCGATGCTGCGCGATGAGCTTTCCAGCCAATCCCTGATGCCCACCGTGGCCCGTCCGCCACAGGTTTTCGTACGCGGCCAGGGCTCCTGGCTGTGGGACAGTGAAGACCGTGCCTACCTGGACTTTACCCAGGGCGGCGCAGCCAACAGTCTCGGCCATAGCCCCTCGGTACTGGTGCGTGCGCTGGCTGACCAGGCGCAAGCGCTGATCAACCCTGGCATCGGGCTGCACAATCGCAGCCAACTGAACCTGGTGGACCGCCTGTGCCACAGCACCGGTAGCGACCAGGCCTACCTGCTCAACAGCGGTGCAGAAGCCTGCGAAGCGGCCATCAAGTTGGCGCGCAAGTGGGGCCAACTGCATCGTGGCGGCGCCTACCGCATCATCACCGCCAGCAACGCTTGCCACGGCCGCAGCCTGGCGACACTGGCGGCCTCGGCAGGTGCTGGCGACAATCGTTTCGAGCCGCAACTGCCGGGCTTCTGCCACGTACCGTTCAACGATCTGCCGGCCTTGCATGCCGCCGTTGATGCGCAAACCGTGGCGATCATGCTGGAGCCGATCCAGAGCGACGCCGGCGTCGTTCCGGCCACCGAGCATTACCTCAAGGGGGTGGAGCGGCTGTGCCGGGAGCTGGGGATCCTGCTGATCCTCGACGAAGTGCAGACCGGGATCGGGCGTTGCGGCACCTTGCTGGCGGAACAGCGCTACGGTGTGCGCGCCGATATCGTCGCCCTGGGTAAAGGCCTTGGGGGCGGAGTGCCATTGGCGGCGTTGCTGGCCCGTGGCAAAGCCTGTTGTTTTGAACTGGGTGAGCTCGAAGGCACCCATCATGGCAATGCGCTGATGGCTGCGGCCGGCGTCGCCGTGCTCGATAGCGTGTTGGGGCACGGCTTCCTCGAACACGTACATGATACCGCGCAGTACCTGGGCGAAGGCCTGGCCCGTGTTGCTCACCGCTATGGACAGGGCGAACTGCGAGGCCAGGGCCTGTTGTGGGGCCTGACCTTATCGGATGATTCGGCAGATGCCGTGGTAAAGGCGGCGCTGTACGAAGGCTTAATCCTCAATGCCCCACAACCCGACTGCCTGCGCTTTACCCCGGCGCTGACGCTAAGCAAGAGCAATATTGACGAAATGCTGCTGCGTCTGGCCCGCGCGTTTTCCCGCGTGCACACCGCCCAACTGCAATGCCGCAAGGGCATCGCTGTTTAACCCTTATTCCTGAACCGTCTCGCGTTATACGCGGCGCCTCCAGCCTGATTTTTTTGGCTGGGGGCGTTTTTTTTGTGTCATTTTTGGATTGAAAAGGAGGCTTGAGATCCGTCGAAAAAAATGGCTTTTTTGCGGGCGCCGGCAGGGAGTGCCGGTAGGGTGCAGAGATTTTTGTGTGTGCCCTATTTTTAATGTCTACCACTGGGTGGTATGTTTGTGGGGAAGGGATGCCTATGAAGCTCAGACTGTTCAAAAGCCGGCATTTTGCTGATGCCGCCAGCAAAGCCTGGACCTGCGATTCGGAATTGGGGGAGGCATTTGGCGAAATGCTCAGGGGCCAGGCGGATAACTTGGGCGGTGGAGTCTGGAAGAAACGCCTCAATCACAACCGGCATCGTTCCATCGTTTTGGCAAAGGGCAGGCATTACTGGGTTTATCAGTTTCTGTTCGCCAAGCAAGATCAAAGCAATATCAGCCACAAGGAATTGGCTGGGTTTAGGGCATTGGCAAAGGCCTAAAGGCTTAAACGAAATACAGATCCAGCAGTTACTGGATCTCAGGGAGTTTGTGGAGATAGATCATGCGCAAAAAATATGAAACTGAAGCGCTGGAGTCCATTCACCAATCGGCCAGCGCGCTGCATTCGATTGGCGCCATCAGCAAGACCACCCTTCGGCAGTTTGATGAGCTATGCATTGCGCCTGTGCCGGCGCAGATACCTGCCGCCCAGATCAAGCAGCTGCGCGAACGTAGCCATGTCAGCCAGCCGGTGTTCGCCCGCTACCTGAACACCAGCGCCTCGACAGTCAAGCAATGGGAATCCGGCGAGAAGCAACCCAGTGGTATGGCGCTCAAGCTATTGAGCATTGTGCAAAAGCACGGGTTGGACATCCTCGCCTGAGGAGGATGGCCCGGTGCCAGATTCCACTGAACCCTCACGCGCGGCCAGGGTCGATTAGCTGTACGGCTCACACGAGCCGATTTTTTGGAGCTGACCCATGGACTTCATTCGTATCATCATCGCCATTCTGTTGCCGCCCTTGGGTGTGTTCCTGCAAGTGGGCTTCGCCGGCGCATTCTGGCTGAATCTCCTGTTGACCCTGTGCGGCTACATCCCAGGTATCGTGCATGCGGTGTACATCATCGCCAAGCGCTGAGCCGTCAGCCTTTGGCGATCAGCCGTGAGTTTCGCTCATTGCGAAAAGCCAATTGCTCGATGGTCTGCGTGGCGTGCTCGGCTTCGAGGCGGGCATTAAGGATGATGCCGTGATCGGCAGACTTGCTGCACACCGGGTCGGCGTTGCTGGCGTCACCGGTCAGCATGAACGCCTGGCAGCGGCAGCCGCCGAAGTCCTTTTCTTTCTCGTCGCACGAGCGGCACGGCTCGGGCATCCAGTCGTAGCCGCGAAAACGGTTGAAGCCAAACGAGTCGTACCAGATGTGCTGCATGCTGTGGTCGCGCACATTGGGAAACTGTACCGGCATCTGTCGGGCGCCATGACAAGGTAGGGCGGTGCCGTCTGGCGTTACTGTCAGAAAGATACTGCCCCAGCCATTCATGCAGGCCTTCGGGCGTTCTTCGTAGTAGTCCGGTGTGACAAAGATCAGCTTGCACGGATGACCTTGCGCTTCCAGCTTGGCGCGGTATTCGTTGGTGATGCGCTCGGCGCGGGTCAGTTGTTCCTGGGTAGGCAGCAGGCCGACGCGGTTGAGCTGGGCCCAGCCATAGAACTGGCAGGTGGCAAGCTCGACAAAGTCCGCCTCAAGGGCGATACACAGCTCGATGATGCGGTCGATCTTGTCGATATTGTGTCGATGAGTGACGAAGTTCAGCACCATCGGATAACCATGGGCTTTCACTGCCCGGGCCATTTCCAGCTTCTGCGCGAAGGCCTTTTTGGAGCCAGCCAGCAGGTTGTTCACCTGTTCGTCGCTGGCCTGGAAGCTGATCTGGATATGGTCCAGGCCGGCCTTTTTGAAGTCGCTGATCTTCTGCTCGGTCAGGCCGATGCCGGAGGTGATCAGGTTGGTATAGAACCCCAGCTTGCGGGCTTCACTGATCAGCTCGGCGAGGTCCTGGCGCACCAGCGGCTCACCTCCGGAAAACCCCAATTGCGCCGCTCCCATTTCCCGGGCCTCGCGAAACACCTTGATCCATTGTTCGGTGCTCAACTCCTTGCCCTGCTCGGCGAAGTCCAGCGGGTTGGAGCAATACGGGCATTGCAGCGGGCAGCGATAGGTCAGCTCGGCGAGCAACCAGAGCGGCAGGCCAATCTCGGGCTTGTCAGGCAAGTTCGATCCAGTGCTCTGCACGTGCGACCTCCATGAATTGCTCGATGTCTTCACCGAGTTCGGGCACGCCGGGGAATTGCTGCTCCAGCTCGCCAATGATGGCCGCCACACTGCGCTCACCGTCGATCAAGCCACCAATCAACGCCGCACTGTCGTTGAGCTTGATCATGCCTTCGGGGTACAGCAACACATGGCCCTTTTGCGCCGGCTCGTACTGGTAGCGATAACCCTGGCGCCACGTCGGTTTTTTGCTGCGGTCGAAACTCATAGGGTGATCCCTTTATGCCAGACCCGCTGCGCGGTCACGCTGTGATAGGGCGGGCGGTTCAGTTCGTAGGCCATGCTCATGGCATCGAGCATGCTCCAAAGGATGTCCAGTTTGAACTGGAGAATCTCCAGCATCCGCTCCTGGCCGGCGCGGGTGGTGTAGTGCGTAAGCGTGATCGCCAGCCCGTGTTCGACATCGCGCCGGGCCTGGCCCAGGCGGGTGCGGAAGTATTCGTAGCCGGCAGGGTCGATCCACGGGTAATGCTGGGGCCAGCTATCGAGGCGCGATTGGTGGATCTGCGGGGCGAACAGCTCGGTCAGCGAGCTGCTGGCGGCTTCCTGCCAACTGGCCCGGCGGGCGAAATTGACGTAGGCATCCACGGCAAAGCGCACGCCGGGCAGCACCAGTTCCTGGGAGCGCAGTTGATCCGGGTCCAGGCCCACTGCCTGGCCCAGGCGCAGCCAGGCTTCGATGCCGCCGTCTTCGCCGGGGGCGCCGTCATGGTCGAGCAAACGCTGGATCCACTCGCGGCGGATTTCCCGGTCCGGGCAGTTGGCCAGGATCGCGGCGTCCTTCAGTGGGATATTCACCTGGTAGTAGAAGCGGTTGGCGACCCAGCCCTGGATCTGCTCGCGGGTGGCCCGGCCTTCATACATCGCCACGTGGTAGGGATGGTGGATATGGTAGAAGGCACCCTTGGCCCGCAAGGCCTGTTCAAACTCGGCGGGGTTCAGCGGTGTATCGGTCATTGGGGCTCTCCTACAGTTCAATGCTCATGCCGTCGTAGGCTACTTCTACATTGCGCCGGGCCAACTCGGCGCGCTCGGGCGAGTCTTCGTCGAGGATCGGGTTGGTGTTGTTGATGTGGATAAGCACCTTGCGCTGCTGGGGCAGTTGCTCCAGGACCTCTAGCATGCCGCCGGGGCCGTTCTGGGCCAGGTGGCCCATTTCGCGGCCGGTGCGGGTGCCGACGCCACGGCGCTGCATTTCATCGTCATCCCACATCGTGCCGTCCACCAGCAGGCAGTCGCTGCCGGCCATGATTTCCAGTAGCGGCGCGTCCACTTTGCCCAGGCCCGGGGCATAGAACAGTTTGCCGCCGGTGCGCAGGTCTTCGACGATCAGGCCGATATTGTCACCGGGGTGCGGGTCGAACCGATGGGGCGAGTAGGGCGGTGCGGCACTGCGCAGGGGCAGTGGGGTGAAGCGCAGGTTGGGGCAGGCGGGAATGGTGAAGCTGGCATCCAACTCGATGCGCTGCCAATCCAGGCCGCCATTCCAGTGGGTCAGCATGGTGAACAGCGGGAAACCGGTGCTCAGGTCTTCATGGACCATGTCGGTACACCATACCTGGTGCGGGCAGCCTTCACGCAAGCTGAGCAGGCCGGTGGTGTGGTCGATCTGGCTGTCCATCAAGATGATTGCGCTGATCCCGGTATCACGCAGTGCCCGGCCGGGTTGCATCGGTGCAAAGCCCTGCAATTGGGCGCGGATATCCGGCGAAGCGTTGCACAGCACCCAGTTCACGCCGTCATCGGAGAGGGCGATGGACGATTGGGTGCGCGCCTGGGCCCGCAGGCTGCCGTCGCGAAAGCCGGCGCAGTTCACACAGTTACAGTTCCACTGCGGGAAGCCACCACCGGCGGCTGAACCTAGAATCTGGACAAACATCGCCGCTCCTTCACACAAGACTCAAAATAAAAACGCCCCGGCGAGCCGAGGCGTTGCATTGCAATACAAAAGCAATCAGCGGCTGGCGAAGTACATGGTGACTTCAAAACCGATACGCAGATCAGTGTAAGCAGGTTTGGACCAAGTCATATTCATACTCCTACGAAGGGATGGGACGTTTACTACCAAGTAATACATATAGTCCACCTCCTGACGGAGATGTTCAGATGTGTGTGGGAATATTACCCATTTCTCGCCGAGCTAGCGCTGTCTTGGCAGAAAAAGCCTGTTGCAGCATCGGCAACGATTGGCTTCATTGCTGCCAGTAATCGCCCACCGCCGCACCATTGGCCAGGCACTGCCAGCCGCCGGCGGCTTGCTTGAGTTGCTGCGCCGCATCGACGAGGTTCTGACGGTTGCGGGCCTGGATCAACTGTTGCAGTTGCTCAAGATAGTCCGCGCCATGCCCCGCCAAATGCGCCTGCCAGAGCAACTCGGCGGCTTGGGCGTTGGGCAGTGTCTGTGGCGAGAACTGCTGGGCCAGGGAGGTGTTGCCCAGGTCGTCGTTCCCCTTGATCAAGGCTGGCAGTTGCGTGAGGAAGGCCTGGATGTGTTCGAGCAGGCTCGCAAGCGCGACATTGGGCGACTGCACGCCAAACAGCAGGCCGGTTTGCCCATTGAACTGTCGGATGCCACTGAATACTGCGTAGCCCACTTGCAACTCGACACGTAGGTGTTGGTAAAACGGGACCTGCGCCAGGTGGGCGAGCAACCGCCAGTCGGCTTCGTCTGCGAGGGATTGGCTGGGGGCCGGGCAAAACAGCAGCAAGGCGGCTTCGTCGCCATCGGTTGTGACGGTTTGCCAGCGATGTTGGCCGTTGATGGGCAGGGCTTTGTGTTCACTGTCGGTGCAGTGTCCGGGTAGGCGTGCCGCCGCATTTTTGATCGCCATTTCGCACGCAGCCGGCAGGCCAATGCCCAAGCCTTGCCAGCGAGCGGTGGCCCACCGGTCAGGTAGCGCGTTGCCGTTAGCGGTGTCGGCAAAACAGGTCGGTAGTACCTTGAGCAGTTCGCGAATGGCCATCTGCGGCGCCGGGCTGACGAGTGCGTTGTGCCAAAGGTTGGCAGCGGGCCGGGTCAGGTCCCGTGCCAGTTGCTCGACGATGGCCGGCATTGGTTCATGCAGCCCGCTCATTTTCAGCAGCCAGTCATTGCCTACGGCTTCGAAGGATAATTCCACGCCGGCCTGACGGGCGTTGGTCCGCAGTGTTTGCAGGCTGTTGCCCAAGCCCTGCGCGGGCGAATCCAGTTGCCAGCGCAGGTACAGGGCGCCTTCGTCGCTATCGGCAGGCAATGCTTGGCTGAACGACAGGCCTGGCAGTTCGCGCCGGCCACGGGAGCGGTCCTGGGCAAAAGTACGCAAGCCGCGATGGGCGCTGGTCTGGCCACGAATCAGTCCGGGACGTTGTTCCTGGGGTGCCCGTTGCAGGAATGGATTGCTCGGCGGCAGTTGCCAGGCCCGTTGCGCGGGTGTCGGTTGCAGCGTATTCAGCATGGCCTTGAGGGCTTGGCAGTGGGGCTCGGAAAGTTGCGCCTCGAGGTGTTCACTGTCCTGGCGCGCCAGAGCCAGGGCACCCCGGACTTGTCGCTGGCGGTCGACCAGCAGGGCGTACTCTTCACGCAGCGCCGTCCAGTCGCTATGAGCGAAAAAGCCCAGCCAGTCGTTTAACAGCGCTTCGATGGCCGGGGCCTGCTGTGAACCCTTTGGCCCCAGGGTGAATTCGATATCCAGCAGCGCCTGCCCGGCGAATTGGTACAGCACCTTGGCATGTAGCGCGCTGGCCCACTCCCGGCTTTTTAGCTCGGCGAGCAAACCACCGGCCGCTTCGGCATTCAGCCAGGTGCAGAGGAACTCCAGGGCTTCACGGGGTGCATTACAGGCGATGAGGTGGTGCAGATGCTGTTTGTCGAGGTGTTGATAGCGATGTTGATCGCCGTTCATCAATGCCGGTGGCGCCTGCTGCGGGCGTAGGTGGCCTGAGGGCAGGCTGTCGGCAAAGCACTGGGCCAGGGCTTGCAGCTCCTCGAGCGACTGTGGGCCGGCAAGGCTCAAGGTCATTTGCCCGGCTTGATAGAAGTCTTGATAAAACCCGCGCAACCCTTGTTGGAAATCCTCCTGTGGCACCGGCAGGCTGTCGCGATTACCCGCATGAAACCCCCGCAGCGGATGCCCAGTTGCCAGGCCTTCAAGTATCGCGACTTGAAGCTGTGCCTCGGCATCCTGGGACCAGGCGACAAACTCCGCCTGTAACACCTCACGCTCGCGCAGTTGCTCGTCCATGGCCAGGCGTGGGTGGGCGAGCATATCGCCCAGGCGCTGCAGCGCGTCGCCAAACACCGGGGTGGGCACTTCAAAGAAGAAGTCGGTGGTGCGCTCGCGAGTACTGGCGTTGACCTGCCCGCCGTGGCGCTGCACGTAAGCCATCAAACCGTCGGGTGCAGGAAAAGCCTCGGTGCCGAGAAACAAAAGGTGCTCGAGAAAATGTGCCAGCCCCGGCCAGGCCAACGGCGCGTCATGGCTGCCAGCCGCTACCCGCAAGGCTGCTGCACAGCGCTTGAGGCGTGGGGCATGACGCAGGGAAACCCGCAGGCCATTGGCCAGGGTCAGTTGTAAATAATGAGGGTGGGCCGGCACAGGCATGGGCACTTCCAGAACGTAGGAAGTGCCTATGCTAGCGCAAAGCGCGGTGGTCAGTGCTTGTGCAGCGCTGCGTATAGCTCGGGGCGCCGGTCTGCCAGGTAGTGATTGGCCGCTTGCGCGTCGCGCATCGCCTGGCGGTCGAGGGTGGCGACGATCAGCGCTTCATCCAGGCCGGCCTGGGCGACACGTTGGCCATTCGGCGCCGCGATGCTGCTTTGCCCGCAATACTGGATCTGGTCCTCATGCCCGCAATAGTTGGCGTAGGCCACATAGCACTGGTTTTCAAAGGCCCGTGCCCGCACGGTGACATCGGCGACGAAGTCGAAGGGCACCATGTTGGCCGTCGGTACCAGGATCAACTCGGCGCCGGCCAGGGCCAGACGTCGGGTGTTTTCCGGGAACTCCAGGTCGTAGCAGATGAGGAATCCCAGCTTCCAGCCGTTCAACTCGACGATAGGGAATTCGTCGCCGCCGGCGCTGAACATCGAGTGATCGAGATCACCGAACAAGTGCGTCTTGCGGTAGTTGCACAGGCGCTGGCCATTGGCGTCGATCAGTTGCACGGCATTGTAGATCTGCCCATCTTCGGCGCGCTCCGGGTAGCCGTACAGAATTGCCAGGCCCGCGTTCTGTGCCAGTTCGGCAATGGTTTGTGCCGATGGCCCATCTTGCGCTTCGGCCAGCGCGCCGACTGCTTCAACACCGATGTTGTAGCCGGTGAGGAACATCTCCGGCAGCACCAGCACATCTGCATCGGACGCTTCATGGGCGACGCTATGCAGGCGCTTGAGATTGCCGGCCACATCCAGCGGCAATGGCGGGCATTGGTACAGGGCGACACGCATGGCTTGACTCCTTATTCGGCCAGGGCGATGGGGCCGATCTCATCGAATACATCCCCAGGCCCCGGGTTTTGCGGGTGGGTACTGCCACCGAAGTGGGTCATGATGCCCCAAACCGCGTTCAGTGAGGTCTGCACTGCGCCTTCGACCCAGGCTGGGGTCCAGGATACGTCGTCGCCGGCAATGAAAATCCCGCGCTGCTCGGCCGGCATATCCTTTTGCATGAAGTGCGCGTACATGCGCTGGTTATAGCGGTAGTGGCCCGGCAGCGCGCCCTTGAACGCGCCGAGGAAGTGCGGGTCGGCCTCCCAGGAGACGGTGATCGGGTCGCCAATGATCCGCGCCTTGAGGTCGACTTTCGGGTAGATCTTTTTCAGCGCATCGAGTGCCAGCTTCACCCGTTTATCAATGGGCTGCGGGAGCATTTTCAGGGCGTCGCTCATCCACGAGTAGGACAGGCAAATAACCCCCGGCTTGTCGTCGCCGTTGTCGAACAGATAGGTGCCACGGGTCAGGCGGTCGGTGAGGGTCATGCTCATCAGGTCGCGGCCGGTTTCCGGGTCTTTGTCCTTCCAGAAAGGCCGATCGACCATGACAAAGGTTTTCGACGACTGCATATAGCGCGTGCGATCCAGAGCCATCCACATTTTTTGCGAGAACAGGCTTTCGTCGCACTCGATCTGAGTGGTCAGCAGCCAGCTCTGGCAGGTGGTCAGCACGGCGGCGTATTCCCGGGTGTCGCCGTAATTGTCGGTGACCGCGAAACGCCCGTCGGCAGCATGGGCAATGCGCTTGACTCCAGCCCGGGGGGCGCCATGGTGCAGGGAGCTGAGGCTGGTACCGGCTGGCCAATGGGCGCAACGCTCCGGCACGTGGCGCCAGATCCCCATGGGCACCTGCGCCACGCCACCGACCACCAGGTGCTGGTGGTCGTCGCAATTGGTCATCACCACCCGGAAGATTTCCAGCATCGAGTTGGGGAAGTCCGAGTCCCAGCCACCGGTGCCGAAACCTACCTGGCCGAACACCTCGCGGTGATGGAACGACAGCTTGGCGAACGCCTTGGACGTGGCGACGAAGTCGTAGAAGGTGCGGTCATCCCACAGCGGTACCAGGGTGTTCCACAGCTCTTTGAGCCGTGGTACATCGCGGTCGCGAATGGCTTGCTGGATATCGCTGAACTGCGAACCGGCCTCCAGGGCGTCGGCCCAGGCGTCGGCCACTTCCTGGAACAGCGCAGGAAGGTCCGCGAGTTTCTGTGCGTAATGGGTCTGGCCTTCCAGGTCGATCACGGTACTGCCGGAGGCAGGCGTCAACGGGTTGGGGAAGGGCTTGGTTTCCAGTCCCAGCTTATCCACATAGTGGTAGAACGCCGTCGACGACACCGGGAAACGCATGCCGCCCAGTTCGGCGATGATGCCTTCGGCTCCTTCAAACGCCTGGGAGCGCAGGCGCCCGCCCATTTTCGAGGCTTCATACACCACTGGCTTGAGACCGAGCTTCATCAGCTCGTAGGCGGCCACCAGCCCGGCAATACCCGCGCCGACAATCGCCACTTCGGCGCCGTGGTTGGCGGCAGGAATACTGCCCAGCCCGGCCGGGTGTTCGATCCAGTCATCGAAGGCGAACGGGAAGTCCGGACCAAAGATGGTGATAGGTTTTTTACCGTCTGCAGGGTGGCGATTGTTCTTGTGAGTGGCGTTCATGGCTGACCTTGCTGGCAACTCCGCGGGGCACGACCCGTGAAGTATAGGAAAAGATGGCAGCCATTCTAGGGAGCGTAGCGCTCGTTAATAAGACGCAATGTGTCGTCGGTTTGATTTGTTTTTAGTCGAAGTGACGAAGCTGGAGGTCAGATTGGCTGGCCACGATCCAGTTTGCTGCTGAGGATGATCGAGGTGGTGGTCTTTTCCACCCCATCGACACTGCCGATCTGGTCCAGCAATTGATCCAGCTGCTCCGGCGAGTCGGTGCGCAGCCAGGCTACATAGTCAAACTCACCACTGACCGCACACAACTGCTGGACCTGAGCCATGGCACTGAGTCGGCGCAGCACTTCCTTGCCGGAACGCGGTTGCACCGTGATCCCCACATACGCCTGCAGCCCTCCATCCACCACCCGCTGGCCAAGGCGCACGCCATAACCGGTAATCACCTGAGTCTTTTCCAGACGCGCCAGGCGCGAGGTCACCGTGGTGCGGGCAATCCCCAATTGCCGAGCAAGCATTGCCACGCTTTCACGGGCGTTGAGCTGCAAGGCGGCGATTAGTTGGCGGTCGATTTCATCGAGAACGGGAGGGCGGGTGGCGGACAAGATGGGCTCCGGCGTGGGCGGCAATGGGGGAGCATGTTACAGGCTC
>LNAP01004851.1_pt1 | contig 18935 bp, 18 predicted proteins | sample 602601 | NCBI WGS metagenome assembly LNAP01 (sample SAMN02440304, study PRJNA202911) | soil metagenome | biome: Subtropical and temperate rainforests or woodlands; isolation source: soil samples (1 kg each in a 20% v/v slurry with milli Q water) were... ...
ATTGCAAACCAACACAATCAAATCTATCTGCAACAAGGCGGAGATGTTAAAAAACGATTGCAAGCCAAGTTGGCGAAGAAGAAGGCAGCAAAAGTGAATCAATGAATAAATAATAATAATAACACGGCAAACCTTTGAATAAATTTATTTATAATAACGAATTATAAATAATCAAATAATCAATCAAATGAATCAGTCTTTCTGAATTAATCCTTCTTCAATCATGAACTGTGAACGAACAAGCTTTCTGTTTTAAATTGTCTTTGATTTGGAAGACTTACACTTCTGTAAACTTCTTTCTTCCAAATTCTTTCAAAGTCTTCAGGAATGTTGTCCATGTCTTCTGAAATATATTAAAACAAATGTTTAATACATAAATATGCAGTTAATTTGAAGGAATTACCACGGCTTTATCAATCATGTCTGTTTCATTATCGACTACACGTAGTAAACCATCAACATATAAATTATACAACACCTTGTGAATGTGATCGCGTTTCTTTCCATTAGCGATAGCCTGGGCAATGATTCTGTCCTTATTTTTCAAGTAATAGTCTTTACGATATTGCTTCTGGCGTTGTTCCTTTTCCAGCTTTTCTTCATCAGTAAGCTTGCGTCGAGTCATGATGAATATATTATAATAAAACATTTTAATTGTTTAAATATATTAATAAAATTTAAAGGTTTTTTAAAATTGAAATAATTTAAAAAGGTTTTTATCTTTATAAAGTAATAATGATGGAAGATGAAAAAGAAAACAAGAAACAACAAAAAAGGAAAAAAGTCAAGCTCACTAAGGGATTCAAACGACTAGCCAAGATTGATGAGACTTTGTTTGAACCAGATGAAAATTTGTATGAAGTTAAATTTAGTGAGTCGATGAAATCAGCGATCAAGGGATTCATGTCAGCCTTCACCTTTAAGCAGATCTCAGGTCGAAAAGTAGCATCGTCATCGCTTTTCATCCAACTTGCTAGGGAACAAATCATGAAGGTTTTGGAAAAGGAATTAAAAAGGAAAGGAGCAATTAAATTCAATATTGGATTATCTGTGAGAATTAGTAAAGAAAAAGTGGGTGAGGATGGTGAAATCGAATTTATTTATTCAGATGATGATGGGAAGCCGAATCCGTCCTTTCATTCAGTCAGCCAGAAACTTTTAAATAGTGACAGGATGAATATGGTCGAAATGTTGGACGGGCAAGCAGACCAGATCCAAAAGCGAATTGACTTATATACAAGAGATGGATTATACGCAAAGGTTGATAAGATTATGGCATTATACATTAACAGTGTTGGTTTTCAGCCTTTACAGGGATCAAGTTATATACCATTAGATCCCATTTATGCAAATACAAAAAGTTGTGTGAATATCAAGAACGAAGATCAGAGATGTTTTGATTGGTGTATCAAGGCGCATTTATATCCAGCTGTGAAAGATGCATGCAGAGTGAGCAAGTATAAAAGTTGTCCAGATTTAGATGAAACTGGAATTGAATATCCATTTCCAGCGAATAACTCACGTATGATTGAGAGATATGAAAAGAATAACAATTTAGCGATTAACATTTTTGAAGGAAAGGTTAGAAAGTTTAAGGATAAGGAAGGTGAAGAAGTGGCAAAGATAAATCCAGTTCCACTGTATATCAGTAAGAATATAGTTCCACCTGATCGTGTAATAGATTTATTATGGATTGAAGAAAATGGTGGTGGAGAGGAATTCAAATCACATTATGTGTTAATCAAAGATTTTGATAAGATGATGTTTACTTTAACTAAAACAAGAAAAAAAGTATATTTCTGTAAAAATTGCTTGAGTCATTTTTATTCAACAGATGCAAGATTGAAACATTTTAGTGATGGATTGTGTCGACAGCATGATGCTGTGAAAGTAATTTTACCACAATTAGGCAAACATTGGTTTGAATTTAAAAATTATAAACATAAGCAGGAAGCACCATTCATTATTGTGTGTGATTTTGAAAGCTATTTAGAACCGTCGATTGATTTGAATGAAGGATGTGCGACAGAGAAAGTCAACTTACATAAGAATATGTCATATGGAATGATTAGATTATCTTCAGTTCCTGAATTTACAGAAAAATTTGAAATGGAACGAAGAAGTGTAGAAGAAGATGAGCAAACATGGTCAGCAAAATTTATTGATAGATTATTTGAAGAAGCAGCAACGATCAAAGAAATTATGAAAGAGTGTAGTGAATTATTTCCTGAGCCTGTTCTAACATCTTGGGAAGAACAAAATTTTAAGAAAGCCAAGCGATGTCACATTTGTGAAAAACACTTTAAGGATGATGATACACGAGTTAGAGATCATGATCATTTAACTGGAGAATACAGAGGTGCAGCACACGAAGACTGTAATCTTCATTATAATTGTAAGAATTACAAAATTCCAGTGATCTTCCACAATTTAAAAGGATACGATGGGCATCAAATTATTAGAAGCTTAACTTTAGAAGCTGGCAAAAGAAATATCAGTGTTATTGCACAAAATGAAGAAAGATTCATGACGTTCACTGTGGGGAATTTGAAGTTCATTGATTCATTGAATTTCTTGTCCAGTGGTTTAGGACAATTAGTGGAGGATTTAGCATCTGGAGGGATGGATAAGTTTCAGAATCTAAAACAAAACTTCCCCGCAAACACTAGATTTGATTTATTAACTAAGAAAGGCATCTATCCATATGAATACATTGATTCCTTAGAAAAGATGAATGAAACGCAATTACCCCCTATGAAATACTTCTACTCATCACTGAGAGGAAAACCGATTAGTGAGGAAGATTATTCACATGCACAGGAAGTATGGCAAGTATTCGGTTGCAAAAATCTAGGAGATTATCATGATCTATACTTGAAGACAGATGTGTTATTGTTAGCAGATGTGATTCAGAATTTTAGGCACATTTCAAGAGTGAATTACAAACTAGATCCGATGTGGTATGTTAGTTTGCCGGGATATGCTATTGATGTTGCATTATTGAAGACGTCAGCTAAAATTGAATTATTCCATAACGAACAGTATGAGATGCATCTTTTTTCTGAAGAAGCAATGAGAGGTGGCTACAGTTGTATTATCAAACGCTATGCTAAAGCGAATAATAAATATATGGATGGGCAGTTTGATAAATCATTGCCATCCAAGTATTTGATATATTTAGATGCAAATAATCTTTACGGTTATCCTATGACGCAGCCATTACCTACAGGAAATTATCAATGGGAAGATGCATCCAAATTCACATCTGAATATATTTTAAGTTTGAAAGATGATGCTTCGAATGGATATATTCTTGATGTGGATTTGGAGTATCCGAAGGAATTACATGAACTACACAATGATTATCCTTTCTGTGTTGAGAAAAAAGAAGTGAAAATGGATGAGCTATCTGAATACCAATTGAATCACTTAGAAGTTAATCAGAAAAAATATGTGGAGGGGACGAAGCTAGTTAGCACATTAACAGATAAAGTGCATTACAAGTTACATTATCGTTTATTGAAGCAAGCACTCCAGGCAGGATTAAAGCTCAAGAAGGTTCATAAAGTTTTATCATTTTCACAAAAACCATGGCTAGAACCATATATAATGATGAATATGAACTTCAGAGCAAAGTCAAAGAATGAATTTGAGAAAGGTTTTTTTAAACTGATGAACAACTCTGTGTTTGGTAAGTTGATGGAGAATGTCAGAAAACGAATTGATTATAGAATTGTTATGAATGAAACTTCAGCCAGAAATTATGCAGCAAGGCCAACTTATCGACATTGCACCATCATCAAAGCTGACAATCCTGATTATCCTGATGATCCTTCAATTGTTGGAATTATGTTGAAAAAGAATGAAGTCAAGTTAGATAAACCAATAATATGTGGAGTTTGTGTTTTTGATGTTTCAAAATTGGTAATGTATGATTTCCATTATAATACTATAAAGAAAAGATATGGATACAAGGCAAGGCTTTTGTTCACAGATACAGATTCATTAATGTATGAAATTGAAACAGAAGATGTTTACAAAGATATGGCAGAAGACAGCAAAATTTATGATACATCAGATTATCCAAAAGATCATCATTTATATTCTGTAGTGAATAAAAAGGTTATCGGAAAGTTCAAGGATGAAAGTAATGGGAATATTATCGATGAGTTTGTAGGTTTAAGATCAAAGATGTATAGTTATCGGATGTTTAAAGATCCTGAAGAAAAACACCAACGTTTGAAAGGTGTCAGCAAAGATGTTGTGGAGAATGAGATCACACATAAACGATATAAAGAATGCTTGCTGACAAGCTGTTTCGAACATAAGGTAGATATCTATTCACTGAGATCGTATAATCATAACATCTATACAATTAAACAGAAGAAAACTGGTTTATGCGCATTTGATGATAAGAGATATATTTTAGAAAATGGTCAAGATACTTTAGCATATGGTCATCATGCAATTCAGGTTTAATGATGGACCACCATTGTTTCCAAATGTATTTCAATTCCCCTAACTCAGTAAACCTCACCCAAGTTAAACCAACATTTGAAAACAAAATAATCCATCCATCATTATTACAAATACTTTCTTTATAAATTTACTTATTGTAAATCCTGGAAAATCTTTGATTTTCTTTTGAAAAATAAAATTGATTTTCTATTTTGAAATAAATAATTTGCACAAGGCAAATCCCTTCGGGAATAAAAGATCAAACCATCAATTCATGGAAAACGAAATTACCTTTCTCAAGGCAGCTTCCAAGTTTAACAATCATATAGGATTACTTGAATTTGTAGAACAATTGTATCCTGAAGCTTTAGGGGATTATGCGAAAGAAAAGTGGGAAATGTTTCGAAAGGATTTCTTTCGTTGGTTCACTTGTTTGAACTTGGAAAAACAAACGAAGTATATCGCCCTTGTGAATCAAACTGTATAATCTGAGAATAATTTTGAGAATAATAATAATAATCTTTTGCTTTAATAATTAATGACGGACCCAGTTATACCCGAATTATTAAAACAAATCTACTACGATCCAAAGACTGGATTGCAAGGAAGTAAATTATATCAGAAAGCGAAAGCTATTGATCCCAAAATCACACTGAACAATCCACATCACAGATATTCAAACGAAGAACAGTTAAACATCATTATCCATTAATTGCAGATTATCCCTTTCAACGAATTCAAATAGATCTGTTAGATTGGAATGCTGAAAATAAAGTAGCAAATAGAAACTTCACTTGGTTGTTTTCAGCTATTGATGTCTACACTCGTTATGCATTTTCATATCCAATGAAGAATAAAAATGAAGCCAGTTGTGTTGATGCCTTAAAGAAGTTGTTAAAAGATGTTAATTCTTTAGTTCCAAACGCTAAACTTGTTCAATTAGATTCTGATAACGAATCAGCCTTTCTGTCAAGATCATTTAAAAAGATTTGTAATGATAATGGAATTAAACAGAACCTGTTACCAGTTAGTGAACAACATGCTACTGGAGTAATTGAACGATTTAATCGAACAACAAGAGAATGGATAAATAAATATAAAGTTGCCTATAATACAGCAAATTGGGTAGATGTCGTTCCAGATTTTCTTGAAAATTATAACAATTCCGTTCATTCGACAATTAAAACAACACCAGCATTTGCTGTATCAAATCCAGGAACGTCAAGAATCAACTCCTATATTATTAAACAAACCTTCAAAGCCGATGACCAACATTATAATAAACAAGCCTTTGAAGTTGGAACCAAAGTAAGATTGAAGATCAAAAGAGCTTTGTTTGAAAAACGAACTCAGGAACAGTTTACAAAAACAATCCACACAATCACAGGTTTCACTAATGGAAAGTTTTATGTTAGTGATAGGGTTAATGGTTATTCCAAAGAAGAACTACTTAAAGTTGATAAATCTACTGATAGAGAGGTTATTCCCGATGAAGAAAAAGAAGAATTGGAAAATGAAATTCAAACAAGACGGATCGATAGAAGAGTTACAAGGAGAATTCTCAAAGAAGGTGTTTAAGAAGAACAGCTAGAGAACGTAAACCGAATCAGTTGGAAGATGTTAGATATGGTCAAATAAAATATTAATCAGCGCAACTTAAAGATTGTTTTTTTTTGAAATAAACAATTGATTTTATTTTAAAGTGGAATACCATTCTATTAACAATGGATACATTTGACTTTCAAGCGTTGAAACAATCTTTACCTGATTTTAAAGTGATCGATATATCTGTGATAAATGACATAGACCGCTTATATAGTGTGTGTGAGGTTACTGAACCTAATGTCGTCCTTGCATCATTTCGTTCAATCAATAATTCACAAGTTTGGTCATCATTAGATTCAACTGATTTCTATATTGAAAATATGACAAGAATAAAAGCCCCACAACGTCCAGCTTTCAGATTGTGGAATAAAGATAATTATCTCAACATATATCAGGGTAACGGCTTAACAACTGAAGACATTGGAAAACGCATTCGACTATGGTTGCAAAGCGAGACTCAAGATAATTGTTATGTCTGTGATGAAAAGATTGAAATGGCTGGGCCTTTATGTAATACATGCTTTAAAGCTACTTGCTTGACTTGCTTTTATAAATCTGTGATGCAGAACATTTCAAACCCTTTGTGTCCTTTGTGTAGGTGTCAGTTAACTAAGTCGAAGAAATAGAATAATTTCTGATTTTAAAAATACGAATTTCTGTAAATTTCTTTTTTTTTCCCGAAGGGATTCGCAAAAATGCGAATTACTGTCTTAAAGTATAAGACAAGTAATAAAATGAATCGCAACGGTCCACTTTCTGATTATTATCACAGATTATATCAAGCATCTATTGGTTTAACAGATGTTCTCCTCAACAAGTTGTTACTTCCAAAAAGTCAACATTGAAGTCAACACAGTCTGAACCAATGGATATCCCTTCCAGAGGAAGAAATCAAAAAAGAATAGATTGTCAGAACTGTGGAAAGAATATTCAAGCAGCAAGTCTTAATCGCCACATGAAATCTAAAAGATGTATTGAAGCATCAGGTAGCGACCCACATTCAGTGGTTCGGGATGGGGAAGGTGGTAATACTGAATCAACAGGTAGACCAAGAAGAGGATTACTTGATTTAACAATGCTTTCACAACCGAAAATCCACTCTGTGGATCCCTCCCGGACTGGAAGGCAGCGAAAAATAAAATCAAATCAAACTACTTCCAATCGTCAACCAATCTATGATTCTTACGAAGAAAATCAATATAACTGGCAGAACCCTGTGGGACAGGACGATCAAGGGGTATATAATTGGCAAAAATTTGCGGAGCAAATCCCTCCGGGAAACCAATCCCCTCGGGACAATCAGAACGAACAAGAGGAAGACGATATCCAGCTTGAATATTAATTTGATCCTGATATTGCTTTTGTAATTGTTCTTGAATTAAATCAAGCTGTTCTCCCATTGTTTTATGTTTGACTGGTTTGCTAATGCATGATCCCATCTATACTATTATTAATTAAATTATATAATTAATAATTAATCTGCGTAGCAGATCAGCTTTGCTGATTATTACTACTTTAATTTATTCAGCTGTTTCTTGTTGTAAAGGAATTGGTGAAAAGTTCTTTCTGAATAAATATTCTGGGGCTTGTCCTATACTCATATCAATCATAAAGAAGTTCTTAATATTGGTTGTATCACAATACTTATAAAGCGCTTTTAAAGTGTTCATATCTAAACCAAGATTACTGTATTCGGACAGAATCATACTTAAATCGCGTTTGGTTCCAATTTTTTTAAAGATGATTACGTCTGTATTCTGACGAACCAACAAAGGAATTTTATAAAATGATTGAGATAAAAAGATTGTTGTTATATTATGTTTACGACCACGAATCCAAAGATCTTGAATCTTTTTTAATTTCATACTTGATTCGGAAATCATATCATCAAACACAACCAGATTATTGAAACTTGCATCAAACTCGTCTACTTCAGGTAAATCTGTAAGTTCAGTGCTGACAGTCAACAAATCAACTTCCATCTTTTCTTCGATCTCTCTGATTTCTGAAATAAAAAAGTTGTATAATGGTTCTTGAGGGTTTTTTACAAATAAATATATCTTGTCAAAACAATTCATTCCAGTGATCAAATTAAGTAACGTATTCGATTTGCCACTTCCAGAACTTCCGATAATTGAAATACGGTTTGGTATTGTAAGGCGAATCTTTTCAAAGTTAGGATACTTACGTTGCTTACTTTGATACTTCTTTGGCAGTTTGGAATAGAAATCCACAGTTTCGAAAAAATCGCGTTTTAGCGATTTCCCTTCGGGATAATGATTGCTTGCCATTTATTACTTTTATTACTTTTAAGAAATAATAAAAGAAAATCTTTGATTTTCCCGGAAACCGTTTGTTTTTTAAAATAAATCATTGTCTTAATTTTAATTGATTCATCAACTTTTCGTTGGCTGGAACATTGTGTTCAGTCAATCGTTTTTCAAATAACTCTTGGTATGGGGTGCTGTTTAATATTTCTTCGGCAACATAAATACAATAGTTTCCACAATTAATTGAATTGATATCCTGGTAAGTATCAATCGTATACTGAATCTCTTTATCGCTTTTGTTCATGAACTTAATAATTTCTGGTGGAGGATAGACTCCATATGGATCCATATAAATAGTATAATCCGGATTGTCATCTGGAATAACACAATCAAATACAAGAACCCAATGTGTTCCATCTGGTGCCGTTGAATCTTCCATATTGATAATCCAGAATTTATTGTTCGGAGATATATCTTTTAGTTCGTCTTTTGATACACATCCACCATAAAACACATTCCCTTCGAAGTGACGATCAATTTGTAAGTTTGATAATCCTAATAATTTGGCTCTCGATGAACTAGACATTGTTTATTGGAAAGAAATAAAAAAATCTATTGTTATTATAATAGTAATTAGAAATGTCAACCTTTTTAAATAATGCTACTTCAAAACCACGTTGTGGGGCCTTAACTAAGAAAGGACTCCCTTGCAAAAATGGACCAGGATGTAAGATTCATCAAGCTAGACACGGTGGTGCGTTAATCAGTATGAAAACGATTAAAGATCTTCCTCGTCGTATTTCTAATGTATTCAAAGGACCTGCAAATACAGAACCAAAGGCGTTAAGACAGTTTTTAGAAACAACTGGAAATCAAGAAATAACTAGTATCAGATTGGGAAGAAAACCTTTGAAGCTCACGAAACTACTAAATACTTTATCATTTGGTAAATTAAATAAAGTTATGAAAGATTTAAATTATGATGCTTTGTATCACAATTATTTGATTGTGGGATTAAAAGATGGAAGTTCTCATATTATAGAAAAAAATCATATTGTTGAACAACGCAAAGCTCAACCTTCTGACTATCAAGGAGCTGATGTTGTTGAAATTCCTGTCAACAGATCAGTAACAATGAAAGATGCTGTGACCAATGCTTCTACTGGTGATCCTGACTTTTGGAAATACTCTGCATTAAAGAATAAAAACTGTCAGAATTTTACCCATGACATGATTGTAAGAAATGGTTTATTACCAAGTGATCCAACTGCAATAAAAGCAATTGCTCTTCAGAATACAAAAAGAATTGGTGATGAATTGAATCCAATATTGAAGGAAGGAATTCAAGCTGTGACAGATATAGCTGGAGCGGCTTCAAGGTTGATCACTGGTGATGGAATAAAGCCTTTGTGGTTGAACTATGGTGGTGGTTTAGTTTTTAATCTGTCGGTCAGAAAAAAGAAATAAGAAATCAGAATATTAAATTTGTTTGAAAATTTATTTAATTTATTTAGGTTCTACAAAGATAACGAACGATGTCATATTGTCTCAAATGCAAACGTAAAACCGGAAATGTTGGCGAACAAATCAAAGTCGCAAAGAATGGTGTAAGAATGCTTCATTCCAAATGTAGTGTTTGTCGAACTAACAAAAGTGGTATTCTTCCGAAAGGTGCAAGAACTGGAAAAGGAAGTGTTGGAAAAACAATCGGTTCTGCACTCGGGGGATGGGCTGGAGGATGGTTGCCTTTCTAATCTACCACACTACCACACAGTGAATTTCTGTGCATCAAACTTCTCAGGGTCCCCTCCACAATGTTTTTCAAGAATGTGATGATACCGTCCTGGGTAAGTATCTTTAATGTGTTCTCTTATTTGTATTCTTTTCATCCGAGATAATTGCTCCGCTGAACAATAATTTGTAAATTTCTTTTTCCCGCATTCAGAACACAAGATTGTTACACTTGAAATATTTTCATTACTTTCAAAAACACCAGTCCATCCCATTTTATCACAGTTCCAACATTTTCTGTCCTTATAAACAAAATTCGCTTCGCTTCCGTAGCGTTCAATAGATTCGGTGCACAGTGACATATTTATTCTACACTTATTCTAAGGAAAGAAATTAATTTGGGATAAAAATGTTTCAGATTTCTTCAATTTCAAACAAATTCAAATTAAAATCAGATAATTAATATTATTAATCAAAATATTTATTTTTCTATTCTTGATGAATAGCAAGATAACTCACAAATGGAATCAAGTGCATTTCCGTCAGCTCAAGAAATTATTGACATGACTTTGAACGCAAAGTTGCCTGTCATTCCCAACATTCCTCCAGTTTTAGTAGTTCCACAGAATTTAGATTTACCGCCGGCACCACCAGAATATCCTGATCCTGAAGTCAATGCAGGAGATAATTTGAAAATAATTCCGTTTCCTAGTCCACCAAAAGATGTGTTAGAAGATACTGGTTTAGCGAAAGGATTACAAGATTATGCAATTGCCAAAGGGGCTGAAGACATATTCGCTTTAAAAAGTAGAGAAAGTCACAAATCGGCAATTCAAAAAGCGGTTGAGGAACAAAAAGAAGAAAAGAAAGAAGAAGAAAAATTATCAAAGGTGTTAGAAGAACTTGGCAAGTTACTGAAATCATTACAGAAACCTCCTGCTCCTCCAAGTAGTGCTGCTCCACCAAGTAGCCGTGCTCCTCCCAGTAGCGGTGCTCCTCCAAGTGCTGGTGGTCCTCCCAGTAGCGGTGCTCCTCCAAGTGGTCGTGCTCCTCCAAGTGGTGCTCCTCCAAGTGGTGCTCCTCCAAGTGGTGCTCCTCCATCTCGTGGTCCACCAGTTTCAAAACCTGCTGGGGGTCCATCTAGTTCATCTGGTTCATCTAGTTCATCTAGTTCATCTAGTGGATCAAAGCCAGCTCCAGCTCCTAAACCTGTTGCCAGTGGCGCTATATCTAGATATAAAATTGACGTTAATAGATTAAATGCTGTTGAACCAGGAAAAGGGGTTCCGCCTGGTGCATTACCTGGATATTCATTGGCCGAATTGAAAGCATTCGTGGATAAAGTAAAAGCTGACGGTTTTCCAATTAAAGTAACAGGAACCAAAGTTCAGTTGAAACAGAATCTTGAACAGTTTATTACACAATACCCTCTCCTTTTATCAACACCACCCAAGCGGCCAATTGCAAGTCCCTTATTAGCTAGACCCGCCCCAATTAGCACAGTTTCAGGCTTAACACCAGCGCAAGCAAAATTGTTGGCTGACGACATTGAGGTGCACGTCAAAGCTGAAATGCCACATTTATTCACAGCTGGATCTTTCCCATCAAGTGTCTCAGCTAGTGATCAAGCTAAAATTGCTCAAATTTCAAGGGATCGTATGATATCTTTGTTTCCACACTTATCCACAGCGTCTAGTCCTTCATCGCCAACTTTCCCAAGCTTTTCTTTGACATCACCAACTTCACCAACCACACCACCTTTAGTCACAGGAAGCGGTATCTCACGAAGAGGGATAACTCCTATTCACATGATTCCTTTCGGTCACATACTTATTGACAATCGAAAGTTCAAGAAAGGAATTTTAAGTATCGCAAAATTAAATGGTAACACTGGCTTAAAACAAAAAGTTCACAAGTTTCCGAATCGTAAAGTGTCTAAAGATTTTAAAGAAGCACTTGCATTCCTTATAACGCATCACACCATTCCTGATTTGTCTCATTTCAATGAAGGCGAAAGGGAATACATGTATCGATTATTAGCCTTGGCTCAAGATCCTTCATTAAAGCTAGCATCAACTACACAAAGAACAAAAGTAAAGGAAGTTGAGAAGGCGATAAAGAAGGATCGTTATATACATCGCCGAACCAGCCAATTAGGCAAAATGAAGGAACGCTTCAACATTTTAATTGGAGAAGTCCAATCTGGAAACAGAAATAATCCTGTTCTCAACAAGGAATTGAAGAAGATACTTAGCACATTTGTCAATAGTGATTTACTTTCGGAACAGCAAGCTATAGAATTATTGAATGATAACAATATTCGTTAATTTTTTAAAAATATATTTATGTATTACAACAGCAATATATAAATGTCTACTTCTAGCACTATTATTTTGTCTTCTTTTGAAAACACCAGCACAGATAGCTTTCGTTTGGCAAAACGTTTTCCAACTCCATATACTAGCAAATATGATGAAATTGGGCTTCAATCTGTTTCTCTCTATAACAGTTGGTTTAATATCACATCTACTTTCAACAATCAGACATGCTCTTACATTTGGATAGATGGAACAACGCACATTGTGACTTTGCCACCAGGAAGCTACACATTAGATAACATCTCAGAATACATTCAATTTGTTATGACTCAGAATAAGCATTACTTGATCGATGGAAATGGAACTAACATATTTTATCTCAGATTGGAAGTGAATCCTGTGTATTATAGTGTCGTTTTAACATTAGATCCTTTACCATCTGCTTTACCTGCTGGTTGGTCACTTCCTTCTGGCGTTTCTTGGTCCTTAGGTAATGGACAGACACCGCGATTTGTTACTAATGCAAGCAATTTCAATAAACTTATTGGTTTTGCAGCATCAACAACATTCCCAGCAACTGTTCAAACAACAACTCAACAATTTAATTCGACATTAACTCCAATGATTTCTCCAATCACAGCGATTAATTTAGCATGCAATTGGGTAAATGACAATAGATTTAATTCAGTGCCCAACATCATTGGATCATTCATTCCTGACGATAGCACAGGTAATTTGATTTCTTACACTCCACCAATTTTAAGTATGTATCCTGTTACTCAAAATCAATATTCAGGGATCGAAGTAACATTCCTCGATCAAGAGTTTCGTCCGTTAATTTTAAATGATCTCAATCAGATTCAAATCATGCTGGCGTTGAAGCAGCACAACTGAACACACGAATTGGATAAATATTTTTTTTCTGGTGTTATTAATAATAATACTATGCCACGAAAAAATCCTCAAGTCTTATTGAAAAAGAGAGGAAACAGGTATCAACATGTTTTAGTGACAGGAAATGGGGTAATCAGTCTAGATCGAAGTCACAACGTTAATTCAGGATCTAAGAACAACGTTGAAACTGTAGCACATCAGGCTTTGATTGAACCACCTGTTGAGAAGGCTCCAAAAACAAAAGCTGACATACTTTCAGAAATTGACAAACGATTCAGTTCATTTACAAAAGGGGATAATAGCGCTATCGGACGTAACAAGCATTTCAGATTGAAATAATTCCGTCTTCCAAAAAAAATCATTGAAAAATGAAATAATAAATTATTATATTGAACTATTTTAAATATAACAAGAAATGTCGAGTCTTCAAAATGATGTTATGAGTATTACCAATTTACTTACCGATGATCATTCAGTTGATTTAGAGTATGCCAGTCGTGATTTAGCATCTCTTTTACCTATGCCGTTCCAAGGATCTTCTGTTTCCTTTGATTTCCAATCTATTGATCGTCAATGGACTGAATGGAATAACTCCTGGTTGGCCTTACCTATTACAGTCACACCTCAAGCAGCAGCATTTTCACCATCACCTGTTCTTGCTTTTAAAGGTAGCATTATCAGTATGATTAGAGGAATTGAAGTAAAGACCAGCAGTGGACAAACTTTAGTTTCCGAAACAAACGGATCTACTCCTTTTGCTGCACATTTAAGAATGATGTTACAGAACAACAATGACTGGAGCTTAGGAACAGCACCCGCACTTATGTTTTCCAAAGATAGAGCTCCGTCTGGTGTTCCTTCTGGATTATACAATAAAGCAAACATTATGAATCCAGAGGTGGCCAAATATACAGCTGCTGTGTCTGATACTGAGAACAGCGATAATCCTTCTTGTAATATTGGTTTCATGGAAAGAAACGCGGCATTATTGGATTCCACATTTGGTCTTGATGGTAGTTATGTTGCTGACAAGAAAGCCGGTTTTTCTACTACTTTAAATATTCCTTTACGCTATCTTACCGACTTCTTCTCCGCATTGGATTTCCCTATTGTTAATACTCGCTTAGTAATTACATTCCATCTTAACACTTCCGCATCAGCTTCTTCATATGCTCCGATTTGTATAGGAACCACTTTAGCCGGAACTAAAGAAACTGGAACTGCACCTGTCGTTGCTTTAGCTGCTGGAGCACAGCCGTTATTATATTACTACAGAGTCACATTCCCTACTTTACAAGCTGAGATGGTGGCTAAGAAATCATTAACTGGATTTAGAAAAACAATTGTTTTCACACAGACTGATATCGATTACACTCAAACCGGTGTTGCAAGCACCAGTAATTTCCAACGTCAAGTTGCAACTGCTGTTAATGCTCCTAAGAGAGTTTGGGTATTGTCATTCCCCACTGGAGTTGTCAATGGAGTTGATTGGCCATCGCCTCTTGTAACTGGTGCCGAAACTGGTTTAAATAACGTCAACATTCAGATTAACGGTATTAGATACCTCTCGAATAGTTTGAGCTCATTGCCAGAACAATATGCTGCTTTATGCTCAGCCATGGCTCCAAGTGGAATGAATGGTGAAGCTAATAAAATGATCAGTTATGCTGAGTTCTGCAAAACGTATCGTTTGATCTGTTTAGATATATCTCGTTCAGGTAACAGACAGATGGATCCTAATGCTCCTGTCAATTTATTGATTGAAGCTGCTCCTTCTACAAATACCCCAGCTGATATAATTTACTTAGTTGAAAAAGAAATTAGAATTAATTTAACGTTTGGAGCTTCACCTATTGTGGTTGAAGTTGGTCCTAACGCTGTTTAATCTGCATGCACATTTTCTGTCAGAAGAAATTTATCATTTATTAATCACAAATTAAATATATTTGTAATTATAAAATTCTGTTGATGTCAAACAATCAAGATTATCATCCATACAAAATAGATCTTAGTGATGCGCAAATGAAGAAATTCGCTCAGGGAAAAAAGATTCGTGTTAAGCATTCATCTCTTGTCGGTCCAGATGTCGTTCATTTATCTACAGCTCAATTAAGAAAAATTGAAATCGCTAAACGTAGCGGAAAGGGAGTCGATTTGATTTTATCTTCACCTCAGCTTGATTTTAACGTTCGCCACGGATCAGGAAGATTCACAAACTTTTTCAAAAAGATTGGAAATAAAGTAAAAGATGGTGCTCTTTCTGTTGGTCAAAAACTTGGTAAAGTTGCAATTGGTGGCGTTCATTCTGGTCTTTCAAACGTAGCTAATCGTGTTGTTCCTGATGGATTGTTAAGAAGACTTGTTCAATCTGGTTTATCAGCCGGAAACAACTTAGCTCAGGACGAACTTTATTCTTATCTTGAAGGCTTGAAGCAAAGCAGACATGGTGCTGGATTAAATATTCAATTCACTAAACCTGTGCACAGAATCAATCCTATTAGAATTACCGATGTTATGAAAAATATCAATAGACCACAAATCGAACTTCCAGTTGGAGGAAATGGTTTATATTTAGCAGGAACAAAGAGAGGGCAAGGGCTTTATTTACCTCGTAGTTAATCAGCAGAGTAGATCCTCTTTGAAAAATAAACAAAATAATTTGTTACAAAACATAATTTATAAATCTATTAATTTAATCTATCAATAATAATAAATGACATCAATTTACATACCATCGTCAACAAGTTCAGGTGGAGGAGAGTTGGCTGGTCAAGTTTACGGTAAAACTTCAAACACAATCATTTCTACAACAGCTGTTATGAACAAACCATTGACTGGCTTAACAGCAATGACTGGAGCTGTTGTTGCTTCTGACTCGATTTTGACTGGAATCAGTAAGCTTTCAGGGAATGCTGGTGCTGCAACAAGTAATAACGTAGTGAATCAAATTGTGAAGCGTGATGCAACTGGCGGATTTTCTGCTGGTATCATAACCACTTCAGGGTTATCGGATGGAAACAGTTTGATACTACAGACAACATCAAATTTGACACGTTTGGGTGTTAATAACGGACCAACAGCCACAGGGGTTAATAATACAATCGTCGGAGTGAATGCTATGAATGCAAACAGCACAGCTAGCTCAAATTGCATGATTGGATCACTTGCAGGAGGTGCGATAACATCTGGTGGAGAAAACACATTTGTAGGTCATTTAACTGGAAATACTGCAGGTGTTGGGGTAAATTCAGGTTCACGAAATACATTGATTGGAACAGGAGCAATTACTGCTGCGGTTAATCAAACAAATTCAATCGCTATCGGATATGCAGCACAAGCGCCAGCAAGTAATACCGTAAGATTTGGTAATGATAGTATTACAAATGTATACACAACTGGTGTATTGAATGCTGGAGGTCTTGAGTCAATTGGGACAATTTTAAATATAGCATCGGCTAATAATACTAATACTGTCAATATATGCAATGGAACTGGTGCCCAGACGATCAATATGGGCAGCACTGGAGCTGGTGTGACAACAATTAATTTAGGTGGCGGCTCTGATATAGTAAAAGTGAATCTGCCGCTGAAAGACTCAGCTGGCGTAAATATTATAGATATACCTACCTCGAACTGTATGATCGGTAAGAATGTGTTGAATAATCTGAATGCAACAAGTAGCTCATGCACAGCCGTCGGAGTGAACATTGGAGGATCAAATGCAGAAAACAACACGAGTAACACCTTCTTTGGTCGGGACATTGCGCAAAGCTCTACCGGATCATACTCATACTGCACTGCAGTTGGTCACGGCGCATTGAAAGTAGTGAACTCTGTGAATAACACAGCAACCGGTTTCAACTCGTTGAATGAATTGACAACAGGCTTGAATAACACAGGGTTTGGAATTAGAAGCGGCACGGCCCATACCCCCTTAACAACTGGAAGTAATAACACTTTTATCGGAGCAACATCCGGTAGCGATAACGCGAATCGATCCAATGGAACTGCAATTGGACAAAATGCTCGAGTTGATTTCGATAACTGCGTCCAGTTGGGCAATACATTGGTTACTCAAGTGAGAACGAGTGGCACTCTTTATGCCTTGGGTTTAGAATCCATAGGTAGCACTCTGAGTATCGCCAGTGCAAATAATACTAATACTGTTAATATTGGAAGCGGAGCCGCTGTCCAAACGATCAATGTTGGTAACAACGGCTCAGGAGCCACTACTATTACTTTGGGTGGAACAACTGATTCTGTCAAAATTGGTAGTCGTGCAACCTGTGATAACATCATATCATTTGGTTTGCAATCAAAAACTAAACATATTGCTCTGTTCAATGCAACTGCTCTGGACCCTAATAATCAAGACGATCAACGGTTCTACGGTTTTGGTGTGAATGATGGTGGTGTCATGGTTCCTCTTGAAGCTGGAGTCGGATGGTTGCGTTACCAAGTGCCGGTAAATATGCAACATCGATTTTACACAGGTATCGATGCATCTACTAGCAATGAGCGCTTTCGCCTTGACGGCACCGGCAAAGTTTCACTTGGAAATGGAGGCAGCTTAGAGGCTTTGTCAGGAGCTCTAACTATTGGTGCATCTACATCTATTGTCAATATTGGAACGAGTTCAGCTGCTCAGACGATCAATATTGGCGCAGGAACTGGAGTAACATCTGTGAATATCGGTAATGCGAATGATATTGTTACTTTCGGAAATGGCTGTAAATTACCTACAACTGGCGGAGCTGCAGCTACTCTGAATCATTACGAAGAGTTCACATTTTCTACGGCTTTGTCAGGAGCTGCAGCTTTACCAACAAACTACATAAATTTTATACGAATTGGATCACTTGTCACTATGACCGTATCTACACCAATATCATTTACAGCTACAGCAACTTCAACACTTGTTAACAGTTCAGCTATCCCTGAGAGATTTAGACCTAATGGATACGAACAATGTTCACATATCGAGATCCAAGCAAATGGTGTAAACGGTGATGGTATGGCTCGAGTGTCAGCAGCAGGGAATCTTACACTAGGCACTGCTCATTTCGGATCATTTACAAATGGTCAGCCATGTCAGGTTTATCCTTTTGCTATGTCTTGGTCTATTGTTTCATAAAAAAAAATCTAATTCTATAGTATAAATATGCCAGTTAAGAGAGGCCAAGAGAATGGAAAATATTATTACCAATATGGTGAATCAGGTAAAAAATACTTCTATGTAACTGGTAACAAAACAAGTAGAGACAATGCTAAACTTAAAGCTATTACTCAAATGAAAGCAGCTCATTCAAAGCAAACTGGTGGCAAATTACCTACATGGGGTATGCAATCATATAGAGAAATGCATGGTGGTGCGATGTTTAGATTTAACACTCAAACACCTGAAAGAATGGTTGAATTACAAGCTAAATATAAAGGTCAAGCTCATCCCGATTTTATTGACCGTTATGCTGATATTCTTAACCAACCTCCTAAAATGATGGGTTGGCGTAATAGTGTGTCTCGTAGTGAATGGTATCCAGAAGAACACGCAGCTTACCTCCGTGATGGCAGTCCTATAAGTAAAAGGGAAATTATTCGCATTGCTGGTAAAAATTGGAACAATATGGATGAACTTGTTCAACTTCGTGGAAAAGGTATT
>LNAP01002371.1_pt1 | contig 18934 bp, 18 predicted proteins | sample 602601 | NCBI WGS metagenome assembly LNAP01 (sample SAMN02440304, study PRJNA202911) | soil metagenome | biome: Subtropical and temperate rainforests or woodlands; isolation source: soil samples (1 kg each in a 20% v/v slurry with milli Q water) were... ...
GCGACTCCGACCCCGTCGAGCGCTGCCTGCATCGCCATGACGGTCTTCGGCCAGGACAATTGGAGTTTCTCATCGGGACCGGGCATTGCGCCCCAGCACATCGCGATCACGCCGCGCCTCGTGGTGAACACGGTGGAGGCAGCCGTCGCCTCGGCGGTCGAGGGCCGCGGCCTGACGCGCGTCTATTCCTATCAGGTGGCGGAGGAAGTGCGCGACGGCCGCCTGAAGATCGTGCTGCGCGATCCGGCGGCGGCGGCGTCACCGGTGCATCTCATCACCCCGGAAGGCCGCCTCGCTGTGCCCAAGCTCCGCGCTTTCGTCGATTTCGCCGTGCCGCGCTTGAAGGCGGAATTCGCGCGGATCAGCGCGTTATGACCAGACAACGCGAGCAGTCCGTTCCGGGGTGTTGCAGATGAACAGAGAACGCCTCAAGGCAGTCATATCCTTGGTCGAATTTACCGCTCCCCTCGCCTCACTTGAAGAAACCATCCGTGGGTTTGAGTGGGAGTATGACGGTGTCCCTTTCCTGATATCGTCCATGCATGTGACCAGTATCTTGCGAAGGCATTTGGCTGGAGAGCTATCCGCGCAACAGGTCGAACAATGGGCAAATCTGCTGGAGGGCCGGTCCGCGTCTCAAGATGGAATCCGCTCGTTCGGCTAGCTTCATGAGCAAGGCCGTTTTCGTGGAGAACTTTCTCAGGTGAAAGCCGCAGTAGGGCCGCAATCCGTGATCGCCTGCATTGCAATGAAACGATCGGACTAATTTCCGCAATCGGCCTCGTTGTATGAAGCTTCCGATTTTATCGGTAACGGAAAGTGCGCCATGGTATTCTTAATACCAGGGCAAAGATTATCGAGGAGACGTTTCTGGGGCGTCGGTCCACCGCATCGGGCGGCAGGATCGGTCTAAATGGCAACCGTCCCAGCGAAGCAAATCGAAGGAAAATCGCTATGCCACAATTGGTCGCTCTTTCCTTGAGTATTGCCGTCTTGGGAGCTATCTGGGCCTTTCTGGCTCTCGGTCCGCTCAGCGGATTTGTTCTCGTCTGGGCTGGCTTCATTGCATGGGGCTGCTTCTTCCATAGCGGCGGTGACAACAAAGCTTTTGTTAAAACGATCGCTGGCACCGTCTACGGCGCCATCATTGCCTGGATTGCATTGCTGCTCATCGCCAAAACGCCGCTCGGCGGCATGGGCGTCGTGCCAATTGCCATCATCGTCGGCGTCACGGTGTTCTTCTTGGTCATCGTGGCTGCCACCGAATATCTGTCGGTGGTTCCGGCCAATGTTTACGGCTATGCCGCAACCGTGGCTTACGCGCTGCATCAGCCCTCTGCTCCGCCGGCGGCTGAAGGCCAGATGGGAACCGGTCCGCTGCAGAACCTGACCGCGGCGAATTTCGAAAATCCGCTCATCCTGCTCGTCGTGTCGCTGGTGCTCGGCACCGTTGGCGGTTATCTGTCAGGTCAGCTCGCCAAGTTGCTGACGAAGAATACCGTGGCGACTGCCGCATAACGGTCATCAGGCAGCGCCGTCAGGGTCACACGTTAGTTGACTCACAAGTCAGCCAACGTGTGACTCTTGATGCCGATCGGATCTAGCGCCCAGAAGATCTAGCGTCCGGACGGCCAGTTGATCGCTCTCCTGATCCAGGCGATCATGTCCAGCCTTGGCATGGCCATGGCGGCCCGGACATGACGCGCGGCGATACCTCCGGTCATGCTGGTGCCATAGTTGCAAGAACAGATGATTTCGTGCAACTGCCTATCCGTTATCTCGAAAAATCGCTTGGCTGAGTCATAGCTGTCGTCTTCCAGGCCCTCGGCGCGAAGGATTGGATCGTCGAAAGCGACTGAGATCGGCGAGCCGACGCTACGCATCGTTCCCCGTGACCCAATGGGCTGGTATTCGGTCTGGTGAAGTGTGGCAAAGCGCCGGTTGGGTTCCCGTTCGAGGAGTTCCGCCCAACGTTCGAGACGCTTGCCCCGCGTCATCGCAGGGTGCGTCTTGCCAGCAGAGATCTCTGCAATATTCTGAAGTTGTTCGAGTGTTTGATGCTGCATCACGGCCTCCTAGGCAGATAGTTGGCCCTGTCTTTAAGCCTACCCCCAAAGCCGCATGTCTCTCAAGAAGCAGTCCCATTTTACGGATTTTTTCGTATGGCCCGGGGTGATCGATCTAGGCTGAACATAACCGTTAAATGCAGTGCTATGGGCAGGGGGGCAACGCTTCCTTACCGCAAGCTTGGGAAGGCACCGTGTTGGTGGAAAACCCTTATTTCCCGAATTGCACCACATTGTCGTCGAGAAACGCCGTTATCGGCGGATCGCTATCGAGGCGCAAAATGGTACCGGAGGTCGGCAGCAGGCCAAGCAGAACGTCGCTGCCATTGATCGACAAGGTCGGGCTTGGCGCGATACTGCCCGGCGACGGCTGCAAGGCATAGCGGCCGAGATATTTGCCCTGCTCGAAAATCAGGATGCTCTGTCCGCTCTGCTGGGTTCCGTTCTGCGCCGTTGTGCCAGCGTCCCCAACCCGCTGATAAGCATAGCTGTAGACATCGTATTGCCGCAGCCCGCTGGTATTGCCGATATGTTTGATCTCGATATCCGCCGCGCCGCAATCCGTGGCGCCGCTGAAACCACCGGCAAGCAGCGCCGGCCGCAGGTTGTCCAGGCAGTCACTGGATGCCGCCGCAACGGCCGTAAGCGGCATGCCGGCCGCGAGGCTCAGCCCTGCCAGGCCCAGCACCGCCAGGCGCAGCAATTCCCGACCAGCCCCCCCACAGGCGATGCCCATTCCCTCGCACCTCAACCGCATCGTGTCACCAAATCGACACATGATAGCCTTTTAGATCATGACCGGCCTCGACTGCAATGTATCGCGTTGCAAGGCCTGGATGGCTAGACTGGGATGGACAGGACTGGGATCGGCGAGCGCCGGCAAACGGTTTGTCTCGGGGGGATATCGCTGCCTCGACGGGCTGCGGTCATAACGGGGACGAATCAAGGGGCAAATCGAATGATGTCGCGCAGGACCATCGGGAGACATCGTCGTGCCGCCGGCCGGCGCGTGCCGCTTTGGGTCAAGCTCCTCTACACGCTTTTCGTTGCCGTGCTGGTGCCCGTCTATCTGCATGATTACGGCCCGACCAATTTCCTCTATTTCTGCGATGTGGCGCTGCTCCTGACCCTGATCGCGCTGTGGTTTGAAAGCGCGCTGCTGGCATCGGCCTGCGCCGTCGGCATCCTTCTGCCGCAACTCGTCTGGATGCTGGATTTCATCGGCAGCGCGCTGCATCTGCCCTTGACCGGCATGACCGCCTATATGTTCAATCCGGCGCTGCCGCTTTTCACGCGCGTGCTGTCCTTCTTCCACTTCTGGCTGCCGCTCTTCCTGCTCTGGCTGCTGACGCGGTTCGGCTATGACCCGCGGGCGTTCCGGCTCTGGACGGTGATCGCCATCGTGCTGCTGGTCGCCAGCTATCTCCTTGCGCCGCCGCCGCCGGCTCCGGCCGAAAATCCCGGCTTGCCGGTCAACATCAATTATGTGTACGGCCCCGGCGATGCGGCGGCGCAGCACTGGCTGCCGCCCAATCTCTATTTCGCCGGCCTGCTGGTCTTCCTGCCGCTGTTGGTCTTCTGGCCGACCCATCTTCTGCTGCGCCGGTTGTTCCCGGCCGCACCGGGATAGCCCGCGGTGATCGTTGGCGCCCGGCGATCGTTGACCAAGGCGATCGCCGACCTAATGTCTTACTGACCTAATGTCGAGATCGCCGCCGGCGTCACGCGCCATATCCGGTTGCCGACATCGTCGGCCACCAGCAGCGCGCCGGAATTGTCCATGGCAACGCCGACCGGTCGGCCCATCGCATCGCCATCCTTGGTGAGGAAGCCGCCCAGCACCTCGACCGGCGCGCCCTCGGGTTGTCCGTTGGCGAAAGTCACGAAGACCACGTCATAGCCGCTATGCGGGTCGCGGTTCCAGGAACCATGCTCGCCGACGAAAACGCCCTGCCGATATGGCGCGGGTAGCAGGGTTCCCCTGGCAAAGGTCATGCCCAGCGGAGCGACGTGATTGCCCAGCGCGTAATCCGGCACGATTGCCTTGGCGACGAGGGCCGGATCTTGCGGCGTGACCCGCCTATCCACATGCTGACCGTAATAGCTGAACGGCCAGCCGTAGAAGCCGCCTTCCTTCACGCTGGTCAGGTAATCGGGCACCAGATCGCTGCCCAGTTCATCGCGTTCGTTCACCACCGTCCACAATGCTCCGGTCAGCGGTTCCCAACCCATGCCGTTGGGGTTGCGCAGGCCGGAGGCGAAGATGCGGGGCTTGACCGGGGTGCCGGGCTGGAAACCCGAGAGATCGATTTCCAGAATCGCCGCACGGTCTTTCTCCTTGTCCAGACCGTTCTCCGCCACATTGCTGTTGGAACCGACGGTCACATAAAGCTTGGATCCGTCCGGACTGGCGATCAGGTTTTTGGTCCAATGATGATTGATCGGCCCGGCCGGCAGATCGGCGACTTTGACGCCCGGCGCCGTGATCTGCAGCGCACCGTCCTGATAGGGAAACCGCAGCACCGCATCCGTATTGGCGACATAGAAGTCATGTCCCACCAGCGCCATGCCGAAAGGTGAATGGAGGCCGGAAATGAAGGTGCTGCGGCTCACGGCGCCGCCATCCGCACCGACACCGCGCAGCAGGGTGATGCGGTTGGCACTCTCGACCTCCGCGCCGGCCCGCTTCATCACAAGGCTGGTGACCCAGCCGGTCAGACCGCCGCTATCATCTGGCTGCGGCGGCGCACCGGTTTCGGCCACCAGCACGTCGCCATTGGGCAGCACATAAAGCCATCGCGGATGATCGAGCCCGATCGCATAGGCGGCGACAGCCAGGCCGCTGGCTGGTACCGGCTTGATACCTGCGGGCCAGCCCACGGCCGGGGCAATGTTGACGGTGGGGAACAGGGTTTCGGTCGGCGCCGGCAGGGTTGGGTTGGGACCGACCGAGGCGGTCGGCGACAATTGCGCGGTATCGCCGCAGCCGGCAAGCAAGAGCGCCGCTGATGCTAGCATCGCCCGTTTACATGAGATGTTCATCGCCAGATCCTTGTTGCGCCGCCCCAATACGATACCCCCAAAATACGGCACCGACCCGACACGGCACAACAGCCTCCCGATCATGAATGATAACCGGGCTGCGGCAGATCTGTTCCGATGGCGCGCCGTTCCGATCAAACCGTGACGGTCACATGGCCTTCTTCAAAATCGCCTGGGCTGCCGAGGCATCGGCCTTGGCCGCGGCCATATCGTTCGAGGCAAGCCCGGCCTTGGCCTTTTCCAGCGCCATTTGCAGTGCCTGCTTCTGTGCCGCATCCGTCGAATCGGGGATGGCGCCGTTGCCCATGGCGGCGCAGGGATTTTGCGCCTTGCTATCGAAATCGGCGCCGCCGGGGCCGACCAGGCAGTTGATGGTGTGATGCAGATGCGTATAGGTCGTGTCGATGATGGTGGCATCGGCGGCATAGCCGGCATGATCCGCGGCGGTGGAGACTTCCTTGGCGACGTCGGCGGCGAAGCTGGGCAGCGCGGCGCCGCCAAGACCGATCGCGAGAACGACGGCACCTGCCATCGTTGCGCTGACCCGGTTGAGGAGAATGGAGCGGCAGAACGGAACGGACGGGAAAGTCATGATTGCATCTCCGATTGGCAACGTGGGAAGGGACTGAGAACGTGTCGCTGCGCCGACCTTGCAGTCGGGGGTGGGGCGCTCGACCGCGCTGCTCCCGATGGTTGAGGGAGCGGGAACCGGCAGTCAGCTTGCGCTTGATCCAGGTTGCACGCAAGCGGCTGAAACCAATTGTTCACATTGCGTTCGGTTACATGATGAAACGGCCGGCAGCATCAGGTCAATCGATGGATATGGTTGCAGGCATAACACGGTGTTGATGCCATCATGGCGAGCTGTCGCGGGGCTGACTGCCCGCCAGATTCCGTTCAGCCCGGTTCCAATCCGCCGGCCTGCAGATAGAGGGCGATCGTCTGCGCCGCCGCCGCGGCCAACGAAGCGACCGTACGTACATGGTTCCACTGCGTCCAGCGGGTGAGGTAGCGGGACCACAGGCTGGCACCCTCGGCGGTATCCGGCAGCGCCTGGGCCAGGGCATTGTTCAGCGGTACGTTGCACAGCACGGTCACCAGGATGGAGCCCGCGACATAGAGAATGCTACCGGCGAGCAGCCAGAATGCTGCTGTCTGGGCCCATAGCACCAGCGCGGCAACGGCCAGAACGACGCAGGTCGAGGCAGTGCCGAAAAAGATACTCATGAACCACGGGTTGATCACCGCGACATTGACGGCCTGCATGGCGGCAATGCCCGCGGCCGGCGGAATGCGGCCGAGGGCGCCCATCACAAAGCTCGAAAAGGCAAAGAAGATGCCGGCCACCAGTCCGCAGCCGAGGGCCGAGATCAGCGTCAGCGCGAACAGCAGATGATAGACCATCCGGTAACTCCAAGCTTAAGTTGTGGCCGTGATCGATAAAAACATTGCCCCCTGAGCCGCCGCGCCGCCTGCTGCATTTCGGCGACGCGATATAGCCGGACGGCCGTCTCTTACCCGCAATACCTTAACTGCAATCATCCCATGTATCCATTGCGGGTATTGCATCTGACCAGAATATCTGTAACGCACGAATCCGTGCGGGCGATCTGATCCTGTTGCCGGTTTCCGGAATGCCTTGACGATTGCCGGGGCGTTGATTTCTTCGGGGCGGTGACATCAGGACGGTGACAATGGCGCTGCCGAGATCGGCGGAGAGCGGGCGACCCGATGCGGTTGCCGCTACGTTGCAACCCGACAAAGTCCTCGCCCCTGCAGTGATGGACGACACAATGACGATGATCTTGCACAACGACGGTCATGCTGTAATTGCTTTGGATGATGCGCGTGTCGGCGCTGTCTCGGCAAACTGATATTTGTTGCCTATGGCGCAGCCGGCGATCATAAGTACCGAGCGCAGCCAAAGAGCGTCCTGAAGAGACGCGTTGTTGCGGCATTGGCGTTCATCCTATTCCACCGAGTTAGGAACATTGCGACGTCGCGCCGCTAAAGAATAGGTGTTCTGTCCGCTGCCCACTATTGCATTTGAACAATGCAGGAAAACGGCAATGATGGAGGTGGCCGAAGATGCTTGCTTCATCTCACGTCTTTGTGAAACTGGACGTCGGATGCAGTCGGAACTAGCTCTGATGGCGAGGCGTTTGGTCTGCTATGCCTGGACCTTGCCACGCCGGTAGGTCGCCCCCGCCGGTAGATTGCGCTCTTGGTTACGCCCGATGCGCCGCCGCCTTTCGATGAGGGAAAGGAAATGACTGGCTCCGAGCCCACATCTCCATACAAGCGACCGCCAAGCGAGGATGATCTGGGTCGCTTCGATCTTTCCAAGATGTCGATTGAGCAAGTGGCGGCAGAACTTGCGCGACGCAGCCGTTCCGGAAATGCCGCGGCCGAACCTGCGCCGACGGAAAAGGCGATTGAGCGAGGTGATGGTACGCAGGATCAGGCGCCGTCGACTCACATATCTCCGACTCACATATCTCCGGCTCACGCGTCTCCGGATCGTATGTCTCCTGGCGACGAGCCTGCCGGCGGCGCCCCTCTTGGCGCGCCGTCCCTGGCTGGGCCCCGCATCGAAGAACCGGCGCCGACACCTCCCGCGCAGCCGTTGCGACCGGCGCCGATGGAAAGAGCGATAGCGCGGGGTCATGCGCCTGCCATCGGCAAGCCGGCGGTGGCTCGCCCCCCAGGATCACAACCCCAGGGACCACAAACCCAGGCATCACAACCCCAGGGACCACATGTGCAAGCCCCGCTTGCACAGAGCCCGCCAGTGCAAATCACACGGCCGCAAATCACACCACCACAAACTGCGCCGACGCAAACCGCGCCGACAGCGGTCCCGTATGCGCAAGTTCCGCCGGCGGCTGCGCCGATCTCTGCGGATCGGATCCAGCCATCGAGCCTGTCGTTCCGCCATCTGGCTGGCCGGCAGTCCACCGATGCTGCCGAAACCGGTGACGTGCCCCGCACGGGTCGTCCGCTTGCGGCATCTGCACCCCCGGCACCGTCGTCGATGCAATCGGCTTTTCCACGCCGACCTTCCATCCAGTCGCCTGAACCGGCACCCAACCGTCCGGTGGAATCACGAATACCGGAATTGCGGTTGCCCGCCGACCATATCCGTCCGTCTGCTTATGAGACCGAGCGGCACCGCAATGCTTGGCGCCAGGATGATCGTGCCCGTGATGATCATACCCGTGATGATCATACCCGTGACGATCATCCCTCATTCGATTATCCGCGTGCCGCGCGCGCTCCTGTTGACCCGCTTCCCCGCGATCGTCTGAGGACAGATCGTCTCAAGCCCAATCGTCTCACTGTCGACAATCTCCGCGTCGACGGTATTGGGGTTGATCGTTTCGCTCCCGGCGGGCCGGCGCGGTCGGAAAGAGCGACGGCTATCGCCCTCGTCGTCGCCGCGCTCATCATCGGTCCGGCAATCTATTTTTATCCCGAGCTGGTGGCGCAATGGGACAGGCTCAGCCGGAACATGACCGGCCAGATCACCGCTTCGGAGACCATGCCCACGAGCAAAACGGATGGCAGTGACACGACCGGCGGCAACACGGCCGGCAGTAACGCTACCACGTCTACTGAGACGATACGGCCGAATGCCGCGATGCCGGAAGCGGCCCAGACGGGGCCATCTCCGGCGCCGGTAAAGCCGGCTTCACCGGCCGCCGGTCCCGCCGTCTCGACGCCTGAAGCGGCATCGACGCCATCCGATGGGGGAACGCTGCCGCCCGCGACACCGCGAGCAACCGAGACGATACCGGCGCCGTCAGGTATGCCAGCGCAGATAGGGACCGAAACGTCTTCCGGATCCGTTTCGCCGACAAATTCCCAGGCCGCGGAACGGCGATCGGCGGCCGAGCGGGACGCGCGATCCGGTTCGCAACGAAAGGCAAAACAGGCCACGTCATCGAAGCGCGCCGCCAAGCCGAAGGCATCTGAGACATCGGAGGCATCCGGCTCCTCGAAAGCCGTCGACTCCCTCACCGAGCCTGAGTCTTCGGCGACTTGGATGAAGGTCCAGCCGTTCGGCTCTCCGGGAACTGTTCCAGATGCAGGCGGGCAGGCAACCGAAGGCGCTACGCCGATGGATAGGTCCGACACGCCGGATGCCTGGCTGAAGGTCAAGCCCTATACGCCACCGGGTGTCTTGTCGCCGCCTGATCAACCGAATGCCTGGATGAAGGCCCGGCCCTATGAGCCGCCGGCCACGACACCACCCGCGACCGCACCGGATGCCACCGATTCCGGCGATGCCTGGTTGAAGCCGAAACCTTTTTCCCCGCATGGCACGATACCCGGCGCACCGGCCGGGACCACGCCCTAGGACTGATCGACATTCAGACATTCAATATTCGTCGTGAATGTGTGAGCGGTGGAGCAGCCGCCCACTGAAACGGGCCTCTTGTGTTGAAAGTCGCAATCGCGGACTGATATTGTCTGATCTGGTCAGCCGCGTTCAGCGAGTGTCACCCGCCATGCCATTCTATCGTCCCGAGGAAAACGGCCTCGACTCCGCTGATGGCGCCGGTTTCTCTCCCGAAGACGTGCCACGCGCCGTCGTCGCCGTCGGCGTCGACATGGTGACCAAGGGCATGGAGGTGGCCATTCACGAGCATCGGAAGGCCCAGCTTGTCCTGACCTTGCGGGGTGTCGTCAGGTGCGAAGCCGACCAAGGCGTCTGGATCGTGCCGCCGCGCTGTGCGGTGTGGATTCCCGGCAATGTTCCCCACAGCGTGACCGTCGCCGGAAATGTCGAGGTATATTGCCTGTTCGTCGAACCGGATGCGGCGCCGGCGCTGCCCAGGCAATGCTGCACGCTGTCGATCTCGCCGTTGCTGGAACGTTTGCTGCTGCACGTCACCCAGATGCCGGTCCTGTACGATGTCGACGGCGCCGATGGCCGGATCGCCACGGTGCTGCTCGACCAACTGTCTCTGGCGCCCGTCGAGAAGCTGAACTTCCCGATGCCGGTCGACGCCAAGCTGCGTAAGATCGCCGCCGCGATGATGGCCGATCCCTCCGACCGCGCGACGATAGACGACTGGGGCCGGCGCATGGCCGTCGCCCCGCGAACCTTGACCCGTGCCCTGAAACGCGAGACCGGCATGAGCTTCGGCCGCTGGCGCCAGCAGCTCCATATCCTCGTCGCGCTGCAGCGTCTCGACCAAGGGGCGTCGGTCCAGACGGTGGGCTCGATCTTGGCTATGAGGGTGCAAGCGCCTTCGTCACCATGTTCCGCAAGGCCCTAGGCAAGCCGCCCGCCCGGTATCTGGCGGAACGCCGCCGCCTCGCGTGATCGCTGCCGCCATCGCGCGAAGCCTCGCGCGGTAATGACCGGAAATCGCAATATATTGTCCATTTTGCGGAATGCGGCCATGCTGTGGATTCCATATCCTGGCTGGGACGCTGATGCCCTGGCGCGTCGGCGGGCGCATTCCCAACGGAGACGGAAACGTGGATTCACTCAGCAGCGGCCCGGTCGCGGAAGTTCTCAAACGTCTCCATCAGGAAGCGGAAGCGGCCGATAAGCCGCTGATGCAATCCTACGCGAGCGAGGCGACCAGCCATGAACAGATAATCACACAGTTCATCGACGCCGAGACTAAGGACTTAGAAGGGCTTTATCACGGCCTCGCCGGCAATTTCCTGAATGTTTCGCCTGAATTCGGGCGCTTTCTCTACATGTGCGCCCGTGGCTGCAAGGCCAAGCGCATCGTCGAATTTGGCTCCTCGATGGGAATTTCTGCCATCTATATGGCGGTGGCGCTGCGCGACATGGACGGCGGCCGCCTGATCGGGACCGATCTCGAGCCCAGCAAGGCTGAGCGGGCTCAGGCGAACGTCGCCGCCGCCGGGCTGGCCGACCTGGTCGAGTTTCGGGTCGGCGATGCGCGGGAAACTCTCAAACCCGGCGTCGACGGCGACATCGACATGGTGATGCTCGACGGCGCCTTCATCCTCTATCTTCCCATTCTCAAGCTGTTGGAGCCCCATCTGAAGCCTGGCGCGCTGATCATCGGCGAGAACGCGTTCGCGGAAGCCCCAGGCTATGTCGACTACGTGCGCGATCCACGGAACGGCTATCTTTCATTGCCGCTCCCCTTCGATCCGGGTCGCGGCAACGAGTTCACGATCAGGACGAAGCGATCCGTGCGCAGCAGCGATGTGGAAATTTCGGTAAAAGGAGCGAACCTTTGACCCAACCCGCCCACCGGCCGCAAAATTCTGCGCCACCGCTCGCCCCGCCGGGTCGAGTCACGCGGACGTTGCTGCGATGGCTGATGCGTCCTGCGCGCGTTGCCGCGGTCGAGACGCTCTCGCCGCACTTTCGGCTGACCGAACTGGAAGGCGAAGCGCTCAGGAACGTCGCCTGGACGGCTGGCCAAAAGGTCCAGGTATCGATGGGCTCGGGCCTGACCGCGCGGACCTACACGCCGATGTCGTGGGACGCCGACAGCGGCAGGACACGAATGCTCACCTTCGCGCATGGCGACGGCCCCGGCAGCCGATGGGCAAGCGGCCTGCGCGAAGGCGACATCTGCCAGTTCTTCGGTCCGCGCCGTTCGCTCGATCTATCCGACCTTGAATCGCCGGTGGTCCTGTTCGGCGATGAAACCTCGTTCGGCTTGGCGGCGGCACTCCGCGATAGCCCGCAGGCTGACGGTGCAATCCATGTGTTCGAGGCCTCGGATGTCGCAGAGTCGCGACCGGTGCTGGAGGCGATCGGCCTCGGCCAAGCGACGTTGATCGAGCGCATCGTCGACGACGCCCATCTCGCCGCGGCCGAAGCCGAGGTGCTGCGCCTTGCCGCAAGCGGCGCGCATTTCGTTCTTACAGGCAAGGCATCGTCGATCCAGCGCGTAAGCCGGGCCCTGAAAGCAGTCGGCGTCGTATCATCGCGGGTGAAGACCAAGGCCTATTGGGCGCAGGGCAAGATCGGGTTGGACTAGGTTTTGATCGACATTCAACGTAGCCCGATCATGGCGGCGGCAAGGTGTACGAAGCCTGTGAAGTGAACGGTTCTGCGATCATAACGCATTGCGACGCCGCCTGACATGACGGAGACAAAACTCGCGATCGGCGCAAACTGGACTGAGTTCAAGGTTATCGTTCCTGTCGGCGGCGCGCCCACCGGCAAGCCGCTGGTGAAAGTTCCGGCCGGGATAGAATGGGAAGCCATCACGAGGCTTTTTCGGCGCGTTGCCGATCAATATCGATCCCAGTCTCTATCGGCCGGTCAATCACGTGTCCGCACGTGCTGCACGAAGGATCGTGAGGTAGAAGCTGCGGCGCTTAGTAAAGCCAAGCTTTTCATAGAGGGCGATCGCTCCCTCATTGCTTTCGAAGACGTGCAGGAATGGCGTCAGGCCCTGCACCTGCAGATCCCGGGCGAGCCGCGTCACGAGAAGCGCCCCATAGCCGTTGCCGCGGTGATCTGGGTCGACGCAGACAGCGCTGATCTCGACGTACCGGTCTAGCCGCATCCGTTCACCGGCCATCGCGACGAGCGTACCCTCGATACGAAGGCCGATATACTGACCAAACTCGATCGTCCGTGGGCCGAAGGGGCCGGGATGGTTCCGCTCTGCGAGATCAAGCATCTCCGGCACATCGGCGGAGCCGAGCACGACATGCTCGGGTCCGGACGGCGTACTTCTGACCGGGACGTTCAAGATCATCTGGATGAGCGGCGCCTGCATGTCGATCTCGAGGATCGGGGACGGAACCAATTTGTCTAGCGTGCCCAGGGCGAGCCGGCCGCCGGCCGGGACGATTGCAGCCAATGCCTTAAAGGCTTCGGGCGATCGGTCTGCCATTGCGGCGAATGGCGCAACCTCGGGCGGATATCGCCACGCCATTGGACCACCCTCTGCATGATGGCGGTTACCTGTGGTCAGGGCCGCCCAGATAGGATCGTCCAGCAAGTGCGCTGTCTCTGCACCCATCATGATGTTGTTTCTCCTGTTATCTTCCGAACCGATGCCCATGAGCAATCTTCAGAACCGTCGATCGGAATGCCTTCGATCATTCCTCACCGTAGAGCGCTACGACGGCTTGCTGGGCCATCTGCCGACAGCACGACTGTTGTACCCGTCGGTTTACCTTTCTCCGACAAGGGACCACATAACCGTCCCGCACGAGCGGCCCGTCCGCGAGTTCAGCCGGTGTTGGTGGGGGCGGTCGCGTGGCGAGTTCAACAAAGGTGGAAAGCTGCGTCGAACGCAGGCTACTTGGAGCGAGCGCGTCGTTATAGAGCTGCGTGAGTGTTGCAGCTCCTTGCGCACTGCCGCGGCGAAAACAATCGAGCCAACTCTCGTTCGCCTCTCTTGCACTCGCTGAAGGACGCTCGCCAACCATGCTATTTATATAGGGCATATGCCCGTATTATGCAAGACACGCTATTCTCAAAATCCCTCGACGAGTTAGATGACATTCATAATTTATCGTTCACTAAGACGTCGAATGTCATCTATCTGAATCCGCCTTCTGAGCCGCCGTAAGCTTGAGGTCAAGCGAACTTGATCTTCGAAGCTGCTGGTTAGCGGGTCCAGGCGGTGCACGTGCAGCGAATACAGAGCATCAGCCGCATGTATTTCTGAGGGAACAACAAGATGTCCAATTCAGCCGCTCTTTCGCGGCGCCCGTTTGTTCTTGGCACGGTCATGCTCGCAACCTTCATGGTTGCGATCGAGGTGACCATTGTCGCAACAGCCATGCCCCGAATTGTGGGCCAGCTCGGGGGCTTCAATTACTATAGCTGGGTGTTTTCCGCCTTTCTGCTCGCTCAGTCGGCCACGACCCCCATCTATGGAAAACTCTCGGACATATTCGGCCGCAAGCCAGTGCTGATCGGCGGCATCCTGCTATTCCTGGCCGGTTCCGTGATGTGCGGTTTCGCCTGGTCGATGACGTCCCTGGTCATCTTCCGTGCACTGCAGGGGTTAGGCGCGGGCGCGATCTATCCGGTTTCGATGACAATCGTCGGAGATCTTTACGCAATCGAAGAACGCAGCCGCGCGCAGGGCATGATCGCCATCGTCTGGGCGGTCTCGGCGGTCGTCGGACCGCTGGCCGGCGGGGTCATCATCGATAGCTTTTCCTGGGCCTGGATATTCTGGATCAACCTTCCACTCGGCGTCCTGACGATCGCCGGTTTCCTGTTCTTTCTGCGGGAGACGGTGGCGCATCGTCAGGCCCAAATCGATTACGTCGGTGCGATCCTGTTCTCGATCGCAATCACGTCGCTGCTGCTCGTCCTCACGGAGACGGATGCGCCGGCTTGGGTGCTCGCTGCGCTGGTTCTTCTATTCCTCGTCACCGGAGGGCTGTTCATTCGTCAGGAGAGGCGGGCCGCCGAACCGATAATCTCGATCGACCTGTGGACGCGGCGTCTGATCGCGACGAGCAATATCTCCACGCTCCTGGCCGGCATGACCTTGATCGGGCTCACGACGATTCTGCCGATCTATGTGCAGGGTGTGCTCGGGCGTTCCCCGATCGAGGCGGGCGCCACCTTGACCAGCCTCGTCTTCGGTTGGCCGCTTGCCGTGATGCTTTCGGGACGGCTTTACCGGAAATTCGGCATCCGGCGAGCGGTGCGGGCAGGCAGTTTCATCTTCCCGCTCGGTTCAGTTTTCCTGCTGTTCCTGACACCGAACAGCCATCCCATCATTGCCGCGGCTGGATCGTTCCTCATGGGTTTCGGGATGGGCCTCATCAGCATCACCGGCATTGTCTTGGTGCAGGAGAGCGTCGAATGGTCAATGCGCGGCAGCGCGACCTCGTCGATTATCTTTTCACGGAGCCTCGGCAATACGCTCGGAGCGACCGCTCTCGGCGCTATCCTGAATATCGGGATCAACCACTATGGCAGCGGTGCGCTTGCCGCTAAATTGCATACGCTTCTCAATGAGCCGGCCGGGCTTGGTGAACTGGCCGGAAATCCAGACAGTCGCCTGGTCTTCTTTCATGCCCTGTACTGGAGCTTCTGGGGTGTCGTCGTGGTTGCCGTACTCGCCGTCATCACGACGTGGCTTATTCCCGTTGCGAGCCAGAGTGCCCGTGTGACGGCTGAAGAGGTTGGGGAAGCGGTCAGCGAATGAAAACCCATATTCCCGGAACTCGGGCAGGTCGCGAGCCAGTGCGCTCATTGCGCCACAGGTTTCAACCCGTGCTCCGGATGAACGCGGCCTCAAGCTTCGTCAGAAGCTCGATCAATCGAGATGATGGATAATCCTCGATAAGACATCATCAGGAGAGTGGGCGTGGCAAACCCCTTTGCGCCGAAATCTCTCGGGTGAAGCCGAGGCCACGAAGACCGCCGATAGCGGCTATATTAGGCGAGACAATGTGGATTGAAAGGCAGTCGGGACCGGACGGTTACACAGAGACAAAACGCGCAATCGGCGCAAACTGCACTGAGTTCAAGGTTATCGTTTCTGTCGGCGGCACGACCATCGGCAAGCTGCCGGTGAACGACGCCGTGGCGATCCTGGTCTTTCTCGGCAACCTCTTTCTTGCCGCCGCGAGCGGCTATGAAATCGGCGCCTGGATGACCAAGGATTCGCCCACGCCATCGGCCTAGCTACCGGCCGCAACCGGCCAGGATGGCGTCGCCGAACGATTCCAGCGCGGCGGCGCTGCCCCATTTGCCGTTGATCCAGTCCTCGATCGTCTGGCCGGTGCTGCCTTCTTCCGACAGCGGGATGGTGATCTTGATGACCTTCTTGCCCTCGCCATCCGGCTCGTCATCGACGATCACCTTGATGCGGCGCTTACCGCCTTCCTGGTCGACCATCGGCCCGATCACCGCTTCCAGCCTGTCGCTATCGGGCCGCCTTCCTTCCCGTGCCGCATCGATCCATTCGTTGATATAGGCATCGGCGATATGTTTTTTGGTAAAGGGTTTCAACAACGCGAATTTGGCCATGACGCTCTCCTGCCGGCTGCTGCGGCTCAGTTCTGGATGTCGATTTCGAGATCGAAGATATTGGCATTGACCGGATCGCCGAATTTCCGCGCCGGTATGTAAAATCCATAGGGCCGCAGGTTGCAGGCGCGGTCTTCCACCGCGAAGGCCATGCCGACGAAGCGCTTCTTCTCGTCCAGGATGGCGGCGCCGGAATCGTGGCAGCAGATAAGGCCCGGCGAGGCCCGGCGGACACCCTTGAAGATATGATTGTCCGACGTGCTGATCGTGATCGGTCCCTTATCCAGTCCCGCCGTCACCGTCGATTTGGCGCCGTTCTTGGAAATCCACATGCCGGTGGTCGGAGCCTTCACGCCGTTGATGTCGCCGAAGCCGCGCACCGCACCCAGAATGGCCTGCGACCTGTCGGTGAGCTTGGCCAAGGCCGCATCTACCGGCCGTGCTGCGCCCACCACCGGCAGGGCACCCTCGAAAGTCATCGCGTTGGGGAAGCCCGGCGCCGAAATGACATCGCCCTTTTTGGCCTGCCAGCCGAAGATATGGCCGCAGCTCAGGCAACCGTCGGTGACGCTGATGGTGTTGCCGGCGCCGGTACCGCTGCGGATCTTGATCTTATGCGCGGCCAGCGCGATCGTGCCCCAGCCATAGGGCGCGGCGACCGGCCAGCAGCCATCGCCACCCATGAAGGGCGCGCCGGCGCTGGGTGGTGCGGGTGGCGGGGCCGGATTGTTTTCTTCACCGGGACAGACGCCGCAGAAGACCACCCGGTGCCCCTTCTGCACGGTCACATTCACCCGTTTCGCCATCGCGGCGAGGGGCTTCTGGCTGCGCGCCACATTCGGATGGTTGATATCTGTCACGGTGACCGGACAGGAAATCGCGCCGGTCTTCGGATCGCGTGTCACCGGCCCGATCGAAGAGAGTTCGTCGAAGTTGCCGATCGAAGAAAGAACCTCATCCAGGATCGCATGATCCTCGACGTCGCCTGTTTTGGCCATGATGGTATTTCCCCTGTGAGAAAGCGTCGTGTGTGTGAAAGCGTCTTGCGGCATCAGTTGTATTCGCCGCCGCGATTCTTTTCCAGCCGGACAACTATGCGCTGCGTCACAGCCTTGTTTTGCCTGGCGAAACTCTCGTTAAATTAAATTAAAATGACCCCAGTCCCGAACCGCTTTAGGCTGCTTGGCAACTTCCCCGGAGGCGCTCCATGCGGGACGATGACATCGCGCGCATCGCGACCTGGCTGGCCGAGACGGCTTTGGCCGGCGCCAGCGAACATGCGCTGCTGGTCGGGCTGTGCACACGCTGCCGGCAGGCGGGGCTCGGCGTCACAAGATCACTGGCCTTCATCGACACCTTGCATCCGACCCATGAAGGCCGCGCCTTTCTCTGGCGCAGCGACTGCCTGATCGACCCCCCGGTGATCGAATACGGTCCTAGCGATCGCGGGCCGGAGGGCGAGAACTGGCGCCGCACCTCGTTCCATCATCTGCTGGCGACCGGTGGCGACGAATTGCGCCGCCGTCTCGCTTTCGGCGATCCCGCCGATTTCTATCTGCTCGATGAGCTGAAGGCCGAGGGCCAGACCGATTACATCGCTTTTGCGCATCGCTTCCCGGCCTCCGGCGTGATCGGCGAGATGGACGGTTTCTTCGCGCAGTGGACGACGGAACATCCCGAGGGCTTCAGCGAGGCGGATCTGCAGGCTCTGCGCCGCCTGATGCCGCATCTCGCCGTGGCCATCAAATGCGTCTCGCTGAGGCGCATCGCCGGCACGCTGGTCGAGGTCTATCTCGGCAAGGATGCGGGGCAGCGCGTGCTCGGCGGCCGCATCAGCCGCGGCGTCGCCGACCGCATCCATGCGGTGCTGTGGTTCTCCGATCTGCGCGACTATACCGAGATCACCGACACCGCGCCGCCGCAGGAGATCATCCCGCTGCTGAACGATTATGCCGAGGCCGTCATCACCTCGGTGCAGGAGGCGGGCGGCGATGTGCTGAAGCTGATCGGCGACGGCATCCTGGCGATCTTCAGGCAGGACGATCCCGCCGCTTCCTGCTGCAGCGCCCTGGCCGCCCATGCCGCGCTCTCCTTCCGGCTCGATCATCTGAACGCCGCGCGCCGTGCCGCGCACCGGCCGGTCACCACGGTCTATCTCGGCCTCCATATCGGCGATGTCCTCTACGGCAATATCGGCAGCGACGACCGGCTGGATTTCACCGTGGTCGGCCCGGCGGTGAACGAGGTCAGCCGCATCGCCTCGATGTGCCGCTCGATCGATCGTCCGGTTTTGATGTCGGCTGATTTCGTCGCCGCGGCGCCGGCCGATGACCGCGGCAACCTGGTCTCGGTCGGCCGCTATGCGCTGCGCGGAGTCGCCCGCGCCCAGGAACTCTTCACGCTCGATCCCGAACTGCTCTGATCGCGTCCCTCACCGTCACGCCCCAGCCGCTGCCGCAGCTCGCCCAGCGACATCGCCGAGCGCCGCGCCAGGTTCTGCGGAAAGCGCTCGCAGAACATGTCGACGATCAGATGCAGCGACAAGGCCATGGTGAGATAGGAGCTGAGATAAAACGCCAGCGACGGATGCCGTCCCCAGACGGCGACCAGATGCAAAGCGGCGGCCAGGGCGGCCGGCTGGAAGATGCCGGCCTGCCGCGTCTTCGCCATCGACAGCCAATGCCCCGCCAGCATGCCGTTCAGCAGATGGCAGGAGAGGGTGGAAGGCACCATGAAATTGCGCTTGGGCTTCTGCGCCGTCTGCGGCAGATGCCGCGCCAGCACCGCGCGCAGCACGCGCTTGCTATCGCCCTTGCCGTCCCAACGCTGGCTGCTTTCGCCGCCGCTGCCGTGATGAAAC
>LNAP01018897.1_pt1 | contig 18922 bp, 17 predicted proteins | sample 602601 | NCBI WGS metagenome assembly LNAP01 (sample SAMN02440304, study PRJNA202911) | soil metagenome | biome: Subtropical and temperate rainforests or woodlands; isolation source: soil samples (1 kg each in a 20% v/v slurry with milli Q water) were... ...
GCTGTACTTCAGCATCGCGTTCGGCAAGGTCACCATCTCCACGCTGAACTCCTACGGCAGCTTCATGTGCATTGCGACCATCATCAGCGGTTTCCGTGGAGACCTGCGGGTAACGCGCTTGCAGCGTCTGGTCTTCGTGCTGGTCATCGTTGGCACTGCGACCCTGATCGCGTTACTCGGTCAGCACTCGTTCCTCGGTGCGTTCAAGTCCTTCATTCTGTTTTTGCTGGCTTTTTTCACACCATGGAGCGCGATCAACCTGGTGGACTACTACTGCATCACTCGCGAGCGCTATGACGTGCCGGCGCTGGGCGATCCGAACGGTCGCTATGGCCGTTGGAACCCCCTCGGTATCAGCGTCTATGTCTTCGGTGTGCTGGTGCAACTGCCGTTCATCTCTACCAAGTTCTATACCGGCCCGCTGGTGGACGCTCTGGGCGGTGTGGATATTTCCTGGATCATCGGTCTGGTGCTTCCCGCAGGCCTGTATTACGTGTGCGCGAAAAAATGGCACAGCGCAGTACCCGATCACCTGATCCTGCCGGTCGAGCAGGACAGCGATGTACAACCTGAAACAAGCGGGGCCGGTCGCGCTGCTGCGCAGGCCTGATTGGACGTGGACAGGGCTGGATGCCTCTTGACTGCCGTAAGCCAACTCATGATTAGGAGCGTCAAACAATGAAATCGAACAAGACCCTGCTGACCACATTGCTTTCCATGGGCCTGCTGGCCAGTGCTGGCGCCACCCAGGCGGCTGGCTGGTGCGAATCGGGCAAACCGGTGAAGTTCGCCGGCCTGAACTGGGAAAGCGGCATGCTGCTGACCGACGTGATGCAAATCGTCTTGGAGAAAGGCTACGACTGCAAGACTGACAGCCTGCCAGGCAACTCCATCACCATGGAAAACGCCCTGAGCAGCAACGACATTCAAGTGTTTGCCGAAGAGTGGGTCGGTCGTAGTGAAGTCTGGAACAAGGCCGAGAAGGCCGGCAAGGTTATCGGTGTCGGCGCTCCGGTCGTTGGCGCGATCGAAGGCTGGTACGTGCCGCGTTACGTGATCGAAGGCGATGCCAAGCGCAAGCTGGAGCCAAAAGCCCCGGACCTGAAAGCGATCGCCGATCTGGGCAAATACGCTGCCGTGTTCAAGGATCAGGAAGAGCCATCCAAGGGCCGTTTCTACAACTGCCCGGCCGGCTGGACCTGTGAGCTGGACAACAGCGAAATGCTCAAAAGCTATGGCCTGGAAAGCACCTACACCAACTTCCGCCCGGGCACCGGTCCGGCACTGGATGCCGCGGTGCTGTCGAGCTACAAGCGTGGCGAGCCGATCCTGTTCTACTACTGGTCGCCAACCCCGCTGATGGGCCAGGTTGATCTGGTCAAACTCGAAGAGAAACCAGGCGTGGACAAGAGCGTGACCATCAAGGTCGGCCTGTCCAAGACCTTCCACGAGCAAGCCCCGGAACTGGTGGCTGTGCTGGAAAAGGTCAACCTGCCAATCGACCTGCTGAACCAGAACCTCGGGCGCATGGCCAAAGAGCGGATCGAGTCACCAAAACTGGCGAAAATCTTCCTCAAGGAACATCCTGAAGTCTGGCACGCATGGGTGAGCGAAGACGCAGCCAAAAAGATCGACGCGGCCTTGTAGGTCGAGTGTCTCCGACTGTCGGCAGCGGCAGTCGGATGCTTGATCGCAACCCCTTGATTGAGAGTCTCTTATGTTTCCCGAAAGCTTTACCTTTTCCATCGCCGACTGGGTCAACAGTTGGGTCGATTCGCTGGTCACCAACTACGGCGATGTGTTCCGCAGCATCTCCGACACCCTGTTGTGGGCCATCGTCAATCTTGAAGGGCTGCTGCGTGCGGCGCCCTGGTGGCTGATGCTGGCGATCGTGGCGGGCGTTCGCAAAGTCGTGACCACCGCCGTGATCGTTGGCTTGTTGTTCCTGGTGGGCGCGGTCGGCCTCTGGGACAAGCTGATGCAAACCCTGGCGCTGATGATGGTAGCGACGGTCATTTCGGTATTGATCGGCATTCCGCTGGGCATTCTCTCGGCGCGCAGCAATCGCCTGCGTTCGGTGCTGATGCCGCTGCTGGACATCATGCAGACCATGCCGAGTTTCGTGTACCTGATCCCGGTGCTGATGCTGTTCGGCCTGGGCAAGGTCCCGGCGATTTTCGCCACGGTGATCTACGCCGCGCCGCCGCTGATCCGCCTGACCGATCTGGGTATTCGCCAGGTCGACGGCGAAGTGATGGAAGCGATCAACGCCTTCGGTGCCAACCGCTGGCAGCAACTGTTTGGCGTGCAACTGCCGCTGGCCCTGCCGAGCATCATGGCCGGGATCATGATGGCCCTGTCGATGGTAGTGATTGCCTCGATGATCGGTGCCCGTGGCTTGGGCGAAGACGTGTTGGTGGGGATTCAGACCCTCAACGTCGGACGTGGTCTTGAGGCCGGTCTGGCGATCGTGATTCTGGCAGTGGTCATCGACCGCATTACTCAGGCGTATGGTCGGCCACGGCATGAGGTGAGCAAATGAACAACGCAGCCATCAGCAAGATCGAAGTCAAAAACGTCTTCAAGATTTTCGGCAACCGTTCCAAGGATGCGCTGGCCATGATTGGCCAGGGCAAGACCAAAGACCAGGTCCTGGCCGAAACCGGCTGCGTGGTCGGCGTGAACGATTTGTCGCTGAGCATCGGCACCGGCGAGATCTTCGTGATCATGGGCCTGTCGGGTTCCGGCAAGTCGACCCTGGTGCGCCACTTCAATCGCCTGATCGACCCGACCAGCGGCGCGATCCTGGTGGACGGCGTGGACATCCTGCAATACGACATGGAAGCCCTGCGCGAATTTCGCCGGCACAAGATCAGCATGGTGTTCCAGGCCGCACAAGACCGTGCTGGATAACGTCGCCTACGGCCTGAAAGTGCGTGGCGAGAGCAAGCAGATGTGCGCCGAGCGCGCGTTGCACTGGATCAACACCGTGGGCCTCAAGGGCTACGAAAACAAATACCCGCATCAACTTTCCGGTGGTATGCGCCAGCGTGTGGGCCTGGCTCGCGCCTTGGCGGCGGACACCGACATCATCCTGATGGACGAAGCTTTCAGTGCCCTCGACCCGCTGATTCGCGCGGAAATGCAGGACCAGTTGCTGGAGCTGCAAAAGACCCTGCACAAGACCATCGTCTTCATTACCCACGACCTCGACGAGGCTGTGCGCATCGGCAACCGCATTGCGATTCTCAAGGATGGCCGTCTGATTCAGGTCGGCACGCCAAGAGAGATCCTGCATTCGCCGGCGGATGAGTATGTGGACCGGTTCGTACAGCGGCGGGCTGCGGTGGTTTAAAGGCCGATCGTTCCCACGCTCTGCGTGGGAATGCATCCCGTGACGCTCCGCGTCACACATGCGCAGGGCTTGAGCCTTGCGCTGACAACGGGACGCGGAGCGTCCCAGGCGGCATTCCCACGCAGAGCATGGGAACGATCAAGTTCAAGAGGTTGAAGATGTCCCAGGCTGAAAAAATCGTTATCGCCGACGCCCCGTTGCGTTGGCAGGATGTGGTTGCCGTCGCTCGCCATGGCGCACAGCTTGAGCTGTCACCCCGGGTCTGGGCGCGGATCGAAAACGCCCAGGCCATCGTCCAGCGCATCGTCGTCAGCGGTGAGCGCGCCTATGGCGTCAACACCGGCCTCGGCGCGCTGTGCAACGTCTCGCTCAAAGACGAACAACTCAGCCAATTGTCGCGCAACACCCTGCTCAGTCACGCCTGTGGCGTCGGCGCCCCCTTGGCCGACGAACAGACCCGCGCAATCATCTGTGCCGCCATTCGCAACTACAGCCACGGCAAATCCGGCATTCATCGCCGGGTGGTCGAAGCCCTGTTGGCGCTGCTCAATCGCGGCATCACCCCGCAAGTGCCGTCCCAGGGTTCGGTGGGTTACCTGACCCACATGGCCCACATCAGCATCGCGCTGCTGGGTGTCGGCAATGTCAGCTATCGCGGTCAGATCGTTTCCGCGCAGCAGGCCCTGGCCGAAGAAGGTCTGCAACCGGTTCAACTGGGCGCCAAAGATGGCCTGTGCCTGGTCAATGGCACGCCGTGCATGACCGGCCTCAGCTGCCTGGCGCTGGCCGACGCGACGCGTCTGCTGCAATGGGCCGACGTGATCGGTGCCATGAGCTTTGAAGCCCAGCGCGGCCAGATTGCCGCGTTCGATGCCGAGATCATCGCGCTCAAGCCTCACCCGGGCATGCAGCAAGTCGGCATCAACCTGCGTGCGTTGCTCGATGGCAGTGAAGTGATTGCCAGCAGCAAAGGCATTCGTACCCAGGATGCGCTGAGCATCCGTTCGATTCCGCAAGTTCACGGTGCCGCTCGCGATCAGCTTGAGCACGCCAGAAAGCAGATCGAAACCGAACTCAACTCGGTCACCGACAACCCGATGTTGCTGGGCACGCCGGACGACTTCCGGGTGATGTCCCAAGCCAACCCGCACGGTCAATCGGTCGCTTTGGCGGCTGACTTGTTGGCAATCGCCATGGCCGAAATCGGGTCCATCGCCGAACGTCGCCTGGACCGCTTGATCAATCCGCATGTCAGCGGTCTGCCAGCCTTTTTGGTGGCGAATCCGGGAGTGAACTCCGGAATGATGATCGTCCAGTACGTCGCCGCTTCGCTGTGTGCGGAAAACCGCCAATTGGCGCAACCGGCGGTGCTCGACAACTACGTCACCTCGGGTTTGCAGGAAGACCATCTGAGCCTGGGCACCAACGCCGCGCTGAAGCTGCACCGCGCGTTGGAAAACTGCACGCAGATCCTCGCCATCGAGTACCTGTTGGCGGCTCAGGCGTTTGAGTTCTTGAAAGAGCAACGCTTCGGCGTCGGCACTGGTGCTGCCTGGCGTGTGCTGCGCGAGCGGGTTCCGGCCTACGATCAGGACCGTTGGCTGGCACCGGACATCGCCAGTGCCGCCGCCGTTTTGAAAGACCCGATTTTGCTGCACAAGGTGTTACCGAACCTGAACTGATTCCCACCACACCAGCGTGCCAAGGCGCGGCTCCCCAAAAGGCGAGACGCGACGGACAACGGACATTTCCGGAGCGTCTGGTGAGTTAATAAAAGACTCTCAAAAGGAGAATGATGTGACTGCGCTTAATTTGATTCCCGGCCAACTGAGCCTTGCCCAACTGCGTGATATCTATCAGCAACCGGTCAAAATCACCCTCGACAACAGTGCCTCGGCGCAGATCGAAGCCAGCGTTGCCTGCGTGGAACAGATCCTCGCCGAGAACCGCACCGCTTACGGCATCAACACCGGTTTCGGCCTGCTGGCTTCGACCCGCATCGCCAGCGAAGACCTGGAAAACCTGCAGCGCTCGCTGGTGTTGTCCCACGCCGCTGGCGTCGGCGAGCCGATCAGCGACGCGCTGGTGCGCTTGGTCATGGTGCTCAAGGTCAACAGCCTGAGCCGTGGTTTCTCCGGCATTCGTCGCGTCGTGATCGACGCGTTGATCGCCCTGATCAACGCCGAGGTTTATCCGCACATTCCATTGAAAGGTTCGGTCGGTGCCTCCGGCGACCTGGCGCCTTTGGCCCACATGTCGCTGGTGCTGCTGGGCGAAGGCAAGGCTCGCTACAAAGGCGAGTGGATGGAAGCCACCGAAGCACTGAAAGTGGCCGGTTTGACCCCGCTGACCCTGGCCGCAAAAGAAGGTCTGGCGCTGCTCAACGGTACTCAGGTGTCCACCGCTTATGCGTTGCGTGGTCTGTTCGAAGGAGAAGACTTGTTCGCTGGTGCTGTGGCGCTGGGCGCACTGACCGTTGAAGCCGTGCTGGGCTCGCGCTCGCCGTTCGACGCCCGCATCCACGCTGCTCGTGGCCAGAAAGGCCAGATCGACGCCGCTGCCGCTTACCGCGATCTGCTGGGCGAGCGCAGCGAAGTGTCCGACTCGCACCAGAACTGCGAAAAGGTCCAGGACCCGTACTCCCTGCGCTGCCAGCCGCAAGTCATGCCCAGTTCCGTCAGGCCGCGGAAGTGCTCGCCATCGAAGCCAACGCCGTTTCGGACAACCCGCTGGTCTTCGCCGCTGAAGGCGACGTGATTTCCGGCGGTAACTTCCACGCTGAACCGGTCGCCATGGCTGCTGACAACATGGCCTTGGCTATCGCCGAAATCGGTTCCCTGAGCGAACGTCGTATCTCGCTGATGATGGACAAGCACATGTCGCAACTGCCGCCGTTCCTGGTGGCCAATGGCGGCGTGAACTCCGGCTTCATGATTGCCCAGGTGACTGCTGCGGCACTGGCCAGTGAGAACAAGGCACTGTCCCATCCGCATTCGGTGGACAGCCTGCCGACTTCCGCGAACCAGGAAGACCACGTTTCTATGGCGCCGGCTGCCGGCAAGCGCCTGTGGGAAATGGCTGAAAACACTCGCGGCGTTCTCGCGGTGGAATGGTTGGCGGCCTGCCAGGGCCTGGATCTGCGTGAAGGTCTGAAGACCTCGCCAAAACTCGAAAAAGCCCGCGGGATACTGCGTGCCGAAGTGCCTTTCTATGAGAAAGACCGCTTCTTCGCACCGGACATCAATGCGGCGACTGAACTGCTGGCTACCCGTTGCCTGAATGAGCTGGTATCGGCGAAGTTGTTGCCTAGCCTCTAACCCCCCACCCACCGATCGTTCCCACGCTCTGCGTGGGAATGCAGCCCGTGACGCTCCGCGTCACTGGACGCAGAGCGTCCCTAGAGGCATTCCCACGCGGAGCGTGGGAACGATCAAAGACGAGGAACTCGGGATGAAAACTCTCTGGCAACACTGCCACGTCGCAACCATGGCGCAAGGCGTCTACTCGATCATCGTCGTGACGTCAGGAGCGCACATTGAGTGGATCGGCCCGCGTGCCGAACTGCCGGCGGGCGAGTACCCGGCAGTCAATGATCTTAAAGGGGCCTGGGTGACGCCGGGCCTGATCGACTGCCACACCCACACGGTGTTCGGCGGTAACCGCAGCGGTGAATTCGAACAGCGTCTGCAAGGCGTCAGCTATGCAGAAATCGCCGCGGCCGGTGGTGGCATCGCCAGCACCGTGCGCGCCACTCGTGCGGCCACTGAAGATGAACTGTTCGCCAGCGCCGCCAAGCGTCTGAAGAGCCTGATGCGCGACGGAGTGACCACCGTCGAAATGAAATCCGGCTACGGCCTGGACCTGGCCAGCGAACGCAAGATCCTGCGGGTCATCCGCCGTCTCGGCGCCGAGCTCCCGGTCAGCGTGCGCAGCACCTGCCTGGCCGCTCACGCCTTGCCGCCGGAATACGCGGACCGTGCCGACGACTACATCGATCACATCTGCGCCGAGATGCTCCCGGCCCTGGCCGCCGAAGGGTTGGTGGATGCGGTGGACGCGTTCTGTGAATACCTGGCCTTTTCGCCGGCGCAGGTCGAGCGGGTGTTCATCACCGCGCAGCAACTCGGTTTGCCGGTGAAGCTGCACGCCGAACAGTTGTCGTCGTTGCAGGGTTCGAGTCTGGCGGCGCGTTATCACGCACTGTCGGCCGATCACCTGGAATTCATGACCGAAGACGACGCCATCGCCATGGCCAAGTCCGGCACCGTCGCGGTGTTGCTGCCCGGCGCCTTTTACTTCCTGCGGGAAACCCAGCTACCGCCGATGGAGGCGCTACGCAAACACGGCGTGAAAATCGCCATCGCCAGCGACCTCAACCCCGGCACCTCGCCGGCACTGTCGTTGCGTTTGATGCTGAACATGGCGTGCACCTGTTTCCGCATGACCCCGGAGGAAGCCTTGGCCGGGGCAACGATTCACGCCGCCACCGCGCTGGGCATGGCTGAAACCCACGGTTCGCTGGAAGTCGGCAAGTGTGCGGATTTCGTCGCCTGGCAAATCGATCGACCGGCCGACCTGTCGTACTGGCTGGGCGGCGACCTGGAAAAACGCGTCGTGCGTCACGGCGTTGAAGTGAGCATTTAGGAGAACAGTTGTGGATAAGGTTCTGAACTTCAAACAAGGTCGCGTACCGCTGCTGATCAGCATGCCCCACGCCGGCCTGCGCCTGACGCCGGCGGTTGAAGCCGGGTTGATCCCCGACGCGAAAAGCCTGCCGGACACTGACTGGCATATCCCGCAGCTTTACGAATTTGCTGCCGAGCTGGGCGCCAGCACCTTGGCCGCCGAATACTCGCGTTTTGTCATCGACCTGAATCGACCGTCTGACGACAAGCCGTTGTATGCCGGCGCGACCACCGGTCTGTTCCCGGCGACGCTGTTCGATGGCATTGCGTTGTTCCGTGAAGGGCATGAGCCATCGGCCGCAGAGCGCGCGACTTATCTGGAGCAGATCTGGACGCCGTATCACAGCACCTTGCAGAACGAGCTGGCGCGGCTGAAAGCCGAGTTTGGCTATGCGCTGCTGTTCGATGCGCACTCGATCCGCTCGATCATCCCGCACCTGTTCGACGGCAAGCTGCCGGACTTCAACCTCGGCACCTTCAACGGCGCCAGTTGCGATCCACAGTTGGCCTCTCAGCTGGAAGCCATCTGCGCACGCCACGGCGATTACAGCCATGTGCTGAACGGTCGCTTCAAGGGCGGCCACATCACCCGGCATTACGGCAATCCGGCCGAGAACATCCATGCGGTGCAACTGGAGTTGGGCCAGTGCACGTACATGGAAGAGTTCGAGCCGTTCCGCTATCGCCCGGACCTGGCGGCACCGACGCAGGTGGTGCTCAAGGAATTGCTGCAAGGGCTGCTGGCGTGGGGCGAAAAGCATTACGGATGACTGATCGCTGACTGATCGTTCCCACGCTCCCGCGTGGGAATGCCTCAAGGGACGCTCCGCGTCCAGTGACGCGGAGCGTCACGGGCTGCATTCCCACGCAGAGCGTGGGAACGATCGACTCGAACAGTCGCCACCGTGCAAAACACGGTCGCCACAGTTCGCTTTTGCCCTCTCGACGCTGCGTAATGTTTGGCCCACGGTGCACAAAGACACCGGCCCGACAATAATCCGCTGCCGCACGAGATCCTCCCAATGAAAAGACTGTTTACCCGCTGTCTCTCAATCCTCTGCGGCACGGCTGTGCTGAGCACCAGCGTCCTGGCCAGTGACGACGCTTCCTGCAAGGCCGTGCGCATGGGCGTGGTCAACTGGACCGACGTGATCGCCACCAGCGGCGTAGCTGACGTACTGCTCAATGGCCTGGGCTACGAAAGCAAGCAAACCAGCGCCGTGCAGCAAATCATCTTCGCCGGCATCCGCGACAAGCGCCTGGACATCTACCTCGGTTACTGGAAACCGGCGATGGACAAAAACATCGCGCCGTTCCTCGCTGCCAATCAAGTGAAAGTCATGGACAAACCGAGCCTGGCCGACGCCCAGGCAACGCTCGCAGTACCTGAGTACGTCGCCGAAGCGGGGCTGAAAACCTTCGCCGATATCGCCAGATTCAAGGATCAGCTCGGCGGCAAGATCTACGGCATCGAGCCGGGCAGCGGCGCCAACACCACCATCAAGACCATGATCGAGACCAATCAATTTGGCTTGAAGGATTTCAAGCTGATCGAGTCAGGCGAGGCCGGCATGCTGGCCGCTGTTCAGCGGGCGGTGAATCGCAAGGAATTCGTGGTGTTCGTTGGCTGGACCCCGCACCCGATGAACATCAACATGAAGGTCGCCTACCTGACCGGCAGTGAAGACGTTTACGGCCCGAACGAGGGCGCCGCCACTGTCTCCACCGTGACCGCCCCGGACTACGCCCAGCGCTGCCCGAACGTGAATCGCCTGCTGGAAAACCTGACCTTCACCGCCGCCCAGGAAAGCCAGTTGATGGTGCCGATCATGGAGCGCAAGACGCCTCAGGATGTTGCCAAGCAATGGCTGCGTGATCATCCCGAGGATCTGCAGCGTTGGCTCGCCGGTGTCAGCAGCTTCGATGGCAAGGATGGCGTGGCGACGGTTCAGGCCAGTTTGAAAAACTGATCACCAATCCTCGGCATGTACGCTGTTTGTGGCGAGGGAGCTTGCTCCCGCTCGGCGGCGAAGCCGTCGTAAACCCGGCTGGTCGGGTGTATCTGATAAAACTCGGTTGAATGGTTTGGGGGCTGCTGCGCATCCAGCGGGAGCAAGCTCCCTCGCCACAGAACTGAGTTCCAATCCAAAACCGCTGAACTGACCGGCACCTGACTCATGGCTCCTTACCCGCTTTCTGCACAGATGACAGCTTTCGTCGAGAAAACCGTCAGCTTCAACAGTACCGACAGCAGCCTCAACGGTTTGCGCCGGGCCTACAGCGACATGTGCCGGGCGTTCACTCCGTCGCGACCCGCCGGGCTTTATGTGGTGGATTTCGAATTGGCCGGCGTGCCGGTGCGGTCCTATCAGCCGCCGGTTTCGCCACCGACCGGCGGTTGCCCGTGCATCGTTTATCTGCACGGCGGCGGTTGGGTGGTGGGGGACCTGGACTCCCACGACTTCATCTGCGCCGAACTGGCGTCGACGCTCGGCGTGCTGGTGATTGCCGTCGATTATCGGTTGGCGCCGGAATATCCGTTTCCGGCGGCGTTCGAGGATTGTCTGGGTGTCTGGCGCGCGCTACGAACCGGGCCATTCCGCCTCGATCCCGAGCGAACGCTGGTGGCCGGGGACAGCGCCGGTGGCAACCTTGCGGCGGCGTTGTGCCTGGCGTTGCGCGATGCGGGCGAGCCATTGCCGGCGGCGCAGGTGCTGATTTATCCGGGGTTGGGCGGCGATCACCGATTGCCGTCGCGCAGTGAATGCACCGATGCTCCCTTGCTCAGCAGCAGCGACGTGGATTGTTATCACGCCCTGTATTTGCGCGGCACCGGCCAGCCAAGTGCCTATGCGATGCCGTTGCTCGCCGAGGATTTCACTGGGCTACCGCCGGCCTTGATCGCCGTGGCGGAATTCGACCCGTTGCGCGATGACGGCGTGCTCTACGCCGAGCGATTGAACGCAGCGGGCGTGGCTGCGACGCTTTGTTACGGTGAGGGCTTGGTCCACGGCTGTTTGCGGGCTCGGGGGCAGGTCGCCGAGGTCGACGCACTCTACGAAACGCTGCTCAGCTATTTGTCTGAAAAAACCGGCTGAAAAACTCTGACTCTGCAGGGCATGCTCATTAGCGTAATTCGGGTTTATGATGCCGGACGGCAGAATAATAGAAGTCCCCCCAGGGATGACCTCGACCCCTTACGGAGCGCGCAATGCAGACTTTGTACCCCCGGCACGATCTGGCCGTCGATGAAACCCACACGCTGTATGTCGACGAAAGCGGTTCGCCGGAAGGTTTGCCGGTTGTGTTCATCCACGGCGGCCCCGGCGCCGGGTGTGATGCCCAGAGCCGTCGGTATTTCGATCCAAACCTGTATCGTATTGTGACCTTCGACCAGCGCGGTTGCGGTCGTTCCACGCCCCACGCCAGCCTGGAAAACAACACCACCTGGGATCTGGTCGCCGACCTTGAGCGAATTCGCCAGCACCTGGGCATCGATAAATGGGTGTTGTTCGGCGGTTCGTGGGGCTCGACCCTGGCACTTGCCTACGCGCAAACCCATCCAGAGCGTGTGCACGGTCTGATTCTGCGCGGGATTTTTCTCTGCCGCCCGCAGGAAATCGAGTGGTTCTACCAGTGTGGCGCCAGTCGTCTGTTCCCCGATTACTGGCAGGACTACATCGCGCCAATCCCGCTGGACGAGCGCGAAGACTTGCTCTCGGCTTTCCACAAGCGCCTGATCGGCAACGACCAGATCGCCCAGATGCATGCAGCCAAGGCCTGGTCTACCTGGGAAGGCCGGACCGCCACTCTGCGCCCGAACCCGATGGTGGTCGATCGTTTCTCCGAGCCACAGCGCGCGTTATCGATTGCCCGTATCGAATGTCACTACTTCACCAACAATGCATTCCTTGAACCCAACCAGTTGATTCGCGACATGGGCAAGATCGCCCATTTGCCTGGCGTGATCGTCCACGGTCGCTACGACGTGATCTGCCCGCTGGACAATGCCTGGGAACTGCATCAGAACTGGCCGAACAGTGAATTGCAGGTGATCCGTGACGCCGGCCATGCCGCTTCCGAACCTGGCATTACTGACGCACTGGTTCGCGCCGCCGATCTGATGGCCCATCGTATGCTCGACCTGGCCCCTGAAGAAGCATGAAGGGCCTGCTGCAGCGTGTGCGTGGCGCACGAGTCGAGGTAGCGGGGGAGGTGGTGGGTGCCGTCGATCAGGGATTGCTGGTACTGGTGGCGATTGAGCCCGAGGATACTCGGGCGAGCGCCGACAAACTTTTGCAGAAACTGCTTAACTATCGTGTGTTCAGTGACGCCGAGGGCAAGATGAATCTGTCCCTGGCGGATGTAGGCGGTGGGTTACTGCTGGTCTCACAGTTCACCCTGGCCGCCGATACCAGGAACGGGTTGCGTCCGAGTTTTTCGACCGCTGCCCCTCCGGCCTTGGGCGAGGAGCTTTTCGACTATCTATTAGGCAAAGCGAAACAGGTGCATGGCACTGTGGCATCAGGTAGATTCGGCGCGGATATGCAGGTGCACTTGGTCAATGACGGCCCGGTAACCTTCCTGTTACAGACCTGAAAGCGCTTGAAACATGTTTTTAAGGGCATTTCGACTATAAACAGGCGTTTTTCGCGATAAATACTTTGTTACCCCTGATGCGTTGTAACGCGGCCTACTAGATAATCGCGCGCTACGGGGATCAGCGTTCGTTGGTCCATTTTGAGTCCTGAACCTCTTGGGGAATCATTTAGCCCCATAGGAGTCGGAACAATGCTCGCCAACTTGGCAAGAGTGGTCTGTAGGGTCGGTTTTTCCATGCCGCATTCTCCACAGGCACTTTAACTGGCCGTTGGTTTTTTGATCTGTTTTCGGCGAGGGTTGCTCGTGATTGTTAGTCCCTGTAATGCAAAATTGTCTGCCAAACGGTTACGAAGCGCTCTGGTAGCGGGCTCTGCACTGCTCTGCCTGCTCAGCGCCGGTCAGCTTTGGGCATTCAATCTGGATGATGTATCGGTCAAGGCAAAAGAGCTGGCCGGGCAGAAATACGAAGCTCCGCGCAGTAACCTGCCGAACGAGTTCCGCGAGATGAAATTCGCGGACTATCAAAAAATCCGCTTCCTGACTGAAAAAGCCGAGTGGGCCGATCAGAAGACTCCGTTCAAGCTGTCGTTCTATCACCAGGGTATGCATTTCGATACGCCGGTGAAAATCAACGAAATCACAGCCAACACCGTCGAAGAGATCAAATACGACCCAAGTCGTTTCGATTTCGGCGATGTGAAGTTCGATCCTAAAGCCACCGAACAACTGGGTTATGCCGGTTTCCGTGTGCTGTACCCGATCAACAAGGCTGACAAGCAAGACGAAATCATGACCATGCTCGGCGCGAGTTACTTCCGCGTTGTCGGCAAGGGTCACACCTATGGCTTGTCCGCTCGCGGCATGGCCATCGATACCGCTTTGCCGTCCGGCGAAGAATTCCCGCGTTTCACCGAGTTCTGGATTCAACAGCCAAAACCGGGTGACAAGCACCTGGTGATCTTCGCGCTGCTGGATTCGCCTCGCGCTACCGGTGCCTATCGCTTGACCCTGCGTCCGGGCAGCGACACCGTTGTCGATGTCAAGGCCAAGATGTTCCTGCGTGACAAGGTCACCAAGCTTGGCGTTGCGCCGCTGACCAGCATGTTCCTGTTCGGCGCCAATCAGCCGTCGAAGGTGCTGAACTACCGTCGCGAACTGCACGACTCCAGCGGTCTGTCGATCCATGCCGGCAACGGCGAGTGGATCTGGCGTCCATTGAACAATCCGAAACACTTGTCGGTGAGCAACTTCTCGATCGAGAACCCGCGTGGTTTCGGCCTGCTGCAACGTGGTCGTGACTTCAGCCACTACGAAGACCTCGACGACCGCTATGACAAGCGCCCAAGTGCCTGGATCGAACCAAAAGGCGATTGGGGCAAGGGCTCCGTCGATCTGGTAGAGATTCCGACTGCCGACGAAACCAACGACAATATCGTTGCGTTCTGGAGCCCGGAAAAACTGCCTGAACCAGGCCAGCCGCTGGAAGTCGCTTATCGCATGCACTGGACCATCGACGAAGCCGCGCTTCACGCACCGGACAGCGCCTGGGTTCAACAGACCCTGCGTTCCACGGGTGACGTGAAACAGTCCAACCTGATTCGTCAGCCGGACGGCAGCGTGGCTTATCTGGTGGACTTCGAAGGCCCGTCCCTTGCGGTATTGCCGGAAGCTACGGAAGTTCGTAGCCAGGTCAGCGTTGGCGAAAATGCCGAGCTGGTCGAGAACAGCGTACGTTACAACCCTGAAACCAAGGGCTGGCGCCTGACGCTGCGGATGAAAATCAAGGACCCGAGCAAGCCTACCGAGATGCGTGCTGCACTGGTCAAGAACGCCGTGACTGCCGACCTGGCCAAGACATCGTCGCCAGCCTCCAACTCTTCCGTCGCCAAGGCTGACAAGATCGCCGCTCGGCAGCAGGAGAAGCTGGCCAAGGAAGCGAAGGAAACCAAGCAAGCCGAGGCCAAGCAGGTTGAAGCCAAGCCGGCCGAAGCCAAGCCAGTCGCAGATTCCAAGGACACGGACAACAAAGACGCCAAGCAGCCAGTCGCTGCCGAAGCGGTCCCAGCCACACCGGAATCGGTACCGACTGAAGAAGTCCTGACCGAGACCTGGAGCTATCAGTTGCCTGCCGATGAGTAATTCTCAAGTACAGCCAGAGACTCTTGCCGAGTATCTGGCGCATCTGCCGATGACCGACCAGCAGCGCGCGGAACTCGCGGGTTGCCAGTCTTTCAGCGAATTGCATGAGCGCCTTTCGTCCTCGACATTCGACGCGCCGACCGAGGCTGCTCAAGCTTCGGTGGGTCGTCGCCTGACCCTGAACACTGCCGAAGAACTGGCCGACGCTGAAATGCTGATGCTCGACGCCAGCGGCCGGGTTTGCCTGCGGGCGACCCCGCCGATTCGTCGGACCAAAGTCGTGCCGGAGCCGTGGCGCACCAATATTCTGGTGCGTGGCTGGCGTCGTCTGACCGGTCGCACCAATCCGCCGGCCCCGCCCAAGGATGAAAATGTGCTGCCGGCGGCTCGCTGGCGCACCGTCGGTTCGATCCGTCGCTACATTCTGTTGGTACTGATGCTCGGCCAGACCATCGTTGCCGGCTGGTACATGAAAGGCATCATGCCGTACCAGGGTTGGTCGTTCGTCGACCTGAACGAAGTGCTGCATCAACCGCTGTCGCAAACGGCTACGCAAGTGCTGCCGTATGCGCTGCAAACCAGCATCCTGATTTTGTTCGGGATTCTGTTCTGCTGGGTATCGGCCGGTTTCTGGACCGCGCTGATGGGCTTCCTCGAGTTGCTCACCGGCCATGACAAATACCGCATATCCGGTAAAAGCGCCGGTAACGAGCCGATCCCCAAGAGCGCGCGCACCGCTTTGGTGATGCCGATCTGCAACGAAGACGTGCCGCGAGTGTTTGCCGGTCTGCGGGCGACCTTCGAGTCGGTCGCGGCCACGGGTGACCTGGATCGCTTCGACTTCTTTGTCCTCAGCGACAGTAACGACGCCGATATCTGCGTCGCCGAGCAACAAGCCTGGCTGGACGTCTGCCGCGAAGCCAAGGGCTTCGGCAAGATTTTCTATCGCCGCCGTCGCCGTCGCGTCAAGCGCAAGAGCGGTAACCTCGACGACTTCTGCCGTCGTTGGGGCGGTGATTACAAGTACATGGTGGTGCTCGACGCCGACTCCGTGATGAGCGGCGATTGCCTGACCAGTCTGGTGCGCTTGATGGAAGCCACTCCGGACGCCGGGATCATCCAGACCGCACCGCGCGCATCGGGCATGGATACGCTGTATGCCCGCATGCAGCAGTTCGCTACCCGGGTGTACGGTCCGCTGTTTACCGCCGGTCTGCACTTCTGGCAGTTGGGCGAATCCCACTACTGGGGCCACAACGCGATCATCCGCATGAAGCCGTTCATCGAGCACTGCGCCCTGGCGGGCGCGTTTGCCGGTGCAATTCTGTCCCACGACTTCGTTGAAGCGGCGCTGATGCGCCGTGCCGGCTGGGGTGTGTGGATTGCCTACGACTTGCCGGGCAGCTACGAAGAATTGCCGCCAAACCTGCTGGACGAACTCAAGCGTGACCGTCGCTGGTGTCACGGCAACCTGATGAACTTCCGGCTGTTCCTGGTAAAAGGCATGCACCCGGTGCACCGTGCGGTGTTCCTGACGGGTGTGATGTCTTACCTGTCGGCACCGTTGTGGTTCTTCTTCCTCGTGCTGTCGACGGCGCTGCTGGCGACCAACACGCTGATGGAGCCGCAGTACTTCCTGGAGCCACGTCAGCTCTATCCGTTGTGGCCACAATGGCACCCGGACAAGGCGATCGCGCTGTTCTCGACCACCGTCGTGCTGCTGTTCCTGCCGAAGTTGTTGAGCATCATCCTGATTTGGGCCAAGGGCGCGAAAGAGTTCGGTGGCAAGTTCAAGGTAACGATGTCGATGCTGCTGGAGATGCTGTTCTCCATGCTGCTGGCGCCGGTACGGATGATTTTCCACACCCGCTTCGTGCTCGCCGCGTTTCTCGGCTGGGCCGCGACCTGGAACTCGCCGCAACGTGACGACGACTCCACGCCGTGGAGCGAAGCGGTCAAGCGCCACGGTCCGCAAACCTTGCTGGGCTTCTTCTGGGCCCTGCTGGTGATCTGGCTGAACCCGAGCTTCCTCTGGTGGCTGGTGCCGATCGTCGGTTCGTTGATGCTATCGATTCCGGTGTCGGTGATCTCCAGTCGAGTCGGCCTGGGCCTCAAGTCCCGTGACGAAAGCCTGTTCCTGATCCCTGAGGAATACAATCCGCCACAGGCGTTGGTGGCGACCGACCAGTACACCCACGAAAACCGTTGGCATGCGCTGAACGACGGCTTCGTCCGGGCAGTGGTCGATCCACAGCAGAATGCCTTGGCATGCTCGCTGGCGACTTCACGCCACCGTGAGGCCGAGCCGATCGAATGGCTGCGGATCGAACGGGTGCGTCATGCGCTGAAAGTCGGGCCAGAGGGTTTGAGCAACGATGAGCGGGTGCAACTGCTCAGTGACCCGGTAGCGCTGGGTCGCCTGCATGAGCAGGTCTGGAACGAAGCTCACCCCGAGTGGCTGCAAGCGTGGCGTAAGTCGGTGAAAGCCGATCCCCATGCGCCGCTGTTGCCGCTCAAGCCGCTGAGTGTGCAGCCTCAGTTGGCCTGATAAAAAACCCCGCGAAAGCGGGGTTTTTTTTGCGCTGATGATCGGCATCAGGCAGCAAATCCTTCAAGGACATGGAATAAGGCTCGATCGGTTCGACCGCGTCGCTCCCATCGCCAGCAGGCTGGCTCCCACAGGGGATTTGTGTACGCCACGGATCCAGTGTGGGAGCCAGCCTGCTGGCGATGACGGTCTTCCTGGCGACATAACTTTCGGATTTTGCTAAACCCATGAAACAGAAAGAAGCCCAATGGCCGATTCTTCGATGCACCGAAGGATCCGCGGGCGCACGCCTTCTTGCGCCAGGTTCTCTTACCTCAGTGCCTGTTCGATCGCTTTCGCGAGCAAGCCCGCTCCCACATTGGCTTTGTGATCGACACATATCCCCTGTGGGAGTGGGCTTGCCCGCGAAGGTCTCACCTCGGTCCTTTGCGAACCGTGGCATTCACATCACCTCAAACCTTGAACCTGCCCACCAGCATCTGCAGATGCGTCCCCAACCGTGCCAGTTCAACGCTGGACGCCGCGGTCTCTTCACTGGCTGCCGAGGTCTGCTCGGACACGTCGCGCACGTTCAGCACGCTGCGGTTGATCTCTTCGGCCACGGCACTCTGCTGCTCGGCCGCGGCGGCGATCTGCTGGTTCATCGACTGAATCGCCGACACGGTGCGTGTGATGCTTTCCAGCGAGCCACCGGCGCGGCGGGTCAGTTCGACGCTGCTGTCGGTCAGGCTGCGGCTGTTGTCCATGATGGTCGCGACTTGCTGGGTACCGGTTTGCAGGCCGACGATCAGCTCTTCAATTTCTTCGGTGGATTTCTGCGTACGCTGGGCCAGGCTGCGGACTTCGTCGGCGACCACCGCAAACCTCACCGGCACGGGCGGCCTCGATGGCGGCGTTGAGCGCCAGCAAGTTGGTTTGCTGGGCCACGGATTTGATCACGTCGAGCACGCTGCCGATCTTGTCGCTTTCGCGTTTGAGATGCCCCATGGCTTCGGTGGAGTGGCCGACTTCCTTGGCCAGGCGCTCGATCTGGGCGATGGCTTCGCCGACCACTTTGTCACCTTCGCGGGCCTGTTGGTCAGCGGCGACGGCGGCTTCGGACGCTTCTTCGGCGTTACGCGCAACTTCCTGCACGGTGGCGGTCATTTCGTTCATGGCGGTGGCCACCTGGTCGGTCTCGACCTTCTGGCTGTTGACCCCGGCGCTGGTCTGCTCGGTGACTGCCGACAGTTCTTCGGCAGCGTTGGCGATTTGTGTGACGCCGTCGCCGATGCCACCGATCAATTCGCGCAGGCCCAGGGTCATGCTCTGCATGGCGCGCTGTAGCTGGCCGAGTTCATCCTGACGCTCAGAGATCAGGTTTTGGGTCAGGTCGCCGGCAGCAACACGCTCCGCTACCTTGAGGGTCTGGCTCAGGGGGATCACGATCTGGCGGGTGATGGCCCACGCGGCAAGGATGCCGAAGGCCAGTGCCAGGGCGGTGGCCAGCAGCAGCAGGTTTTTGGCGTGCGCGGCGTCGGTGTCGCGGACGATGGTTTGCGACGCGGTGAGTTTTTTGCTGACATCGAGCAGGAGATCGCCTTGCACGGCCAT